>Ga0180221_1000074_pt1 | contig 178667 bp, 173 predicted proteins | sample eDN5th37CKraftMG_FD_151339 | JGI IMG/M metagenome (GOLD analysis project Ga0180221, IMG submission 151339) | Enriched Miracle-Growth compost microbial communities from Emeryville, California, USA - eDNA 5th pass 37_C Kraft MG (version 2) (version 2) ... | reverse complement strand
CCAGCGCCACCACGGCGTCGAGCTTCGTCTTGGAGCGGACGTCGTCGTCCATGAAGAAGGTCTGCGCCACCGGCACCGGGTCGGCAAGGCCGGTGGTTTCCACCACGATGGCGTCGAAGCGGCCGGGACGGCGCATCAGGCCCTCAACGACGCGGATCAGGTCGCCGCGCACGGTGCAGCACACGCAGCCATTGTTCATCTCGTAGATTTCCTCGTCGGATTCCACGATCAGGTCGTTGTCGATGCCGATCTCGCCGAACTCGTTGACGATGACGGCATAGCGCTTGCCGTGGTTTTCGGAGAGGATGCGGTTAAGCAGCGTGGTCTTGCCCGCGCCGAGATAGCCGGTGAGCACCGTTACGGGAATCTGCGTCTGTGCTTCGCTCATGGGTGGTCCTCGAATGGATGGTTGGGCTCCATATAGGATGGCGCGCTGGCTTTTGCACGTGCCAATCAGGCGTGATCCGAGCGGCCAGAAGGGAGCCGACGAGGCCCGCAGGTCGATTTTTAGCACGGAATACGAGCATTGCGGGGGTGAAGGAATTGCTTTGTCATCTAACTGTTATCTCTGTCTGGCATTAGCAGGGTGGGCGCAAAGTCCGTTGCCGGCAAAGGGCTGCCCGCGGCACCATGTTCGCATTGCCAACGGTGCTGGTGATATTATTCTGGGTCGAGAGGTCGGCGCGGCCGGATGAGGTGAAGAATGTCCAAGGCAGACAGAAGCGCGACCATGAACCGGCTGCACTCGGCGGCGCGGCTTTCGCGCACGGCACTTGCGGCGCGGCTGCTCGAACACGGCTTCTATGCCGGACAGGACCAGGTCATGCTGGCGCTCGATCATGAGGATGGCCAGACCCCCGGTCAGCTCGCGTCGCGGCTCGGGGTGCGGCCGCCCACGGTGACAAAGACCATCAACCGCCTGCAGGTGCAGGGCTTCCTGGAGAAGCGCGCTTCCGATACGGATGCCCGGCAGGCCCATGTCTTCCTCACCGAAACCGGGCGCGAAACCATCCGCGCCATCGAGAAGTCGGTGCGCAAGACCGAGAAACAGGCTTTCCGGGGCTTCGACAAGAAGGAGCAGAAGCTGCTTGCCAAGCTTCTGGCGCGGGTGGAAGCCAATCTCTCCGCCGTCGCGGAGGTCGAGCCCGAAACGGCCGACGAGCCGGAACTGGAAGAGCACGCCGAAGCGGCGGAGTAATTTTCCGGCGGTTTCAGCCATCGGGCCGCAAGTGAAGCTGCGGCTTTCGGGCCGCGAAAGCGCTTCCTTGGTATTGGACCAGTCAGTTGGGCTTGCAGGCTTGCGCGGGCTCGTTCACAAGCAGGTGAACACTGCCAGCGAGCGACCATATCCCGTGAGCACCACCACTCTGTCCAGCGAGCAGGCGACGCCGGCAGCGGCGATCCTGCTGGTCTTCGGCGCCGGTTTCATGTTTTCCTGCCTCGATTCCAGCGCGAAATATCTCGTGCTCTCGGGCATGTCGGCGTCCTTCGTGTCCTGGGTGCGCTTCGCGGTGCATGTCGTGCTGGCGCTGCTGCTCTTCCGGGCCTGGAACAACCGGGCGATGTTCAGGGTCGCCAGCCTGCCCTGGCAGGTGCTGCGCGGCATTTTCCTGTTCGGTTCGACCATCTTCAACTTCGCCGCGCTGCGGACGCTGCAACTGGCCGAGACCACCTCGATCTACTTCTTCGCGCCGATGGTGATTACCGCGCTTGCCGGGCCGCTGCTCGGTGAATGGGCGGGCTGGCGACGCTGGATGGCCATCCTGGCCGGGTTCGTCGGCGTGCTGGTCATCACGCGGCCGGGCGTGGCGGCGTTCCAGATGGGACATGTCTACGCGGTCTGCTCCACGCTGAGCTACTGCCTCTACGTCATCATGACCCGGCACATGGGCGCGCGCGAGACGGCCGAGAGCCTGATCTTCTATTCCGCGCTGGCGCCGGCGGTGCTGATGGCGCCGGTGGGGCTCTATACCGCGTCGATGCCGCCCTCGGCGCTGCACTGGGCAATCCTGCTGATGCTCGGCTTCTTCGGCGGCTTCGGCCACTGGCTGCTCATCAAGGCCTACAAGCAGGCAAGCACCATCGCGCTCGCGCCCTATCCCTATCTGCAAATGGTGTGGATGATCGGCTTCGGCTACTTCGTCTTCGGCCAGTTTCCGGACGGCTGGACGCTGGCCGGCGCCGGCATCATCGTGGCCAGCGGCCTCTATATCGTGCACCGCGAGCACCGCCTGCGGCTGAAGAGCCGCACCGTTCCCATGGCAGGCGACGAGGAGCTGGCAAAAAGGCTTTGATTTGCCGGTGCCCGATGGCATATAGGCCTTTAAACAGTTTAAATGCCATGCGCCCTGAGGGCCGGGAGGACGTGCTGGCACAGAAGATCAAGCTTTCGACCATCGCCGACGCGCTCGGCGTTTCCACTGCCACCGTATCGCTGGCGCTGCGCGACAGCCCGCTGGTTGCCGATGCCACCCGCGAGCGCATCAAGGAGCATGCCCGCGCCATCGGCTATATCTACAACCGGCGCGCCGCCTCGCTGCGTACCTCGCGTTCAGGCATCGTCGGCGTGGTCGTTCACGACATCATGAACCCGTTCTTCGCCGAGATCCTGAAGTCGATCGAAAGCGAGCTCGACCGCAGCCGCCAGACCTTCATCCTGTCCAACCACTATGACGATCTGGAAAAGCAGCGCACCTTCATCGACACGCTGCTGCAACTGGGCGCCGACGGCGTCATCATGTCGCCGGCCATCGGCACGCCGGCCGACGATATCATCATGGCCGAGGAGAACGGCCTGCCCGCGGTGCTGATCGCGCGCACGGTGGAGGGCGCGAACGTGCCGGTGTTCCGCGGCGACGATGCCTATGGCACCGGCCTTGCCACCAATCACCTCATTTCACTGGGCCACAAGCGCATCGCCATGATCGGCGGCACGGACCAGACCTCGACCGGCCGCGACCGCTACCAGGGCTATGTGAAGGCGATGGAGGCGGCCGGCCTGCAGGCCAATCCGGGCTGGCGCATTCCCGGGCCGCGCACCAAGCAGGCCGGTTTCGAGGCGGCCAGCCAGTTCCTGGCGCTGAAGGACAAGCCCACGGCGGCCGTGTGCTGGAACGATCTCGTCGCCATCGGCCTGATGAACGGCATCGCCCGCGCCGGGCTGGTGCCGGGCATCGACATTTCGGTGACGGGCTATGACGATCTGGAGGAGGCGGCCATCGCCACGCCAGCATTGACGACGGTTTGGAACGGCCAGCGCGAGGTGGGACGCCGCGCGGCCAGCGCGCTGCTCGACAAGCTGAACGGCCAGGCCGTGCGCCCCTCGCAGGAACTCATCAGGCCGGAGCTGCATGTCCGGCAATCGACAGGCAAGCCGGTGGAGCGTATATGACCGACGAGAAATTCCCCGTAACGATCCTGGTGCCGGGGCGGATGCATGAGCGATCCGTCCAGCGCATCGACACGGCGTTCCGCATGGTGCGCATCGATCACGTCGACCCCGCGCTGCTGACGCCGGAGATGAAGCGCGACGTGCGCGGCGTTGCGGCCATGGCGTTTCGCGAGCCGCTCGACGCGGCCTTCATCGACGGGCTGCCCAATCTGGAGATCATCGCCTCCTTCGGCGTCGGCTATGACGCGGTCGATGCGAAGCATGCCGCCACGCGCGGCATCATGGTCACCAACACGCCCGACGTGCTGACGGAGGAGGTGGCCGACACGGCCCTGGGGCTGCTCATCAACACGGTGCGCGAGCTGCCGCGCGCGGAAGCCTATCTGCGCGCCGGCCGCTGGGAGAGGGAAGGCAACTATCCGCTGACGCCGATGACCTTGCGCGGCCGGCATGTCGGCATATTCGGCATGGGCCGCATCGGCATGGCCATCGCCAGGCGGCTGGAGGCTTTCGGCATGACGGTCGCCTACCATAACCGTCGTCCGGTGGAAGGCCTGGCCTATCCCTACTACCCGAGCCTGGAGGAACTGGCGGGCGCGGTGGACACGCTGATCTCGGTGGTGCCGGGAGGGGCGGCGACGGAGAAGATCGTCAACGCCAGCATATTCAAGGCTCTCGGGCCGGACGGCGTTTTCGTCAATATCGGGCGCGGCAGCACGGTGGACGAGGAGGCGCTGGTCGTGGCGCTGCGCGATGGGACCATCCGGGCCGCCGGCCTCGACGTTTTCGCCCACGAACCGCACGTGCCGCAAGCGCTGATCGACCTGCCCAACGCAGTGCTGTTGCCGCATGTCGGCTCGGCCTCGGTCCATACGCGCAACGCCATGGCCGATCTGATGGTGGACAACCTGATCTCATGGTTTTCCGACCGCAAGGCGCTGACGCCGGTGGCCGAAACGGCGCATGTGACGGCGAAGTAGACCGCGGCGCGGCCTATGCTTCAATGGCGTCTCACTCCGCCGCCTGGCGGGTGCCGTCACGGGCGGCGGCGTGCTCGCGCACGGCGGCGCCGAAAGCCTTGAAGATGCGCGCCGACGCGTCGTCCGACTTCACCCAGTATTCGGGATGCCACTGCACGCCCACGGCAAAGGCGCGCGCATCCTTCACCGACACGGCCTCCACCGTGCCGTCCTCGGCCACGGCCTCGACCTGAAGCCGATCGCCCAGCCTGTCGACGCCCTGGCGGTGCACCGAATTGACCATGACCTCGCCCGCGCCGAACACGCCGGCAAGGCAGCTTCCGGGCTTGATGGAGATTTTCTGCCGGATGGCGAAGCGCTCGTCCTGCTTGTCGCTGACGGGCGCGCGATGGTCGAGCGCGCCTTCGCGCTCTTGGATCTCGGTGGCGAGCGAGCCGCCCAGCGCCACGTTCAGCTCCTGGATGCCGCGGCAGATGGCCAGAAGCGGCACGCCGCGCTCGATCGCCTTGCGGATCAGTGGCAGGGTGGTCGCGTCGCGGTCGAGGTCATAGGGGCCGTCGGCCTCGGTCGCTTCCTCGCCATAGAGCGGGGGATGCACGTTCGACTTGGAGCCGGTGAGCATGACACCGTCGACGGAATCGAGCAGCCGGTCGAGGTCGAGACGGTCGCCGAAGGAGGGGACGAGGACCGGAGTGACCTCCGCGCCGACGATCGCGGCCTCCAGATATTGCTGCGGGGCGGCGTGCCAGGTGTAGTTCTCGAACTGGCGGACATCGGTGGAAACTGCGACGAGCGGCTTGTACATCTGGTCTGCTGCTTTCATTCGGGGCGGGACGGCATTTCGCCGCTAAAATAGGCGATATTCCGGCGGCTTCCAACAGAGTTTCCGGCCGGGCCGTCGAAAAGCGAAAATCTTCTAAGACTATAGTTTTATGCGGCCATGAAGTTCCACGATTTCCGTGGCGAGACGGGCGCGAACCGCGTGTTCCGCGCTGGACTTGGACCAATCGCCGTGTATTGTTTCAGCCGTATTTGTTCCGGAAAGCCTGATATTTCAAGCATATCCGGCACAGTCTGGTCCAAAGGGAGGAACTTCATGGATCGCCGTTCATTCATCAGCAAGGCCGGTCTGGCCAGCGCCGGGGCCGTCGCGGCCACGACGCTCGCGGCACCCGCCATTGCCCAGTCCAATCCGAAGGTAACCTGGCGCCTGGCTTCGTCGTTCCCGAAGTCGCTCGACACCATCTATGGCGGCGCCGAAACCCTCTCGAAGTTTCTTTCGGAGGCGACCGACGGCAATTTCACCATCCAGCCTTTCGCCGCCGGCGAGCTGGTGCCCGGCCTGCAGGCGGCGGACGCGGCGGCGGCCGGCACGGTCGAGGCCTGCCACACCGTTGCCTATTACTACTGGGGCAAGGACCCGGCCTGGGCGCTGGGCGCGGCCGTGCCGTTCTCGCTCAATGCGCGCGGCATGAACGCTTGGCACTACCACGGCGGCGGCATCGACCTGTTCAACGAGTTCCTGGAAACGCAGGGCCTGTTCGGCCTGCCCGGCGGCAACACCGGCGTGCAGATGGGCGGATGGTTCCGCAAGGAGATCAATTCGGTCGACGATCTCAAGGGCCTCAAGTTCCGCGTCGGCGGCTTTGCCGGCAAGGTTCTGGAAAAGCTCGGCGTGGTGCCGCAGCAGCTTGCCGGCGGCGACATCTACCCGGCGTTGGAAAAGGGCACCATCGACGCGGCCGAATGGGTCGGCCCCTATGACGACGAGAAGCTCGGCTTCCACAAGGTCGCGCCCTATTACTACTATCCCGGCTGGTGGGAAGGCGGCCCGACCGTCCACTTCATGTTCAACAAGGGCAAGTATGAGGAGCTGTCGCCGGCCTACAAGTCGCTGCTGCGCACCGCCTGCCAGGCGGCGGACGCCGACATGCTGCAGAAATACGACTATGTGAACCCGCCGGCGGTGAAGCGCCTGGTGGCCGCCGGCGCGCAGCTCCGGCCCTTCACCCCGGAAGTTCTTTCGGCCTGTTTCGACGCTTCCAACGAGGTCTATGCCGATATGGAAGCCAGCAACGCGCCCTTCAAGAAGATCTGGGATTCGATCAAGGACTTCCGCAAGGAACACTATCTCTGGGCGCAGATCGCCGAGTACAACTACGACACCTTCATGATGATCCAGCAGCGCAACGGCAAGCTCTGATTTCATTTCGAGGGACGGGCAGACAAAACCCCCGGAGTTTCGGCTCCGGGGGTTTTTCTTTGCGGACAGAAAAAGCCCGGCGCGGCGGCCGGGCTTTCGAGGATCAGTTGAAGCTTGGCGGCTTGGACAGGTCGCTGCCCGGTGCCGGCGGGTCTATCGCCGGGCCTGCCGGTGCCGGATTGGCGCCGGGCTGCCCGGGCGTGCCGAGCGGCGGCAGGCCGAGCCCTCCTCCGCCGAGGCCGGGCAGCGCCGGCATCTCGATCTTCACGTCGTCCGGATTGATGGTCGGTCCCTTGTAGTGCATCACCATCTGCGGGAAGAGGATGGTCAGTCCGATCATCACGATCTGGATGCAGACGAAGGGCACCGCGCCCCAATAGATCTGGCCGGTGGTGACCGGATCGATGCGCTTGCCGGTGATCTTGTCGAGATAGGGCACGCGCGCCGCCACCGAGCGCAGGTAGAAGAGCGCGAAGCCGAAGGGCGGATGCATGAAGCTGGTCTGCATGTTTACACCCAGCAGCACGCCGAACCAGATCAGGTCGATGCCCAGCTTCTCGGCCGCCGGCGCCAGCAGCGGCACGATGATGAAGGCCAGCTCGAAGAAGTCGAGGAAGAAGGCCAGGAAGAAGACCAGGATGTTGACCGCGATCAGGAAACCGACCTCGCCCCCGGGCAGCGAGGTGAGCAGATGCTCGACCCAGACATGGCCGTTCACGCCGTAGAAGGTGAGCGAGAAGACGCGCGCGCCGATGAGGATGAAGATGACGAAGGAGGACAGCCGCGTGGTGGAGGCGAGCGCCTGGCGGATCACGTCCATCGTCAGGCGCTTCTTGGCCGCCGCCATGATGAGCGCGCCCACCGCGCCCATGGCGCCGCCTTCGGTCGGCGTGGCGATGCCGAGGAAGATGGTGCCGAGCACCAGGAAGATCAGCGCCAGCGGCGGGATCAGCACGATGATGACCTGCTGGGCGAGCCGCGACATCATGTTGATGTTCATCGCGCGGTCGACGATGGCGACGGCGTAGATGAGGGCGATGCCCACGACCGTGCCCCAGATGTCGGCGTCGACGCCGAGGCTGGGCGTCAGCGCGACATGGGCGGCATAGGCAACCGCGCAGGCCGCCACCAGCGCAACGGCGAGCGAGGCGATGCCGTGTCCCAGCGTGCGTGCCTCCGGCGGCAGCGCCGGCATGGATTTGGGCCGCACGATCGACATGATGAGCACATAGCCGATGTAGATGCCGGTGAGCACCAGCCCGGGGATCAGCGCGCCCTTGTACATGTCGCCCACCGAGCGGCCGAGCTGGTCGGCGAGCACGATCAGCACCAGCGAGGGCGGGATGATCTGCGCCAGCGTGCCGGACGCGGCGATGACGCCCGAGGCGAGCCGCCGATCATAGCCGTAGCGCAGCATGATCGGCAACGAGATCAGACCCATGGCGATGACGGACGCCGCCACCACGCCGGTGGTCGCCGCCAGCAGCGCGCCGACGAAGATCACCGCATAGGCGAGGCCGCCGCGGATCGGCCCGAAGAGCTGGCCGATCGTGTCGAGCAGATCCTCGGCCATGCCGGATCGCTCGAGCACGATGCCCATGAAGGTGAAGAAGGGGATGGCCAGCAGCGTCTCGTTGGACATCACCCCCCACAGCCGCTCGGGCATGGCGTAGAGCAGCGGCCAGGACAGGTTGATCGAGCCGCCGGAATAGGGCGCCAGTTCCACGCCGATGAAGAAGAACAGCAGGCCGTTGGCGGCCAGCGAGAAGGCGACGGGATAGCCGACCAGCAGGAACAGGATGAGGAAGAAGAACATGATCGGCGCCATGTTCTCCGCGATGAAATGGATCATGAGCGGGCCTCTTCGGCAATCGCCTTGCCTTCGAGCTCGGCCTGTTCATGCGCGGAAATGAACGGGTTGGGATCCTCCATGTCGCCGCGGATGACGGCGATCTTCTTGACGATCTCGGAAACGCCCTGGGCCCCGAGCTGGACGAAGCCGATCAGCAGCAGCGCCTTGGCCGGCCACAGGATCAGGCCGCCGGCGCTGGAGGACATCTCGCCCGAACGGTAGGAGAGGCTCACATAGGGCACGAAATAGCAGATCATCAGGATGGTGAAGGGCATCAGGAACAGGATGTGGCCCGCCAGGTCGATCCAATGCTGCACCCGGCGCGAGAACATGCCGTAGATGATGTCGATGCGGATGTGCTCGTTCTGCTTCAGCGTGTAGGCGGCGGCGAGCATGAAGGCCGCGCCGAACAGATACCATTGCAGTTCAAGCCAGGCATTCGACGACATGTTGAACGCCTTGCGGATGATGGCATTGCCCGCGCTGACCAGCACGGCGAGCAGGATGAGCCATGCCACCCATCTGCCGATGATTTCGTTGATACGGTCGATGGCTCTCGAGAGAGCGAGCAGCCCTGTCATGAGGTTCCTCCCCGGACGGTTTGCAGGCGCCGTTGTGGTTCCTCCCGCGGCGCTTTTCTGAACCGGTAAAATGCCGGACAGTCCGGCGTCAATAATGCGTGGTACAGTTTGCTTGTCGGATTGTGCCAGCCGTTGCCGGAAATCCGCAGTTTTCCGGGATCGCTAAAACGAAAGTCTTAGAAATTGTGGCGGGGCTGCGTGTCCTGCCCGCCGAAGCGCAGAACCAGCATCGCGGTGAGAAACAGCAGCATCCAGGCGTCGCGCCACTCGATCGGGAAATAGCCGGTCCACAGCGACTCCGCGACGCCGAAGCAGGCGGCGCCGATGGCGGCGTGGACGGGGGAGCGATAGCCACCGACGGCGGTGACGAACAGGATCTTCAAACCGAAGATCAGCCCGCTGCCGAAGCCGATATTGCCGAAGTAAAGTGCCGCCATCATGCCGGCCAGCGCGGCGGTGAGCGCGCCGTAAAGCACCGTCGCGCGGAAGATGCGGCCCGTGTTCACCCCGCACATTTCCGCCGCCGCGGGGTCGTCGCAGACGGCACGCCAGTCGCGGCCGAAGCGGGACCGGTCGAGCAGGATGCCCGACAGCGTGAGCAGCACGACGATAATCGCGCAGTCCAGCACCTGGATGACGGTGAGCGTGGCCTTGTAGCCGTCGGCCTCGGCGAAGACCACGGGGGTCGCCAGCAGCGGCGGCAGCCAGAAGTCGTGCGTGTCGGCGGCGATGCGGGCCAGCTCGCCGAGGAAGATCAGCGTTCCGAGTGTGGCGACCACGATGGCGTTGGGCGCGGCTTTCGCCAGCGGCTCGAACACGCCGCGCGCCAGCACCCAGGCGATCAGGGCCGCATAGGCGAAAGTGGAGACGACGGCGAAGCCGATGGTCATCGGCAGGGTCATCCACAAGACCTGCCAGCCGAAAACGGCGATCAGGATCATGGTCTGGCCGCTGAAGGCGAAGATCGCGCCATGCGCCAGATTGGTGCGGTGGAGAACGCCGTTGACCAGAACGTAGCCGAAGGCCAGCAGCGCATAGAGCGCGCCCATGTGAAGGCCATTCAGCACCTGCTGCAGGAAATAGAGCATGGACCGCCCGCAAGCCGCGCACCATCACGGCGTTTCAAGGGTGCTGCCAATAATCTAACTTGTCAAAGACATATTACAGGTTAGATTTTCCGGAATGACGATTTCCTGGACCAGACATCGCTTTTCCGGGGGCGCGCTGGCGCTCGACGTGGCCAACACGGTGGTGCATCGCGGCGATCCCGGGCGTTCCTTCGATCGTTTCGCGCGAGCGGACGAGCTGCCGCGCTTCGCCGCCGCCGCGACCGGGTTTCGCGCCGCCGAGCTTGGCGCGCGGCCGCTTTCGGTGGGCGATGCCAAGGCCGCCCTGCCGAAGGTGCTTGCGATCCGCGAGGCGACCGACCGGCTGTTCCGCAATGCCGCGCGGAACGGTTCGATCGCGACGGCGGACATGCCGGAATTCCTGCGGGCCTGCGCCGATGGTCTTGCCGGCCATGACGAGCATCTGCGCCCGCCCGGGCGGCCGTTCGGCGATCCGGCCGCGCCGCTCGAGCTGGAGGCCGCGCTGGCCGTCTCGGCGCTGTCGCTGCTGTCGTCCGACAGTCTGCGGCGGCTCAGGATCTGTCCCAACTGCAACTGGCTGTTCGTCGACCGCAGCCGCAATGCCAGCCGCCTGTGGTGCGATATGGCGGTGTGCGGCAACCGACAGAAGGCGAAGCGCCACTACCGGCGCCGCAAGGCGGAGGAGGTTTCCCATGCATGACCATGCGCGTAAATTCCTGCTGCTCGCCATGGTGTCGCTCGCGCTCGGCGCCTGTCGAGACAGCGGCAAGCTGTTCGAGCTTTCCGGCCGGCTGATGGTCTTCAACTATCGCGAGGCCAAGGTGACCTATGTGATGACGCTCAACCCCATCCAGCCGATCGGCGAGGGGCAGGTGGCGGTGACCACATTCGAGAACCCGGCCGGCGGCGAACCGCTGGTGGTCCGGCAGAAGCTGTTTCCCGAGCACAGGAAGGTGACGATCGAAAGCCCGCCGCTGGAATGCGTGGTCAAGGACCGACCCTACAGGGTGGGGATCAGAATCGAGAGGCAGGACGGCACGCTGCTGCAGGCCATCGACACGACCATGATTTCCTCGCAGGATCAGGACATGCTGCCGGACCGGCCGCTCGTGGTCGGTCCCGGCTACCAGAAGAATCCGGAACTTGCCGGTCATCCCGACGGCCGGCTGCCGGGCGGCCGCGGCGTGACCTGCCCGGCCGGGAGCTAGCCGGAGCGGGCGGCCGGCCGCCTTGGCGCAAAGCTGGGGAAAAGCCGTGGCCGCTGCCCGGCCGCCTCCCGCAATCCGGGTGATTGCCCGAATGCGGTGTCGCCGGTGGTACTTGCACTTTGTGCCGGGCGGTGCTTTTCGTTTGACCAGACCGTCGAGGAAAGAAACAGTAAACCATGCTGTTTCGGCCGTTGCCCGCGAATCGCCCGGTCGCAAAGGAATGCCCGATGACGCTGCACAACGTTGCCCTCGACGACAAATTCGATCTCGGCAAGGAACGCGTCTTCCTGTCGGGTGCGCAGGCGGTGGTGCGCATGCTGCTGATGCAGCGCGAGCGGGACAGGCGCGCCGGCCTCGATACGGCGGGTTTCGTTTCGGGCTATCGCGGCTCACCGCTGGGCGGGCTCGACCTGCAACTGTGGAAGGCCAAGGCACAGCTCAAGCAATCGAACATCGTCTTCGAGCCCGGCCTCAACGAGGAGCTTGCGGCGACCGCCTGCTGGGGCTCGCAGCAGGCCGAGATTCTCGGCGAAGGCAAATATGACGGCGTCTTCACGCTCTGGTACGGCAAGGGGCCGGGCGTCGACCGCTCGGGCGACGTGTTCCGTCACGCCAATCTCGCCGGCTCGTCCAGGCATGGCGGCGCGCTCGCCCTGATGGGCGACGACCATATGGCCGAATCCTCGACCAATGCGCATGCCACGGAATTCCTGTTCGTCGACACGATGATGCCGATCCTGAACCCGGCGGGCGTGCAGGAGCTGATCGACTACGGCCTCTACGGCTACGCCATGTCGCGCTTTTCCGGCACGTGGACGGCCATCAAATGCGTGAAGGACAACATCGAATCCACGGCTTCGGTGGACGCATCGCTCGACCGGCTGAACATCGTGCTGCCGGAATTCGACATGCCGCCCGGCGGGCTCAATATCCGCAACGAGCTCGACCAGCTCGGGCAGGAAGCGCGCCTGCACGAATACAAGCGCGCGGCCGCGAGCGCCTTCATCCTCGCCAACAAGCTCAACCGCATCGTCTATTCCGGCGGGCCGAAGGCCAAGCTCGGCATCGTCACCGTCGGCAAGAGCTATCTCGACGTGCGCCAGGCGCTGGACGATCTCGGCATCGACGAGGAGCGCGCCCGCCGGCTCGGCGTGCGCCTGTTCAAGGTCGGCGCTCCCTGGCCGCTCGACCTCGACCACATCGCCGAATTCGTGCGCGGGCTGGAAACGGTGATCGTGGTGGAGGAAAAGCGCTCGCTGATCGAGGTGCAACTGCGCGAGAACCTCTACAACACCGCCAACCAGCCGGTCATCGTCGGCAAGAAGGACGAGCGCGGAAGCTGGCTGTTCCCGGCCAAGGGCGCGCTCGACCCCAACGATATCGCCATTGCGCTGGGCGAGCGCATCCTGAAGGTGATCGGCCCCTCGGAGGAAATTTCGGCGCATGTCAGCCGGCTGCGCCAGTTCCAGGCGATGCTGGCCGACACGAAGGACGTGGGCGCGCGCACGCCCTTCTTCTGCTCGGGCTGCCCGCACAATTCCTCGACCAAGGTGCCGGAAGGCTCGATCGCCGCCGCCGGCATCGGCTGCCACTTCATGGCGCTGTGGATGGATCGCTCGACGATCGGCTTCACCGCCATGGGCGGCGAGGGTGTGCAATGGATCGGGCAGGCGCCGTTTTCCAAGCGCGAGCACATTTTCCAGAATCTCGGCGACGGCACCTACAACCATTCCGGCACGCTGGCGATCCGCTTCGCGCTCGCGGCGGGCACCAACATCACCTACAAGATCCTCTACAACGACGCCGTCGCCATGACCGGCGGCCAGCCGCACGAGGGCGGGCTGACGGTGGACATGATCGCGCGGCAGGTGCGCGCCGAAGGCGTGGAGCGCATCGCGGTGGTGACGGACGAGCCGGACAAATATGCCGGCCGCGTCGAGTTTCCGGCCGGCGTCACGATCCACCACCGCGACGAGCTCGACCGGGTGCAGCGCGAGCTGCGCGAGGTCAAGGGCGTGTCGATCCTGCTCTACGACCAGACCTGCGCGGCCGAGAAGCGCCGGCGGCGCAAGCGCGGCACCTTTCCGGACCCGGACAAGCGCGTCTTCATCAACGAACTGGTGTGCGAGGGCTGCGGCGACTGCGGCGTGCAGTCCAACTGCGTGTCGATCCAGCCGGTGGAGACCGAGTTCGGCCGCAAGCGCAGGATCGACCAGTCGAGCTGCAACAAGGACTTTTCCTGCGTCAACGGCTTTTGCCCGTCCTTCGTGACGGTGCATGGCGCCAGGATGCGCAAGGCCGGGGGCATTGCCGGAAAATCCGACCCGCTGGCCGGCGTGCCGGAGCCGGCGCCGCGCGCGCTCGGTTCGGGCTGGTCGTCGATCATCGACGGCGTGGGCGGCACCGGCGTGGTGACGGTCGGCGCCATCCTCGGCATGGCGGCGCATCTGGAAGGCAAGGGCTGCGGCCTCATCGACATGGCGGGGCTGGCGCAAAAGGGCGGTTCGGTGTTCACCCATGTGCGCATTGCCGCGACGCCGGAGGACATCCACGCCATCCGCGTTTCGGCCGGCAAGGCCGATCTCATCCTCGGCTGCGACCTCGTCGTCTCCGGCGCCAAGACGGTGCTGGCCGCCGTTCGCGAGAAGCACACGATCTTCGTCGCCAACACGGCCGAGGTGATGCCGGGCGAATTCGCCCGCTCGGCCGATTTCTCGCTGCCCGCCGAGCGGCTGAAGAAGGCGATCCGCGCGGCGGCGGGCGACGAGCGCTCGCATTTCTTCGATGCCACGCGCACGGCGACCGCGCTGTTCGGCAATTCGCTCGGCGCCAACATGTTCATGCTCGGCTTCGCCTATCAGCATGACGGGCTGCCGCTTTCGGCCGAGGCGATCGAGAAGGCCATCGAGCTCAACGGCCAGGCGGTGGCCATGAATGTCGCCGCCTTCCGCTGGGGGCGGCGGGCGGCGCATGAGCCGGAATTCGTGCGCGGGCTGATTGCCCAGCCGGCCCGCTCGGCCGCCGAAGCGGCGCCCGCGCGGACGCTGGACGAGATCGTCGCGCGCCGCGTCGAGTTCCTGACGCGTTACCAGAACGCGGCCTATGCCGAACGCTATCGCCGGCGCATCGAGGCGCTGCGCGCGGCCGAAGCCAAGGCCTCGCCCGGCTCGACCGTGGTCACGGAGGCGGCGGCGAAAAACCTGTTCAAGCTGATGGCGATCAAGGACGAGTACGAGGTCGCGCGGCTCTACACCGACGGCTCCTTCGCGCGCCAGCTTGCGGCGCAGTTCCAGAGCTACGACAGGCTGGAGTTCCATCTGGCGCCGCCGATCCTCGGCCGCCGCGACGCCGACGGCAAGCCGCGCAAGTCCAGCTTCGGCCCATGGATGATGAAAGGGTTCGGCGTGCTTGCCGCGCTCAAGGGGCTGCGCGGAACGGCGCTCGACGTGTTCGGCTACACCGCCGAGCGCCGCATGGAGCGCGAGATGCTGGCGCAGTACGAGCGGGATATCGAGCTGATCGGCAGCTCGCTTTCGGCGGACAGGATCGAGGCGGCGGCGGCGCTCGCGTCGGTGCCGGCGCTCGTCCGCGGCTATGGCCACGTCAGGCAGGCGAGCGCGGCGAAGGCGGCGGGCGAGCGGGAACGCCTGCTCGAGCGGCTGACCGGTCAGGGCGCTTCCGTCATGCAGGTGGCGGCCGAATAGCGACGGCGGACCAGGGGGAGGGGAAAAGCGTGAAGGAAAGCTATAGGTCGAGGGGGAATGAAATGCGGCAAACTGGCAAAAACCCAGCCCTTATAAGCCTTTCTTAACATGACAATGCGATAAGCGAGGCTCATTTGGGTCGCAGGTGATGGTCAAGAAGCGAACCGACGAAGTTCCTGTCGACGTCTACGTTCAATTCATCCGTTCGCTTTTCGACAACGTGCACATGGTGCTCGTGGGCGCGATGTGCCATGCCCTCATCGCCTACATGGCCTACTGGAAAGGCGACAAGCCCTTCTTCGCGGTGATGGCGGCCGCCCTGCTGGTGGTGGGGGTCTGGCGCTATCTCAGCCTGCTCAGGTTTCATCGCGTCGGTGTGATCGATGATGCGGAGTCGGCCCGCCGCTGGGAGCGCGACTATATCGTCAAGGGTGCGATACAGGGCCTGCTGCTCGGCACCTTCTGCTTCGTCTCGATCTACATCTACCACGATCCCTTTGCCGAACTGGGCGCGGTGTCGGTAACGCTCGGCTCCATCGTCACGGTGGTGGGCCGCAACTACGGCTCGCCGCGCATGGTGACGATATTCGCCACCACCTTCGTCGGTCCGATCGCGCTGGCGCTGATCCTGCGGCTCGACTGGCCGCACATCATGCTGGGGCTGCTCATCGTCCCGTTCTTCTTCATCATCAAGGCCAGTGCCGCCAATGTCCGCAGCGTGCTGTTCTCGGCGGTGGTCGGCCACAAGCAGGCGGGCCAGCTTGCCCAGCGCTTCAACCGCGCGCTCAACACCATGTCGCACGGGCTGGTCATGCTCGGACCCAACGGCAAGGTGGTGGTGGCGAATGCGGAGGCCGCGCATCTGATGTCGGTCAAGTCGCCGGATGCGCTGCTCGGGCGCTCCATCCATTCGCTGCTGAAGCGCGGGGTGGCGGGCGGCATGCTTGCCGCCGAGGATTGCCGCTATGTCGAGGGGCAGCTTACACGGGCCTTGCGCGAAGGCCGGGACCGCAAGGTCCTCGTTTTGTTTTCGAACGGCCAGCACTACGAGTTTTCCGCCCGCGAGGGCGGCAACGACCTCGGCGTCATCACCTTCGAGGACGTGACGCAGCGCGTCGAGGCGGAAGAGAAGATCCGCACCATGGCGCGCTACGACAACCTGACGGACCTGCCCAACCGCGCCTATTTCCACGAGCTGGTCGACGAGCTGATGGCCGCGGGCGACCGCAACCGGCTTTGCGCGCTGGCCGTGCTCGACCTCGACGACTTCAAGAGCGTCAACGACACGCTCGGCCATCCGGTCGGCGACGGGCTGATCTACGCGGCCGCGGAGCGGCTGGCGGCGCTGTCCACCGACGACATCAAGGTCAGCCGTTTCGGCGGCGACGAGTTCATGATCTTCTTCAACCGCGTCGAAAGCGCCGAGCAGCTCGGCGTTCTCCTGGACGATATCTTCGCCGCCCTGCAGGGCGACGTCGATGTCGCCGGCCATGTGCTGCGCATCCAGGCCAGCGGCGGCGCAGTGCTCTCCTGCGTCGAGGAGAGCGATGTCGACGCCATGATCGTCAAGGCCGACCTCGCCATGTACAAGGCCAAGGAGCTCGGCAAGAACGGCTGGCGGCTGTTCGAATCGGCGATGGATGCGGCCTTCCGCGACAAGCAGCTGCTGAAGGCGGATTTGCGCACCACCGTGGAGGCAAGGGGACTGCGCGTCGTCTTCCAGCCGATCGTGGCGATGCAGACGATGCGGATCGCCAGTTGCGAAGCGCTCTGCCGCTGGGATCATCCCGAGCTGGGGCCGGTGTCGCCGGCGGTGTTCATTCCGCTGGCCGAGGAGATGGGCATCATCTCCGAAATCAGCACCTTCGTGCTGCACGCCGCCTGCCAGGAATGCGCCAAATGGCCGGAGCAGATCGGCGTGTCGGTGAACCTCTCGGCCAAGGACTTCCGTTCCCGCGAAGTGGTGGAAAAGGTGGCCGAGGCCCTGGCCGCCTCGGAGCTTGCGCCGGGGCGGCTGGAAATCGAGGTCACCGAAACGGTGCTGCTCGACGACAAGTCGCTGACGCGCCAGTATATCGAGGAAATCAAGCAGCTCGGCGTGCGCATCGCGCTCGACGATTTCGGCACCGGCTACTCCAGCCTCAGCTATCTGCACAAGCTGCCGCTGGACAAGGTCAAGATCGACCGCAGCTTCCTGCACGACGTCACCCGCAACAAGCGGTCGCTGGAACTGCTCAAGGGGGTCGTCAGCCTGTCGCGTTCGCTCGGGCTGTCGGTCACCGTGGAAGGCGTGGAAACCTTCGAGCAGCTCAAGATCCTGGCGCTCTCGATCAAGCCGGATCTGGTGCAGGGTTTCCTGTTCGGCTCGGCGCTGACGGCGTCGGGCATCGAGACGATGTCGAGTTCCGTCTGGCCCTTTGCCGGGGAGACGAAGTCCAAGACCAAGCACAGCTAGATCTGCCCCGACGCCCCCCGATCCAATGCGGACGGCGGCGCTTTTCAGCGCATTTTCCGCTTATGGTTAACATATGGTAAACGCGTTAAGGTTAACGATAGGTAAACGGGATATGATAGAGTTTTAGGTTTGATGGCCCCGGCGCATCGGTTACCGTCCGCCCGCGGACAGGGGGATAGACTGGATGCGGGACATCAAACCGAATATGACGGCCAACGACTCACGCGCGCATGAGACCGAGGTCCATGCGCCGTTCACACGCAATATTCTCGCCTTGCTGGAAAAGGTGGAATATCGCGTCTGCGAAAGCGGCGAAGATCTCGAGGCGATCTACCGGCTGCGCTACAACTCCTATCTCGACGTCGGCATGGTCAAGCCGGATGCTTCGCGCATGGTCACCGACAAATATGACGAGATGCCGAACTCCTATCGCTTCGGCGTGTTCCATGAGGGGCAACTGGTCAGCACCATCCGGCTGCATTATGCCAGCCCGGAATTCCCGGTTTCGCCGAGCACCGAGGTGTTTGCCGAGGAGCTGGCGCCGCGCGTGGCGGCGGGCGAGAGCTTCATCGATCCGAGCCGTTTCGCGGCCGACCTGCAATGGTCGACGCAATTGCGCGTGCTGCCCTACATCACGCTGCGGCTGGCGGTGGTGGCCTGCAAATATTTCAACCCGACCTATTGCCTGACGGCAATCAAGGAGGAGCACGCGGCCTTCTACCACCGCATCTTCCGTTCGGTGCAGGCAGCCGAGCCGCGCATGTATCCCGGCCTGACCATGCCGGTGCATCTCTACCAGTCGCGTTGCTCGGAGAATATGGAAGACACGATCCGGCGCTTCCCCTTCTTCAGGTCGACGGCATTCGAGCAGCGCATGCTGTTCCAGCGGCCGGCCAGGGGCGAGACCCGTCCGCTCACGATATTGCCGACGGCGAAGTATCTGAGCAACGCCGCGTAGGCCGGCAGGCAAGCGGATGCCGGGCATTGCTGAACCTTTCGGCGTGCAAAGGCGTTCTGCCACGGGTGCCCGGATGTTCCCGCATTCGGGCAGCCCACGGAAAGTGGCGCGGTGGTATGCTGAATTCCCGCCGTGCATCGAAAGGAAGGCCATATGACTGTTTCGACCCTCGCCATCACGCCCCTCGTCGCGCTGATCGCCGGCATCCTCATCCTGGTGATGCCGCGCCTGCTCAACTACATCGTCGCCGTCTACCTCATCATCATCGGCCTGCTGGGGCTGTTTCCGCATCTGGCCGGTTGAAGCGCCCGCGGTTTGCGGAGGTGCTGCCCGTCATCACCAGGCGATGACGGGTAGCCGGCTTGCGGCTACCATTTATGCGAATAGCCGGCGCGGATCGTGCCGCTCGGCCTGGATGCGGCGAGGTTGTCGACATTGGCGCTGAAATTCAGGCTCTTCGACACTTTCTGCTCCACGCCGACGCTCGCCTGCCATTCCTGATCCCTGGAAGAGCGCGTGCCCCGCGCGACAAGCGAGGTGGAGGTGCTGCGCGAGGTCAGCCGCACGGTGCTGGTCGCGCTGGCGCCGACCTGCTTGACGGCCCCGCGATCGTAGTTCACGCTGTAGAGGTCCTCGATCCGGGCGCTGATTTCCGGTGACAGGTCGAAGGACCGCGAGCGGCTCAGCGAGGCCGAGCGGTTTCCGGTGGCGGCGTCGAGGTTCAGGTCCAGCTTCGCGCTCGTGCGGCCCTTGCGGCGCGAGGCGGGCAGCTCAACCGAGCTCCAGAATTTCACCGGGTTCCCGATGCGGCCCCCCGCCTTGCGGTCGGCGAAGCTCACCTCGGCACCGGCGCTGGCTTCGAGTTCGGTCGGCAGGTAGCTGCCCATGCGCATGGCATAGGACGTGTCCGATGTCTGGACGGGGGTCCAGATCAGCGGCGCGTCGGCCGCCCGCGCCATGCCGGCCGCCGGCAACGTGGCCAGCACCAGCGCCGCGACGCGAAACGGGCGGCGAATTCTCCATTCGTTCATCTTGTCCTTCCGTTCCAAGCGGCGCGTGTTCCGCAAGGGACGTGGAACGTGCGCAGGGTTCTTCAGGGGAGGGCGCCTTCTAGCAACCTTGTGTTTCTTGACCAACGGAAAAATTACGGCTGTAACAATTCGTGTTCTCCCGATTCATTCGGAGTTGGCATATTGTATGCCAATAATCGGAAGTCGGCGGTGTGTTTCCGGCCTGAAACGCCCAAGGGACAGGGGGAGCGACATCACGACCATTGCCCTGGCGCTCGCTTTTCGCTATGTGCGCAGAAACAGCATCTGGAGGTTTTTATGGCAGACCACTCCCCCGCAGGGCCGGTCGAAACGGGCGCGCAGATGGACTACCGGGAACATGAGCACACCTACAGGCTCTTCCTGTCCATCGCCAAATACGGCACGCTCGTCTGTGCCGCGCTGCTCATCGCGATGGCGTTCGGCTTTTTCGTTTCGAGCGCGGGCTTCTTCTCCGCGACCGTTCTGTTCCTGGTCGTCTGTGCCGTGGGTGCATTCATCCTGCGCTGAGCAGCACGGACTTCGTCTTCGGGTGCCGGCCCGGCGTGCGGCCGGGAGGCACTGGTGAAAATTCAGCCGGAGGGGGGATGCCTTGGCACAGACGATTTTTGTTCCGAAGGAAGTTGATGCTTCCGAGCCGCGCGTAGCAGCATCTCCCGAGACCGTAAAACGGCTGACCGGCCTTGGCTTCGACGTCATCGTCGAGGCGGGCGCGGGGCTGGGCTCGCGCATCACCGACGCCGACTTCACCGCCGCCGGTGCGAAGACGGGCAAGGCCGCCGATGCGTCCAAGGCCGACGTGGTGCTGAAAGTGCGCCGTCCGACCGACGCCGAGCTCAAGGGCTACAAGTCCGGCGCGGCCGTCATCGCCATCATGGACCCCTACGGCAATGACGCGGCGGTCGCCGCGATGGCCGGGGCCGGCGTCACCGCCTTCTCCATGGAATTCATGCCGCGCATCACCCGCGCGCAGGTGATGGACGTGCTGTCCTCGCAGGCCAATCTTGCCGGCTACCAGGCGGTGATCGACGCGGCGGCCGAATATGACCGCGCGCTGCCGATGATGATGACGGCGGCCGGCACCGTGCCGGCGGCCAAGGTGTTCATCATGGGCGTCGGAGTCGCCGGCCTGCAGGCGATCGCCACGGCGCGTCGCCTCGGTGCGGTCGTCACCGCTACCGACGTTCGCCCCGCCGCCAAGGAGCAGGTCGCCTCGCTCGGCGCGAAGTTCCTCGCCGTCGAGGACGAGGAGTTCAAGGCAGCCGAGACGGCCGGCGGCTACGCCAAGGAAATGTCCAAGGAATACCAGGCAAAGCAGGCCGCGCTGACCGCCGAGCACATCGCCAAGCAGGACATCGTCATCACCACGGCGCTGATCCCCGGCCGTCCCGCGCCGAAGCTGGTGTCGGCCGCCATGGTCGCCTCGATGAAGCCGGGCTCGGTGCTGGTCGATCTCGCCGTGGAGCGCGGCGGCAATGTCGAGGGCGCGGTTCCCGGCAAGGTCGTGACCACCGACAACGGCGTGAAGATCGTCGGCCATCTCAATGTGCCGGGCCGCGTCGCCGCATCCGCTTCGCTGCTCTACGCCAAGAACCTCTATGCCTTCCTGGAGACGATGGTCGACAAGGAAAGCAAGCAGTTTGCCATCAATCGCGACGACGAACTGGTCAAGGCCACCATGCTGACCGATGGCGGCAAGGTCGTGCACCCTGCCTTTGCCGAGGCAGCAGCGAAGGCTGCCGAAGCGCCGGCTAAGGCGGAAGCCGCCGAGAAACCGGCCAAACCGGTCGCGGCCAAGAAACCGGCGGTAGAGAAGAAACCGGCGGCGGCCAGAAAGCCTGCGGTCAAGAAGTCCAAGGGGGATGCGTGATGGACAAGACCTCTCTCGAACAGGCGCTCGACCAGCTCGACCAGGCGGTCGCGGCGGTGCGCCTCGGCGTCCAGGATATGATGCATGCACAGGGCGCGGCGGAAGCTGCCGGCGCTGCCGCGCATGCGGCCTCGGGCGGGGCGATCGACCCCTTCGTGTTCCGCTTCGCCATCTTCGTTCTGGCGATCTTCGTCGGCTATTACGTGGTGTGGTCGGTGACGCCCGCGCTGCACACGCCGCTGATGGCCGTCACCAACGCGATCTCCTCGGTGATCGTGGTCGGCGCGCTGCTGGCGGTCGGCATCGCGGCTTCGGGCCTGGCCAGCGGCTTCGGCTTCGTGGCGCTGGTGCTGGTCTCGGTCAACATCTTCGGCGGCTTCCTCGTCACCCAGCGCATGCTGGCCATGTACAAGAAGAAGGAAAAGTGACGTGAACGCCAACTTCGCTTCCTTCCTCTATCTGGTTTCCGGCATCCTGTTCATCCTCGCGCTGCGCGGGCTGTCGCATCCGACCACCAGCCGCCAGGGCAACATCTACGGCATGATCGGCATGGCCATCGCCATCGCCACCACGCTGGCGCTGGCCACGCCCTCGCTCGGCGGCTTCGCCCTGATCGTGCTCGGCCTCGCCATCGGCGGTGCCGTCGGCGCGGTGGTGGCCAGGCGCATCGCCATGACCGCGATGCCGCAGCTTGTCGCCGCCTTCCACAGCCTGGTCGGCTTCGCCGCCGTGATGGTGGCGGCGGCGGCCATGTACGCGCCCGAGAGCTTCGGCATCGGTTCGATGGGCGATATCCACGGCCAGGCGCTGGTCGAGATGAGCCTCGGCGTCGCCATCGGCGCCATCACCTTCACCGGCTCGGTCATCGCCTTCCTCAAGCTCGACGGCCGCATGTCGGGCAAGCCGATCATGCTGCCGGCGCGCCACCTCATCAACATCGTGCTGGGCGTGGCGCTGGTCGTGCTGATCGTCGCGCTCGTGCTGACCCAGAACCACTTCGTGTTCTGGCTGATCGTGCTGCTTTCGCTGGTGCTGGGCGTGCTGCTCATCGTGCCGATCGGCGGCGCCGACATGCCGGTCGTTGTGTCGATGCTCAACTCCTATTCGGGCTGGGCGGCCGCCGCACTCGGCTTCACGCTCGGCAATCTGGCGCTCATCATCACCGGCGCGCTGGTCGGTTCGTCGGGCGCGATCCTGTCCTACATCATGTGCAAGGGCATGAACCGCTCCTTCATCTCCGTCATCCTCGGCGGCTTCGGCGGCGAGACGGCGGCGGGCGGTGCCGATGACGGCATCGAGCGCACCGTCAAGCAGGGCTCGGCCGACGATGCGGCCTATCTGATGATGAACGCGCAAAAGGTCATCATCGTGCCGGGCTACGGCATGGCGGTGGCGCAGGCGCAGCACGCCGTGCGCGAAATGGCCGACAAGCTGAAGGCCAACGGCGTGGAAGTGAAATACGCCATCCACCCCGTCGCCGGCCGCATGCCGGGCCATATGAACGTGCTCCTGGCCGAGGCCAATGTGCCCTATGACGAGGTGTTCGAGCTGGAGGACATCAACTCCGAGTTCGCGCAGGCCGACGTGGCCTATGTCATCGGCGCCAACGACGTCACCAATCCGGCCGCGCGCGACGACAAGTCCTCGCCCATCTACGGCATGCCGATCCTCGACGTCGACAAGGCGCGCACCTGCCTCTTCGTCAAGCGCTCGCTCGGCTCCGGTTATGCCGGCATCGACAACACGCTGTTCTACAAGGACGGCACGATGATGCTGTTGGGCGACGCCAAGAAGATGACGGAAGAAATCGTCAAGGCGATGGATCACTGAGAACATTCCGAGGGCCGGCTTTGCCGGCCCTCGGAATACTGACAAACCTCATTCCGCGCCCCGCCGTCATCCTCGCCTTTCCTTCATTGTTCGAGATGGTGCAGGCTCGGCTCGAGGCGCATTACGGAAAGGGCTACACGCGCTGAGCCGTTGCAGCCGCCGTCAGGCGACGGCCGGCGCGTCGGGGCGCATGGTCAGGCGCACCGCCGCGCTTACGCCGATCAGGGTAAGCGGTACGAAGGCGATGAATAGCCAGCTTGCCACATGGCGCGCCGTTTCGCCCGACAGCCCATTCGCGAAGTCCGCGGCATTGGCGATGATGCCGCACAAGGCTGCTCCCACCGCATAGCCGATGCGCTGCATCGTCGGGACGCCGGACGAGGCGACGGTGCTTTCCGTCGGCTTGGCTGCGGCGACGATGACGCGCGTGACGAACGGCCAGGCCATGCCGAAGCCTCCGCCCTGCAACAGCGCGCAGAACAGGATCAGCGGGATCGACCCCGACGGCACCGCATAGGCGAAGCCGGCCACGCCGGAGGCGATCATGGCCGCGCCCGTCACGATGATCGCCTTTTCCCGATGCGCCGGTGCATTGGCCACGGCGATCGAGAGGATCGACCAGGCTATCGACTCGGCGGCGATGATGTAGCCGGTGGTGAGCAGCGAGATGCCGTGCAGGCTGGTGAGCAGCAGCGGGCCGTAGACGGTGAAGGAACAGGTCGCGACCGAGAAGGTCGCCACCATGACCATGCCGTTGCCCACCGGCGTGCGCCAGTCGAAGGGGCGGGAGGGAAACAGCCTGGACAGCGGCCGGCGCGCGTCGAGCGCGAAGAACAGGCAGAGCCCCGCAATGCCCAGGGCCAGCAGCACCGAGGAGCGCAGCAGCTCGATGCGCACGCCGGCAAGCGCGATCAGCACGACGCTTGCGGCAAGCGTGGCGAGAGCGATGAAGGGGAAGGGCGGCAACGTGCCCGCCGCGGCCTGCCGGCGGGTGGCTGCAGGGCCGCGCAGCACCGTAACGCAAGCCAGCGCCATGATGCCGCCGCCGAAGAAGAACGTGCCGAAGGCCCAGCGCCAGGACAGGAACTGCGCGATCACGGCGCCGAGCATCGGGCCGCTGAAGGCCGCAACGCCCCACACCGCAGACATCACGCCGAACAGTTGCGGCCAGATGTTGCGGGGAAACAGCCGCTCGACCGACACGAAAGCAAGCGACACCAGCGCGCCGCCGCCGAGCCCTTCGATCAGGCGTCCGGCGAGGAAGATCGGCATGGAGGGCGCGGTGGCGCAGACGGCGGCGCCGGCGGCATAGAAGAGCGCCGCCACCACCATGTTGCTGCGCAGCGGCACGTAGCTGACCAGCCGTCCGGCCGCGGCGCCCGCCACGATGGCGCCGATCTCGTAGATCGCCAGCGACCAGCCGACCAGCTCGACGCCGGAAAGCTCGCCGACCATCGCCGGCATGACGGTCGCCACCATGGTTTCGTTGGTGGCATGAAGCAGGATGCCGAGCGAGATGAAGATGAAGCGGGCAAGGTCGCCGCTGGCCCACAGGGCGCGCCAGTCCACACGGTTGGTCCCGATGCTCATGCGTGCTGCCCCTCCAAGGCCGGTTGGATACGGTAGGCGCAGCGGCGCGCGCCCTCCAGGATGTAATCGACGCGTTCGATGCTGACATCGTCGCCCAGCACCTGCCGGAACAGGGCAAGCTCGGAGCGGCAGAAATTGCGGCAGGAACTGGCGGCCGCGCAGATCGGACAGTGGTTCTCGGCCAGCAGCCAAGCGCCGTCGGGCAGTCGCTTCGCTTCAGCGAGGTAGCCTTCCTGCGAGCGAACCTCCGCCAGCGCTGCCACACGCTCTCCCAGCCCGTCCAGGCCGGCAAGGGCCGTGTCGTAACGGCGCAGCATCTGTTGTTCGCGGTCGCCGATCAGGCGGTCCAACCCGCTTTCCCCGAACAGGGCGCGCACCGAGTCCAGCATCTCGACCGTCAGGATGGCGTGGCTGTCGGGGAAGCGCCTGTGCGCTTCACCGGTCAGGCGCCAGTAGCGCTCGAAGCGGACGAGGTCATTCTCCGGCAGGCTGTTTGAGATGCTTGCGCGCCCCCGGCGCGTGATGTCGAGATCCATGGCCATGGCGGTGGCCGGCTTGCCGCGAGATTTCAGGAGACGCAATATGCGGTGCTCGCTGGGGCTGACGTCGCGCACATGGTGCCCGATGCAACAGCGGCGTTCACTGCGTGGCTTCGGTGTGCAGGACGAAATCGGAAACGCCGAGCGCCAGGTTCAGGCCGGTCTGTTCCTGCATGTTCAGCGGCTGCAATATGAATTTGCGGTTCGAGCCGCCGGCCAGCACATTGGCTCCGGCGCCCACGGCCATCGTCGCTTCGGCACTGCCGCCCACATAGCTGCCGGCCAGCGCGCCGGGGCGATAGGCGTTGCGGGCAGGGGCCAGCACCGTCCACTTCATCAGCGACTGCCGGGTCGTGCCGACATCGAGGCCGAACTTGTTCACCTTGCCGAAATAGGTTTCGGCCGGAAACTTCTTCTCAACGTCCTGGAAGGTGCAGGTCAGATCCTTGCTCGACCCGATGATGAAGCCCGTTCCCGGCCCGACCGCGCAATCCAGGGTGCCGATCTTCGCGGTTTCCTGCGCCGATGCCCGGACAATGAAAACGGTACTGAAAGCGGCTGCGGCAAGCGTTGCCGCGATGATGGTCGAGCTTCTCATTTCGCCCTCGCGCGTCTTTCGGCGGGGCTCGCGGACGTGAAGCTTGCGGCCCCTGTCTCCGTCCGGGGATAAACCCTTTCCATGGGTGCATGGTTCCCGACAGACGACACGGCCGGCAAGCGCCGGCCGTGCGAGAAAAGCCCTTTGCGCGTAGCTCGCGCTAAATCTCGCTGCGCAGCTTCAGGCTGGAAACCGCAACGGCGGCGTTGATGCCGCTCTGCGCCTGCACGCTGATCGGCTGCAGGGCAAAGGTGTTCCACAGGCCGCCGACGAGCGCATTGGCGCCGACGCCGATGCCGGCCGTCGCCTCGGCGGTGGCGCCGAGATAGTTGCCGGCCAGCCGGCCGGGCTGGTAGGCATCCCAGGTGGGGGCGATGACGCACCAGACCAGCACGGCCTGGTCGGTCATTCCGACGTCGATGCCCAGCTTGTTGATGCTGCCATAGTAGGTCTCGACCGGGAAGTTCCGGTCGACGCTATGGAAGGTGCAGGTCACATCCTTGTGCGAGCCGATGATGAAGCCCGCGCCGCCGCCGATCGCGCAACTCAGCGTGCCCACCCTGATGCCGTTCGCATGGGCCTGGGTGGTAAGTGCCGGAACAGCCATCGAGGCGGCCAGAATCGCTGCTGCAATGAGAGGGGTTTTCATCGACGTCATCCCTTCGCTTGTGAAAATTCATGTTTTCAAACCCGGCACCGCTATGCCGGCTGCGGGGATAACCCGGCGACGGCGCGCAAGGTTCCGACCTCGGGAAGGGAGGCGGTAAAAATCCGCGTGAACGAAAACGCCCGGCGGGGAAACCTGCCGGGCGCTTCTCGGGAATGCGGTGGGTGCGGGCTCAGCCGCGCGTGCGGGCCAGGCCCTCGGTCGCCGGCTTGTAGTTGGGATCGAGCCGGGCGGCCTGGGAATAGGAGCGCGCGGCCCTGGTCTTGTCGCCGCGGCGCTCATAGATCAGCGCCTGGTTGGCCCAGCTTTCGGCGATCTTGTCATCGAGCTTGATGGCCATGTTGAAGTCGGCGAACGCGTTGTCCTCGTCGTTCATGGCGAGATAGGAAAGGCCACGGCCGTTGTAGGGCTCGGCGGCGTCCGGCGCCAGCGAGATCGCCTTCGAGAAATCCTCGATCGCGTAGGCGTGCTGGCCCTGCAACTGGTAGATCAGGCCGCGATTGTGGTAGGCGCGCGGGTCGGTGGTGTCGAGCTGGATGGCCTTCTGGAAATCGTTGAAGGCGTCCTGTGTGCGGCCGGCCTTGCGATAGAGATTGCCACGCCCGATATAGGCCGCGTCATAGCTCGGATTGATCTCGATGGCCTTGTTGTAGTCCGCAAGGGCCGCGGCCTGGTTGCCGAGCGAGCGCTGGATGAGGGCGCGGTTGGCATAGGCCTGGTAGAAATCCGGTCGAAGCTGGATGGCGGTGTTGAAGTCCTTCAGCGCGTCCTGATACCGGCCGCCGCGCCCGTAGGCGGAGCCGCGCACATTGTAGGCCTCGGGGTCCTGCGGGTTGCGCGCGATCACCGACGAAAGCGATGAGATGTTCTCGCTGGAAGCCTGCGCCGTGTCGATGCTGCTGATCTGGTTGACCGCGGTGGACTGGCAGGCGGCGAGCAGGAGGCCGGAGACCACCGATGCGATCACGGCCGGCCCACGCCAGAACGTCCTGCGGTCGCCGATCACTGCTTCCATAGCCACTATTCCCTTCCAAGCCGCTGGAACAGTCCGTCCGCGCCCCGCGGCAGCATGATGCTCATTTCCTGAACAAAACAAAAAGGTGGTGGCGACAGCGTGTCACCCCACCTTCCGCTATCCTCGGAAAAGGACGAAAACTTGGCGAGATCAACGCGCGGCGCGGGCGGCCGGACGCGGAGCCATCGGCAGAAGACCTTCGCGCTGGGCGCGCTTGCGGGCCAGCTTGCGGGCGCGGCGAACGGCTTCGGCCTTTTCGCGGGCGCGCTTTTCGGAAGGCTTCTCATAGTGACCGCGCATCTTCATTTCACGGAAGATGCCTTCGCGCTGCATCTTCTTCTTGAGGGCGCGAAGCGCCTGGTCAACGTTGTTGTCGCGGACGAGTACCTGCACGGGCGATCCTGTCTTTCGGGTTCGAATTCAATGATACGGGGCCAAAAACCACTGCTTTCGCAGCGGTTACCACCGCGAATTGGGGCGGCAAATAGCAGAATCAAGAGCAGATGTCGAGAGGGCATCGGGCAAAAGGCGCGAAAACCTGCCCGAAAACATGGCTCACCGGATGCGAACCACTGCAGTCGATGATCGTGGCATCACTATGAACGCCCGGGCGCGCAGGTCAATATGAAATCCGCCTGCCGCTTTCCGCCCTCTGCTCGGCAGGCGGCCGAACAACGCGGCGCAAAGCGGCAATCCCCGTCGCAAACAGTGCAAAGCTGGCCCCGGCTTTTCGCTAGTGGTACACCTCGGTCCCTTGAATCAGGGATGGTTTCTTCCGGCATTCACGAGGCCAGAGCCCATGCGGAAATATTCGGTATTTGCCATCGCCCGCGAAGCCATGCGCGGCCACAAGGGCTGGGAGGAACAGTGGTCCTCGCCCGAGCCGAAGGCGGAATACGACGTCATCATCATCGGCGCCGGCGGCCACGGCCTGGCCACCGCCTACTACCTTGCCAAGGAGCACGGCATCACCAATGTCGCGGTGCTGGAAAAGGGCTGGCTGGGCGGCGGCAACACCGGCCGCAACACCACCATCATCCGCTCCAACTATCTCTATGACGAGAGCGCGGGCATCTACGACCATGCGGTGAAGCTGTGGGACGGCCTCAGCCAGGACCTCAACTACAACGTCATGTATTCGCCGCGCGGCGTGATGATGCTGGCGCACAATGTGCACGACGTGCAGGTGTTCAAGCGCCACATCCATGCCAACCGGCTGAACGGCGTCGACAATGAATGGCTAACGCCCGAGCAGGCCAAGGAATATTGCCCGCCGCTCAATATCTCCAAGGATGCCCGCTATCCGGTGGTGGGTGCCGCCTTGCAGCGGCGCGGCGGCACGGCCCGCCACGACGCGGTGGCCTGGGGTTATGCGCGCGCCGCTTCGGCGCGCGGCGTACACATCATCCAGAACTGCGAGGTCACCGGCATCAAGCGCGCGCCGAACGGGGCTGTCACCGGCGTCGAGACCTCGCGCGGCTTCATCGGCGCCAGGAAGATCGGCGTGGTTGCGGCCGGCCACTCCTCGGTGGTGATGGGCATGGCCGATGTCCGCATGCCGCTGGAAAGCTATCCGTTGCAGGCGCTGGTATCGGAGCCGGTCAAGCCGGTGTTCCCCTGCGTGGTGATGTCGAACACGGTGCACGCCTATATCTCGCAGTCCGACAAGGGCGAGCTGGTCATCGGCGCCGGCACCGACCAGTATATTTCCTACTCGCAGACCGGCGGGCTGCACATCCTCAACCACACGCTCGACGCCATCTGCGAGATGTTCCCCATGTTCACGCGCATGAAGATGCTGCGTTCGTGGGGCGGCATCGTCGACGTCACGCCGGACCGCTCGCCGATCCTGGCCAAGACGCCGGTGCAGGGGCTTTACGTCAATTGCGGCTGGGGCACGGGCGGCTTCAAGGCGACGCCCGGCTCGGGCCACGTGTTTGCCCACACCATCGCGCGCGACGAGCCGCATCCGATCAACGCGCCGTTCACGCTGGAGCGCTTCCGCACCGGCCGCCTGATCGACGAGGCGGCAGCGGCCGCCGTGGCTCACTGATTTTGTTTGAGCATGATCCTTTCCGAAAACCGGTTTCCACTTTTCGGGATCATGCTCTGAGGAAGGGACAAAAATGCTTTTGATCCGCTGCCCCTATTGCGAGGAAGAGCGTCCGGAACTCGAGTTCCGCAATGCCGGCGAGGCGCATATCGCGCGCTCGACCAACATTGCCGCCGAGAGCGACGAGGACTTTGAAAAGTTCTTCTTCATCCGCTCCAACCCCAAGGGCATCATCTTCGAGCGCTGGCGCCACATCCATGGCTGCGCCCGCTTTTTCAACGCGGTGCGCGACACCGTCAGCGACAAGTTCGTGATGACCTACAAGGCCGGCGAGCCCAAGCCCGACCTGGCCAGGATCATGAAGACCGAAAAGCCGGCGGCCGTGGCCGCCGAGGTCGATCCGCAGGAAGACAAGCCCAAGAAGCCGGCCGCCAGGCGCGCCGCACAGAAGGGAGACGCGTGATGGCCGCCACGCACCGCATCGCAGGCCAGGGCCGACTGACCCCGGCAAAGACTCTGCGCTTTACCTTCGACGGCCAGCAGATGACCGGCCTCGAGGGCGACACGCTGGCTTCGGCGCTGCTCGCCAACGGCGTTCATCTGGTCGGCCGCTCGTTCAAGTATCACCGCCCGCGCGGCATTCTCTCGGCAGGCGCCGAGGAGCCGAACGCGCTGGTCGGTGTCGAGCGCGACGCCACCCGCAAGACGCCGAACGTCCGCGCCACCGTTCAGGAGCTCTATGACGGGCTGAAGGCGAATTCGCAGAACCGCTGGCCGTCGCTGTCCTTCGACGTCGGCGCGGTGAACGACCTTGCCTCGCCGATGTTCTCGGCCGGCTTCTACTACAAGACCTTCATGTGGCCGAAAGCCGCCTGGAAGAACTTTTACGAGCCGAAGATCCGCGAGGCGGCGGGCCTCGGCGTGGCGCCGGACCAGCCGGATTCCGACCATTACTCCTCGCGCTACGAGCACTGCGACGTGCTGGTGCTGGGCGGCGGTGCCGCCGGTATTGCTGCCGCTCTCGCAGCCGCCGAAACCGGCGCGCGCGTCATCCTCGCCGACGAGCAGGCCGAGTTCGGCGGCGCGCTGCGCTTCGAAGCAGGTGCTGTGATCGACGGCGCGGATGGCTGGAGCTGGGCGCAGGCAACCGTGGGCAAACTTGCGGCCATGGACAATGTGCGGCTGCTGTCGCGCACGACCGCCTTCGGCTACTATGCGCATAACTTCGTCGGTCTCGTCGAGCGCGTGACCGACCATCTGGCAAGCCCAGACCGCGACCTGCCGCGCGAGCGCCTCTGGCAGGTGCGCGCCAGGCGCGTGGTGCTGGCAGCCGGCGCTATCGAGCGCCACATGGTGTTCGCCGACAACGACCGGCCGGGCGTGATGCTGGCCTCGGCCGCGCGCACCTATCTCAACCACTACGGCGTCGCGGTGGGCAGGCAAGTCGGCGTCTACACCGCCAATGACAGTGCCTATGCGGCGGCGATCGACCTCAAGAAGGCCGGCGTCAACATCGCGGCAATCGTCGACCTGCGCGACAACCCGTCGGGCGAGCTGGTCGAGCAGGCACGCGCGCTCAACATAGAGATCAATCATGGCCGCGCCGTCGTTCGCACAGCCGGCCGGCTGCGTATCTCGTCCATGACCATCCAGCCCAAGAACGGCGGCGGCGAGCGTACTATCCCCGTCGACGCGCTCTTGATGTCGGCCGGCTGGACGCCTTCGGTGCATCTGTTCTCGCAGTCGCGCGGCAAGGTCGCCTTCGACGAGGAGACCAGGCGCTTCCTGCCCGGCACCTATGCGCAGGACTGCGTGTCGGTCGGCGCCTGCAACGGCACCGATGGGCTCGCGGCCAGCATCGAGGAAGCCTATGCGGCCGGCGCCAAGGCGGCGCGGGAAGCTGGCGGCAGCGGCAGGGGCTCCAGGCCCAAGGTCGAGGCGAGCGAAAGCTGGTCGCGCGGCATGTTGGGCGCCGGCCCCGGCGCCGGACCGGACACGACCGTGAAGGCCTTCGTCGACTTCCAGAACGACGTGACCGCCAAGGACATTCGTCTGGCCGTGCGCGAGGGCATGCGCTCCATTGAGCACGTCAAGCGCTTCACCACCAACGGCATGGCGACCGACCAGGGCAAGACCTCCAACATGCACGGCCTGGCGATTGCCGCCGAGACGCTGGACAAGCCGATCCCGCAGGTGGGCCTCACCACCTTCCGTGCGCCCTATACGCCGGTGACCTTCGGCTCGATCGTCAACCACGGGCGCGGCGCGCTGTTCGACCCGACCCGCAAGACGGCCATGCATGGCTGGGCCGAGGCGCATGGCGCGGTGTTCGAGGATGTCGGCCAGTGGAAGCGCGCCTGGTATTTCCCGCGTGCCGGTGAAGACATGCATGCGGCCGTCAACCGCGAATGCGTGACGGTGCGCAAGTCGGCCGGCCTGTTCGATGCCTCGACCCTCGGCAAGATCGAGGTGGTGGGGCCGGATGCGGCCAAGTTCATGGAACTCCTCTACACCAACCCGTGGGAGAAGCTGGAGCCCGGCCGCTGCCGCTATGGCATCATGCTGCGCGAGGACGGTTTTATCTATGACGACGGCGTTGTTGGGCGTCTCGCCGCCGACCGCTTCCATGTGACGACGACGACGGGCGGTGCTGCCCGCGTCATGAACCACATGGAAGACTATCTGCAGACCGAGTTCCCGCATCTCAATGTCTGGCTGACCTCGGTGTCCGAACAGTGGGCGGTGATCGCCGTTCAGGGTCCGAACTCGCGCAAGATCATCGAGCCGCTGGTCGAGGGCATCGACCTGTCGGACGCGGCGATGCCGCATATGTCGGTGCGCGAAGGCAAGATCTGCGGCGTGCCGACCAGGCTGTTCCGGATGTCGTTTACCGGCGAGCGCGGCTTCGAGGTCAACGTCCCGGCCGATTACGGCCAGGCGGTGTGGGAGGCGCTGTGGGCCGAGGGCCAGAAGCACGGCGCCTGCGCCTATGGCACCGAGGCGATGCACGTGCTGCGCGCCGAGAAAGGCTACATCATCGTCGGCCAGGACACTGACGGCACAGTCACCTGCAATGACGCCGGGCTCGACTGGGCGGTGGGCAAGAAGAAGACCGACTTCGTCGGCATTCGTGGCATGACCCGTCCGGACCTGATCGCCAAGGGCCGCAAGCAGCTCGTCGGCCTCAAGACCAGGGACCCGAAGGAGGTGCTGGAGGAGGGCGCGCAGATCGTCGCCGACCCGAAGCAGCCGATCCCGATGAAGATGATCGGCCACGTCACCTCCAGCTACTGGTCGGAGAATTGCGGCCGCTCGATCGCGCTGGCGCTGGTGGCCGGCGGACGCGACCTGATGGGGCAGACGCTGTATGTGCCGATGCCCGACCGCACCATCGAAGTGGAAGTGACCGGCACCGTGTTCTTCGACGAGAAGGGAGAGCGCCTCAATGGCTAAGGCTGCAACCAAGACCGCATCGCCGAGCGTGGCTCGCGCGCCGGCACAGGCGGGTCGGGATTTCTCCGCAAAGCGCGTCAAGCTTGCCGTGTTCGCGCCCGCCGAGCGCATCTTGCTGCGCGCACCGGAAGGCTCGGTCGCGGCGCTTTCCAAGGCGCTGGGCGTGACGCTGCCGAAGTCGCCGAAGACCTCAGCCACCAAGGACGGCCGCACCGCGCTATGGCTCGGCCCGGACGAATGGATGGTCTTCGACGAGAAGGGCAAGGATCCGCTGGCCGATTGCGCCGGCGTCAGGCAGTTTCACTCGGCGGTCGGCATCTCGCACCGCAACGTCGCCATTTCGGTGACCGGACCTGCCGCCGCGGCCTGCATCAATGCCGGCTGCCCGCAGGACCTGTCGCTGGCGGCATTCCCGGTCGGCGCCTGCTCGCGCACCATTCTGGGCAAGTCCGAAATCCTGCTGCTGCGCACGGCGGAAGACGCGTTCCGGGTCGAGTGCTGGCGCTCGTTCTCGGACTACGTCTTCGCTTTCTTGGAGCAGGCGGCAATCGACGCGGCGGCATAGGCGCCGGCATATTCGAAGGGCGATGCCCCCGCTCCGCTTTTCGAGGCGGGGCGGGTTTTTGTTTCGGAACTTCGGTGGAACGGGGACGTTTGCCTCGGGAAACCGAGGAAGAACTCATGCCCAGATCATCAGTCCAGCATCCAGGCCATGGCGCCAAAAAATCGCCGGCCGTGCGCTCGCTCGAACGCGAGCAGCGCCTGCGGGCGAAAAAGAGCAAGGAAGAGCAGCTCGAGGAAGGTCTCGAGGATACCTTTCCGGCAAGCGATCCCGTTTCAGTGACTTCGAGCAGCATTCCGGGCAGGCCGAAGAAACGCAAGCATTAGACGAGGCGACATTTCGCCGTGTGCTGCAAGAAAAAAACCCCCGGCAGGCGAACCCGCCGGGGGTTTTCGTGACAGCGCCAGTTACTTGATCGCGTTGAGATCGACGCCCTTGGTGTCGCGCACGAAGATCATGCCGATGATGAAGCTCATCGCGGCGATCACGATCGGGTACCAGAGGCCATAGTAGATATCGCCCTTGAAGGCGCTCATCGCGAAGACGGTCGCCGGCAGCAGGCCGCCGAACCAGCCGTTGCCGATGTGATAGGGAAGCGACATGCCGGTGTAGCGGATGCGGGTCGGGAACATCTCGACCAGGATCGCGGCGATCGGCCCATACACCATCGTGACGTAGAGCACGAGGATGAACAGGATGAGGATCGTCAGCGGCCAGTTCACCGCCGAGGGATCGGCGATCATCTTGAAGGCACCGCTGCCCGCGATGGTGTAGACCGGCATTTCGGTTGCCCCGCCGGCTTCTTCCGCCGTCAGCGCCTTGCTGGCGATGAGGTCGGCCACCGGCACCATGGTCTTGTCGCCGGCGCGGATCGCGGCGGCATCGAGATTCAGCTCGGGATTGGCCGCGATGAAGGCATCGAGCTTGGCGTCCGGCACCTTGGAGGCCTCGCGCACCAGCGGGTAGCCGGCATCATGCAGGGCGGTGTAGACACCCTTCATGAAGGTGGCCTGCTTGGCCTTGGCTTCGTCGCCGGCGGCGACCGCGTCGTAGGACTCGATCGTCTCGTCGCCGATCTTGACCACCGCGGGCGTGCCGGGCGCGGCGGTGGAGACCACGTCGTAGGGCACCGAATTGTTGGTCAGGAACGCCGTTGCGATGTCGCAGGACGTGGTGAACTTGGCCGTGCCGGTCGGGTTGAACTGGAACTTGCAGTCGCCCGGCGCGGCCGTCACATGCGCCTTCATGTTCTGCTGGGCGGTGGCCAGAGCCGGGTTCGCGGCCCAGGTCAGCGCGTTGAACAGCGGGAAGTAGGTGACGACCGCGAGAAGCAGGCCCGCCATGATGATCGGCTTGCGGCCGATCTTGTCCGACAGCCAGCCGAACACGACGAAGAAGATCGAGCCGATGGCCAGCGCGATGGCGATCATGACGTTGACCGAGAAGGCGTCGACCTTGAGCACGTTCTGCAGGAAGAACAGCGAGTAGAACTGGCCGGCATACCACACCACGGCCTGGCCGGCGGTGAGGCCGAGCAGGGCCAGCAGCGCGATCCTGGCGTTCTTCCACTGGCCGAAGGCTTCCTTCAGCGGCGCCTTGGAGCCCTTGCCCTCTTCCTTCATCTTCTTGAAGGCGGGCGATTCACTGAGCGTCAGGCGTATCCAGACCGAGATGCCCAGCAGCACCACCGAGATGATGAACGGAATGCGCCAGCCCCAGGCCTTGAAGGCGTCGGGCCCGAGCCAGCTCTGCACCGCCAGGATGACGATGAGCGACAGGAACAGGCCGAGCGTGGCCGTGGTCTGGATCCACGAGGTGTAGAATCCGCGGCGCTCGTTCGGCGCGTGTTCGGCCACATAGGTCGCGGCACCGCCATATTCGCCGCCCAGCGCCAGGCCCTGCAGCATGCGCAGCGCGACCAGGATGATGGGCGCGGCGATGCCGATGGAGGCCGAACCGGGCAGCAGGCCGACCAGGAAGGTCGACAGGCCCATGATGAGGATGGTGACGAGGAAGGTGTATTTGCGGCCGACGAGGTCGCCGATGCGGCCGAACACCAGCGCGCCGAAGGGGCGCACGAGGAAGCCCGCGGCAAAGGCCAGCAGCGCGAAGATGTTGCGCGTGGCCTCGGGATATTCGCTGAAGAAGGCCGCGCCGATGAAGGCGGCGAGCGAACCGTAGAGATAGAAATCGTACCATTCGAAGACGGTACCGAGCGAGGAGGCGAAGATGACCTTCTTTTCCTCGCGTGTCATGCCGCGCGGGGCCGAGCCCGCGCTTGCTGCCATAGCCATGTGGTGTCCTCCCAGACTTTCTACCGTGGCCGGCGGCATGCGCATGCACGCCGCCAACCCTTTTCGGTAGCGTCAATTTTACGCTTGCGCCTTGGGAGGAACCATCGATGCTTTCGTTTTATGACCTTAGTCTAATGCCGCGCGCCGCCGGGGGCTCATCCGGCGGCCGGGTCCTGCGCGGGTTCGACGAAGGTCAGGGTCAGCCAGCGGGCGGTCAGCGCCGGCTTCTTCGAGTTCTCGATCTCGATCGTCACGTCGTGGGTGATCTGGATCCAGCCGGAGGGGCGCACCTTCACGTCGGCGAGGAAGAAGCGGGTGCGGATGCGCGAGCCGGTCTTCACCGGCGTCACGAACTTCACGTTCTCGAAGCCGTGGTTGATGCCCATGTCGCCGCCCTGGATCCGGGGGATCGTCTCGTAGGTCATGGCCGACAGCAGCGACAGGGTGAGGAAGCCATGCGCGATCGTGCCGCCGAAGGGGGTTTCGGCCGCCGCGCGCTCCGGGTCGCAATGGATGAACTGATGATCGTCGGTCGCGTCGGCGAACTGGTCGATCATCTTCTGGGTGACCGTGCGCCAGGGCGAGACGCCGACCTCGGTGCCGACGCCGGAGAGGAGCTGGTCAGTGGTAATCGCTTTCAACAGGATGTCGCCTTCTGAACGCATTCGGTAGGGATCGGGCGACATGCGGGTGCTGGCCGGCCGCATGTCCGGCTGCACCCATACAGCGTCATGCCGCCGATGTCATCGGGGGCGTGCGGGCAACAGGCAGAGCGTTGCCGGCCGAGGCATGGCGCTGCCGCCGGCGCTTGCGAGAGGTCAATCGCCGACAGGCCCGGGGGGAGGCGGGTACCTGGAGCGGAAGCCGGCTACTCGGCCGGCTCCGCATTGGTGTAGGCGGCTTCCTGCAACTCGCGCTTCAGGCGTGCCTCTTCCTCGACCTTCGGGGTGATGAAGCGGCCGAGCAGCAGATAGGCGACCGGGGTGAGGAACAGCGTCGAGACCGTGGCCATGCCCAGACCGCCGACGATCACCCAGCCCAGCGCGATGCGTGCTTCCGCGCCGGCGCCGGAGGCCAGCACCAGCGGCAGGCCGCCGAGCACGGTACAGATCATGGTCATCATCACCGGGCGCAGGCGGATGTTGGCGGCCTGCTCGATCGCCTCGCGCACGCCGAGCCCCCGGTCGCGGAGCTGGTTGGCGAACTCCACGATGAGGATGCCGTTCTTGGCCATGATGCCGACCAGCATGACCAGCCCGATCTGGCTGTAGGCATTGAGGCTGGTGCCGGTGATGAGCAGCGCGAACACCGCGCAGGCAAGGCCGAGCGGCACGGTGGCCATGATGATGGCGGCGCTGACGAAGCTCTCGAACTGCGCGGCCAGCACCAGCACGATGATGATGAGCGCGAAGCCGAAGACCATCAGCATGCCGCTGTTGCTCTCGCCGAGCGTCGCTGCCTCGGCCAGCGGGACGATGCGGTTGCCGGGCTTCAGCAGCGGCGTTGCGATCTCCTGCGCGCGCTTCAGCGCATCGCCCAGCGCGAAGTCGGAGCGCAGGTTGGAGGTGATCGCCACGGAGCGCATCTGCTGCTCGCGCGAAAGGGCAGGGGGCACGGCGCGCTCGGTCAGCGTGGCGATGGTGGACATCGGCACATAGCGGCCGTCGCCGGCGCGCATGAAGATGTTCTCGAGGTCCGTGGGGTCGTTGATCGGGTTGGTGGTGGAGACCAGCTTCACGTCGTAGCTGCGGTCGTCGATGAACACCTTGCCGACCTTGTTGCCGTCGAGCACCGCCTGGATGGCTTCCGAGAGGCCGGTGATGTCGACGCCGAGGTCGGATGCGCGTTCGCGGTTGATTTCGACCGAGAGCTGCGGCTGCGTGGCATCGTTGGAAAGGCGCGGCTGCTGGAAGCGCGGGTCCTTTTCCATCTCGGCGATGATCTTGTTGGCCGTGTCGCCGAGCTGCGCATAGTTGTTGCCGACGATCGCGAACTGCAGGCCGTTGCCGGCGCCGCGGATGCCGAGGCTGTTGGGCGCGATGGGGAAGGCGCGCACGCCGGGCACATTGGTCAGCAGGCTGCTGATCTGGTCGACGATCTGCTGCTGATTGCGTTCCCGCTTCTCCCACGGTGCGAGCGAAATGACCATGAAGCCCGTGTTGAAGGAGCCGTTCTGGCCCGCGCTGGCGAAGGTGCCCTCGATCTCGCCCGTGTCGCGCAAGGGCTGAAGCAGCTGCTCGATCTTGCTGATCTGCGTGGTGGTGTAGTCGAGGCTGACGCCCTGCGGCGCCTGAAGCCTGAGCAGCACCACGGACCGGTCCTCCGACGGCGTCAGCTCCTGGCGGATCAGGCCGAAGGCGCCATAGGCGGCGGCCGCGAACAGCAGCGAGACCAGGACGACGACCAGCGGCGCGTTGAGGCAGGCCCTGAGGCAACGGCGGTAAAGAGCGGCAAGCCCGCCGCCGATGCGGCCCATGATGCCCGTATGCTCGTGTTCGGCGTGGCCGGCGAGCATGCGGGACGCCAGCATCGGACACAGCGACAATGCCACCAGTGCCGAAAGCGCCACCGCGATGGCAAGCACGAAGCCGAACTCGCGGAACAGGCCGCCGGTCTGGCCGGGCAGGAAGGACAGCGGCACGAACACGGCCACCAGCGTCGCCGTGGTGGCGATGACGGCGAAGAACACTTCCTGCGTGCCGAGCACGGCGGCGGCGCGCGGGCCCATGCCCTCGTTGCGCCGGCGCACGATGTTCTCCAGCACCACGATGCCGTCGTCCACGACGAGGCCCGTGGCCAGCACCAGCGCCAGCAGGGTCAGGATGTTGATGGAGAAGCCCGCGAGATAGATCGCCGCGACGGTGCCGATGAGCGCCACCGGCATCGCAAGGCCTGGAATGAGCGTGGCGCGCCAGTCGAGCAGGAACATGTAGATGATCAGGAGCACGATCGACACCGACAGGATCAGCGCGATCTCGACCTCGTGCACCGCGCCCTTCACGAAGGTCGCGTCGTCGCCGGTGACGCGGATGCTCATGCCGGGCGGCAGCGTCTTCTGGATGCTGGCGGCTGCTGCGCGCACGCCTTCGGAAATGTCCAGCGTGTTGGACTGCGCGGCGCGGATGATGCCGATGCCGATGCCGGTCTTGCCGTCGGAGCGCAGCGACGATGCCCCGATATCGGGGCCCATCGTCACGCTCGCCACGTCGCCCAGCCGGGTGTTGGGAGCGATGATGAGGCTCTCGAAGGCTTCCGGCGTGTTCACCGAGGCCGTGGTGCGCACGATGATGCTCTGCGCATTGGTGCTCATGGCGCCCGAGGGTGAATCCAGCGCGATGGTCGCAAGCGAGTTGCGGATGTCGGCGATGGTGAGCCCGATGCTGGCGAGCTTGGTCTGGTTGACATCGATGCGGAAGATCTTGTCGCGATCGCCATACATCTGCACGTCGGCGACGCCGGGCACGGCCGAAAGGGCGTCCACGATCTGGTCTTCGACCAGCACCGTCATGTCCTCGATCGACATTGTGTCGGACGTGACAGCCAGCCGCATCACGGCGTCGGAGTTGGCGTCCGCCTTCACGATGCGCGGCGGGTCGGCTTCTTCCGGCAGCTGGTTGGTGACGCGGCCGACCGCGTCACGCATGTCGGAGGCGGCGGCGTTGAGGTCGATGCCGTCCGCGAATTCGACGGTGACCCGGCTGCGTCCATAGGAAGAGCTCGACGAGATAGACTTCACGCCGGTGACGCGCGACACCGCGCCTTCCAGCGTGGCGGTGAGCTCACGGTCGATGGTTTCGGCCGCCGCGCCGTCATAGTCGGTGGTGATGGTGATGACGGGCCGGTCGACATCCGGCAACTCGCGCACCTCCACGCCGAAGAAGGCGGCGATGCCCGCCACAGCGATCAGCGTGTTGATGACGAAAGCCAGGACCGGACGGCGCACGAAAAGCGCTGTCGAGCCCTTCTGCTCGGCTTCGGGATTGTGTTCGTTCATATCGTCCGCCACGCTCAGGAGCCGCTGCCATTGGCGGGCGCGGGCGCTGCCGGCATGGAGCCGGGTGCGCTGGCGATCAGGACGTCGGCGCCCTCGCGCACCGCATGGATGCCTTCGGTCACGACCTGGTCGCCGGGAACCAGATCGGCGTCGACCAGGACCATTTCGGAGTTGCGCTGCACGATGGTGACGGGCGTGCGCCGCGCCTTGCCGTCGCGGATCGCCCAGACGAAGGCGCCTTCGGTGCCCCACTGGACGGCGAGTGGATCGACGGACGGGTAGGTGTCGCCCGGGAAGCCCATGACGACCTGGAAAGACATGCCGGCGCGCAGCCTGTCGTCGGTGTTTTCGATGCGGGCCTGCACGCGCAGCGTGCGGCTCTTTTCATCGAGGCGGTTGTCGACGGCGCTGACGGTGCCGTTGAACGACTGGCCCGGCTGCGCCACCAGCGACGCGGTGAGCGGCGCGCCGACCCTGATGGCGCTGGCGAAGCGCTCCGGCACCCAGAAATCGATGACGATGGACGAGCGGTCGTCGATGGTGGCGACGGTCGTCTGCGAGGTCACGTAGTTGCCGGCCTCGATCGGCAGGATGCCGATGACGCCGGTGATCGGGGCGACGATCGAGCGGCGCTCAAGCTTCACTTCGGCGTCGCGCTCGGCAAGCCTGGCGTTGCGCAGCGCCACATCCGCGTCGGCGAGTTGCACGGCGGTGGCGGCGTTCGACTTGCTCAGCGCCTGCGTGCGGTCGTATTTGCCCTGCGCGTCCGTCACCGCGATCCTGGCGCGCTCCAGCGCGATCTCCTCGGCGTCCGAATCCAGCCGGGCGATGACGGTGCCCTTCTTGACCAGCATGCCGGAGGTCACCAGCACCTCGGTCATGCGGCCGGAATCATAAGGCGCGACGGCGACGGTGGCATTGGCGCGGCCGGTGCCGATCGCCTGCAGCCTGTCGTTGATCGTGGCGGGGCCGACGATGGCGGTGATCACCGGGGTCTGCGGGCCGGAACGGCCGCCGCCCTGCCTGCTCTGGCCGCCCGTCGAAGCATCGCTGCGCTGCGTGGCGGCGTTTGCCCATTCGGTCTCGATGCCCCACCGCGCCAGAACCGCGGGCGCGCCGGGAAAAAAGCGCACCCAGGCCGCTGCCGCTACGAGCAGGACGACTAGGGCAAGAACAATCTGTTTCCAGGCAGCCATCGGCACTCCGGGTCATTCACAGTGGTCGGTTTTCGCGCTTGACCGGCTTTCGACGTCGCTTAGAAAGCTGGAAACGCGCATTTTAGGCGCAAAGCACCGGAAAGTCAGTAAGGCGCCTTTATGACGATTCGCTGACGCCTTGGCACCTTAAATATCTGTAATCATTCCGGACACGGAATCTTAACCATTTGAAAACGAATGGTTTTGGTGAGAACTATCGCAGTTCCTCCATCTCGCGGATGCGGCGTGCGCTCTCGGCTTCCATCGCCCGCGTCAATTCCCCGATCAGCGTTTCGGCCACCACGAAGAGGGCCGCGGAGGAGTCCCAGGAGGACGGAACGGCGGTGCGCCCGGCGATGACATGACGCGCGAAGCGCGCGATCGGCGAAAGCCACTGGTCGGTGAACAGCACGATCTCGACGCCGCGCGCATGCGCCTTTTCGGCGAGGCGGATGAGGCTCTCCTGATAGCGGCGTATGTCGAAGATGAGCAGCACGTCGCGCTTGCCCATGTCGATCAGCCGGTCGCGCCAGGTGCTTTCCTGCCCGGTGAGGTGAAAGACGTTGGGGCGCACGATGGTGAGATGCGCGGCCATGTAATGGGCGACCGGGTCGGTGAAGCGCCCGCCGATGAGGAAGACCTTGGCGCGCGGATTGGCGAGGCGGGCGACGATGTCTCCCATCTGCTTCTCCGAGACGTGGCTGAACGTGTCGCGGATGTTCTTGAGCGTCGCCTCCAGCACCGGCGAGGTCTTGCCCCGGTCGGGGGAGGGTTCGCTGACGGTGCGGATCAGCGGCGACTGCAACTGGGCCGCCAGTTCGTCCTGAAGCGCGGCCTGGAACTCCGGATAGTTGTGAAAGCCGAGACGCGAGACGAAGCGCAGGATGGTCGGCGAGCTGACGCCGGCCTGTTGCGAAAAGTCCGCGACGGTCTTCAGGCCGATCAGCGGATAGTTGGCGACCAGCGTCTGCGCCGCCCGTCTTTCGCCCGCCGGCATGGTGTCGATGCGTTCCGCGATCAGCTCGGCGATGCTCGATGCCATGAGGCCTCCCACTTTCGGCTGTGCCAGCGCACAAACGCATTTGACAAAGTTCCGGAATGTGTATGAAATCATCCACAAAGACGCAAAGAAATAAAATACGTATCATTCGGTACGGCGTCCTGGAGGGGGATCGCGAGCAATGGGAACTGCTCAGCCCGTAGTGCAGGAGACGCATGCGCCCGTCCGCGTCAGCCGGCGAGGCGGCGCCAGCCCCTATGTGCTCGTCTGCGATCATGCATCGAACTTCATACCCGGTCATCTCGGCACGCTGGGCCTCGGCGAAGGCGAGCTGACGCGCCACATCGCCTGGGACCCCGGCGCATTGCCGGTGGCGAGCCGGATCGCCGAGATGCTGGATGCGACGCTGGTCGAATCCTGCGTTTCGCGCCTCGTCATCGACTGCAATCGCCCGTTGGATGCGCCCGACCTGATCTCGCCGGTCAGCGAAACGACGGTGGTGCCGGGCAATGGCGGCCTTTCCGAGGCGGCCCGGCAGGAGCGCGTCGCGCTGTCCTGGCGGCCATTCCATGACGCGATCGCGGAGGTCGTTGCCGAAAGGCTCGCCGGCGGGCGCGAGACGCGGCTGGTTTCCGTCCATTCCTTCACGCCGGTCTACAAGGGCGTCGACCGCCCCTGGCACATCGGCATCATCCATGACGCGGACGACAGACTGGCGGGGCCGATGGTCGCCGCGCTGAAGGGCGTGATCGGCCTGGAGGTGGGGGTGAACCAGCCCTATTCGCCGGCCGACCGCGTCTATTACACGCTCGAACGGCATGGCCGGGCGCGCGGGCTCGCCTGCGCCATGATCGAAATCCGCAACGACGAAATCGGCGACGAGGCCGGCCAGCGCAAATGGGCCGAGCTCCTGTCGGCGATCCTGGCCGGTTTGAGGCCGGCCGGGTGTCCGTGAGAGCGGGTGATACGCTAACGGGAAGGCCTTGAGGGGAAAACGACAGTGCCTGAAGCGTTGAAACTCTATGTTCGATATGTCGATGCGCTCAACCGCAAGGTCGGGCGCTTTGCCATGTATCTGATCTTTCCCATGGCGGCGATCCTGCTTTACGCCACCGTCTCGCGCGCCATCTTCGGCGTTCCGGTGAACTGGGTTCTGGAAACGTCGCAGTTCATCCTTTCCGCCTACTATCTTCTGGGCGGCGCCTATTCCAAGCAGCTCGACGCGCATGTGCGCATGGACCTGTTCTATGGCCGGCTGTCGCCCCGCAGCAAGGCAATGACCGACGCGTTCACCATTCTCTTCGTGCTGTTCTACCTTGTCGTGCTGTTCCTGGGCGGGCTGTCCAGCACGCATTATGCGATCAGCTTCGGGCAGAAGAACTATTCCTCCTGGGCGCCGCCGCTGTGGCCCATCAAGATCGTCATGACCACCGGCATTTTCCTGATGCTGCTGCAGTGCATCTCCAGCCTCATCAAGGACATCGCCATCGTACGCGGAAAGCCGATCGCATGAGCTCGGAATTCATCACACTCTTCATGTTCGGCACCATGATGGTGCTGCTGTTCACCGGGCAGCGCGTGTTCGGCGTCATCGGCTTCGTCGGCGCCGCGGCGGCGCTCTGGCTGTGGGGAGAGGGTTCTTTCGAGATGCCCTTCAACGCCTCCTTCCAGGTGCTCAACTGGTATCCGCTGATAACCGTCCCGTTCTTCATCTTCATGGGCTACATGCTGTCGGAGTCCGGCATCGCCGGCGAACTCTACAGGCTGTTCCATGTCTGGTTCGGGCCGATCCGCGGCGGCCTGGCGCTGGGCACGATCGGCCTGATGGTGCTGATCGCGGCATTGAACGGCCTCTCGGTCGCCGGCATGGCGATCGGCGCCACGATCGCGCTGCCACAGCTGCTCAAGCACAATTACGACAAGGTGATGGTCACCGGCGTCATCCAGGCGGGCTCCTCGCTCGGCATCCTGATACCGCCCTCGGTGGTGCTGGTGCTCTATGCCATGATCGCGCGCCAGCCGGTGCTGCAGCTCTGGCTCGCGGGCGTCGGCCCCGGCCTGCTGATGGCCGGCATCTTCGCCATCTACATCTACATACGCTGCCTGATCCAGCCGGAGGTCGGCCCGGCGCTGCCGGCAGAGGAGCGCGCGAGCATCACATGGGCGGAGAAGTTCGTCCTGCTTCGCAAGGGCCTCATCCCGCTCGCCATCTTCGGCATCATGATGGGCCTGTTCCTCAGCGGCACCACCAGCCTGGTGGAAAGCTCGGTGGTGGGCGCGGTGCTGGCGACGCTTGCCGCCTGGATCACCGGCAATCTCAACCGCGACATCATGGAGCTGTGCACGCGCAACACGCTGACCATCAGCTGCATGTTCATGTGGATCATCCTGGCCGCGCTGTGCTTCAGCTCGGTCTATGACGGGCTGGGCGCGGTGAAGGCGGTGAAGACGCTGCTGCTGGAGACATGGGACCTCAGTCCCTGGCAGATCCTTATCATGATGCTGGCGTCGTTCCTGATCATGGGCACGTTCCTCGACGACACCGCCATGCTGGTGATCGTGGCGCCGCTCTACATCCCGCTCATCATCAGCCTGGGCTTCAACCCGATCTGGTTCGGCGTGCTCTACACCATCACCTGCCAGATCGCCTACATCACTCCGCCCTTCGGCTACAATTTGTTCCTGATGCGCGCGATGGCGCCGCCCGAGATCACGCTGCTCGACATCTACCGCTCAATCGTGCCGTTCTTCTTCCTGATGGTTCTGTCGCTGGTCATCATCATGATGTTCCCGCAGATCGCGCTGTGGCTGCCGGAATATTATTCGGCGCGCTGACCGGGAAAACGACCATGAGGGGGCGCCGAAGACGCGGTGAACGGAAATGAAAAAGCAGCCGGAGCGCTCGGCAGGCTCCGGCCCGGAGGGTGAACAGACAGGCCGAACCACAATGGGAGATTGTGAGATGAACGACCGCATAAAGATCAACAAGCGCGACTTCTTCAAAAAGGCGGGCGCGGTGACGGCCGGCGCGGTGGGCGCCAGCACGCTCGCCATGCCCTACGTGCGGGCGCAGAGCCCGATCAAATGGCGGCTTCAGACCTATGCGGGTCCGGCGCTGGCCGAGCACGTGTGCAAGCCGGCCATCGACGCCTTCAACAAGGCGGCCAATGGCGAGATGGTGATCGAGATGTATACGGCAGACCAGCTCGTGCCGCAGGGCGAGTTGTTCCGCGCCGTGCAGTCCGGCACGCTGGACGCCGCCCAGAGCGACGACGATTCCGCCGCCGCGCCCGTCGACGTCGCCGTGTTCGGCGCCTACTTCCCCTTCGCCTCGCGCTATAGCCTCGATATCCCGACGCTCTGGGAATGGTACGGCCTCAAGGACATCTGGCAGGAGGCGTACAACGAAGTGCAGGGCGTGACCTGGCTGAGCGCCGGTTCGTGGGACCCCTGCAACTTCGCCACCACCAAGCCGATCCGTTCGGTGGAGGACCTGAACGGCCTGCGTGTCTACATGTTCCCGACCGGGGGGCGCTTCATGCAGCGCTTCGGCGTGGTTCCTGTCTCGCTGCCTTATGAAGACGTGCAGGTGGCGATCCAGACCGGCGAGCTCGACGGCATCTGCTGGTGCGGCATCACCGAGTGCTACACGGTGGGCTGGGCGGACGTGACCAAGTACTATCTCACCAACAACATCTCGGGTGCCTGGGCGGGCTCGTTCTTCGCCAACACCGACAAGTGGAACGCGGTGCCGGATCACCTGAAGGAACTGTTCCGCATGGCCATGGACACCTCCCACTACTACCGCCAGCACTGGTACTGGTGGGGTGAGGCCCACTACCGCACCACCGGCGGCAAGTACGAGCTGACCACCATTCCCGAAGCCGACTGGAGGAAGGTGGAGGACGAGGCGGCGAAGTTCTGGGACGAGATCGCCGCCCAGAGCCCGCGCTGCGCCAAGGTGGTTCAGATCCTCAAGGACTATCGCGCGACCATGGAGAAGGCCGGCCCGCCCTACCGCTACGGCTGAGCGGTGCCACCCTTGCGAAACCAGTCTGACCCGGCCGCTTGGGGCGGCCGGGTCGCCCTTTGAAGAACCGATTGTCGAAACACGGATGCGGCCGCGCTTGCGGCGGAGAAGAGAATGGCCGGAAACCTATCATTCGAGCAGTTGAAGAAGGCGGTGGCGGGGGACGAGATCGATACCGTTCTCGCCTGCGCCGTCGATATGCAGGGCCGTCTCATCGGCAAACGCTTCCTGGCCAGATATTTCGTCGAATCCGCGCATGACGAGACGCATGGCTGCAACTATCTGATGGCCGACGACATCGACATGGAACCGGTGCCCGGCTACAAGGCGGCGAGCTGGTCGAAGGGCTATGGCGATTTCGTCATGAAGCCGGATCTTTCGACGCTGCGCCGCGTGCCGTGGCTGGAGAAGACGGCGCTGGTGCTGTGCGACGTGCTCGACCATCACGACCACGCCGACCTGCCGCATTCGCCGCGCGCCATCCTGCGCCGCCAGGTGAAGCGCCTGCAGGAGCGCGGCTATCTCGCCTATTTCGCTTCCGAGCTGGAATTCTACCTGTTCAGCGAAACCTATGACAGCGCCCGCGCCAAGCACTGGCAGGGGCTGAGCACGGCCTCGCCCTATATCGGCGACTATCTGATCGGCATCACCACCAAGGAAGAGCCCTATATGCGCAAGCTGCGCAACGACATGGAGGCGGCGGGCATCCCGATCGAGAACTCCAAGGGCGAATGGGGGCCGGGGCAGGAGGAGATCAACGTCCGCTACGCCGAAGTGCTGGAGATGGCCGATCGCCACGTCATCCTGAAGAACGGCGCCAAGGAGATCGCCGACGGCATGGGCTGCGCGGTCAGCTTCATGGCCAAGTACAATTACGGCCTCGCGGGCAATTCCAGCCATATCCACAATTCGCTGTGGAGCGCGGACGGCAGGACGCCGCTGTTCTTCGACAGACAAGGCGAATACGGCATGACCCGGCTCGGCCACCAATGGGCGGCCGGGCAGCTCAAATACGCCAAGGAATTCACCTGGTTCCTGGCGCCCTACATCAATTCCTACAAGCGTTTCCAGGCGGGCACTTTCGCGCCGACCAAGATCATGTGGAGCGAGGACAACCGCACCGCCGGCTTCCGGCTCTGCGGCATGGGCACCAAGGGCGTGCGCATGGAATGCCGCATCGGCGGCGCCGATCTCAACCCCTATCTCGCCTTCGCAGCCCTGATCGCGGCCGGCCTGGCCGGCATCGATGAAGGGCTGGAACTGCAAAAGCCCTTTGTCGGCGATGCCTATCAGGCCTCGCGCCTGCCGGAAATCCCGAAGACGCTGCGCGACGCCACCGAGACGATGGCGAAGTCGAAAATGCTGAAGACGGCTTTCGGCGAGGATGTGATAGAGCACTACGTCCACACCGCCCGCTGGGAGCAACTGGAATATGACCGCCGCATCACCGACTGGGAGCTGCACAGGGGCTTCGAGCGGTATTGAGGCCGCCGCGAAGCCGCTTCCACCCTGCCTTACGCATGAAGAAGGACTGAAACCATGACCGAGACGGTCAAGCTCAAATCTCCCATCGACGGCTCGATCTATGCCGAGCGGCCGGTCGCCAGCGACCAGGCCATCAACGCGGCGGTCGAGCGGGCGCGCGCCGCGCAGGCCGACTGGGCGCAGACCCCCATCGCCGAGCGCGGAAAATACATGCTCGCCTTCCTCGAAGCCCTGGTGGCGATGACCGACGAGATCGTGCCCGAGATCGCCTGGCAGATGGGCCGGCCCACCCGCTATGGCGGCGAATTCGGCGGTGTGAAGGAACGCACCAACTACATGGTCGAGATCGCCGAGCAGGCGCTGAAGCCGGTCATGGCCTCCAATCCGAAGGACGGCTTCCGCCGCTATGTGAAGCGCGATCCGCTGGGCGTGGTGATGGTGATCGCGCCGTGGAACTATCCCTACCTCACCGCCGTCAACACCATCGTGCCGGCGCTGATGGCGGGCTCGGCCGTCATCCTCAAGCACGCGGCGCAGACGCTGCTGGTGGGCGAGCGCTTCCAGCAGGCCTTCGACAAGGTCGGCCTGCCCAAGGGGCTGTTCCAGAATATCGTGCTCAACCACGCGCAGACCGAGAAGCTGCTCGGCTCGGGCAAGATCGACCACGTCAACTTCACCGGCTCGGTCGCCGGCGGCAGGGCGATCGAGAAGGCGGCCGCCGGCACCTTCATGACCATGGGCCTCGAGCTCGGCGGCAAGGACCCGGCCTATGTGCTGCCGGACGCCAAGCTCGACCATGCCATCGCCAATCTTGTCGACGGCGCTTTCTACAATTCCGGCCAGTGCTGCTGCGGCATCGAGCGCGTCTATGTGCACGAGAAGGTCTATGACGATTTCGTCGAGGGCTTCATCGCCGAGACGAAGAACTATGTCGTCGGCAACCCGCTCGACCAGTCGACCAGCATGGGGCCGATGGCGCAGGCGCGCTTTGCCGACTTCATTCGCGAGCAAAAGGCCGAGGCGCTGCGCAAGGGCGCGGCCGCGCATGTCAACATGAAGGTCGAGCAGGATGTCGCCGGCTCGCCCTATCTCGCGCCCGAGGTGCTGACCAATGTCGACCACCAGATGAGCGTGATGCGCGAGGAGAGCTTCGGCCCCATCGTCGGCATCATGAAGGTGCGCGGCGACGAGGAAGCCGTCGCGCTGATGAACGACAGCCCCTACGGCCTCACCGCCTCGATCTGGACGAGCGACATCGAGCATGCCGTCTCGATCGGCGACCGCGTCGAGACCGGCACCGTGTTCATGAACCGCTGCGATTATCTCGACCCGGCGCTGGTGTGGACCGGCGTGAAGGACACCGGCAAGGGCGCCGCCCTTTCGGCCATCGGCTACGAGAACCTGACGCGGCCGAAGAGCTATCATCTGCGCGAGAGTATCTAGTTCGCGGCAATGTCGTCGACCCCCACTCCGCCTCGCTGCGTTCGGCACCTCTCCCCCGATCGACGGGGGAGAGGAAATGTCGGCAACGGCTTCACGCCCTTCCTCTTCCCCGGGCAGGGGGAGAGGTGGACCGGCGAAGCCGGGACGGAGCGGGGGTGCCTCTAACTTTCGGAAAGCAAAAATGTCCAAGCTCGTCTCCAAATGGAATTTCCCCACCACCGTGCGTTTCGGCGCCGGCCGCATCAAGGAACTGCCGGATGTGCTGGCCGCCACCGGCATCAGGAAGCCGCTCTTCGTCACCGATCCGGGACTGGCCAAGCTGCCGGTCGTGGCCAGGACGCTGAAGATCCTCGACGATGCCAAGATTCCCTATGGCGTCTTCTCCGACGTGAAGCCGAACCCGGTCGAATCCAACCTCACCGCCGGCATCGCAGTCTTCAGGAAAGGCAAGCATGACGGCGTCATCGCCTTCGGCGGCGGCTCGGCGCTCGATCTCGGCAAGCTGATCGCCTTCCAGGCAGGCCAGACGCGCCCGATCTGGGATTTCGAGGACATCGGCGACTGGTGGACGCGCGCCAACGCGGATGCCATCGCGCCGATCATCGCCGTGCCCACCACCGCCGGCACCGGCTCCGAGGTCGGCCGCGCGGGCGTTCTGACCAATGAGGAGACGCATACCAAGAAGGTCATCTTCCATCCGAAGATGCTGCCGGCCATCGTCATCGCCGATCCCGAGCTGACCACCGGCATGCCGCCCTTCATCACCGCCGGCACCGGCATGGATGCGCTGGCGCATTGCCTGGAAGCCTATTGCGCGCCCGGCTACCACCCGATGGCGGACGGCATCGCCGTGGAAGGCATCCGGCTGGTGTTCGAGAACCTGCCAAAGGCCTATGCCAACGGCAAGGACCTCACCGCGCGCGCCAACATGATGAGCGCGGCGGCCATGGGCGCCACCGCCTTCCAGAAGGGGCTGGGCGCGATCCACTCACTGTCGCATCCGATCGGCGCGCTCTACGACACGCATCACGGCATGACCAATGCCGTCTTCATGCCCTATGTGCTGGCCTTCAACCGCGATGCCATCGAGGACCGCATCGTGCGGCTCACCGGCTATCTCGGCATCAAGGGCGGCTTCGACGGTTTCGCCAGGGCGGTGCTGAAGCTGCGCAAGGAGCTGAAGGTGCCGCACACGCTGCCGGGCCTGATCAAGGGGCTCGACATGGACAAGAAGCGAAAGGCGCTGATCGTCGACATGGCCGTCGTCGACCCGACCGCCGGCGGCAACCCGGTCAAGCTCACCAGGAAAGGCGCGCTGACGCTGCTCGACAACGCCATCGAAGGAACGCTCTGAGCGGCTTTTAGGCAGCTTGGGAAACTGAAACGAAAGGATAAGGAACCCCACTCGAAATCCCTCGCGGGAAAACGAATGTTGGAGATTGCCAGATCGCCGGAAAAGTAGTTAGGTTTTCCTATGCGGGACGGGGTCGGGGGGCACGCCTTTTCACATGACTGTCACTGAGTATCGGTAACCGCATCGCAGGCGCCGGGGAGGCGTCAGTTCAACGGAGAGAGAAATGTTCAATTTCGCGGGGAAGATTCTGTCCCTCACGGCTGTGGCGCTGCTGACCACGACGGCCATCGGCTCGGCGCAGTCGATGGCCGAGCTGGTCGCGGCCGCCAAGGCCGAAGGGCAACTGACCACCATCGCGCTGCCGCATGACTGGTGCGGCTACGGCGACGTGATTGCCGGCTTCAAGGCGAAGTATCCCGAGATCACCGTCAACGAGCTCAACCCCGACGCCGGCTCGAGCGACGAGGTCGAGGCGATCAAGGCCAACAAGGACAACAAGGGCCCGCAGGCGCCCGACGTCGTCGATGTCGGCCTGTCCTATGGCCCGCAGATGAAGGCTGACGGCCTGATCCAGCCCTACAAGGTCTCCAACTGGGATTCGATCCCGGATAGCGCCAAGGACGCCGACGGCTACTGGTACGGCGACTACTACGGCGTGCTGGCCTTCCAGGTGAACAAGGACCTGGTGCCCAATCCGCCGGAAGACTGGGCCGACCTGCTCAAGGACGAGTACAAGAATGCCGTGTCGCTCGCCGGTGATCCGCGCGCTTCCGCGCAGGCGATCATGAGCGTCTATGCCGCCGGCCTGTCGAAGGGCGCCGAGGGTGGCGAAGCCGCCGCCAAGGCCGGCCTCGACTTCTTCAAGGAGCTGAACGCCAACGGCAACTTCGTTCCGGTGATCGGCAAGACGGCGACGCTGGCCCAGGGCCAGACGCCGATCCTGATCTGGTGGGACTACAACGCGCTTTCGGGCCGCGACACGCTGAACGGCAACCCGCCGGTCGACGTCGTCGTGCCGAAGTCGGGCGTCGTCGCCGGCGTCTACGTGCAGGCCATCAGCGCCTACGCGCCGCACCCGAACGCCGCCAAGCTGTGGATGGAATATCTCTATTCCGACGAAGGCCAGCTCGGCTGGCTGAAGGGCTATTGCCACCCGGTGCGTTTCAACGACCTTGCCAAGCAGGGCAAAATCCCGCAGGAAATGCTGGACAAGCTGCCGCCGGCGGCTGCCTACGAGAAGGCGGTGTTCCCGACCCTCGACGAGCAGGCCGCTTCGAAGGACGTCATCACCAAGCAGTGGGACAGCGTCGTCGGCGCCAACGTTCAGTAAGCCATGAGACGGCCGGGCGGCGCTTGAGCCGCCCGGCCACCCATCCGGAATACCTTCTTTATGACCGACGTCACCGTCTCCGACCCCGCCGTGGCCCGGCAATCGCTACCGCCGGCAAGGACGGCCGGAATGCGGCTGCCGCTGCAATGGCTGGGCGTCGCGCCCTTCTTCCTCTTCGCCCTGATGTTCCTGATCCTGCCGGCCTTCTATCTGGTCGTCGGGGCGTTCCAGAACGCGCAGGGCGAGTTCACCTTCGCCAACATCATCGCGCTGTTCCAGCCGTCGATCATGGCGGCCTACTGGATTTCCATCCGCATCAGCCTGGCCTCGGCGCTCATAGGCGCGCTTGCCGGCCTGGCGATCGCGATTGCCGTGGTGCGCGGCGGCCTGCCCGGCTGGGTGCGCTCCACCACGATGACGTTCTCGGGCGTCGCCTCCAATTTCGCCGGCGTGCCGCTGGCTTTCGCCTTCCTCGCCACGCTCGGCCGGCTGGGCCTCGTCACGATCTTCCTGCGCGACTGGCTCGGCGTGAACATCTATGCGCTCGGCTTCAACATCCTGTCCTTCTGGGGCCTGACGCTGACCTATCTGTTCTTCCAGATCCCGCTGATGGTGGTCATCATCACGCCGGCGATCGACGGCTTGAAGAGGGAATGGGGCGAGGCCGCCGCCACGCTTGGCGCCACGCAGCTCCAGTATTGGCGCATGGTCGCGATCCCAGTGCTGTGGCCGAGCTTCCTCGGCACGGTCATCCTTTTGTTCGCCAATGCCTTCGGCGCCATCGCCACGGCCTATGCGCTGACCGGCTCCTCGCTCAACATCGTGCCGATCCTGCTTTATGCGCAGATCCGCGGCGACGTGCTGCAGGATCCGCATCTGGGCTATGCCCTGGCCTTCGGCATGATCTTCGTCACCGGGCTTGCCAATGTGTTCTACATCTGGTTCCGCGCCCGCAGCGAGAGGTGGCTGAGATGAAACGCAGCCGCATCTGGTCCTGGGTCACATTTGCGCTCGGCGCCGCCTATTTCTTCATTCCGCTGATCGCGACATTCGAATTCTCGCTGCGCATGCGCCGCGGCGAATATTCCTTCGACGCCTATCGCGTGGTGTTCGGCGATCCGCGCTTCCAGCAGACCTTCCTCTACTCGACGGTCATCGCCGTCTTCACCATCCTGATCGGCGTGCTGCTGGTGGTGCCGACCGCCTACTGGATACGCCTGCGCATGCCGCGCATCCGGCCGGTGGTGGAGTTCGTCACGCTGTTGCCGCTCATCATCCCGGCGATCGTCATCGTGTTCGGCTATATCCGCATGTATGGCTCGTCCTCGCCGCTGCCGTTCCTGGCGACGAACCGGGGTGCGGATGTGCTTCTGATGATCGGCTACGCCACGCTGGCGCTGCCCTATATGTATCGCGCCGTCGACACGGGCCTGCGCACCATCGACGTGCGCACCCTGACGGAGGCCGCGCAGATCCACGGCGCGGGCTGGACGACGATCATTTCGCGCATCATCCTGCCCAATGTGCTGATTGCGGTGCTGTCGGGCGCTTTCCTCACCTTTGCCATCGTCATCGGCGAGTTCACCATGGCGAGCCTGCTCAACCGGCCGGCCTTCGGGCCGTATCTGCAGAATATCGGCGCCAACCGCGCCTATGAGCCGGCGGCGCTGGCGGTCATTGCCTTTGCGATCACATGGGGCTGCATGTCGGTGATCCAGGTGCTGTCGCGCTTCGCGCCGAAATCGGCCAACAACCCGAACTGAACCGGAAGAACCCTATGTCCGAAACGTTTCTCAGCATCCAGGGTGTCCGCAAGGCGTTTGGCGCGACCACCGTGGTCAAGGACTTCAACCTCGATGTGGCGCGCGGCGAGTTCATCTCCTTCCTCGGCCCGTCCGGCTGCGGCAAGACGACGATGCTGCGCATGGTCGCCGGCTTCGAGGAGCCCTCGGCCGGCCGCATCATGATCGGCGGCAAGGATGTCACCAACCTGAAGCCCAACCAGCGCAATATCGGCATGGTGTTCCAGGCCTATGCCCTGTTCCCGAACCTGACGGTGGCGCAGAACATCGCCTTCGGCCTCAAGGTGGCCGGCGTCTCCAAGGCCGAAAGCGACGAGCGCGTGCGCGAGATGCTCGGCATCATCAAGCTGGAAGAGTTCGGCGCGCGCTATCCCTACCAGCTTTCCGGCGGCCAGCAGCAGCGCGTGGCGCTGGCGCGCGCACTGGCGCCGCGGCCGAAACTGCTCCTGCTCGACGAGCCGCTGTCGGCGCTCGACGCCAAGGTGCGCGTATCGCTGCGCGAGGAAATCCGGCTCATCCAGAAGAAGCTCGACATCACCACCATCTTCGTCACGCACGACCAGGAAGAGGCGCTGTCGATGTCGGACCGCATCGTGGTGATGTATGACGGCCGCGCCGAGCAGGTCGGCGCGCCGTTCGAGATCTACAACCGACCGGCGACGAAGTTCGTGGCCAATTTCGTCGGCACGCTCAACGTGCTCGACGGCACGGTGAAAGACCCGGCCAGGGCCATCGTTCATGTCGACGGGCGCGAGATCACGCTGAAGGATGGCGCGCTGAATGGCGCCAGGGCGGGCGATGCCCTGTCGCTGGCGCTGCGCCCGGAGGCGATCGTGCTCGGCAGGCAGGAGGGGCGCGACAGCAGCCTCGCCGGCGAGATCGCCGATGTCAGCTTTCTCGGCTCCGTCATCCGCGTGAAGGTCGGGCTGGGCAAGAACGCTGTCTCGCTCGACACGTTCAATAATCCGGCAAGTCCGCCCCCGGTCGTCGGCCAGAAGACCGAGATCAGCTTCTCTTCGGGCGATCTGCTGGTGCTGCAATGAGATCATCGGGACGGCGGGCGTCTCCGTCCGCCGCCTGAAAAAATCTCCCGGCGCGAAATCTCCCGGCGCGGCTGCGAGAGCGACACGTATGACCGTCGTCGCTGTTCTCCGAGCCGCCTTACGCGGCCCGGCTTCTCATCCGCGGCCGGCTTGCGCTGCCTACTTGCCGCCGTGACCGCCGCCACCACCGTGGCCACCATGTCCGCCGCCGTGTTCATGGCCGCGCTCATGGCCGAAGTGGGTGTGGAAGTATCTGTCACCTCCGCCTACGGACGGACCATAGTCGTAGTATCCCGGCGCTGTGATGCCGTAAAATCCGCCTGTTTCGGTGGTGCATCCGGATATGAGGGCCAGCAGGCCCATTGATGCCGCTACAATCAAGGTACGCATGGCCGTAACCTCCGATTGCGGAATCCTGCACCTGCACCCGCGCCCATGCCAGTAAACAGAAGTCACGTTCCAGAGACCGGCGCGCGATCAGCGCCGTATCGAAAGCCCCGGGGGCCGGGACATGAGATCCGGCAGGCGCTGCCGTCCGCCGGAGCCGGCGCGGGCCGGTCAGCCCTTGCGGGCGTATTCCATCATCCGGCTGCGGCTGAGCACCAGCTCCAGCCTGTCGTCGCCGAGACGGTTGAGGCAGATGCGCTTGGTCCACGGACCGTCATGCAGGGTGAACAGGTAGCGGCCGCCACCGATGTTTTGCAGCGGCATCGCCTGGCGCGTCGGGCCGATGCCCATGACGGCGTTGCCGTCGCGGATTTCGAGATGCGCGCCGTAAAGCGGCGTTTCCCAGCTTCCGTCGAGTTCGGCGCCGGCCGGCTGCGGCGTCACCGGCAGCAGGCGGCGCGGAGCATGGCCGATCTCGCCTTCCAGCGCCGCGCCGGTCCAGCGGATGCGCATGGGCGAGGAGGCCGAGCGCGAGGAGAACCAGCCGTCGTCGTCGTCGTAAAGCGTGTCCTCGGCGTCGAGGCAGTTGGCGATGCCGCCCCGCATTTCCAGCCACAGCGCGCCCGTGTCGGCTGCATAGAGCCCGTCGGGAATGGTGCAGCCGGTGCGTGGAAGCTGCTCGCTGGTCAGCGCGGCCATGGCGCCGAGCGCGATCTTGTAGCCGTTCGTGTCCTCGCGGTTGGAGACGACGACGAAGCCGGTCTTCTCGACGGGATCGAGCAGGAAGTAGCTCTTGTAGCCGGGATGCGAGCCGCCGTGACCGACGAATTTGCGCGCGCCCAGCGCGGACCAGCGCAGGCCGAGCCCGTAGCCGCTCGGTCGGCCGTCCGCCAGCGGGCGGGTGGCCGAGAGCCTCTCCAGCAGACCGGCGAACCTGCCTTCGCCGCTCACCAGCGCCTGCGTCCAGCGGGCCAGCGCGCGGCCGCTGCCGGCAAGGCTGCCGGAGGCGGACAGATGCAGGCCGGCGGCGCTGAGCTGCCACTTTTCCGGGGCTTTCCAGTAGCCGGGCACGAGGCCCGCGACAGGGTCGTTCCAGACATCCGGCGCCTTCAGGAAGATGCCGAGCGGGCCGGCGATCTCGCTCTGGATGAAATCGTCGAAGGTAAAGCCCTTGCGCTCGAGCGCCGCCTCGACCAGCCGGTAGCCGGTGTTGGAATAGGAGACCTCGGTGCCGGCGTCGAAGTTCAATCGCGTCAACGTCGCCAGGAATTCCAGCAGCCGTTGGGCTTCCGTCTCGGTGTAGACCGAGAGGCCGAGCAGGGTCAGGCATTCGCGCGTGTCGGGCAGACCTCCGCTCATGTCGAGCGCGCGCCCGACGGTGACGTCGGCAAGCGGCTTCTGCAATTCCGGCAGGTGGACGCCCAGCCGGTCGTCGAGGCCGATGACGTTGCCGTGGCGCAGCACCATGGCCGCGAAGGCGTGCTTGGTGACGGAGGCGTAGCGCACGACGCTGTCGGCCGTGAAGGGCGCGAGGGTGGACAGGCTTTCCACACCGCCGGCATGGGCGAAGCGCACCCCGTTCGCGTCGAAACCGATGATCGCGCCGCCCGGCTCGTCGCCGGGCCATTGATTTGCGAAATCGCGGGCGAGGGACGACGCGGCCTGCCAGCCGGCTTCAAGCGACATGATATTCTCCGATTCAGACCGGGTCTTCGAGATTGACGCTGAGCGCGCGAAGCTCCGAGGTGTGCGGATGCTTCGTGCGGCCGGCGCGCAGGTCGTCGGCGGTAAGCTGCTCCACCATCTCGCCGCCGAGCATCACGCCCACTTCGGGGCACAGATGCGCGATCACCGCCAGGTTGTGGCTCACCAGCACATAGGTCAGGTTCTTGGCGGCGCGCAGGTCGGCCAGCAGGTTGAGGATTTCGGCCTGCACCGAAACGTCCAGCGCGCTGGTGGGCTCGTCCAGCAGCAGCACCTGCGGCTCCGCGATCAGCGCACGGGCGATCGCCACGCGCTGGCGCTGGCCGCCGGAAAGCTGGTGCGGAAAGCGGAAGCGCACCGCCTTGGGCAGCGCGACATCGGCCAGCGCCTGCTCGATGCGGTGCTCGATGTCATCGATGCCGTGCACCAGCAGCAATTCGCTCAGGATGCGGTCGATGGTCTGGCGCGGATGCAGCGAGCCGAATGGATCCTGGAACACCATCTGCACCTGCCGGAAGAAGGACGCCGGCAGCTTGCGCGGCACGTCCTGTCCGCCGAAGCCGATGCGGCCGGTCCAGCCGTTGTTCAGTCCCGCCATGGCGCGCAGGATGGTGGATTTGCCCGAGCCGCTTTCGCCGACGATGCCGAAACTGCCGCCCTTGGGCACGTTGAAGGAAACGCCCTTGACGACCTCGCGGTCGCCAAAGCTGATGCGCAGCTTGTCTACCTCGATCATGGGTTCAGCCATCCTGCATCGCGATTGAGGACCGGCAGCCGATCTCTCGGATGCGTGAGCGAGGGGATGCAGTCGAGCAGCCCGCGCGTATAGGCATGCTGTGCATGCAGCAGCTCGGATGCCTTGAGTTCTTCCATCACACGGCCGGAATACATCACCATCACCCGGTCGCAGAAATGCGACACCAGCGGCAAATCATGGCTGATGAGGATGAGCCCCATGCCGCGGCGCGAGACGAGGTCTTCGATCAGGCGCAGGATCTCGGCCTGCACGGTCGCGTCGAGCGCGCTGGTCGGCTCGTCGGCAATCAGCAGCTCCGGGTCGGGCGCGAGCATCATGGCGATCATGACGCGCTGGCCCATGCCGCCCGACACTTCATGCGGATAGGATTTCGCCACCTGTCGAGGATTGCGGATCATCACCTGGTCGAGCAGGTCGATGGCCGCTTCCTCGGCTTCCTTGCGGCCGCCGCGCTTGTGGGTGCGCCAGGCCTCGGCGACCTGGCTGCCGATGGTCTTGACCGGGTTCAGCGAATATTTCGGGTCCTGCAGGATGAAGCCCGCCCGCTTGCCGCGAATCTGGCGCATGTCGCGCTCGCTGGCGCCCAGCACGTCGATGCCGTCGAAGCTCAGCGTGTCGGCGGTGACTTTGGCGATGGGGGGCAGCAGCTTCATCAGCGCGCGCGCCGTCAGCGACTTGCCCGAGCCGCTCTCGCCCACGATGCCGAGTTTTTCCTTGCCGAGCTGCAGGGAAACACCGCGCACGGCCTCGAACCGGCTGGTGCGCGTCTCGAAAGCGATACGGAGGTTCTTGATATCGACCAGCATCGCCTTCTCCTAGTTCTGCTTCGGATCGAGCACGTCGCGCAGGCCGTCACCGAGGAAGTTGAAGGCGAGCGAGACGAGGAAGATCGCGATGCCGGGAATGGTGGCGACCCACCACTGTTCGAAGATGAAGCGCTTCGCGGTGGCGATCATGGCGCCCCATTCGGGCGAGGGCGGCTGCGCGCCCATGCCGAGGAAGCCGAGGCTGGCGGCGGTGATGATGATGGAGCTCATGTCGAGCGTGGTGCGCACGATCAGGCTCGGCACGCAGAGCGGCGCGATGTGGCGGGCGATGATGCGCCAGGGCGAGGCGCCGGTGAGGCGGCTGGCGGCGATGAAATCGCTCCGGCGGATGGTCATCGTCTCGGCGCGGGCAAGGCGCGCATAGGGCGGCCAGGCGGTGAGCGCGATGGCGAGCACGGCGCTTTCCACGCCGGGCTTCAGCGCGGCGACGAAGGCGAGCGCCAGGATGAGACGCGGGAAGGCGAGGAACACGTCGGTGACGCGCATCAGCGCGCTGTCGACGATGCCGCCGAAATAGCCGGCCACGCAGCCGACGGCGAGGCCGATCGGCGCGACGAGGACGACCACGGCGATCACCATGCCGAGCGTGACGCGCCCGCCATAGAGGATGCGCGAGAAGATGTCGCGGCCAAGCTCGTCCGTGCCGAACCAGTGTTCGGCAGTGGGCCGCGCAAGGCGGTTGCCGAGTTCCTGATAGCCCGGATCATAGGGAGCGAGCAGCGGCGCCAGCAGCGACAGGATGACGAAGGCGACGATGATGAACAGGCCCATCATCGCCAGCGGATTGGACTTCAGGTTGAGCCAGATGCGGTAGCGTCGGCCCCAGGCCGCCTGCGACCGGGACGCCGGCGTCTCGTCCAGCGCCCAGTTGTGAAAGGAAGCTATCATCGAACGCGAGGATCCAGAACTTTGTAGAGGATGTCGGCGAGCAGGTTCAGGCCGACATAGATGACGCCGATCAGCAGCGTTGCGCCGACCACCGGGTTCATGTCCGCGTTCATCAGCGAAACGGTCAGATACTGTCCGAGACCCGGCCAGGCGAACACGGTTTCGGTGACGACCGCGCCTTCCAGCAAGCCGGCATAGGTGAGCGCCAGGACGGTGACGAGCTGCACCGCCACGGTCGGGAAGGCGTGCTTCCAGATGACGGCGGCGGCCGACAGGCCCTTGGCGCGGGCGGTGATGACGAACTCGCCCTTCAGCGCGTCGAGCATGAAGGCGCGCGTCATGCGGGTGATGTAGGCCATGCTGAAATAGGCCAGGATGACCACGGGCTGCACCATGTGCGCCAGCGCGTCCCAGAAGGCGTCCCAGTCTCCGGCGATGAGGGAATCGACCGTCAGCAGGCCGGTCACATGCGGCACCATGCCTTCGAAGATGATGTCCTGACGGCCCGGTCCCGGAGCGATGCCGAGGGCGGCGTAGAAGATCAGCAGCGACAGCAGCGCCAGCACGAAGACCGGCACCGAATGGCCGGCGAGGCAGATGACGCGGATCACCTGATCGGTCAGGCTGCCTTGGCGCACGGCGGCCCACACGCCCAGCGGAATGCCGATGATCGCCGCGATCAGCAGGGCGGCCGTGGCCAGTTCCAGCGTCGCGGGGAAGTAGCGTGCGATGTCCTCGGTGACGGGGTTGCGCGTCAGGATCGACTTGCCGAAATCACCGTGCACGATCTGGGACAGATAGTGCACGAACTGGAAGACCAGCGGCTGGTCCAGCCCCATCTCGGTGCGCACGCGGTTGATGACCGCCTCGGGGGCGTTGTCGCCCACCGCCGCGATCACCGGATCGACCGGCATCACACGGCCGATCATGAAGGTGACGATGGCAAGCCCGAACAGCGTCAGGACGACGCTGCTCAGGATGCCCGCCAGGTTTTTCAGCCCCTTGCTCAAGCCTTCGCAATCCCTGCATAGGAATGGGAATCGGACAGCGTGCCCAGATGCATGCCCGTCACGTCCTTGCGGCAGGCAGCGATCTCGGTCTTCTGCAGCATGACGATGAAGGGGCTGTTCTGCATGAACTCGCGCTGCAGGTCTTCATAGAGCTTGATGCGCGTTGCCGGATCGCGCTCGTCACGCGCGGCCACCGCCTTCTTCGCGAACTCCTCGTTCATGTAGGACGAGCGCCAGGCGAACGGCTTGTTCTTGGCGTTGTCGGAATTGTCGGTGTTGTTGCAGAACACGTCGACATTGGTGTTCGGGTCGAAATAGTCCGAACCCCAGGCCGTGAGCGCCATCTGGTGCTCGCGGGCGCGCATCTTGGTCAGAACCTGCCGGTTTTCGGCGGCCTGGAGCTGCACGCGGATGCCGATCTCGCGCAGATTGGCCTGGATGGCCTGGGCGATGTCGGGGTAGGGCTGGGCCGAATAGTGGTCCATGACGATGTCGAAACCGTCGGCGAGGCCGGCCTCGGCCATCAGCGCCTTGGCCTTCTCGATGTCCTTCTGGAACGGCGTGTCGTCGACGGCACCGGGGAAGCCGTCCGGAACGATGGTCTGGTGAATCCGATGGGTCAGCGGAACGATGTTCTCCTGGATGCCCTTGTAGTCCACGGCCCACTTGATGGCTTCCCAGACCTGCGGCTTGGTGAGGTTCTCGTTCTTCTGGTTGAGCGACATCAGGATGAGGCCGGCGACGCCCTTGCGAACCAGATTGTAGTTGTCGTCGCCGTCCAGCACGCGAAGCTGCTCGGTGGTGAGGTTGCGGGCGATGTCGGCGTCGCCCTTCTGCAGCATCAGGAGCTGCGAGGACGGATCGACCACATGGCGCAGGATGATGCGCTTGACATTGCCCTTGTAGGCGCCGTTCGGGTTGACCGAGAGCATGATGCTCTCGCTCGGCTTCCACGAAACCAGCGCCCACTCGCCCGAGCCGGCGCTGTTCTTCTGCAGCCAGCCATTGCCGAGGTCGTCGCCCGAGGCGTTTTCCAGAACCACCTTCTTCTCGACGATGCTGGCGACGGCGGACGACAGGCAGTAGAGCAGGAAGGACAGCGAGGTCGGCGTCTCGACGGTCAGCGTCAGCGTGCTGTCGTCCACGGCGACGATCGACTTCTCGACGTTGTCGGGCGTGAAGCCGAACTGGTTGATGATGAAGGCCGGGCCCTTGTCCATCTTGATGGCGCGCTGGAGCGAGAAGGCCGCATCCTCGGCCGTCACCGGCGCGCCGCTGGCGAACTTGGCGTCGGGATTGATCTTGAAGGTGAAGACCTTGCCGTCGGCGTCGGCTTCCCAGGAGATCGCGACCGCGGCGTCGATCTTCGAGGGGTCTTCGAAATTCGGGTGCACGAGGCGCTGGTAGATGTTGGAGCAGATTTCGCTGCCGACGGCCTCGAAGCTCTCATGCGGGTCGAGGCTGGTCATGTTGTCGAGCTGCTGGGCGACGACAAGGATGTCCTGACGGTTGGCGGCAAGCGTGGGGATGATGCTTGCATAGGACAGGAACGGCACCGCCGCGCTTCCGACCAAAAAACCACGTCTCGAAATCATTCGCTGTTCCTTCCCAAACTTGCTGGCGGAAAAAGAGGGGCCTGAAAGACCGCAAGGTCGCTTTGCGTAGAGCTGAATGCGGCCATTTTCAGGCGCGCTTTATCACGATCGACAATTATCGAGCCAATGCAGAATTTGCCGCGGGTTATGCAGTTTTTGCATGCGGGTGCCCGAAAGCCGGTTTTTGCATGCCCGCCGATGCACGATCGGAATGGAAAATCTCCGAAATCGCATTTGCTATTTCGCGAGCATGGGTCCACTTATTGCCCGCACTCGGACTCGGTCCGCCCTCCCACCATGTGCAGAAGGTTCTCCAGTCGATGACGACAGATTCGATCATTCCCGTCTTTGATGGCCACAACGACGCGTTGCTGCGCTTGCATACCTCCTCCGAGCCGAACCCGGAGAAGCGCTTCATCGAGGGCGAGAAGGTCGGGCATATCGATCTGCCGCGGGCGCGCAAGGGCGGGCTGGCCGGCGGGCTGTGCGCCATCTACGTGCCGTCGCCGTCGCGCGAGCTGGATGCCAATGGCGACTATCCGACGCCGAGCCATACGGACGCGCTGAACACCACGCTTGCGATGGCGTCGCTGCTGGCGCGCATCGAGCGCAAGTCCGAAGGCGCCTTGCGAATTTGCCGCACCGTCGGCGACATCCGCGCCGCGATGGCCGCGGGCGCCTTTGCCTCCGTTTTCCACATCGAGGGCGCGGAAGCGGTCGGCTCCAATCTCGATGAGCTTTATGTGCTGCATCAGGCGGGCCTGCGCACGCTGGGTCCGGTGTGGAGCCGTCCCAACATCTTCGCCTATGGCGTGCCGTTCCGCTTCCCGAGCTCCCCGGACATCGGCGGCGGTCTTACGGACACCGGCAAGGCGCTCATCCGCGCCTGCAACGAGCTGAAGATCATGATCGACCTGTCGCATATGAACGAGCAGGGCTTCTGGGACATCGCCGCCATTTCCGATGCGCCGCTGGTGGCGTCGCATTCCAACGTGCATGCGCTTTGCCCGCACAGCCGCAATCTCACCGACAAGCAGCTCGACGCGATCAAGGATACGGGCGGGCTGGTCGGCCTGAATTTCGGCGTCTCGTTCTTCCGCGAGGACGGCCAGAAGAACGCCGACACGGCCGTGGAAGGGCTGGTGCGGCATGTCGATTACATCGCCAACCGCATCGGCATCGACCATGTGGCGCTGGGCTCGGATTTCGACGGCACCACCATCCCCGCCGCCATGCGCGACGCGGGCGACCTGCAGATCCTGATCGAAGCAATGCGCAAGGCTGGCTATGGCGATGCGGAATTGCGCAAGGTCGGGCACGAGAACTGGATCAGCGTGCTGGAGCGCAGCTGGGCGAACTGAGCCGCGCGGGCTGAAAAACCATGCCGGCGCGGCTTCGGTCAGCGCCGGCTTTTTTGCATCATGCCGTCGCCGGCATCTCCGAAAGCCAGCCGCCGGTGAAGCCGGCGCGCCGCAGACCCGTCACCAGATAGGGGCAGCGGCGCATGCAATCCCACGGCTTGCCGGTCAGATGGTTCTCGATCATCAGCACGATCGGCCCCTGGTTCAGCCCGTAGTGCCATGGCGAGACCCAGCCATAGGGGAATTCCGGCTCATGAGGGAAGGTGACGTTGAACGTCGCCTTGAAGCCGTAAGGCTGCTGGCGCTTCAACTTCAGCTCATTGACGAAATAGTCGATGGTGGGCAGCACGATCCTGGGCGCGAAGGGCAGGGAGGCGACGACCGCCCACGGTGCCAGGGTGCCATCGTCCGGGCCGAAAGGCACGCCGCGCGCGACATAGTCGAAGAACTGGCGGGTGATGCCGTTCACCTTCAGCGTCGCAGGGCCAGGACCGTCAGTTGCGGTAATGCCCCAGCAATGCTCGCCATAGCCGGTAAAGCCGAGAGGGTTGTCGATCGCATAACGCTGCTGGATGATGGTGGCGCGACGGCTGTTTTCGAAATAGTCAATCCCCTTTTCGCGCATCGGAGCGTCCTGGATGCCGCGAAAATCGACCCAGACATGCGAAAGCTGATGGGTGAAGAGCGGCCCGGAATAGAGGTAATCCAGGCCGTAGCAGCGCTTCCATTCATAGGTCGAGGCCCAGGCCGCGTAGCTTTCTTCCGGCAGGGGGAAAGTCGGTGAGCCGAGCCCGAGCAGGTAGAGCAGCAGCGCTTCGTCATAGCCCTCCCAGCGATATTGGATGAAGCCGGTTTCCGGATGCCAGCCATGTGTGACGGTGGCGCCGCCATTCTGCGCCCACTGCCAGTCGGCCCGGCGATAGAGCGCATCGGCCAGCGCGCGGATTTCCTTCTCGTCGCCGGTCTCGCGGTCGAAATACACCGCCGCCATCAGGCCACCGGCCAGCAGGAAGGCGGTGTCGATGGTGGAAAGCTCGCAGTTCCAGGCGCGCCGGCCTGTCTGCATGTCGAGGAAATGGTAGTAGAAGCCGCGATAGCCGATGGCGTCGGGTCCGAGTCCCTGCGGGCTATTCCAGAAGAAGCGCAATGTCCTCAGCGTGCGCTCCACCGCAGCTTCACGCGTCATCAGGCCGCGCTCCACGCCGACCGGGTAGGAGGCGAGGGCCAGTCCCGTCGCCGCTATGCTCGACGGGCATCCGTGCTCAGTCTTGTCGATGACGAGCCCGTTATGCGGGTTGGCTTCGTGGATAAAATAGCTGAACGCTTCGCGTTGAAGGACCTGGAGCTCGATATTGACCGACAGGTTCATGCCAAGTCGCCGGATATCCCGCGGATGCTGAGGCCGCCGCTTCTGGAATCAGAATAGTTCAGGATGCCGCCATTCGCCATGCAATTTCAGGTGTTTGCGGTGTGAGGGGCTATGCCGGCGCTCATCCTTGCCGGTCCGTGCGGTCGGTGGCGGTCGTGCCTTGCCGGTGCGAGCGGCCCTGCGTGATCAGGAGCGCGCTGCGCTGCCCGGTGGTGTGTATCCACAGCCAGCTCAGGGCGACCGCCAGCCGGTTGCGCACGCCGATCAGGAAGAAGATATGGGCGATGCCCCATATCCACCAGGCGATCGCGCCGCGCAGCTTCAGCCAGCCGAAGTCGATCACCGCGAGCTTCTTGCCGATGGTGGCGAGGTTGCCGGCGTGCTTGTAGCGGAACGGGCGCAGCGCGGTGTCGCCGGCAAGCCGTGCCTTTATGATCTCGGCGACATGGCGCCCCTGCTGCTTGGCGGCAGGCGCGATGCCGGGCACCTGGCTTCCATCCGGGGCCTTCACCAGGGCGGTGTCGCCTATGGCGAAGATTTCCGGGTGCCCCGGCACGGTCAGGTCCTGCTCGACGATGACGCGGCCGGCCCTGTCGGCCGGCGCGCCGAGCCATTCGGCGGCGCGCGAGGCGGCGACGCCGGCCGCCCAGATCAATGTCGCGGCGGCCAGCCGCTTGCCGCCATAGACCACGCCATCGGCATCGCAGACGCTGACTGCTTCACCGAGCACGACTTCGACCCCCAGCGAGCGCAGCGCCTTTTCCGCATAGGCCGAGAGGTCCTCGGGAAGCGCGGGAAGCAGTCGCGGTCCTGCTTCGATGAGCATGATGCGCGCCCTGGCGGGGTCGATGTTGCGATAGTCGTGCTTCAACGTGACATGGGCCAGCTCGGCGATGGTGCCGGCCATTTCCACGCCGGTCGGGCCGCCGCCGACGATGACGAAGGTGAGCAGAGCCTGCCGTCGCTCGGGGTCGGCCTCGCGCTCGGCGCGTTCGAAGGCGAGCAATATGCGCCGGCGCAGCTTGGTGGCGTCTTCGAGCGATTTCAGGCCCGGCGCGGCTGCTTCCCATTCGTCATGACCGAAATAGGCGTGGCGCGCGCCGGTCGCCAGCACCAGCGTGTCATAGCCGATCTCGCTGCCGTCCTCGAGCCGCACCATGTGTTTCGCGAGGTCGACGCCGGTCACTTCCCCGAGCAGCGTGGTGACTTCGGGCCGGTTGCTGAACAGATGGCGGATCGGCCACGCGATCTCGGAAGTGGCGAGCGACGCCGTCGCCACCTGGTAGAGGAGCGGCTGGAACAGATGGTGGTTGCGCCGGTCGATGACCGTGATGCGCACATTGGCGCCTTTCAGGTTGCGGATTGTTTCCAATCCGCCGAAGCCGGCGCCGACGATCACCACGTGATGGTTCTGCGAGGTATCGGTCATGCATCCCCTTCCGAGGCGGGTCGCCCGCCGCCGCCCGGTCGGGTTCCACCTTGCTCAGCCGGCATAGATAGCGCGGACGATGGCGGAATCCGCAACGGACGGGGGATTTTTCAGCGCGGCCGCGGCAGAACACCGTCTGCCGGGGCAGCATGGCGCGAGCCTGAAGCCATGCGCCATCGCCTTATGGGAGAGGAAAGGGCGGCAGCGCCGCCCTCCGCTCAGTCGTCCTGGTCGGGGTTTCCGGTGTGGTCGCGGCGGCCGATGATGATCTCGCGCTTGCCGACATGGTTCGGCGCGCCGACGAGGCCTTCCTTCTCCATCCGCTCGACCAGCGAGGCGGCGCGGTTGTAGCCGACGCCGAGACGGCGCTGGATATAGGAGGTCGAGCACTTCTTGTCGCGCATGACCACCTTGACGGCCTCCTCGTAAAGGGAGTCGCCATCCTCCGCGGCGACCGCGCCCTTGTCGAACACCGGGCTGTCGTCGGCCTCCGGCTCCTGCTCGTCCTCGTCGGCGGTCACGGTCTCCAGATATTCGGGGCGTCCCTGCGCCTTCAGATGGGCGACGACCTGCTCGACCTCCTCGTCGGAGACGAAGGGGCCGTGGACACGCATGATGCGGCCGCCGCCGGCCATGTGCAGCATGTCGCCCTGGCCGAGAAGCTGCTCCGCGCCCTGTTCGCCCAGAATGGTGCGGCTGTCGATCTTCGACGTCACCTGGAAGGAGATGCGGGTGGGGAAGTTGGCCTTGATGGTGCCGGTGATGACGTCCACCGAGGGGCGCTGGGTCGCCATGATGAGATGGATGCCGGCGGCGCGCGCCATCTGCGCCAGACGCTGGATCGCGCCTTCGATCTCCTTGCCGGCCACCATCATCAGGTCGGCCATCTCGTCGACGATCACGACGATGTAGGGCATCGGCGCGAGGTCGATCTCCTGTTCCTCGAACAGCGGCTCGCCGGTGCCCTTCTCGAAGCCGGTCTGCACCTGCATGACCACGATTTCGCCCTTGTCGCGGGCGGCGGCGGCGCGCTGGTTGTAGCCGTCAATGTTGCGCACGCCCAGCCGCGCCATCTTGCGGTAGCGGTCCTCCATCTCGCGCACCGCCCATTTCAGGGCCGTGACGGCCTTCTTGGGATCGGTGACGACGGGGGTGAGCAGATGCGGGATGCCGTCATAGATCGACAGTTCCAGCATCTTGGGATCGACCATGATGAGGCGGCATTCCTCCGGTTTCAGCCGGTAGAGCAGCGACAGGATCATGGTGTTGATGGCCACCGATTTGCCCGAGCCGGTGGTGCCGGCGACCAGCAGATGCGGCATCTTGGCAAGCTCGGCGATCACCGGCTCGCCGCCGATGGTCTTGCCGAGGCCCAGCGCCAGCTTGCAGGACGTGTTGCGGAAGCCGTCCGAACAGATCAACTCGCGGAAATAGACCGTCTCGCGGGCCTCGTTCGGCAGCTCGATGCCGATGACGTTGCGGCCGGGAACCACCGCGACGCGCGCGGAGATGGCCGACATGGAGCGGGCGATGTCGTCGGCCAGGCCGATGACGCGCGAGGACTTCACGCCCGGCGCCGGCTCGAACTCGTAGAGCGTGACGACCGGGCCGGGGCGGACGTGGATGATCTCGCCCTTGACGCCGAAATCCTCCAGCACGCTTTCGAGCAGGTCGGCATTCTGCTCCAGCCGCTCCTGCGACATGTAGAAGCCCTGGCCTTCCGGCGGAAGCTGCAGCAGTTCCTCCGAGGGCAGCTCATAGCCGTCGCCGGATGCCGCCGGCACGACCTTGCCCGCCATCGGCAGGGACGGCGCGCGCGGCGTGGGCATGGTGATCTCGACGCTTCTTGCCGCCGAAGCCGGAGTTGGAGCCGGGGCGGTGTCGTTCGCGGCGACGAGGGCGGCGGCTGGCGCTTCCTGTGGGGGGGCATCGGCCTGCGCGACGTTTTCGGCCGGCGCCTCCGCAACCGCGACGGGCTCTTCAGCCGGCACCGGGGCGGCTGCCGGAACCACGGACACGGGCGCTGCATGCGGCTGGCATTCGATGATGCGGTAGAGCGAGGTGATCTCGGCCGTGGGGGCGGGACGAGGCTCCGCCTGCCGCGCCGCGACGGCCGCCGGCAGCGTGGGGGCGGGAGGCGTCGCGGCAAATGGACGTGCCCAATAGCGCGGCTGTGCCGGCGGCAGGTGTCCGGCCGTGCCGGGCATGCCGAATTCGAAGAAAGCATGATCGGAGAGATAGGACCAGCGTGCATCCTCCGCGCGCGGCATGTCCACCGGCGTGACGACAGGCTGCGCGGGTGGGGAAGCCGTCACCACCGTCGAAGCCGTTGCCGCCGGCGCCACGGAAGGCAGAACCTGCGCGGTTTCGACGACGCGGTCCAGCGAGCGATTGATGGATGAAGGCATGGGGCGGGCCGTATCTTGCCGATCTTCGACGGATGGCCGCGCCTCGGCTGCGGTGGCGGTTCCATGGGGAGCGGGCTGCACGGCAGGACGTGCGACCGGGATCGGGCCGGCGGGTGCCTTCGCGCGCGCGTCGGCCTCCGCGACGGCGGTGCCCTGCTCGCCCTCGCCGTCCCGCGGGGAGCGCCGCTTCAGGAGGTCGCAGTCCGGCGTGCGAGTGAAGCGAACATTGGGCGCGAGGAAAAAGTGATCCTGCATGGTGGAGTGGGTGAAATACCCTTCCGCGACGTCGGCCTTCGGGGGCCGCGAAGCCACGCGCGGCCGGGCCTGCGGGTTGCGGGCGGGCGCGGCCAGCGGCTGCGGCGACACGGCGCGCGGCGCATTGGTGCGCACCTCTTCGAAATTGTCGATCTCGCCTTCATCGTGCGAAACATAAGGCGGCAGGTTGGCTCGAGGAAAATGCATGGGGTCCTACACTCACAGACTCGGCGGGAACGTCTCATGAGCATTAGGAAGTGAATGGTTAACAGTGTCTTTTTGCTGCGGTTTTCAGTCGACGGGAAAAGTTCGGGCCAGCGGCCGGCATCGCGCGCAAAACCGCCGCGCCCGGCTGTCCGCCGGGCGAAAGGCAGCATCCTGGGCTGGTGCTGCGGTCGATTGAAGCACCGCGCGCTGCGATGCCGGGCGTCAGCCCTGCCGTTCGGGAATGCGCACGACGAGGCCGTCCAGCGCGTCGCTGACCCTGATCTGGCAGGACAGTCGCGAATTGGGGCCCGGCTCCCATGCGAAATCGAGCATGTCGGCTTCCATCGGCCCGGCCTCGCCCAGCGTCTCGACGAAGGATGGATCGACATAGACATGGCAGGTGGCGCAGGAGCAGGCGCCGCCGCACTCCGCCTCGATGCCGGGCACGGCGGCGCGGACGGCGGTTTCCATGACGGTTGCGCCGTTGGCCGCCTCGATCTCGAAGCGCTGCTCGTCGCTGGTGATGTAGATGATGCGCGGCATGGGCCAGCCTTTCGAATTCCGATTTGTCATGTTGCGGCGTCAGGGCCGCGTGAGTGTGGGCCGGTTCGGGGACCGGAGCGTTGTCCGTGATGATCGAAGCGCGGACTACTGAAGGCCGCAGGCGCGCAGGAAGAGGGCCGCCACCTCATCCTTGATCCTGACCATGTCGAGCTCTTCGTTCTCGCCCAGTTGCATGAAGCTGCGGATCTGCGCGTCGAAGTCGGCATAATGCTGGGTCACCGCCCAGATATGCATCTGGAACAGCAGCGGATCGACAGGCCGGATCAGGCCCTGGTCGACCCAGGACTGGATGAGCTTCACCGCTTCCTGCGTCGCGACCTGGTATTGCGACCAGTGCTTGCTCAGGAAGGGCGCGCCATTGGCGATCTCGGTGGTGAAGAGCCGCGACGCCTTGGGGTTCTTCTGGCCGTATTCCAGCTTCTTGTGGATGTAGGCGCGTATGATCTGGGCGGGATCGTCCCCGGTCGAGGCGCTGATGAATATCTCTTTCCACTCGTCGAGAATGTAGACGAGAATATCCTCGTAGAGCTCTTCCTTGCTGGAGATGTAGTAGTGCAACTGCGGCTTGGTCAGCCCGGCGCGTTGCGCGATGGCCTGCGTGGAGGCACCGACGAGCCCCTTGCTGGCGAACTCGTCGATTGCCGCGTCCCGGATGGCCGCCAGAATGCGGCGGCGGCGCTCGATCACCTTCTCGCGCGCGCTCAGTTCGCCGTTTTCCGGAGTTTCAGCGTTGTAGTCACTCATCGCCAGATCGTTTCCGGCGAGGGGCCGTCGAGCCCCTCGCTTCCCTGCCGTTTACGGGTTCAACTGCTTCTTGACGTCGAGGCCCACGCCCTTGTTGACGAAAGCCTCGGTGGCGACCTTGGAGAGGTCGATATTGTCGCCGGTCACGATGCCGGCCTTGACGGCGAGCTGGTAGAAATCCTTGACCCGATCCATCGAAATGGCGCCGATGCCCTTTTCCAGCGTGTCTCCGCCGTCGACCAGGCCCAGCTTCTTGATCATCGTCAGCTCGCCGTCGAGCGTCTCGGCGCTCATGTCCGGATTGTCCTTGAGGATCAGTTCATAAGCCTTGCTGTGGTCGCCATAGAGGAAATTATTCCAACCCACGATCGTCGCGTCAACAAAGCGCTGCACCAGGCCGGGGTTGCTGTCGACCAGTTCCTGGCGGGTTTCGAGGGTGTTGGCGTAGGTGCTGTAGCCGTGGTCGGCGAGCAGATAGGACGTGACCTTGGCGCCCTGCTTCTCGGCATAGATGGGCTCGGCCGTGGCATAGGCCTGCTGCACCATCTTCTCGTCGCCGAGGAACTGGGCGAGGCTGTAGCCATAGGGACGGATCTGCTCGTCCTTGAAGCCGAAATCGTGCACCAGCCACGGCCAGAAACCATACTGGCTGTCCTTGGCGAGCAGGACCGTCGGCGCGTTGGCCAGGTCGTTGAAGTCCTTGTAGGCGCCTTCATGCGCCATCAGCACCTGCGGGTCCTTCTGGTAGAAGGCGGCCACGACCGTGGTGGGGATGTCGTTGGCGACGTTGTGGAAGGACAGGAGCAGGTTGCCGGTCAGCAGGAAGTCGAGGCGTCCCGCCGCCAGCATCGGCCGGTTGTTGACCTGCGGCCCGCCCATCTCGATGGTGACGTCGAGGCCGTATTTCTCGTAGGTCCCGTCGGCCAGCGCCTGGTAGAAGCCGCCATGGCCGGCCTGCGCGAGCCAGTTGGTTCCCACCGTCACCTTGTCGCCCGCATTCGCAAGCTGGGCCGACATGGCCAGCGAAAGAGCGGCGATCGCCGCCCCAAGCACGTTCTTCATCTGAAACTTTCTCCCATTTGATTTCAGGTTCAGCCTTTGGCGGCCATTTCGGCCGTCCAGCCTCGCGTCTTCCCCGGATTGAGGAGGCCGAAAGGATCCGCTCGTTTCTTGAAGTCGATCTGCACCGTGTCGATCTGCTTCATGCCGCCGTCCTCGATGGTGTAGGCGTGCGGATCGTAGATGTCGCAGCCGTCGAGCTGTTCCAGCTCGCGGATGACCCGGTAGGTGTCCTTGCGGTCGTGATAGCGCACCAGCGGCAGGCCGAAGATCTGCACCTCGCCCTCCAGCCGCGCCATCTCGTGGTGCATGTATTGCTCGTCGCCGTAGCGCTCCATCTGGCGGCGGACGATCTCGGGGTCGAAGGGGCGCGGATAGGCAACCTGCAGGTAGGTCCAGCCGGGTTCGGCCTTCAGCGCCTGCAGCGTCGTGTGGTTCCAGCCGCATTCGTAAGCCGGCTGAAGACCCTTGGCGTGCAGCTCCTCCTGCGTCATGGCGAAGGAGACGCGGCCGCCGAATTCCGCAACGAGAGCTTCGAACTTGCCCATGTCGCCCGGCGCGATCATCGCAAAGACCGCGTCGCGGTCCGATGGGAACAGCTCGCCGAACTTGGTGTAGAAGCGCGCGAAACGGCGGTCGACCGTCGTCAAGAGGTAGCAGTCGAGACTGTCTTCCAGCGCCTTGAGGCAGAAGCGCAGGGTGGCGTCGTAGCTCTCGAACAGAGCGGCGGTGTGGACCCAGTCGGTCGACTTGGTAAGCCCGATCTCGAGCTCCAGCACGATGCCGTTGGTGCCATAGGCGTGCTGCACCTTCTGGATGTCGCGGCCGTGCAGCTCGATGATCTGCGGCTCTTCCTCCACGGTCATCACCTTGACCGAATAGATGTTGCCGTCGTCGCGCAGCATGCCGTGGCGTAGCGAGCCGATGCCGCCCGAGCCGCCGGTGAAGAAGCCGCCGATGGTGGCGATGCGGCGCGTCGAGGGGTACATGAGCAGTTCCTGCCCGGTCTCGCGCACGGCGTCGTCGAGGCGCGCGATGCGGGCGCCGGCTTCCACGCGTACCCGCCCCGGCTCGATGGAAATCACCCGGTCGATCTTGGTCATGTCGAGGATGATGCCGCCTTCGAGGGGCACGCACTGGCCATAATTGCCCGTGCCGCCGCCGCGCACCGTGATCGGGATGCGCAGCCGGGCGGCCGCGGCCGCAACGCGACGGACTTCGTCCTGATCCTTCGGGATCACCACCAGTTCGCCCACGAAGTGGCCGATGTCCTCGCTCAGGATCGGGCTGTACCAGAAATAGTCGCGCGAGCGCAGTTCCACCTGCTTGGGATCGTCATAGACGCGGATGCCGTCGATCTCGGCGCGGAAGGCCGCCCAGTCGTGGGCGCGCTTGGGTTGTGTCGCCACGTTCATGCGTTTCTCCAGTCTTGATTGCTTGCCGGCAGCGGCTTCCCGCCCCGGTAGACGATGCGCCGCGCCTGGGGGCGGCTGATGAGGTCGCCCAGATCGCTCGCGGCGTGCCAGACGAAATTGGCCGGCATGGCTTTTTCCAGCGGCGTCGCGATGCTGCTTGCGCACCAGCGCGCCGGCAGGGTGGTGATGCTGTCGAGCCAGTCTTCCGGCTCGAGATGGCAGACGGGGGCCGCCAGCCGCAACACGGACAGCGGGTCGTAATCGCCATAGGGATAGAAGGCGTCGCGCACATTGTCGGAGGCGAGCATGACCGCCATGCCGGCCTCGCGCGCTTCCTTCAGCGGGGCGATGCCGCGCAGGCGCGGGGTTCGCCCGTTCGCGCGGTCCTGAAGATAGAGGTTGGTCGTCGGCAGCAGGACCAGCGCCACGCCGGCTTCCGCTCCCGCCGCGAGGATGCGCCTCAGTTCGTCCGCTGAGCGCAGCGTCAGCGAACAGGCATGGCCGCACAGCACGCGGCCGGCCATGCCGTGGCGGCGGGCTGCCTCGATAATCAGCGACAGTCCGTCGGCCTCCGCATCGAGCCCTTCATCGACATGGAAATCGAGGTCGAGATCGTGGGCGCGGGCAAGCGCGAACATGGCCTCGACCTTGGCCGCGATGTCCGCGTTGCGATAGAAGAAGGCGCCGAGGACACCGCCATCCTGCTTCACACGCGCGGCGACCGCTGCGCCTGCCTCCGGCACGATATCGCCATGAATGAGCGCGGCCAGCTGGAGATCGATGCGGTCTTTCCATTCCTTCCGCAGTTCGACGAGCACCGGCCAGGCTTCCGGCACTTCGGGCGTCACCCAGTCGATATGCGTGCGCATCGCGCCCACGCCCTGCCGATAGGCGGCCTCCAGCGCAAGGCCGGCGCGGGCGCGGATGTCGGCCGCCGTCCAGTTGGCCCGGTCCTGCTCCATCAGGGCGATGGCGTCGAACAGGCATTCGATCCGGGCGTTCGCCTCCGCGCCGATGCGGGCGATCGTATGCGTCTTGTCGAGATGCACATGCGCGTCGGCGAAGAGCGGCGTGACGACACCGCCATCTGTTTCGCGCGAGGGAACGAGATCGGCGATCCGGCCATCCGCGACGACAAGGTCGTAGCGTCCCGGCCGGCCGGGCAGGCTCACGCCGGTCAGCCGCAAGGGCTTCTCCGATACGATCGCCCGGTCCATCTCGCTCCCGTCCGTCACGATCAGGACTCCCGGCGGATTTCGCTCTCGTGCCAGCGGCCGAGAACGGCGCGCGACAGCCAGCTCGTCACCAGGAAGATGACGATGCCGAGCACGGAGACGAGGAAGAGTGCCGCGAACATGCGCGGTATCTCGTTGCGGAAGCTCGATTCCAGGATGCGCGAGGCAAGCCCCGTGCTCTGGCCGGCGGTGCCGGCGACGAATTCGGCCACCACCGCGCCGATCAGCGAAAGCCCGCCGGCGATCTTCAGCGCGGCCATGAAGTAGGGCAGGGCGCTGGGCGCCAGCAGATAGCGCAGGCGCTGCAACGGGGTCGCCTGGTAGAGATTGAACAGGTCGCGCAGATTGTGGTCGGCGCTGCGCAGGCCGATCACCGTGTTCGACAGGATCGGGAAGAAGGCGACGATCCAGGCGCAGATCAGGAGCGCGGTGAATGTGTCATGCACATAGATCAGGATGAGCGGCGCGATCGCCACCACCGGCGTCACCTGCAGGATGACCGCGAACGGAAAGAAGCTCATTTCCACCGTGCGCGACAGGGCGAAGACCATGCCCAGCAGGACGCCGCCGGCAATGGCGCAGAACAGCGACAGGAGCGTCAGCTTCACCGTGAACAGCATCGAGCTCATCAGGGTCGGGCCGTCCTTGACGAGGGTTTGCGCGATGAGCGAAGGCGCCGGGATCAGGTAATGGGGAACATTGTAGTAGCGAACCAGCCCTTCCCAGACGAGAAGCGCGATGACGATCGCCAGGGTCGGCATGATGATGCGCTTGCGCTGCTCGATGCGGGCGCGGCGGTTCTGCTCGGAATTGAGGACAGGGGTCTCGGTGTTCATGGCCAAGCCTTCAATGGTCGATGTCGTCGCCGCCGAGCGTCTCGGTCAGCGCATCGGAAACGATTTGACAACTGTCGGTGTATTCCCGGGTGGCGCGGAAGTTCTCCGCGCGCGGATATGCGCCGGGAATGGCGATGTCGGCCACGACCCGGCCTGGCCGGGCAGCCATCACCACCACGCGGTTGGACAGGTAGACGGATTCGTAGACGCTGTGTGTCACGAAGATCACCGTCAGCCCGTGTTCCTGCCACAGCCGCAGCACGTCGTTGTTGAGCTTGAAGCGCGTCATCTCGTCGAGCGCGGCGAACGGCTCGTCCATCAGCAGCAGGCGCGGGCGCGTCACCAGCGCGCGGGCGATGGAAACGCGCATCTTCATGCCGCCGGAAAGCTCGCGCGGATAGGCCTTGGCGAACTTGCTCAGGCCCACCTGCGCCAGCACCTCCTCGATGCGCGGCGCGGCGTCCTTGCGCGACATGCCGCTCAGACGCAGCGGCAGGTACACATTGTCGAAGACGGAGGTCCAGGGCATCAGCGTCGGCTCCTGAAAGACGAAGCCGATGTCGTGCGGGCCGCTGCCCTTGCCGGGTGCGTGCCCGTTGACGCGGATCTTGCCGGCCGAAACCTCGGACAGGCCGGCGATCATGCGCAGCGCCGTGCTCTTGCCGCAGCCCGAGGGCCCGAGGAAGCTGACGAACTGACCCTGCTCGATGGTCAGCGACATGTCGCGGACCGCGACGACGCCGGTGCCATACTGCTTGTAGACGTTGTCGAGCTCGATCAGCGGCTGCGACGACAGGGTAGGGGCGGCGGCCATGTTCATTCTCTCACCTCACCAGGCGGGGCTGTTGTCGAGCCAGGAGAGCGGCGCGCGCTCGACCTCGGCCAGGAGTTCGACGAGCCGGTCGGCGGCGAAGTCGATGGTCTTGCGGCCCTTCTCGGCCGTCGCGGCGGCCGCGTTGCCGGCCGCGCCGTGCGGATTGATGTCCTGGATCTGCCAGCCGGGCCTGGCGCCCGAAAGGGAGATGTGCCGGAAGTCCCGCTCGAAGGTCTCGGTGAGCGTCGCGAAATTCTGCGCCTTGCTCATGTCGACCAGATCGGGATGCAGCTCCAGCATCACCGAGGTTTCCATGTCGCCGGCATGGATGCCGTGGCGCATCTCGTGGTCGCTGTAGACGCCTTCCGGCATGCCCTGGCCGAACCAGTTGACCGAAAACACCATCATGCCGTGCTTGATGCGCAGCTCGCGGGCGACGATGTCCATGGTGCTGATCTGGCCGCCATGGCTGTTGAGAAGCACGAGTTTCTTTACCCCGCTTGCGGCCACGCAGTCGCCGATTTCGCACCACATGGCGATCAGGGTCTGCGCGGAAAACGTCAGCGTGCCGGGATAGCGGCCATGCTCGTTGCTCTTGCCGATCGGCTGCGTGGGAAGGAACAGCGCCTTGCTCGATTCCGGCAGCTTCTCGACCGTTGCCGCGACGATGCCGCTGGCGATCGCCGCATCGACCGACAGCGGCAAATGAGGCCCGTGCTGCTCGGTGGCGCCGACGGGCAGAACCGCCACGATCTTCTCGCGGTCGAGCCGGGAAAATTCCTCGCTCGTGTAATCGGACCAGTATCTCTTCAAGGTTCGAATTCCTCCCTCTTCATCGATGACGCTTCGTGCATCAGCGCCGGCCGGATGGACGCGCGCGAACCACCCGAAGCATTGCCGGTTTGCCCTCGACCAAGGGCAGCAAAAATCCTGGAAGTCCGGAAAAGCCCGGCGAACGGCGAGTGCGGCCGGCGTGCGATGACGCGGTTCCTGCTCTGCTCATCGTTGATCCCCTCCCGATTTCGCTCGGACCAGCCTGCGGCATCGGTGTACTACTAACCGATCTGACCGATCGGTCAAACTAATTGTTTAAATCCCTGTGGAGATATGCAACAAAATTGTCCGGCCATTCGAGTCGAGGGAGTTTTTGCGCGCGTCTTGCGTGTGCGGACCCGGAGGGCGGAGTTGCCTGGCGGAAGTCGCAGGGTCGATGCCAGCCGGTCAGTGCGGTATGTGGAGGGGTCATGGGCGAGAGATGCATCATCGTCGGCGCGGGACACGCCGGCTCCCAGGCTGCGGTCAGCCTTCGTCAGGAAGGCTATGCGGGCGAGATCGTCCTGGTCAATGACGAGGCGGATATCCCCTATCACAAGCCGCCGCTTTCCAAGTCCTATCTGAAATCCCCCGACGCGGGCGGCCTGGTCCTGCGCCCCGAAGCGGTCTACCGCGACAATGCGATCGAAACGATGTTCGGGGTCCGCGTCGAGAAGATTCGCCTCGATGACCGCAAGCTCGTGCTGGCCGGCGGGCGGGAGCTCGACTGGACGCATCTCATTCTGGCGACGGGCGCGCGGGCACGGATTCCGGATCTGCCGGGCATCGACCTCGACGGCGTCGTCACCCTGCGCAGCATGGAGGACGCGCGCCGCATCCGTGAAATGATGCCCGAGGTGCTGAACGTCGTCATCGTCGGTGGCGGGTTCATCGGCATGGAGATGGCGCATAGCTGCCTGGCGCTGCGCAAGGTTACCACGCTGATCGAGGCCGCCCCGCGCGTTCTGGCGCGGTCGGTGGCGCCGGTGGTCTCCGCCCATGTCGAGAAGCGCAGCCGCGCCGCCGGCATCGACATCTTCACCGGCGTGCAACTCTCCGCGATCGAAGGCGAGGGCGGGCGTGTCAGGGCGGTCGTCACCGCCGATGGCCGCAGGTTCGAGGCCGACATGGTGGTGCTGGGCATCGGCGCGGTGCCCAATGTCGAGCTCGCCGCTGAAGCCGGCCTTCTGGTCGACAACGGCATCGTCGTGGACGGCCACATGCGCAGCTCCGCGCCGAACGTCTATGCCATCGGCGATTGCGTGAGCTATGAGCACCATCAGGTGGGCCGGCGCGTGCGGCTGGAATCGGTCCAGAACGCGACCGACCAGGCCAGGCATGTCGCGCGCGCCATCCTCGGGCGCTCCGATGCTTACGCCGAAGTCGCGTGGTTCTGGTCCGACCAGGGCGACATGAAGCTGCAGACGGCGGGCCTCTCGCTCGATGCCAACCATTGCGTCGTCTCCGGCAATCCGGAGGAGAACGCTTTCTCGGTCTATCATTTCCAGGGCACGCGCCTCGTGGCCGTGGACTCCATCAACAGGCCGTCCGACCATATGATCGCGCGACGGCTGCTGGCGGCCGGGCTGAGCCCGAGCGAGGCAGACATCGCGGCCGGGCCACAGCATCTGAAGCAGATGGCAAGCGGCAAGGGGATGGTGTCGGCCTAGGCCGGGCTTTTCATTCAACATCGTTTCGGGCGAAGGAGGGGCGCGAACGGGCGCCCTTGGCCCAAGCGGAAAACTCTGGTTCGGGGATCAGGACAACATGGTTCACTGTCTCATCATCGGCGCGGCCGGCATGCTCGGCGCGGGGCTGGCCAAGCGCCTCATCGCGGACGGCGCGATCGCCGGCAAGGCCGTTTCGCGGCTGACGCTTTTCGACATCGCGGTGCCGGGCACGCTGCCCGAGGGCGGCAAGATCGTGGTCGAGTTCGAGACCGGCGACATCTCGTCGCCCGAGACGGCCGAGCGCCTTGTCGCGACGCGGCCCGATGTGATCTTCCACCTCGCGGCCATCGTGTCGGGCGAGGCGGAACGCGATTTCGACAAGGGCTACCGCATCAATCTCGACGGCACCCGGCATTTGTTCGACGCGGTGCGCAAGGCGCATGAGAAGGACGGCTATTATCCGCGCGTGGTCTTCACCTCGTCGCTGGCCGTCTTCGGCTCGCCGCTGCCCGATGTGATCGACGACGACTACGTCATCACGCCACGCTCCAGCTACGGCACCCAGAAGGCCATTGGCGAGCTGCTGCTGGCCGACTACAGCCGCCGCGGCTTTTTCGACGGCATCGGCATCCGCCTGCCCACCATCTGCATCCGCCCCGGCAAGCCCAATGCGGCAGCCTCGGGCTTCTTCTCAAACATCCTGCGCGAGCCGCTGGCGGGCCTGCCGGCCACGCTGCCGGTGGAGCCGTCCGTGCGGCACTGGTTCGCCAGCCCGCGCGCGGCCATCGGCTTCATCGCGCACGCCGCGGCGGTGGATGGCGCGCTGCTGAAGGAACGCCGCAACATAACCATGCCCGGTGTCTCGGCGACGGTGGCCGACGAGATCGACGCGCTGCGCGCCATCGCGGGCGACGACGCGGTCAAGCTCATCCGTCACGAAATCGACCCGGCAATCGTCGCGATCATCTCGACCTGGCCGAAGGCCTTCGAGGCCAGTCAGGCCGAAAAGCTCGGCTTCGAGGCCGATGCCTCCTTCGAGGCGATCATTCAGGCCTATCTCGAGGACTATGCGCCCAAGGCGGAGAAGCAGGCATGAGCGCCGAAGCCTCCGCCAAGCCCGGTAGGCACTTCCTGCTCGTCGGCCTCGGGGCTATGGGCTACGGCATGGGCCAGTCGCTGCTGCGCGCCGGCCTTGCCGTCGACGGCTTCGACCTCAATGCCGATGCCCAGAAGCGTTTCCGGGCCGAGGCCGGCCTTGACCGAGACCTCGACCAGGCGAGCGCGGAAGCCGATGGCGCCATTCTCGTCGTCGTCAACGCGGCCCAGACGGAAGACGCGCTGTTCGGCACGCGCGGGCTGGCCGAGAGGCTGAAGCCGGGCGCGGTCGTCATCAGCTGCGCCACCATCGACGCGCAGAAGGCGGTCGAGTTCGAAACCCGCCTTGCCGAGAAGGGCATACTCTATCTCGATGCGCCGATATCCGGCGGTTCGGCGCGCGCCGCGAAGGGCCAGCTCAGCATCATGGCGTCCGGCACGCCCGATGCATTCGCGCGCTCCCAGCCTGCACTCGATGCCATGGCCCAGACCGTGTTCCGCCTGGGCGACCGCGCCGGGCCGGGCTCGGCGATGAAGAGCGTCAACCAGCTGCTGGCCGGCATTCACATCGCCGCCGCTGCCGAGGCGTTTGCCTTCGGCCTCGCGCAGGGCGTGGACGCCGACCAGATCATGCAGGTAATCCCGCATTGCGCCGGCTCGTCCTGGATGTTCGAGAACCGCGGGCCCTACATCGCCGATGGCGACTACCGGCCGCATTCGGCCGTCGACATCTTCGTCAAGGATTTGGGTATCGTCACCGGCGCGGCGAAGGGCGTCTCGCTCGAGCTACCGGTCGCGCAGGCCGCACTTGCCCGCTTCAGGGCCGCGTCCGAGGCCGGTCTCGGCCGCGAGGGCGACGTGGCGGTGGTCAAGCTCTATGCGGAGACAAGCGGCATCAGCCTTCCCGCCAAACGCTACGAGGAGAGCTGACCATGCTGCTCGGCTGTATTGGTGACGATTTCACCGGCTCGTCGGACCTTGCCAACACGCTGGTCAAGGGCGGCATGGCGACGACGCAATATTGCGGCATTCCGCAGGGCAAGGCCGACGCGGATGTCGAAGCGGGCGTCGTTGCACTGAAGACGCGCAGCGTGCCGGTCGAAGAGGCCGTCGCCCAGTCTCTGCAGGCGCTGGAGTGGCTCAAGGAACAGGGCTGCCGCCAGTTCTTCTTCAAATATTGCTCGACCTTCGATTCCACCAAGGCCGGCAATATCGGCCCGGTGGCCGAGGCGCTCAGCGAGGCGCTGGGGGCAAGCCAGGTCATCGTCTGCCCGGCTTTTCCGGGTGCGGGCCGCACCATCTATCAGGGCCATCTCTTCGTCGGCGACAGGCTGCTGAACGAGTCGGGCATGGAGGCCCATCCGCTGACGCCGATGACCGACCCCGACATTCGCCGCTGGCTGCAATACCAGACCGCGCTTTCCGTGGGGCTGGTGGCGTTTTCCGACGTGCGCCGCGGCGCCGGGGCAATCGCCGAGGCGATGCGGCGGCAGGACCAGGCGGGCCACAAGCTTCTGGTGGTCGATGCGCTGCAGAACGAAGACCTGTTCGCCATCGGCGAGGCGGCCGCAGACCTGCCGCTGATCACCGGCGGCTCGGGCGTGGCGCTCGGCCTGCCGGAAAACTTCCGCCGCAAGGGGCTGATCGGCAATCGCCAGGTGGCGTGGCAGGGCATCGACGGGCCGGGCGCCGTACTTTCGGGCTCGTGCTCGCGCGCCACGCGCGGTCAGGTGGCACATTATCGCGCCAATCATCCGGCCCTTGAAATCGAGGCGGATGCGCTGATGGCCGGCGGCATGACGGTGGTGAAGGCATCCGCCTGGCTCGCCGAAAACCTTGCGGCCGAGCCGCTGGTGTTTTCCTCCGCCGAGCCGGACGTTGTCGGCAAGGCGCAGCAGAAATACGGGCTTGGCGAGCTCGCTCACCGCATCGAGACCTTCTTCGCCGAGCTTGCCGCCGAGGCGCGGCGGCACGGCGTCAGGCGCCTGGTGTCGGCCGGCGGCGAGACTTCTGGCGCAGTCGTGCAGGGGCTTGCCTGCGAAGCGTTGCAGGTCGGGCCTGAGATCGATCCGGGGGTTCCCATGCTGCGCGTCGGCGGGCAGGATTTCGGTCTCGCGCTGAAATCGGGTAACTTCGGCGCCGAGGACTTTTTCACCAAGGCGCTGAGGATGCTCAAGGGAACAGCAGCGTGAGCGAGGAAGCGAAGCTGCGCGAGATGATCTGCCGGATGGCGCGCTCGATCTTCGAGCGCGGCCTGACCGGCGGGGCGTCCGGCAACATATCCGCTCGCCTGTCCGACGGCCGGCTTCTGGTGACGCCCACCGGCTCCTCCTTCGGCGATCTCGATCCGTCGCGGCTGTCGCTGATCGACGAGACCGGCAGGCTGGTCGGCGGCGATGCCCCAACCAAGGAAATGCCGCTGCATTCCGCCTTCTACGATACGCGCTGCGCCAAGGCCGGGGCCATCGTCCATCTCCACTCCTGCCATTCGGTGGCGCTGTCCATGCTGCCGGAGACGGACCCGGACAATGTGCTGCCGCCGTTGACGCCCTATTCCATCATGCGGCTCGGCAAGGTGAAGCTGCTGCCGTATTTCCGGCCGGGCGATGCGGCAATCGGCGACGCGATCCGCGGCCTTGCCGGAAAGCGCAGCGCCGTGCTTTTGGCCAATCACGGGCCGGTGGTCGCCGCCAAGGATCTTGAAGCGGCGGTCTATGCCATGGAAGAGCTGGAAGAGACGGCACGGCTTGCGCTGCTCACGCGCGGCATGAAGCCGAAAATGCTGACGCCCGAACAGGTTCGCGATGTCGTGGACCATTTCAACATCGAGTGGGATTGAACATCATGGCCCTTCCGTATTCCGCCAATCTCGGCTTCCTGTGGATCGAGCTCGCGCTTCCCGACGCCGTGCGCGCGGCGGCCAAGGCCGGCTTCGACGCGGTCGAACTGCACTGGCCCTATGCCGTCGAGCCGTCGCTTCTGAAGCAGGCGCTGGCCGAGAGCGGCCTGCCGGTTCTGGGGCTGAACACCTCGAAGGGCAATGTGGAGGCCGGCGAGTTCGGGCTTTCCGCCCTGCCGGGGCGCGAGGACGACGCGCGCGCGGCCATCGACCAGGCGCTCGCCTATGCGGCCGCGATCGGCGCCACCGCCATCCACGTCATGGCCGGCAAGACGAATGCGCCCGAAGCGCGTGGCACCTTCGTCGCCAATCTGCGCTACGCAGCCGACCAAGCCGCGCCGGCGGGTATCACCATTCTGCTGGAGCCGCTCAATCTGCACGACGTGCCGGGCTATTTCCTGCACGACAACGCCACGGCGGCGTCGATCATCGACGAGGCCGGCCGCGACAATATCCGCATCATGTTCGACTGCTACCATGTCGGCCGCTCCGGCAAGTCCATCCTGGAGGAATTCGATGCGCATCGCGAGCGGATCGGCCATGTCCAGTTCGCCGCCGTGCCGGATCGCGGTGAGCCCGATGCGGGCGAGGTGGACTTTGCCACTGTGCTGCCCGAGCTGGCCGCGCGCGGCTATGCCGGGCACTTCGGCGCCGAGTACAAGCCGCGCCGCACGACCGACGAAGGGCTGGGCTGGCTCACCGCCTGGCGCTGAATTCAATCCTGTTCTCCGGAGGCATGCCATGACCGATCGCCCCTCGAACCTCGACCATCTCGTGCCGGAAACCATGCCGGCGCCCTTCGCGGCCTACAGCCACGGCGTGGTGGTTCGCACCGGGTCGGACATGGTTTTCTGTTCCGGCCAGCTCGGCATCGGGCCGAATGCGCATGTGCCCGAGGATGCAGGGGCCCAGGCCGAGCTCTGCTTCGAGAATGTGCGCTCGATCCTCGCCGCCTCCGGCATGAGCTTTGCCGACGTGGTGCGCATCAACGCCTTCGTCACCGACCGCGCCCATATGCGGCCTTACATGGACGTGCGCGACCGGCTCTTCCCGCTGCCGGCGCCGGCCTCCACGCTGATGATCGTCTCCGGCTTCACCCGCGAGGAATTCAAGGTCGAGGTAGAAGTCATCGCGGCACGCGCGCCGCGGGGGTGAGCGGACCCGTCGTTCGGCGAAGAGGCGACGGCGTCTTGCGGCTATGCAGGGCAGTTGCCTCTTGCGGCAGTGGTCACTCGTGCCGCGCGCGCATGCCGTGATGGACGCCCAGGATGACCGCGGCCCTCCCGCCGAAAAAGCCTGCCCTGCCGGTTGACGTGCCCGCAAGGGAACGGTGACGGCGATACGCGTTCAGAAAACGCTTGACGCAGCGGCAGTTTCACAATGAAACTGAACCAATCTTGAATTGGTTCGGACCATTGTGGCTTGCGAATGGATAGTGCTCGGGGAAACTCCAACTACGCCCTGGAAAAGCTGCGTGAGCTTCTGGCATCCGACCACGTTGCCTCCGACGGCAAGCTGCCCACCGAACGAGCCCTGTCCGAAAGGCTCGGCGTCAGCCGCCGCGCCATCCGCCGCGCATTGGAGGTTCTGGAAACCGAAGGCCGGATCTGGCGGCGGCAGGGCGCGGGCACCTTTGCCGGCATGAAGCCGGATGACTGGGGCGAGCGCCTGGACGCCATCGTGGCGGGCACCGACTTCATGGAAATCATGGAGGTGCGCCTGCGGGTGGAGCCGCAGCTCGCACAGCTTGCCGCGATGCGTGCAAAGCCCTCCGACACGGAGCGGATGTACGATCTGGTCGAGAAGATCGGCAAGAGTACCGACGCCGACGGGCGCGAGTTGTGGGACGGGGCACTGCACAGAGCCGTCGCGCAATGCGCCGGGAACCACTTTTTCCTGGCGATCTTCGATGTCATCAACCGCGTCCGGCAGGACGATGCCTGGCAGACGATCCGCGAGCGCGCCCGCAATGTCGGCGGAACGCGCCCCGTGACCCGCTGCCAGCATCTGGCGATCGTCGATGCGATCGCGGCCCGCGATCCGGCGCAGGCGGGCGAGGCCATGCGGCAGCACCTGCTGACGCTTCAGGAAAGTCTCATTCGCATAACCTCGCTCGATCGCAGCGAGACACGGACCGAGGAAGAAACCGGCCAGGGAATGACCCTGTAACATCGGCCGGCACCAGGGGCGAACCTTTAGGGAGGAGAACCACGATGAAGATCGCCAAGTTGCTGCCAGCACTGCTATCCACGGTGCTGCTTACCTTTCCGGCAGCCGCCGTCGAGCTGAAGATCGGCTTGCAGGACGATGCCGACGTGCTCGATCCGGCGCAGTCGCAGACCTTCGTCGGCCGCATAGTCTATACGGCGCTTTGCGACAAGCTGGTCGATATCTCGCCCGACCTGAAGATCGTGCCGCAGCTTGCGACCGAGTGGAACTGGTCGGCCGATGGCAAGGAACTGACGATGAAGCTTCGCGAGGGCGTGAAGTTCCACGACGGGACGCCGTTCAACGCCGAAGCCGTGGTCTACGATATAGAGCGTGCGATGACGCTGCCGGAATCGCGGCGCAAGAGCGAGCTGAAATCGGTCGACAAGGTCGAGGCCACGGGCGAATACGAGGTCAAGTTCACGCTGAAGAACCCGGATGTGACGCTGCTTGCATCCCTTTCCGACCGCGCCGGCATGATGGTCTCGCCCACGGCCGCCAGGGAGATGGGCGCGAACTTCGGCAACAAGCCGGTCTGCTCCGGTCCGTTCAAGTTCGTCGAGCGCGTGCAGCAAAGCCGCATCGTGCTGGAGAAGTTCGAGGACTACTGGAACAAGGACAACATCTTCATCGACAAGGTCACCTACCTGCCGATCCCCGACACCACCGTGCGGCTTGCCAATCTGCGGGCCGGCGATCTCGACATGATCGAGCGGCTGGCGGCGAGCGATGCGGCCTCGGTGAAGGCGGACCCGAAGCTCTCCTATGAGAGCGTCGTCGGCACCGGCTGGCTGGGCATCTACTTCAATGTCGGCGATGATCCGAAAGCCGACAATCCGCTCGGCAAGGACAAGCGCGTGCGGCAGGCATTCTCGCTGGCCATCGACCGGGAGGCGGCGAACCAGATCGTCTATGAAGGCACCTCGATGGCCGGCAACCAGCCGTTCAGTCCGGAAAGCCCGTGGTATGACAGCAATTTCCCGGTTCCCGCTCGCGACATTGAAAAGGCCAAGGCGCTGCTCAAGGAAGCCGGCTACGATCGCGTGCCGGTGGAAATGCTGGTCACGAACAATCCCGTCGCGATGCAGTTCATGCAGATCGTCCAGTCGATGGTCGCCGAAGCCGGGTTCGACGTCTCGCTCAAGACGACCGAGTTCACCACGCTGCTCGATGAAATGAGTGCTGGCACCTATCAGGTCGGCCGTGCCGACTGGTCGGGCCGCTCCGACCCTGATGGCAATATCCATCAGTTCCTCACCTGCAAGGCAGCGCTCAACGATTCCAAATACTGCAATCCTGAAGTCGACAAGCTGCTGAACGAAGGGCGGGAGTCGCCCGACAATGCGGTGCGCAAGCAGAAATATGATGCAGCCATGGCGATCCTGCAGGACGATATGCCGATGACCTTCATCGGCCACCAGTCATGGATCTGGGCCCTCGACAAGAAGGTCAGCGGCTTCGTGCCCACCCCGGACGGCATGATCCGGCTCGTCGGCGTGAAGAAAGCCGATTGATGCGACGCGGAGCCGGGCGAAAACCCGCCCGGCTCCGCATGACATGTCGGTACGCGGGAAACGCATATGTTCAGCTACATCGCCAAGCGGCTGCTGGTCGCCATTCCAACGCTATTGATCATATCGGTATTCGTCTTCTCGCTGCAGAAGCTGTTGCCGGGCGATCCGGTGCTGGCCATGGCCGGCGAGGAACGCGACCCGCAGGTGATCGAATATCTGCGCGAGAAATACCACCTCAACGACCCGATGCCGCTTCAGTATATTCACTGGCTGGGCTCCGCACTGCAGGGTGATCTCGGCATGTCGCTACGCACCAACCTGCCCGTGCTGACGCTGGTGGCGCAGAAGCTCCCCGTGACCATACAGCTTGCCATCATGTCGATGCTGTTCGCCTTCGCGATCGGCATCCCGATGGGCATCCTGGCAGCGGTGAAGAAGAATACCGCGCTCGACTATGTCGCCAACATCGTCGCGCTGTCCGGGCTTTCGATTCCGAATTTCTGGCTCGGGATCATGCTGATCCTGCTTGTATCCGTGCATCTCGGCTGGCTGCCCGCCTCGGGCTACCGGCCGTTTTTCGAAGACCCGCTGAACTCCATCAAGACCATGCTGATGCCGGCTTTCGTGCTGGGCAACGCGCTGGCGGCGACGCTGATGCGGCATACGCGATCGGCCATGCTGAGCGTGCTCAGCGCCGACTATATCCGCACCGCCCGCGCCAAGGGGCTGTCGGAACGCTCGGTGGTGCTCGAGCACAGCTTCCGCAACGCCGTGCTGCCGATCGTGACGCTGAGCGCGCTTCTGTTCGGCGAGCTTCTTGCCGGTGCGGTGCTGACCGAGCAGATCTTCACCATTCCCGGCTTCGGCAAGCTGATCGTCGATGCGGTCTTCACGCGCGACTATGCCGTGGTGCAGGGCGTGGTGCTCTGCACCGCCGTTGGCTTCATCCTGATGAACCTCATCGCGGATGTCCTCTATGTCGTCCTCAACCCGCGCATGAGGGCCGCGCTATGACCACGCTCGACCAGTTCCGCATTCCCGCTGCCTCCGCGCAGCGGCCTTCCAATCGCGCCTGGCGCAAGCTCAAGGCCAACAAGGGCGCGCTGGTGGGGCTGTTCATCATCGCTTTTTTCGCGGTGCTGGCGATCGCCGCGCCGCTGCTTCCCATCCCCGATCCGAACGCCACGAGCTGGTCCGCGATCCGCAAGGCGCCATCGGCGCTGAACTGGCTGGGCACCGACGATATCGGCCGCGACATCCTCTCCCGCATGATCTGGGGCGCGCGGGCCTCCCTCCTGGCGGGCGTTCTGTCGGTTGCGATCGCCGTTATCGTCGGCGTGCCGTTCGGCCTCGTGTCCGGCTATTTCGGCGGCTGGATCGACCAGATCATATCGCGCGTCACCGAAGCGTTCCTTGCCATGCCGTTCCTCATCACGGCCATCGCGCTTGCCGCCTTCCTCGGCCCCAGCCTGATGAACGCCATGATCGCCATCGGCCTTTCGGCGATGCCCGTCTTCATCCGGCTGACGCGCGGGCAGGTGCTGGCCGTCAAGACCGAGGACTATGTCGAGGGCGCGCGTTCGATCGGGCTCAGGCATTTCAGCATCATCACGCGCTACATCCTGCCCAACGTTTTCGCGCCCATCCTCGTGCAGGCGACGCTGACGATCGCCACCGCCATCATCGCCGAGGCCAGCCTTTCCTTCCTCGGCCTCGGCCAGCAGCCGCCCGCGCCAAGCTGGGGATCGATGCTGAACGTGGCGAAGAACTACCTCTCGCAAGCTCCGTGGATGGCGATGTGGCCCGGTGCGGCGATCTTTCTCGTGGTCATCGGCTTCAATCTTCTGGGCGACGGCCTGCGCGATGCGCTCGACCCGCGCGAAGCATGATTTTTTGCAAAGGACATTCCGGCATGAACGCATTCACCACACGCCCCGAAATCCTCGGCACCTTCGGCGTCGTCGCCTCGACGCACTGGATCGCCTCGAGCGTGGGCATGAGCATTCTCGAGAAAGGGGGCAACGCCTTCGATGCCGCCGTCGCGACGGGTTTTGTCCTGCAGGTCGTGGAACCGCATCTGGTCGGCCCCGGCGGCGACATGCCGGCGCTGGTCTATTCGCGCAGGAAGGACAAGGTGGAGGTGATCTGCGCGCAAGGCCCCGCGCCCGCCGGCGCAACGATAGAGCGCTATACCTCCGAGGGGCTGACGCTCATCCCCGGCGACGGTCTTCTCGCGACAGTCATTCCGGGCTCCTTCGACGGCTGGATGCTGATGCTGCGCGACTATGGCAGCATGAGCGTGCGCGAGGTACTGGAACCGGCGATCCACTATGCCGAGCATGGCCATCCCGTGCTGCCGCGTGTTTGCGACACCATCGCGGGCGTTGCCGATCTCTTCGAGCAGGAATGGCCTACCTCCTACCGGACATGGCTGCCGGGAGGCAAAGTGCCGGCCCCGCATTCGAGCGTCCGCAACCCGGTCCTTGCCGAGACCTGGAAGCGGATCGTCGCCGAGGCGGAGGCAAGGCGGGGGCGCGAAAACCAGATCGAAGCGGCGCGCGATGCCTTCTATCGCGGTTTCGTCGCCGAGGCGATCGGCGCCTATCTCGAAACGGCTGAGGTGATGGATGCCTCCGGCAGCCGCCACAAGGGCGTGTTGACGGCGGACGACATGGCGGGATGGTCCGCCACCGTCGAAGAGCCGCTGACCTATGATTATCACGGCTGGACCGTCGCCAAGACCGGCCCCTGGGGGCAGGGGCCGGTGTTCCTTCAGACGCTTTCGATCCTGAAAGGGTTCGACATCGCCGGCATGGACCCGGTCGGCGCCGATTTCGTCCATACGGTCACCGAAGCCATGAAGCTCGCCTTCGCGGATCGCGAGGTCTATTACGGCGATCCGAAATTCGCGGATGTGCCGATGGATCATCTTCTGTCCGACACTTACGCAGCCGCGCGGCGCAAGCTCATTTCCGCGCAGGCTTCGCCGGACCTTCGCCCCGGGAAAGTGCCGGGCTTCGAGGAGCAGCACGATCTCGTCATGGCCATGCTGGGCAGGGATTCGCAGACGGGCGCCGTCTACGAGCCGACCATGGCGCATCTTTCGCAGAAGCGCGGCGACACCGTGCATATCGATGTCATCGACCGCGAGGGCAACTTCGTCTCGGTCACGCCGTCGGGAGGCTGGCTGCAATCGTCGCCGACCATTCCCGGCCTCGGCTTCTGCCTGAATTCGCGCGCGCAGATGTTCTGGCTGCAGCCGGGCCTGCCCACGTCGCTTGCGCCCGGCAAGCGCCCGCGCACCACGCTCACGCCCTCGATCGCCCTCCATGACGGCAGGCCGACGCTGTCCTTCGGCACGCCGGGCGGCGACCAGCAGGACCAATGGCAGCTTTCCTTCTTCCTGCGCCATGTGCACCACGGACTGAACCTTCAGGCCGCGATCGACCAGCCGCTGTTCCACACCGCGCATTTCCCCGGTTCCTTCCATCCGCGCACCCGCGAGCCCGGCAGCCTGATCGCCGAGGCGAATTTCGGCGCCGATGTGCTCGATGCGTTGCGGGCGAGGGGGCATCGGCTGACCGTGGCCGACGAATGGACGGTGGGTCGGCTGACGGCCGCCAGGCGGGATGCGGATGGCTTGCTTCGGGCGGCGGCCACGCCGCGCCTGATGCAGGCCTATGCGGTGGGGCGATAGCGAATGCGGCGGCCGGCAACCCGATGCGCCTCAGGCGTCGTGTCCCTGACATCAAGCGAGTGGTGCGATGAATACGACATTGCGTGACTCCCGTGTTCCGGTCGACGTGGCGCTGGCGAGGGAACCCGTGCTTTCGGTTTCCAATCTCACCACGTCGTTTCTCACCGATGGCGCATGGCGCACGGTGGTAAGCAACGTCTCCTTCGATGTCGCGCCGGGCGAGACCGTCGCGATCGTTGGCGAAAGCGGTTCGGGCAAGAGCGTCACGTCGCTGTCGATCATGCGCCTGCTGGCCAGGGCTTCCAGCCGCATAGAGGGTCGCATCCTGCTCAACGGCAGGGACATCCTGGCCCTGTCGGACAAGGAGATGCGGCAGGTTCGCGGCAATGATGCCGCGATGATCTTTCAGGAGCCGATGACCAGCCTCAATCCGATCTTCACCATCGGGCGGCAGATTTCCGAGGCGCTGACCTGCCACAGCGACATCGGAAAGGCCGAGGCGCGGGCCGAGACGATCCGCCTTCTGGAGAAGGTGCGCATCCCGAACGCGGCTTCGCGTTTCGACGATTATCCGCACCAGTTCTCGGGCGGCATGCGCCAGCGCGTGATGATCGCGATGGCTCTGGCAAGCCGGCCGAAGCTTCTCATCGCCGACGAGCCGACGACCGCGCTCGACGTCACCATTCAGGGCCAGATTCTCGACCTCATCAAGCTTCTGCAGGAAGAGGAGGGCATGGCCGTTCTCTTCATCACCCACGACATGGGCGTCGTGGCGGAGATCGCCGACCGCACCATCGTCATGTACAAGGGCGAGGCCGTCGAGACCGGGACCACGGCGGATATCTTCCACAAAGGACAGCACCCTTACACCCGCGCGCTGCTCTCGGCCGTGCCGCGCCTCGGCTCGATGAAAGGCCACAGATGGCCCCTCAGGTTCCCGACGGTGGACATGGCGACGGGCAAGCGCAGCAAGCCGGAAGAAGTCGCCGACACGGTCGACCGGGACGACAAGCCGATCCTGAAGGTGGAGAACCTCTCCACGCGCTTCGACATTCATGGCGGCCTGTTGGGCCGCAAGGTCGGGGCGGTCCATGCGGTGGAGAATGTCTCGTTCGATCTTTTCCGGGGCGAAACATTGTCGCTCGTCGGCGAATCCGGCTGCGGCAAGTCCACCACCGGCCGTTCCATCATGCGCCTGGTTCAGCCCAACGCCGGCAGGGTCGATCTCGACGGGCGTGACGTGCTCAAGCTCGATGCCTCGGAACTGCGCGACCTGCGGCGCAATATCCAGATGATTTTCCAGGACCCGTTCGCCAGCCTCAACCCGCGCATGACGATCGGCGCGACGGTGGCCGAGCCGATCGTCGAACACCGCCTCGGCACGCGCGCGCAGGCCCGTGAGAAGGCGGCCGACCTGCTTGAGCGCGTCGGCCTGAGCGCGGACATGATGCGGCGCTATCCGCACGAGTTCTCGGGCGGCCAGCGCCAGCGCATCTGCATTGCCCGCGCGCTCGCGCTCGATCCGAAGATCATCGTGGCCGATGAAAGCGTGTCGGCCCTCGACGTCTCGATCAAGGCGCAGGTCTGCAACCTGTTGATGGACCTTCAGCAGAGCCTGCGTCTCGCCTTCCTGTTCATCTCGCACGACATGGCCGTGGTGGAGCGCGTCAGCCATCGCGTCGCGGTCATGTATCTCGGCGAGATCGTCGAGATCGGGCCGCGCGAACTGGTCTTCGGCAATCCGCAGCATCCCTACACCAGGAAGCTGATGGCGGCTGTTCCGGTACCCGATCCGTCACGACGCGGCATCAGGCGAAATCTCGATGTCGATGAACTGAGGAGCCCTATCAGGCCCGTCGATTATGCCGTGCCCGAAAGGAACTTTCGCGAGGTCGAGGCGGGGCATCTGGTGCGGGTGGAGGAAGATGCCGCCTGAGCGCGAACGCGGCAGTGATGTCGTGGCGCTCGCGCGATTGGCGGAGAGGATGAAATGGCGCGCCGCAGGTGAGGAAAACCATGGCTCTGCAAAACGCGAGGGCCGGATTGCGAAGGCTTCCTAGGTTTTCCGGAATCGCCGGAACCGCTCTATCTATTTGTTTTTACGCATTTTCCGAACGCAAAACCGCTTCGCAGTTTTGCTGGAAATGCTCTAGCCGGATGGCCGGAACCTTCCGCGATAGGCCTCCGCCTGCTCCACGATAAACTCCTTCACCTTTGCTGTTCGCGGGCGATAGCGGGGGTTCTCGTGGGTCACGATCCAATAGGAACGCAGGAAACGGATTTCCCGGGTCAAAAGCCGCACCAATTCAGGGTGATGGGCGGCGATGAAGCAGGGGAGCAGCGCCACGCCCACGCCGTGGCAGGTCGCATCAACCTGCGTCAGTATGTTCGATACCTGCAAATCCGCATCGCGGTGAGGCAGATAATCGCGCAGATAGTCATGCGCGGGGGTCGGCAGAAGGTCGGGGATGTAGCCGATCACGAAATGGCGGTCGATATCGGCGACCGATCCGATTTCCTCATGCGATTGCAGGTAGTCGCGGCTGCAATAGAGGCCGTATTCATAGTCGCACAGCTTGCGCGACACCAGCGGCCCCAGCGTCGGGCGCTCCATCATGATGGCGATGTCGGCCTCGCGCTTGGTCAGGCTTACGATCGAAGGATCCGCGATCAGCTCGATCTTGATGCCGGCATCCTGTGGCGGAAGCAGGTGCAGCCTGCGCACGAAAAAGCTTGAGGAAAAGCCCTCGGGCATCGTCAGGCGGATCGGCCCGGCAAGACTGTTCACCTCGGCCGAGACATCCGTCTGGATGCGGATGACCGCGCTTTCCATCTGCTGAACCTCGGCGGCAAGCTTCTGGCCTGCCTCGGTGATCTTGTAGCCCGCAGGCGAACGCTCGAACAAAGGCACCCGCAAACCGGCCTCAAGCGCCGTGATGCGCCGGCTGAGCGTCGAGTGGTCAAGGCCCAGACGGCGCGCGGCCACCGTCAGCCGCCCCATGCGGGCAACCGCGAGAAAGGCTCTCAGATCATCCCAATCAAGCTCGGATGTATGGGAATTTGCGCACATGCGCTTTGTATATCTGCGAATTTACAACAACGTAAGCCGGTTTGTAGCACTGCTCGACCGTTTGGTGGACCTGTGGAGGGGTTGCCAAGCCCGAGGAACGGAAACACCGGGAGCATTCACCATGTCCATGTTCGAGAAACTTCGCGCGCTGGAAGCCGCGGGAAAGCCGATCCGCGTCGGCATTATCGGCGCCGGAAAATTCGGCTCGATGTATCTGTCGCAGGTCAATCGCACGCCGGGCGTGCATCTGGTCGGCGTCGCGGACCTCAACCCGTCCAACGCGCGTGACTCGCTGCGCCGTGTCGGCTGGGCAGACGAGCGCTTCTCGGCAAAGTCCTTCGAAGAGGCCTGCAAGACCGGCGCGACCTTCGTCACCGACAGCTCGGCCGACATGATCGCCAGCCCCTTCATCGATGTCGTCATCGACGCGACCGGCCATCCGGCGGCGGGTGTGCGCCATGTCCTGCTGGCCTGCGAAAACCGCAAGCATATCGTCATGGTGAACGTCGAGGCCGACGTGCTTGCCGGACCGCTTCTGGCCAGGAAGGCCGAAGAGGCCGGCATCATCTATTCGATGGCCGCAGGCGACCAGCCCTCGCTCATCGCCGAGTTGTGCGACTGGTCCCGCTGCACCGGGTTCGACGTGGTCTGCGCCGGCAAGGGCACCAAATACCTGCCGATCTATCACAAATCGACGCCCGAAACCGTCTGGGGCCATTACGGCTTCTCGCCGGAGCAGGTGGCGGGCGGCGACTTCAATCCGAAGATGTTCAATTCCTTCCTCGACGGCACCAAGTCGGCGCTGGAGATGGCCGCCGTCGCCAATGGCTGCGATCTGCTGCCGCCCGATGACGGTCTGCTTTTCCCGGCCTGCGGCGCGGACGATCTGCAAAGCATCCTGCGCCCCGAGGAATATGGCGGCATCCTCAAGCGCCGCGGCACCGTCGAGGTGGTTTCCTCGATCGAGCGCGACGGCCGTCCGGTCTTCCGCGACCTGCGCTGGGGCGTCTATGTCGTGATCGAGGGCGAGACGCAATATGTCCGCGACTGCTTCAAGCAATACGGCCTCCTGACCGACTCGACCGGCCGCTTCGCCGCGACCTACAAGCCCTATCACCTGATCGGCCTGGAGCTCGGCGTCTCGGTCGCTTCGATAGCCACCCGCCAGGAACCCACCGGCCGCACCAAGGGCTGGAGCGCCGACGTGGTGGCCGTCGCCAAGCGCAAGCTGGCCGCGGGCGAGATGCTTGATGGCGAGGGCGGCTATACCGTTTATGGCAAGGTGATCCCGGCCGCGACCTCCTCGAAACTCGATGCGGTTCCGATCGGCCTGGCCCACGGCATGAAACTCAGGCGCGATATAGAAGATGGTCAGGTCGTCTGCTGGTCGGATGTCGAATACGACGCCAATGACGCCACCATCAAGCTGCGCAAGGACATGGAAAAGCAGTTCCTCGCGACCGCCTGATCGGCCATCCCGAAAGCGCGCGGCCCTTTGCGGCGGCCCGAAATCAAGTAGAAGAGGACCGATATGGCACTCGACAACACGCCCCGGCTCTTGGGGGTCAAACTCGACAATGGCACACGCGTGACCCATGGCACAGGTGCCAATGTGAAGGTTCCCCTCGCGGGCTTTCCGGTCACCATGCACGAGCTGTATACCGGCCATGACGACGGGGCGAAGCTCTCCTTCGAGGGGCAGTTCGGCTTCATCGAATTTCATACCGACTGCCGCCTGCCGCGCCATGTCCATATGATCCGCGACGAGGCGACCGGAAAGCTCGAAATGCTGCCCGAGCGCATCCTCGTGCTGAACGGCGTGGGCGTGACCGAGCTTTGCGGCGAGTATTTCGTGGTCGCGCCGGGCAGCCTCGTCGACATCCCGGCCGGCGTTCCGCACACCTGGAACGCTTGCCCGCCGGGGGTGAGGCTGCCGGACGGCACCGTCTCGGACGGCCGTTTCACCATGATCTACAACTATTCGGAACAGACCAGCTTCTTCGCCACCGAGCAAACCGGGCTGCTTGAGAGCGCTGACGACTATATCGCCTATGAGGGGGACCTGCAGGACATCCGCTTCCCCGTCATGAGCACGGAGGAAGTCGTCGCCAGGGCCAAGCTCGTCTGGAACAGCGACCTGCGCCAGAATCTCGACCTGGCGTGATCATGCCCGGGCTGCTGCCTCAAGGCAGCGGCCCGCTGGCGATATTTGAACACACTTTCACTGGGAGGAATGAATGGGTTCAGCATATACGGAAGATCGCGGCCTCGTCGGCTCGATCGGCCATATCCTTGGGAAAATCCCCGGCGCCCTCATGATCGTACCCTTGTTCATGGGGGCGACCATCAACACTTTCTGGCCGGAGATCCTCGGGGTCGGCAGCTTCACCTCGGCACTTTTCCGGGACGGAACGGGCACGCTGCTTGGCCTGTTCTTCTTCTGCATGGGCGCGCAGATCGATTTCCGCCAGACGTCGGCTACCCTGCAGAAAGGCACGGCAATCCTGCTCGGCAAGGCTTTCATCGGCGGCAGCATCGGGTTGATCGTGGCCTTCTACATGCCGAACGGCACGCTCTGGGGCCTGACGCCGCTGGCGATCATCGCCGGCATGACCAACTCGAACTCGGCGCTCTACGTGGCGCTGACGAAGCAGTTCGGCAATGCCTCCGATCGTGGCGCGGTGTCGGTCATATCGCTTAACGATGGCCCTTTCATCACCCTGCTGATCCTTGGGACCGCCGGCCTTGCGGCTTTCCCCATGACCATGCTGATCGGTTGCCTTCTGCCGCTCGTCATCGGCTTCATCGTCGGCAACAATTCGCCTAGGGCGCGCGCGTTCCTGGCGCCCGGCGAAATGCTGCTGATCCCGTTCCTTGGCTTCGTCGTGGGCCGCGGCATCGATTTCTCCATGCTGCTGCAAGCCGGCATGCAGGGGGTGCTCTTGGGCATCAGCACGGTTATCTGTTCGGGCCTGGCCGCCATGCTGTTCCTGCATGTCATGCATATGGTCACCCGCCGTCCGCATGCCACCCGCAACCTGATCTCGGGTGCCGCCGAATCGACGGTTGCCGGCAACGCCGTCGCCACGCCGGCCGCCGTGGCCCTGCTCGACCCGAGCTACAAGGCCATCGAGGCGATCTCCACCTCGCAGGTCGCCGCCGCCACCATCACCACCGCCCTGCTGGTGCCGTTCCTGGTGATGTTCGTGTCGCGCTGGCAGCATGCCCGCGGCATCTCGCCGGAGGCGGAAGAGCACTGGATCAACACCGGCAAGGTCGAGGCCATGCCCCCCGCGGGCCGGCGTCAGCCTGCCTGAACAGAGTTTTGGAAAAGCGCGGCGCGGGGGCGGGCGTCCTCTGCTCCGCGCAATTCCGACCACCCCCGAATATCCGAGGAGCAGAACATGACCGCCAACGCATTCATTGGCCTCGACCGCGCTTATCGCAACTATATCGATGGCGCCTTCGTCGACGGCACGGCCGAAAAGATCGACGTCATCAACCCCGCCACCGGAGCGGTGATCGCCCGCGTTCCGGAATCCGATGCAGGCGAAGTGGACCGCGCCGTTGCCGCCGCACGCAAGGCACAAGGCGCATGGGAGAAGCTGCCCGCCATCGAGCGCGCCGGCTATCTGCGCAAGATCTCGGCAAAGGTCCGGGAACACCGCGTAGCCCTCGCCGACATCCTTGTGAAGGAGCAGGGCAAGGTGCCGGGTCTCGCCCAGGTCGAGGTCGATTTCACCGCCGACTACATCGACTACATGGCCGAATGGGCGCGCAGGATCGAGGGCGAGGTCCTTACGTCGGACCGCCCGAATGAAACCATGCTGCTGCTGCGCAAGCCCGTGGGCGTCGTTGCCGGCATCCTGCCGTGGAACTTCCCCTTCTTCCTGATTGCGCGCAAGCTGGCTCCGGCGCTGGTCACCGGCAACACCATCGTCATCAAGCCCAGCGAGGAAACCCCGATCAACGCCTACATCTTCGCCGAGCTCGTCGCCGAGACCGACCTGCCGAAGGGCGTCTTCAACCTGGTCGGCGGCCGTGGACGCACCGCGGGCGAAGCTCTGGCTTCGCATCCGGGCGTGGACCTGATTACCTTCACCGGCTCGGTCGGCACCGGCTCGCACATCATGCAGCTCGCCGGCAAGAACCTGACCCGCGTCAACCTGGAACTGGGCGGCAAGGCTCCGGCCATCGTCCTGAAGGACGCCGATCTGGATCTCGCCGCAAAGGCGATCTTCGATTCGCGCGTCATCAACACCGGACAGGTCTGCAACTGCGCCGAACGCGTCTATGTCGAGCGCGACGTCCATGACGCATTGGTCGAGAAGCTGAAAGCGCTGTTCGAAAGCACGCGCTATGGCGATCCCTCGGTCGAGGCCGACCTGCACATGGGCCCGCTGGTCAACCAGGCCGGCCTGAGCAAGGTGGCGGATGCCGTGGAACTGGCCAGAAAGCAGGGCGCGAAAGTCGTCACCGGCGGCAGGGTCGCCGATCGTGGTCAGGGTTTCCACTACGAGCCGACGCTGCTGACCGGCGCCACCGCCGAAATGGACATCATGCGCCGCGAAACCTTCGGGCCGGTGCTGCCGATCCAGGCCGTCGACGGCCTCGACGAGGCGATCGCGCTGGCCAACGACTCCGACTACGGCCTGACCTCGTCGATCTACACCCGCGACCTCAACTCGGCCCTGAAGGCCGCGCGCGAGCTGAAGTTCGGCGAGACCTACATCAACCGCGAGAATTTCGAGGCGATGCAGGGCTTCCACGCCGGCCGCCGCAAGTCCGGCATCGGCGGCGCCGACGGCAAGCATGGCCTCTACGAGTTCACCGAGACCCACGTCGTCTACATCAAGGGCGAATGACACGTTCCCGCTGAAACCGAACCCGGGCGCTGCGCTTCGGCGTATGCGCCCGGACGGCCTTGCGCGCCAACCGGTGCGCAGGCTTGTGATCGGGGGCAGATAAATTGCTCATGGATCCCTATCCGGAATATCAGGTTCGCGCTTGAAAACAGGCGCTCCGGGGCCGCCCGAGAGATCATCGAAACATATCAGCGAGACCTATGTGGCGGTGAACGGGATTCACGGGCTGTCGCCCATCCCCGAATGCCGGGCCCGTGACGGCCGCAGAACTTTCGGACCCTGCATCGACAGCGATGTCGCCAACGGCCTCCGCCAAGGCCATGCTCGAATGGGCTTATGCCGTCGCATACCCGACGTCGGGTCATCGCACCGCCGAATTGCCAATCTGGCCTCATCGCTAAATTGGCACAGGCCCCATGACGGCCTAAAACCAAAAACACCAATCAGCAGACTCGGGCCTGACTGAGGACAACCTTCTGAAGGCTCACGCTAGAGATGAAAATCACCGGACGATTCCGGTTGGTAGATCACCCTTTCGATCAGGATACGTCGCGTACGGTCTGTAACCCTCCAGTCGATGGCATCGCCTTCCTGATAGCCCAGGATCGCGGCGCCGACGTCGGAGAGGACCGAGAGTTTACCGGAGCGTTCGTCGGCGTCTTGCGGGTAGACAAGAGCCACCTCCTGTTGTTCATCGTCAAGCTGCAGCACGACCCTGGAATTCATAGTCACGACATCGCGCGCGACGTGCTGAGGATCAACGACAATGGCTCTCTCGATCTCGTGTTCAAGCTCGACGATTGCCGTCCCTTGCTCGAACTCAATCAGGCTCTGCAGCCGTGCCTTGTCGATTTCCGTGACGTAGATGTCGGTAGATTTTGCCATGGCGCCTTCGCGCAGGAGCTGGAGATACCGGCCAGAGGTCATGTATAGGGAATTGAGCGTTGGTGTTTCGAGTTTGAGACGAAAACCGCAGCGTTCAAAACCCCTCAGCGAGCGCGTATTGTTCGGGTGAATTTTGGCGATGACGCTCTCGGCGCGCATGTCGAGGAAGGCGAGCTTCAAACCTTCGCGGATGGTGCTGGCGCCAAGCCCGCGCCCCCAGTTGTCATGGTCTCCGACGACCAGGACTATTTCACACTCGGCGCCTGTCTTGACCAGACGGACGAAGCCGATCGGGATATCGTTTCGGTCGTAAGCCATAAAGAAGCGGCCGCCCTGATTGAACAGATGTGTCAGGATCGGCATCTGAGCCCGGTCGACGGCCTGTGCGATGAATCGAGACACGCTGCGGGAATCGCTCAGGTAGCGAGTGACGCGTTCATCTTCCAGCCAGTCCATCAGGATCAGTGCGTGAGTCCGGGTGATTTCTGGACGCAACGAAACAAAAGGCTTGTTCATCTTCGCCACCTTGGTCGCAAGAATGAAAGCCTGTCACGGTCGCCGCCGTGCTGGTTCTTTCGGATAAAAGTTGAAAATTGGAAGGCCGTTCTAGCAAAGATCCAGCGGTGAAGGCCAGCGCGGAAGCGCCCCGGATGAGCGAGGGCGTGCCGCGGTCGAAGGGGCCTGCTGAGGGTTTCTGAACGGAGGCAGGAAACCACCCCTCGAACAGCCCTACCGCCAGCCTGGGCGGAAACGATTCGTTCCGGCGGGATGGGCGCCGTGAGCCGCCTGTCCGCTTTGGTTCGAATTCATCCGAAAGCAATCTCTCATTGCCACACAATCCGACCCCACATACGTGCCCTGCAGATGGTGACGGTCCGCGCCGGTCCTCAACCGCGATGCCGTAGCGTCTCCACCAACAAGGTGAACGCGGATGAAGCGTGCCGCCTGTGCGGATAGTAGAGGTGATAGCCCGGCAGATCGGGCGTGAACCGGCTCAGGACGCGCACCAGCAGGCCTTCATCGATATGGGGCTGGACCTGGTCCAGCGGCAGATAGGCGAGGCCGTGCCCGTCAAGCGCTGCATCGCGGATCAGGTCGATATTGTTGAAGGCCAGCGGGCCGTCTACGCTCACCCGCGTTTCCCGGCCACCGCGCATCAGCCGCCATTTGTTGAATGTTCCGGCGGTCGGCAGCCGCAGATTGATGGCGCGGTGATCGATCAGCTGCGCCGGCGACCCGGGAGCAGAATGCATCTGGAAATAATCCGGCGCGCCGACGATCGCCATGGGAATATCCGGCCCGATGCGGACCGCGATCATGTCTTTCGCCATCTCACCTCCCAGGCGAACGCCGGCATCGAAACGGTCGGCCACCACATCGGCGAGCCCGTAGTCGACGGTGATCTCTACCTTGATGTCCGGGGTGTCGGCGAGCATTTGCTTCATCGCAGGCACGAGAATGGTCTTTGCCGCGTGTCGATGCCGACCGGATCGGCGTGATCGGCATCTGCGGCGGTGGCGGCTACGCAATCAACGCCACGCTGACAGAAAAGCGCATCAAGGCCGTCGTCAGCATCACCGGCGTGAATGTCGGCCGCCTGTTCCACGAGAGCTTTAGCAATTACGATCCGCTCGACGCGATGGCGGCGCAGCGCACGAAGGAGGTGCGGGGCGGCGAGCTTCGGGTCGACGAACTCCTGCCCGCCAGCCCGGATGGCTCCGGTTTCGCGCAGCACGTCGAAGTGGCGGATACCGAAGTTCGTATCATGTGATCGAAGTCAAAGCCGCTGCGAACGCTCGTGGCCGTTTCCAGCGGAAAATCGGCGGCGTTCGCAGTTCTGTTCTGAAATGGCGCACCCGACAGGATTCGAACCTGTGACCTCTGCCTTCGGAGGGCAGCGCTCTATCCAGCTGAGCTACGGGTGCCTGGCCGAAGCTGAAGAATCGCCTCGACGGAAATCAGCCGCTGGCCGACCGATCCCGCGCTTCATAGCCGATGCGTTCGCAGGCATCAACGGGGAAATGGAGATGCAGTTCTTCAAAGGCACGGGTCGCGGACCCGCATTCTCTCGGGCAGGCGTGGAGGCAGCGCCGGAGATGCTGCCGCGTGCGGTGAGGCGATTGCCTCGTGGGCGTTGCCGCGCTACTCAGGCACCATGTCACTTGAATCCGTCCGCGCCTTCTTTGCCGCCAAGGCTCCAGATGTAGATGTGATCGTCACCGAGGCGAGTTCCGCGACCGTCGCGCTTGCCGCCGAGGCTCATGGCATCCTGCCCGGGCAGATTGCCAAGACGATCTGCCTGCGAGCGGGCGATACGACCATGCTGGTCGTGGCGAGCGGGACCGCGCGGCTCGACAATCGGAAGTTCAAGGAGCGTTTCGGCGCCAAGGCGCGCATGCTGAACGCCGAGGAGGTGGTGGATGCCACCAGCCATCCCGTGGGCGGCGTGTGCCCGTTCGGCCTGCCGCAGCCGTTGCCGATCTATTGCGATGTCAGCCTGAAGGCCTTCGGCGAGGTCGTTCCGGCAGCCGGCGCCACCAATGCCGCCGTGCGCCTCACGCCACAGCGCATGGCCGATCTTACCGCAGCCGAGTGGGTGGACGTCTGCCAAGGGTGACGGCCGCTCTTGCCATTGACCAGGGTGCTGTCGCGACATCTGCCTGTCGGGACCTTGACTGGCGCCACAACCGGCGAAGGTAGCCGGCGGGCTTCCCGAGACCGGTTCCTGTTTTATGGGATCGTTGGAACCGCTCTATCTATTTGTTTTACGCATGCCGCGGCAAGCAAGATCGCCTCGCGCTCTAGCTGGAAACGCCTTAACCGGCCTTCAGGCCAAACGTCCTTGCCAGAAGCTCGTAGTTGCGGAAGCGCAGGTTGCGGTCGTGCAGAACTTCCTGCACCATGATTTCCGTCGCGCCGGTGATCGCGGCCATCTTCTCCAGCGCCTTTTTCACGCGCTCCGGCGTGCCGATCACATAGGCGGGCCAGGTCGCATCTTCCGCCGGCAGCAGGCCGCCCACCATGTCGATGGCTTCGTCGGGTGTCGGCATGCTGTCCAGCATGATGCTGTCCTTGCGCCGCAGCTTGAACAGCGTGCGCATGGGCATGGCGAGGCGCTCCGCCTCTTCCTGCGTCTCGCCGACGATCAGCCGCACAGCGAGGAAGGCCGTGGGCCCGTCGACGCCTGCCGCGAAGTGTGAGGGCCGGAAATTCTCATGATAGGCCTTCCATGCGCCCGGCGCGTTTTCCGGCAGGTGGAAGGCGCTGCAGGCAAGCGGCAGGCCGAGCCGCGCGGCGCGCAGGGCGCTGCCTTCGGTGGCTGCAAGCACCCATGGCAGCGGGCCGGCCGGCTCGTCCGGCATGATGCCGATGCCGTGGAAGGGCGACGCCGGCGGCAGGTCGTTGCCCAGCCAGCCGACGAATTCCTCGGTCTGGCTGTCGTGGTCGTCGGGGGTTTCGATGTCGCGCAGGCGCTTCAGCGCGGTGTCCGCCCTCAGCCCGGCGGTGGCGCGGCCGATGCCGACATCGATGCGGCCGGGAAACAGCACGCCCAGCGTGCGCATCGCCTCCGCGGATTTGTAGGGGCTGTAGTGATTGAGCAGCAGCCCGCCGACCCCGATCCGGATCGTCCTGGTCGCGCCGGCCAGTGCCGTCGCCAACACCTCGGGCGCGGGGTTGGCCTCATAGGGCACGTCGTGGTGCTCCACCAGCCAGTAGCGCGTGTAGCCCAGGCGTTCGGCCACCTGCGCCAGCTCGATCGCCGTGCGCATGGCGTCGCCGGAGGTCTGGCCGACCGTGATCTGGACCGGGTCGAGAATCGAAAGCTGCATGATGAAATCCGAAAGGGGCGTGCCGTGGCGCGCCCCATAAAGCCATTACTTGATCGTGAAGGCGGAAGGCGCGACGAGGTCGGCCTTGATGTCGATGGCGTTGTCCTTGGGCATCATGCCGGCGCCGATCATGAAGTCCTGGTCGGCGGCCAGGTTGGCGATGTCGTCGTCGGTCATCGCGGGCGAGAAGTCGTAGAGCGGCATTTGCCTGGCGGCTTCCTCGACAGAGATCTTCTGCTCCCTGGCGGCGATTTCGAGAGCTTCCTCGGGATGCGCGGCCATGAAGTCGAGCGCCTTGCGGTGCGCCTGGAAATAGGCGTCCACGAGGTCGGGATGCTCCTCAACGAACTTGCCGCTGGCGGCGATCACGGTGGTCGGCTTGATGAGGCCTTCGCCGCTGGTCAGCACCTTGCCGCCGGCCTGCTCGACCATGACGGCGTTATTGCCGGCAAGCGTGGCGACATCGACCTGCCCGGAGAGCAGTGCCGCGCGCGCGGCGGGCAGGTCCATGTTGATGTATTCGACGTCGTCGAGCGTCAGCCCCTGCGCGGCGAGGGCGGCGACCAGAAGCTGGTTCAGCACGGTGCCCTTGGGGCCGGCGATCTTCTTGCCCTTGAGGTCGGCGAGCGCGGCGGGGCCATCGGCACGGGTCATGAGATAGTAGGCCTTGGGCGAGCGGGCATAGGCCGCGATCACCTTCAGGTCGACGCCATTGGCTCTGGCGAGGATGGCCGAGGTGCCCCCAAGAACGCTGGCGATGTCGATCTCGCCGGCGGCGATGGCCTGGGTCTGCTGCGCGCCCGAGGTGATCTCCGGGCTCTCCACCTTGACGCCGTGGGCGGCGAAGGCTTCGTCGAGATAGCCCTTTTCGCGCATCACGATCGAGGGGACGTTGAACGGCGCCGATACGTAGGTGATGCGCACAGTGTCTGGCTTGTCGGCGGCGAATGCCGGCGCGGCGATCACGGAAAGGGCGAGGGCGAGGCTGGCTAGGAGTCTCATAGCGTTTCCTTCAGGGTTGAGGGGGAGGGGGTGGACGAAGTCTGCGGCGTCAGCAGGCGCTTGAGCACATGCCGGCGATGCAGGGATATGACGGGATCGGTCGGGTCGCGCGGATAGGCGAGGTCGATGGGGGCCTGGCCGACGAGCCGACCCTGATCGAGCTCCAGCACGTTCTGGCCGAGGAGCACGGCTTCCTCGACATCGTGGGTGACGAAGACGACGGTTGGCCGCCGCTTCTGCCAGATGTCGACAAGCTCGTTCTGCATGGCGCGGCGCGTGAAGGCATCGAGCGCGGCGAAGGGCTCGTCCAGCAGCAGCAGGTCCGGTTCCATGACGAGCGCGCGGGCAATCGCCACGCGCTGCGCCATGCCGCCGGAAAGCTGTGCGGGCAGAGCCGCGCGGAACCCCTGAAGCCCCACCAGTTCGAGGGCGGAATTGCAGCGCTGCTCGATCGTCTCCTTGGGCAGGCGGCCCTTGAGGCCGAAGGCGACATTGTCGAACACCGATAGCCAGGGCATCAGCCGGGCGTCCTGGAAAACCACGCCGACTCGCGGCGTTGCGCCGGCGCCATGGTGCAGCGTGCCCTCGCTCGGAGGCGTCAGGCCGGCGAGAATGCGCAGCAGGGTGGTCTTGCCGCAGCCGCTGCGGCCCACCACGGTGGTGAAGCTGCCTTGCGGCAAGGTCACGCTGATATCGTGCAGCGCCACCACCTCGCGCCCGGCGACCTGATAGCGGCGGCCAATGTTGCGCAGCTCAAGCACGGGCCATTTCCAGATCGGACGCGAGCCACGGGGCCGCGCGTGAAATGGCCCATTTCAGCAACTGGTCGGCAACGAGGCCGATGACGCCGATGACGAGGATGCCGGCCAGCACGATGTCGGTGCGGGCAAGGTTCTCGGCGTCCACGATCAAGTAGCCGAGCCCGGCGGAGGAGGCGATCAACTCCGCACCCACCAGAGCGCGCCAGCTATAGCCAAGCCCGATCCGCAGGCCCACCACGATGGACGGCAGCGAGGAGGGCAGCACGATGCGCCACATGATCTCGCTCTGGCTGAGGCCGCACACCTTGCCGACCTCGATCAGCTTGCGGTCGACCTGCGCGATGCCGCCACGCACGCCGAGGAAGATCGGGAAGAAGCAGGCAAGGATGATGATGCCGACCTTCTGCGCCTCGCCGATGCCGAGCCACAGCATCAGCAGCGGCATCAGCGCCAGCGGCGGAATCTGGCGCATGAATTCTAGGATGGGATCGAGCAGATCGCGCAGCAGCGCGCTTCGGGAGAAGGCGAGGGCGAGGACAACGGCACCGAAGACAGCCAGCAGATAGCCCAGCCCCACGCGCTGCAGGCTGACCAGCGTGTGGCGTGCCAGCGCGCCGGACTGCGCCAGCTCCACCAGCGTGTTCAGCACCCTGGCGGGCGGCGGAAGCAGGAAGGTGTTGATCCAGCCGAATGTGCTTGCCGCCCACCACAGGCACAGCACGGCCGCGAAGACGGCCGTGGCAAGAATGCGGCGGGAAGGGAACATTGACTGAACGCCTGTTATTGACAGGCGTCGGGATAAACCAAAAACATGATTATTCAAGTCATATTAGCAAGGCCTGCGACAATCCGCACGGCTTTGTGCTTGGAGAATTGCGGCATGCGATCAGGCGGGGGCGGCTTGCGGCTGCGCCCCGGACGTGCCGACAAGGGCGTGGATGGCCATGCAGTGCGCGATCAGATTGCGCCGCGAAACGACGAATTGCCTGAGCGGCGTTTCGATCGGATAGAAATGGATATTGGCGATGAAGCCGTAGATCGCCGCGTCGATGGTGGTGGGGTCCGGTCCATGCAGGAAACCGATTTCAGGGACGAGGTCCGACAGGACCCGCAGGTCGGCGAGCCCGCGCGCGTAGGCTTGTGCCGGCGCATAGCGGCCGATGCCCTGGTAGTAGTATCGCCTGCCGTTGAATTCCTGCGCCTTGCGCAGATCGTCCATCGTCAGGCTGGGATGCTGGGCCATCAGCGCATCCCGGAAAGTCGGCCAGAACCGTTCGTCCTGCCAGCGTGAATAGGACATGACCCAGTAGAGGTCGTCCAGCATGCGCGTGACCAGATGGTCGGTGTCGCGCTGGTCCTGGCTCAGCCCGCCGTCGATGCCGAGGCCATATTTGCGCGTCAGATGGGCGATGATGGTTTCGCTGTCGCCGATCGTCTCGCCGTCGTCTTCGATATAGGGCAACTGCCCGCGCGGGGCGGCCGACGCATCGACTATGTGCTGGTGGACGAAGGGCATGCCGGTCAGCTTCAGGAAGGCGAAGACCTTGAGGCCATAGCCGTTGTTGTCGGCCACGCCGAAGAGTTCGGGATAGGAATAGAGCGTAATCATCACATCTCTCCGGGCGTGCCCGGTAGCGCGGGGATGCAGGGCGCGCAAGGGCGGATATTGCCGTGTCCGACATATCAGCAAGGGGCAAGAAGCGTCATTCATCCCTTTCGACGGCAAAGGCGAGGTAGCGATGGATGCGCCAGACGCCGTCGGGGTCGCGAAGGAACACGTCCATGCCTTCGTCGGTGGTCACGCTGGTCTTGCCGCCCTGTTGCATGGTGAGCGTCCAGGTCAGCCGGACCACGGCGAGATCGCCCGAGATGATGATGTCATGGATATTGCTTGCGTAGGCGAGCTTCCGGTCAGGCATCGCCAGCGCCTTGCGCAGCCGCCCGCAAATCTCCGCCTTGCCTGCCTCGGGTGCCCCGCGAACCGTCGCGACGACATCGTCGGCAAAGAGGTCGCACACCTTGTCGGCGTCGCGGTCGTTGAATGCCTTCGTCCAGCTCGCCAGCCGGTCGCGTATGGCTTCCTCGTCCGGGCGGTTGGCGGCGGGGGCGGGCAGGCTCGCAAGCAGAAACAGGGTCAGTCCGGTCAGGAGCGGCTTCATCGCTCTCGTCTCCCATCGGCTCGGTCACGGTTCATCTAGGGCGGCGGTGCGGTCCGGCATCCTTTCGAAAGGCTCGCAATGCATCGGCCGGGGCGGTATGAGCAGGGCATGAAGCCATTCGCCAGCCAGACCTGCCGTGCCGATGTTCACCCTTGAGCGCATCGAGACCTTCGAACAGGAGATCAGGAAAAGCCGGTTTCTTGCCGTCGCGGGGCCGGTGGCGAGCGATGCGGCGGCGAAGGCGTTCATCGCCGGGCATTCCGACGCGACAGCCAACCACAATTGCTGGGCCTGGCGCATCGGCCAGAGTTATCGCTTCAACGATGACGGAGAACCCGGCGGCACGGCCGGCAAGCCGATCCTGCAGGCGCTGGACGGCCAGTCGCTCGACAATGTCGCGGTGGTCGTCACCCGCTGGTTCGGCGGCATCCTGCTCGGCAGCGGCGGGCTGGTGCGCGCCTATGGCGGCACGGCGGCGGCCTGCCTGCGCGCGGCCGCGAAGGTGCCGATCATCGCCACCATCGAGGCGACCATCGGCTGCGGTTTCGGCGATCTCGCGCTGGTGAAGGCGCGGCTCGCCGCGCGGCCGGGTGTGGGCATCACCGCCGAGACCTTCGGCGCCGACGGCGCCGAGCTTGCGGTGACGCTGCCCGAGGCGGAGGCGCGGGACATAGTCCGCATGGTGACCGACATCACCAGCGGCCGCGCCGCAATCACATTGCCGGACTGAGAACCCGCTGCTTCGCGCCTCCGGCCTGCCGTCTACGCCGCCGCCCTGCTCTCGAGGAACGCGCCGATCCGCTCTAGCGCGCGCAGGATGTTCTCTTCCGAGTTGGCGTAGGAGAGGCGGACATAGCCTTCGCCGAGTATGCCGAAATCCGGCCCGCCGATCAGCGCCACACCGGCCTCTTCCAGAAGCGCGCCGGCGAGCTTCTTGGATTTCCAGCCGGTCCCGCCGATGTTGGGGAAGGCGTAGAAGGCGCCCCTGGGCGTGGCGCAGGAGATGCCGGGAAGGGCGTTGAGACCCTCGACCACGACCTTCCGGCGCCGGTCGAAGGCGCGCAGCATCTTCTCCACGTCGTCCTGCGGCCCGTCGATCGCCGCGATGCCGGCCCACTGGCTCGGCGCGTTGACGCAGGACCAGCAGTTCACCGCCAGCTTGCGCACCTTGTCGTAGAGATAGGCGCCCTTCTCGCCATTCGGCCAGATCGACCAGCCCATGCGCCAGCCGGTCATCGCCCAGGTCTTGGACCAGCCGTTGAGCACGATCAGCCGGTCGCGGATTTCGGGGAATTGCAGCAAAGAGCAGTGCTGCTCGCCGTCATAGGTCATGACGTCGTAGATCTCGTCGGAGAGGATGGCGACCTGCGGATGCGCCGCAAGCCCCTTCACCAGCTTCTCGATCTCCGCGCGCGGGGTGACGCCGCCGGTCGGGTTGGCCGGAGAATTGAGAATCAGAAGCCGTGTCTTCGGCGTGATGAGGGCCAGCGTTTCCTCGGCCGAGAAGGCAAAGCCGTTTTCCTCGCGCATCGGCACAGGGATCGGGGCGGCACCCGTGAACTCGATCATCGAGCGGTAGATGGGAAAGCCCGGATCGGGATAGAGGATGTCCGCGCCCGGCTCGCCGAACATCAGGATGGCGGCGAACATGGTGGGCTTGCCGCCGGGCATGATCATCACGCTCTCGGGCGACACTTCCACGCCGGTGGTGGCCAGCGTGCGGCGCACAACCGCCTCGCGCGTGGCCAGCAGCCCATTGGCCGGCGTGTAGCCGTGGTGGCCGTCGCGCAGCGCCTTGATCGCCGCCTCCACGATGTGCTGCGGCGTGCTGAAATCCGGCTGTCCGATGCCGAGATTGATGATGTCGCGGCCTTCATGCGCAAGCTGCGTGGCACGGGCCAGCACGGCAAAGGCGTTTTCCTCGCCGAGGCGGTCGAAGGCGGCAATCGTTTGGAGCATGGTTCGGGCCTGTGTGGTTCTTTCACCGGAGTTACGTTTTTGTGAGGTTCCGGGCGGAAATGTCAATCGTGAGGGGAGGGCATGATGCCCGTTGATTTGAAGAACTGGCAACCGCGGCCGCGGCCGCTGCGCGAGGCGATCGAAGGCCGCTACGTGCGGCTGGAGCCGCTCGATCCGGCCAGGCATGGCGACGGGTTGTTTGCCGCGTCCACGGTTGCGGATGCCGGCGATCGTTTCCGCTGGCTGCCGGATTATCCGCCGGAAAGCCGCGAGGCGTTCCAGCCCTGGCTCGACAAGGCGGCCGCCAGCGAGGACCCGCTGTTCTTCACCGTCATCGACAAGGCGAGCGGCAACATCGCCGGCCGGCAGACGCTGATGCGCATCGATGCGGCCAACGGCGTCATCGAGATCGGCAACATCTATTGGGGACCGCTCATCTCGCGCAGGCCCGCGGCAACCGAAGCGCAGTTCCTGTTCATGCAATATGCCTTCGACACGCTCGGCTATCGCCGCTACGAGTGGAAGTGCAACAATGCCAACTTGCCTTCGAAGCGGGCGGCCGAGCGTTTCGGCTTCCAGTTCGAGGGTATTTTCCGCCAGCATCTGGTGGTGAAGGGACAGAATCGCGATACGGCGTGGTATTCGGTGATCGACGGCGAATGGCCTGCGCTGAAACGCGCCTATGAGAACTGGCTCGATCCGGCTAATTTCGATGCCGACGGCCAGCAGAAGAAGCGGCTGGAAGATTTTCGCGCCGAAGCCGGCGCGTGACGGGAAGCCGGTCGGCCGGCCCCGCAACGGAATGGGGACGACGATGGACCAGAACAACCGCAGCAACGCGATCGCCGCGGCGGTGATATTGGTGGGCTTCGGGCTTTTCGCCTATTTCCTGCCCACCATCATGCTGGATGTCGGCAGCGTGTCCACCGTGGCGGCCGGCCTCGTGGCGGTGCTGTTCGTGGTCGGCTTCTTCCTCATCTTCTGGCTGCGCGCCCGCAGCCAGAACAAGCGCCCGCGCTGAATTCCCGAATCCGCACCGGGCCGGCATGCGGCCCGGCCTGTTCAGGCGGCGGTTGAGTGCTGCACGTCCGCCGCGCGTGGCAGCGTCAGTTTCGTGCGCAGGCCGCCGCCCGGCCGGTTTTCGAGCGTGACCTCGCCGCCGAAGCCGCGGGCGGTGTTGCGGGCTATGGTCAGGCCGAGGCCGAAGCCGCCGGTCTGGCGGTTGCGCGAGCCCTCGATGCGGGTGAAGGGGCGGAACACCTTCTCCATTTGCTCCTCCGGTATGCCGGGCCCGTCGTCGTCGATGACCAGCATGATGTCGGTGTCGGTGCTCCCGAGGCTCAGCCGCGCCGTCCCGCCATATTTCACGGCATTGTCGACCAGGTTGGTGATGCAGCGGCGCAGCGGCACCGCGCGGCCAAGGCAGACCAGCCCGCGCGCGGGCGGAGTATGTTCATCGAAGGCGACATGCGGATTGCCGTCGGCGACGGAATCGACGAGCGACCAGAAATCGATCCGTTCCAGCTCGTCATTGCCGGCATCCTGGGTGGCGAAGTCCAGCACGGATGAGGAGATCGCCTCGATGTCGGCAAGGTTCTGCATCAGCGCCGTCTTCAGCGGCGATTTGCGCAGAAGCTCCAGCCGCAGGCGTATGCGCGTCAGCGGCGTGCGCAGGTCGTGGGCAAGCGCGGCGGCCAGCAGCTCGCGGTCCTCGACATATTCGCGCAGCCGCGCCTGCATGGTGTTCACCGCGCGGGCGGCGGATTTGTATTCGCTGCTGCCGTGTTCGGGCAGCGGCGGGCTCTTCAGGTCCTCGCCGATGCGCTGCACCGCGCTTTCAAGCGCGCGGTAGGGCGCCGTCAATCGGCGCAGCAGCCAGATCGACAGCAGCACCACCGCCGCCGCCGCCGAGGCGAACAGAGGCAGGTTCTGCGTCGTCAGGACCGGGCTGAGCGGGGTGGAGGGCGTGATGAAATTGAGCCACTGCCCGTCGTTGAACTCGATGGAGGCGATCAGCGTGTCGCTCTTGGTAAAGTCGGCCGAGAGCTCCAGCAGCTCGCGTTCGATGCTGCCGACATCGTCCTGCGCGGGCGTGGTTCGCGGCCGGCGCTGGACGATGCCGGCCTCGGCCGCGGTTTCGCGGCGCACGCGGGCTTCCTGCACGCCATATTTGGAGAGGCGGCCGACGATGATGTCCTCCATCTCGGCCATCTCGTCGTCGCTCGGGATCGTGGTGGTGATGGCCGGCGTGTCCGACATCGTCACCACATAGGGCGGCACGGAAAGGCCCGCGGCGACGTTCTTGCGTTCTTCCGGCGTTGCCGAATACATCAGCCGCACCAGCGAAAGCGCGCGGTCGTTGAGGCGGAACAGGTCGAGGATGTTGTTGGAGGCGACGCGCTCGCGCGCGACGATGGAAAGCGTCGAAACCTGGATGGCGAGAAGCCCGGCGATGACGATCAGCAGCACCCAGGCCGGCAGCGATCGTGGTAGCAGCCACTTCATTCGGCGACGACCTCCGGCACGAACTGGTAGCCGCCGCCGCGCACGGTGAGGATGAGCTTGGGCGAGCGCGGGTCGTCCTCCATCTTGCGGCGCAGGCGGCTGACCAGGATGTCGACGCTGCGGTCATAGCTGTAGTCGCCGTTCTGGTTCGACAGCTCGATGAGCTGGTCGCGGCTCAGCACGCGCTGCGCGCTTCTGGCCAGCGTCACCAGCAGGTTGAACTCGGCCGTGGTCAGCTCGACACGCACCTCCTCGGGGTTGAGCAGGCGGCGTCGCGCCGAATCCAGCGTCCAGCCGGCGAACCTGTAGATCTGCTGCATCGGCTTGTAGGTCGCGCCGGGGTCGGCGCGGCGGCGCAGCACGGCGCGGGTGCGCGCCAGCAGCTCGCGCGGGTCGAAGGGTTTCGGCACATAGTCGTCCGCGCCCATCTCCAGCCCGACGATGCGGTCGATCGTCTCGGTCACGGCGGTCAGCATGATGATCGGCACCGTCGAGTGGTTGCGCAGCTCCCGGCAGATATCCAGCCCGCTCTTGCCGGGCAGCATGACGTCGAGGATGATCAGGTCCACCGGCGCGCGGCGCAGCGCGGCCTGCATCTCCTCCTCGTCGCGCGCGGCCGAAACGCGAAGCCCGTGCTTCTGGAAATACTCCTGAAGCAGATCGCGGATTTCCTTGTCGTCGTCGACGATCAGAATATGGGCTTCGGTCTTCAATTTCTGGTTCCGTGATCGCGGGCGTCCGGCATCGGTGCGGACAATGGCAAAATAAGGTCCGGCGAGGGAATTGGCTAGCGAGGCGTGGGCCCGCGGGCGGGTTGCGAACCGGTTTCGCACGGGAGGGCATGCGTCGTCCCGCCGGCTGTTACAATCCGGAAACAAAATTCTGCAGAGCAGAAAAACGCCGGATACGACGGGCGCTCATAAAGACCGTGCTGCTAGTCACCGGTTCAGGGATCGCCATGCAAAAGTTAGGGACCAGTTCGATGATCGTTCTGCTCGCCGTGCTTTCGCTTGGCGCTGCTTCCGCCCAACCGCTGGCAAAGGGGACTTCGTCAAGGATAGATCAATGCAACCGGCTGCAGCAGCAATTCTCCCACGCGATTACCGAGCACGCGGAGGCAAAACGGGCCGCCGAAGCGAAAGCTCTTCAGCGCAAGGCCGTGAAATTCTGTGCAGGCAAGCGCCAGGCACAGGGGATACGCGCCTATGCGACCGCGCTGAAGATGCTCGGAGTACAGCCGATCGAGCCATGATCGGCCAAGCAAACCCCAGGCCCCTCTTGAAAAGGAAACCTACCATGACCCTCTCCAAGTCCTTGATCTCGGCCCTCGGCCTGACCGTTGCCCTGGCCTTCTCGGCTCCGATGTTTGCCGCCACGAGCGCCAACGCCGCCGGCACGACCGCGACCCAGACCGAAAACAACGGTGCTCCCGTCAAGAAAATGAAGAAGAGCACCCATCACAAGAAGACCACCCACAAGAAGCACAGCAAGAAGGCTGCTCCGAAGAAGGAAGAGAGCAAGCCCGCAGCAGCAGCTCAGTAATCGGCCTGGCCGGTTCTCCCGGCTGCAACGATTGCCGTTCTTTCGCCCTGGTCGCTGCCACGACCGGGGCGAAATCGTTTTCCGGCACTTATTTCAAAGACGGGCTTCCGTGAAATGGCTGTCCGGCGCGCGCGGAACCGGGCCGGGAGCGTGCGCCGTCCGTCCGGCGGGTTGCCGGCAGGTCAGGCCGAAAGGCTGGCGGTCAGCAGCAACAGGCCGAGGACGAAGACGAGGCCGGCGCCGCCGATCTCGATCGTTGCATGGATGCGGTTTCCCATGCGTCCGTCGCCGGCGAAGGAAACGGCCCAGTTCTTGGCCGTGACCGCCATGATGGCGAGTGCCGAGACGGTGATGGCCGTGCCCACCGCCATGGCAAGCACGGAAAGAATGCCGCCGGCCCACATGCCGTTCAGGAAGGCGAAGGTCAGCACGATCAGCGCGCCCGAGCAGGGGCGCAGGCCAACGGCGGTGACGGCCGACCACGCGGTCTTCCAACTGAAATTGTCGCCCGAGATCATCGCCGGGTCCGGAGCGTGCGAATGGCCGCAGGTGGCGCAGACCATGCCCGCGCCATGATGGTCATGCGCATGGTGCGAATGGTCATGGTGACGGTGCGCGTGGTCGTGGTCGTCATGATCGTGGTTATGGTCATGTCCCGCATGGGCTCCCTTCATCGCCAGCCCGTGGCTGTGATGGGTGCAAGCGTGATCGTGATCATGGTGTTCATGCGAATGCGCGGCCGAAAGGCTGTGGGCCGGGTTCGCGCCGATCATGCCGCGAATGCGCGGCGCTGCCTTCTGCCAGAGCAGATAGGCGCCAAAAAGCGTGACCAGCACATAGCTTGCCACTTCCAGGAACCATGTCGCGTTGGTCATGGTGATGGAGCTGCCGCGCAGCACCAGGAACAGAAGCGCCATCATGGCGATCGCGGTGCCCGCCTGCAGGAAGGCGGAGACGAAGGAAAGCATGATGCCGCGCCGCAGCGCCACCTCGTTGGCCAGCATGTAAGAGGAAATGACCGCCTTGCCGTGGCCCGGCCCGGCGGCATGGAAGATGCCGTAGGCGAAGGAAAGGCCGACCAGCAGCCACATCTGGCCGCCGTCCTGGCGCATCGCCTTCAGCGCGCCCGTCAGGGCGCGATAGAACGCCTGCTGCTGGATGTTGATCCACATCATCAGCCCGCCGAACAGGCCCGTGGAGGGAATGGTGGCTTCGTTGGTGCCGATGCCGAGCGAACTTTGCGCATGGGCAAGGCCGGCGAACTGGGTGAGCATGCAGCCTGCTGCGAGAGCGGCCAATAGCAGATGTCCGGTCGTCTTCGTCACGGGGCGCTATCCTTGGGCTGGGCAGGTGAGTTCGAGACGGGTGGCAAAGATCTTGCTCATGTCCGTGCCGGTGGGATCGTTGAAGAAGGCATCGGTGAGCGTGGACTGGTTCTGTGCGATGGCGTCTTCCGGATCGGGCCGGATGACGGCGCGGGTGCAGTCCGGCGGCATGCCGTCGACGGCCATGGTGTTGTCCTCAACGAAATCGATGGCCGTGTAGAAGGTCGGGTCGTAGACGCCGAAGCTGACCTTGCCGGAGAGCTTCAGCGGCTCCTTGGGCTCCGATTCGAACAGGATGATGAGCTGGTCGTGATCGAAATTGGCCATGAGCTTCGCCGGCGGCTTCATCGCCACATCCTTGCCGTTGGCCATCACGATCTGGAAATAGCCGTATTCGGCCAGCGACTGATAGACCGTGTCGGACACTTCCTTCAGCTCGGCATCGTCGAGCTTCAGGTCGGAATTCTTGTCGAACTCCATCAGCACGGTCGAGGAAAACAGGTCGTCGAAGCGCCAGACATGGCGCAGCGACTTCACCGTGCGGTCGGGATTGACCACCACGTCCAGCCGCGCCTCCGCGAAGACATGCGGATGCACGCTTGCCGGGCCGGTCGAAACGAGAAGCGTCGCGATGGACGAAGCCAGGATCGCCATTCTCGTTCTGACTTGCATGGACGGTCGCATTCCTGTCGGGATTCGTGATCGCCGAGGGTTACCAGAAACCCGGCGAAATTGGGACCATCGCGCGACGATCCGTCAGGCGCGGTCCTGCGGCTTGAACCATTGCACGAGGAAGTCGACGAAAACGCGCACCTTCGCCGGCAGGTAGCGGCGGTGCGGATAGACCGCGAAGATGCCGCCGCCGGGCAGGATGTGGTCGTCCAGCACCGGCACCAGCCGCCCGGCCTCGATGTCGGGCGCGGCGATGAAATCCGGCAGGATGGCGTAGCCGAGGCCCGACAGCGCCGCCGCGCGCGTGGCGATCGGACTGTTCACCTCCAGCCGTCCTTCCACGGCGACCGTTATCGTTTCGCCGTTCTCGCCGACGAACGGCCAGTTGGAGAGCCAGCGGCCATTGGTGTCGACGATGCAGGGCAGGTTGGCCAGGTCCTGCGGGCGCTGCGGCTTGCCGTGCCTCTCGATCAATTCCGGTGAGGCGCAGATGCGCACCGAGAAGGGCGCCAGCTTGCGGGCGATCAGCGAGGAGTTCTCCAGCCGCGAGATGCGGATCGCAAGGTCGAAGCCTTCCTCCACCAGATCGACGAAGCGGTCGTCCAGATAGATTTCCAGCACGATGTCCGGATAGGTTTTGGCGAAGTCGATCAGCGACTGGCCGATGGCCGCGTCGGCGAAGGTGCGCGGCGCCGACAGCTTGATGCGGCCCTTCACGTCGCCGGAGGATTCGCGCACCGCGTCGGCGAGGCTGTCCACCTCGCGGATGATCTCGGAGGCGCGGCGATAATAGGTGTGGCCGGCCTCGGTCAGCGAGAACTGCCGCGTGGTGCGGTTGAGCAGCAGCGCGCCCAGCTCGTCCTCCAGCTCGCGCACATATTTCGAAAGCAGCGCCTTGGAGCGGCCGATCTTGCGCGCGGCGGCCGAAAATCCTTCCGCCTCGACCACGTCGATGAAGGCCCGCATGCGGGTCAGCGTGTCCATTCGTTCACCTCTTTGCAGCGGTCTGGAGGATGCGGCGGCCAAGCGCGATCAGGCGAAGGTCGGTGCCGGCCGGGCCGATGAGAGACAGGCCGAAGGGCGCGCCGTCGACCGTGCCTATAGGCAGCGTGATCTGCGGGAAGCCGGAAAGGCCACTGAGGCAGAGCAGGCGCAGGGCACGCTCGCGATAGGCCAGAAGCTCGTCGGCCGGGGTGGCGGCGAGTGGTGCTGCGCCCGGAACGGTCGGCAGCACGAGACAGCCGTCATCCCCGAGCAGCGTCGCAAGTTCGTGGCGGAAGCCGGCGCGGAAGTCCCGCGCCTCCGCCAGCGCGGCGTCGTCCACCGTCTCGCCGAAGCGGAAGCGGTCTTCCGTCGATCTGTCGAGACTGCCGGGATGCGCCTCGATCCATTTCCCCTGGCTGTCCCAGGCCTCGCGCGCCTGAATCCTGCGAAAGCACCAGTAGAGGTCGTCGCCGGACCGGTCGAGCGGGCTGGCGGTCTCCACGTCGCCGAGCGCTGCGGTCACTGTGCCCAGCATGCGGCGGTATTCGGCGGCTTCGGCGGGGCCGAAGACGAGTTCGTCGAGCGCCGCGAGGCGGAGCAGGCGAGGGGCGCTCGTGTCGTCCCCCTGGCTGCACGTCGAGGGGGCGAACATCACCTCCGCCGCCGTCTCATAGACATCGATATCGCGCGCGAACCAGCCGACGGTGTCGAGCGAGGGGGCCAGCGGCATCACCCCATCGAGCGGGATGCGGCCATGCGTGGTGCGCAGGCCGATCAGGCCGCAGAAGCTGGCGGGCGCGCGGATCGAGCCGCCGGTGTCCGAGCCCACCGCGATGTCGGCCAGCCCGCCGGCCACCGCCGCCGCCGAGCCGGACGACGAGCCGCCCGTCACGCGGCCGGGTGCCGCCGAATTCACCGGATGCGGAAAATGCGCATTCTGCCCCATCAGCGAGAAGGCGAATTCGTCCGTCTGCGTCTTGCCGAGGAAGCGCGCGCCGGCGTCGAGAATCAGTTGCACGGCCGGGGCCGTCCTCGTCGCCGGCCGGGCTTCCGCCAGCCTGTCGGGATTGCCGCAGCCGGTCGGATAGCCGGCCACGTCGCAGATGTCCTTCACGCCGAGGCCGAGCCCGGACAAGGGTCCGGATTGTGCATTGGAAACAGCCACTTGCGGCATGTCCAGGAAGGCGTTGAGAGGATCGCGCATGTCGCTCATTGTTCAACAAATCATTGGCTTCGCGCCAGCTTCGTTCGATGTCCGGCTTTTTACAAGCGGCCTTACGATTTTTGTTGATTGTGACAGCCCTCATCCCTATATCGCCGCTTGCCCAAAGTCGCACGTGCCTGTGGGCGTCCCCCGGCCCCTCGAATGGCGAGGACAGTCGGGACGGTACCCGGGAAGTAACGAGCCCGGTCGATCAAGTGGCCAACCGCCTGATCGAGGACGTCTTGAAGCAACGACGGTGCGGGCCTTTCTGGTGTCTGCCGATCGTCCATAGATCGGGGTTACTGAAGAGGCACACCTTCATTGCCGGCAGTGCGGAACGGGTCTCCCAATCCAAGCCAAGGCAGACAAAGCGAGCATATGCCGCAAGGCGCATGCTCATCGCCGCGTGAAAGCGCATTTGTGTTCCGGGACCTCCACCGCCCGGTTCGTTGAATCGCATTCATGCCTTTGTCCATTGCGGCAGAAGCGACCGAAGGGGATCGCGCCGCAGCTTCAGTTCGCGCGGGAAACCCGCGCAGAGGAGAGACCCATGGCCACCCAGCGCATCCTCGACTTCCTCGCAACCCGACGTCCCGAAGGTCCCTGCCTCGTGGTCGATCTCGACGTCGTGCGCGACAACTATCATGCCTTCGAGAAGGCCATGCCGAACTCGAAGGTCTATTACGCGGTGAAGGCCAACCCCGCGCCGGAAATCCTGCGCCTGCTCGCCTCGCTCGGCTCGTGCTTCGACACCGCTTCGGTGGCCGAGATCGAGATGGCCCTGGATGCCGGCGCGACGCCCGACCGCATCTCCTACGGCAACACCATCAAGAAGGAGCGCGACATAGCGCGCGCCCATGCGCATGGCATTCGTCTCTTCGCGGTGGACTGCGTGGAAGAGGTCGAGAAGGTCGCCCGCGCCGCCCCCGGCGCGCGCGTGTTCTGCCGCGTGCTGACCGATGGCGAGGGTGCGGAGTGGCCGCTGTCGCGCAAGTTCGGCTGCGTGCCGGCGATGGCGGTCGACGTGCTGCGCCACGCCAGGAGCCTCGGCCTCGATGCCTATGGCGTGTCGTTCCATGTCGGCTCGCAGCAGACCGACCTCGTCGCTTGGGATCGCGCGCTGGCCGACGCCAAGGCCGTGTTCGCGGCGCTGGCGCAGGAGGGCATCACGCTGCGCATGGTCAACATGGGCGGCGGCTTCCCGACGCGCTACCTGAAGGACGTGCCGACCGCGCAGGCTTATGGCGAGGCGATCTTCGACGCGCTCTCCAAGCACTTCGGCAACCGCATCCCGGAAACCATCATCGAGCCGGGCCGCGGCATGGTGGGCAATGCCGGCGTCATCAAGTCGGAAGTCGTGCTGATCTCCAGGAAGGCCGACAACGACAATGTGCGCTGGGTCTATCTCGACATCGGCAAGTTCGGCGGTCTCGCCGAGACGATGGACGAGGCGATCCGCTATCCGATCGTCACCCCGCGTGACGGCGATGTGGCGGAGCCCTGCGTGCTGGCCGGCCCGACCTGCGATTCCGCCGATGTGCTCTACGAGAAGGCGCCCTATCCGCTGCCGCTGTCGCTGACCATCGGCGACGAGGTGCTGATCGAGGGCACCGGCGCCTACACGACGACCTACTCGGCCGTCGCCTTCAACGGCTTCGAGCCGCTCCGATCCTACGTGATCTGACGGCTCGTTCCGGGCACCTGCTCGCAGGTGTCCGGCAGCCGCCAGATCATCCTGTCCGCCGGCATCGTCTTTGTTGGCGCATGGTCCTTTCCCAAGCCGAAGCGGCTTCGGGGCCACGCGCATGGCGGCGGGTTCGCTCGTGGAAAAACCTCCGCTTGTGAAGGATCGCGGAAATGGAACAGATCGTTGACAAACCGGGCGTGGCGCTGCCGCTGCCCATCTCTCCCGCAGGGGAGGAGACCAGCAATTGCGCGGCCTTCGCCATCACGGCCGAGACCCCGTCCGATGTGACGGCGCGCGAGGCGCTGCTCGACCGTGCCATGGGCGTGCAGCGGCGGCGCAAGTCGTCGGAAAAGCTGCGGCGCGGACGTGTGCCCTCGGCGGGGCTGGCATTCATCGCGCGCGATGCCGCCGGCGCGGTGATCGGCACCGTGCGGCTGTGGGACGTGAGGCTGGGCGAGGGCGGGGCGCGTGCGCTTCTGCTCGGCCCGCTGGCGGTCGAGCCGTCGCTGAAGGGCGCCGGTGTCGGGTCAGCCCTGATGCGCCTTGCCATTGCCGAAGCTCGCCGGCTCGGCCACCGGGCGATCCTGCTGGTCGGCGATGCGCCGTATTATGCGCGCTTCGGTTTCTCGGCGGACAAGACCGGCTCGCTTGCGATGCCCGGCCCCTATGAGCGGCATCGCTTCCTGGCGCTGGAGCTTGCCGAGGGCGCGCTGGACGGGGCTTGCGGCGTGCTCAGGGCCGCCGGGCGCAGGCAGAGGGCCGCGCGCGCGAAGCTGGTGGCGTGAAGCGTTTGAGATCCGGAAAGCAGAAGCCCGGCGCTCGCGGGAGCGTCGGGCTTTTCGTCCGCCAGATATATGCTCCGGTCAGAGGATCTGGCTGAGCGCCATGGCCACCGACATGTCGCCATCGACCTTGAGCTTGCCGGTCATGAAGGCGGTGGTGGGGCTGAGATCGCCGGCGATCATCGATTCGAGATCGTCCAGGCCCAGCCGGATGGTGCAGTCGGCCGGTGCGTCGGTGGTGGAAATCGTGTTGCCGTCGATGACGATCACCCCGTCGCCGCCAGTGTCGAATTTCACCGAGCCATGGAAGCCGGAAGCCTCCACGCGCGACCGGATCTTATCGGCGACAGCTTCTATGGTCATGGCAACTCTCCCTGAAATTCGCTTGGCGATGCTCGCGTGCCGTGAAGCGGCGGAAGCTCCTCGTATAGCTTTTCGTTGACGTAAACGTCAATCCGTCAATGGGCTTCGGCCGGCGTCTTTGGCGGAACCGGCTGGCCGATGTCGTGGCGCGAGCTGGTCTTGCCGCGGGTCTCCTCGCGGGTCAGGAAATCGATCTGGTCGATGATGACCTCATGGATCAGCTTCTGCTCGACGCGCGCATTGATGCTGTCGCGAACGCCGTTGCGGAAGGCGTCGAGATCGAAACTGGCGCGGTTCGAAAAGTCGATCTGCGGATTGGCGTAGAGATAGGAATAGACCTGATCGGTAATCAGGGATTCGGCCGGAACCGTCAGCTTCTTCAGTTCCTTGGGGTCGGCGGTGTAGACGAGGCGGGCGAGGAAATAGCCCTCGACGCTGGCCTTGTTGAAGACCGGCACGGTGATGATGTTGGTCTTGACGTAATCGAGCCCGCCCATCAGCGGCGGCAGGGCGCCCGCCTCCGGCTTGGCGCTGGAGGCCTGGAACGAGTAGAACACCGCCCCGAGCGTGACGATGCAGATCCACACCGCCGCGCCGATGAACTTGATCAACGGGCCCACCCGAACTCACCTTCCGTATAGGTGCCGTCGTTCTCGGCACGCTCGATGACGTTCTTCATGAGGGCCGCGACCTCGCTCACCGCATTCATATGCGCCAGGATGACGGACTCGTTGGCGGCCAGCCGCTCGCGCAGGTGCAGCAGGCTGTCGCGATGCTCGGCCAGCACCTCGGCGTCCTCGATGCCCTTGGTGGCGCGGGTGAGCTCGTAGAGATAGCGGCTCTTGCGCATATTGGCGGCCTTGATGTCGAAATCGGCATTGCCGGCGCGGATCGCGGCGGTTTCGGCGTCCACGGCCTCGACGATGCGTCCGATGATCGCCGACAGATTGCCGAGCCGCGCCGCGGATGCGGGCCTGGCCTGCGCCGGCAGGTTCTGAACGGTCGGCTGCGGTTCGGTCATGATCGGTCTATCCCGTTCTGATTGTCAGAGTTTCGTTCCGGAAGGGGCGGCGGTGGCGGCCTTGTCGTTGATGAGGTCGCGCGTCAGCTTGCGCTGCAGGTCCTGCACCAGCGCCGTCGACAGGCGGTTCTGTTCATCGAGCTCGGCCTTGCCGGGGCCGCCGGAAACCGGGCCCACGGCCTTCTTTTCCTTGCCGTCCATGTAGTGGTCGCCCAGCACCCGGTCGGCGATGCCGATGCCGCCGCGCTCGGCCATCACGTCGGCGATCCTGCCGGCGAGCATGGATTTCCACATGTCGCCCGCCACGCCCTTGCCGTAGACGTTCTCGGCTTCCTTGGGCATCATGTTCTGCACGAAAGTCTGCAGCACCATGGCTTCGAAACGCTTGAAGGCGTCGGGCGCCTTGGTGTCCGCGTTCGCGGCCGCCGCCTTGCCGTAGCGGCCCGTCTCGCCGAGCGAGAAGCTCGCCGACATGCCTCCCGCGGCATTGGCGCGTTTGGCCAGCTCGGCGCGTGCCTGCTCCACGCCCGTCGGCTCGACGGCGCGGGCCACGTCCAGAACAATGTCGCTGGGTGGGGAGATCGCCAAGGATAGTCATCCTTCGTAGGGTTAACGCAGCCTGCATTATGTGGCGGCAAGCTTGTGGCAACCTTACCGGTCGTCCGCCGCCGCGTTGCGCTCGATGATTTCCAGCCGGTCGCGGTCGGCATTCTGGCGCTCGTCCCACTGGCGCACTTCCTTGTAGGCGCGCTCGACCATGTTGGTGCGCGCGGTGGCCACAGCCACCTTGCCGGCCTCGGCGCGGGCGAGTTCTTCCTGCTCCTGCTTGCGCGCGACCGCCTTGCCGATGCGGCGATGGTAGACATCGGGGAACATGCCCGACAGCGAGCCCTCGGCGTCGAAGCGGCTGACGAGCTCGACCGCCTCGTTTTCGGCGGCGGCCGCTTCGGAAAGGAAGCCCGCGTGGCGCGTCTCGTGCAATGCCTTGAGCTGCCTCTGCACCCTAACCAGCTTGGCCAGACGCTGCTTGCGGTCGGTCATGGCGGTCATCTCCCGATCGTGGTGGCGACGAAGCCGTCGGCGAACAGGCTGATCATGGTGCCGATGGCGAAGTAGAAGATAATCAGGCCGCCCGCGATGACGAAGGGCAGCGAGATGAAATAGACCGGTATCTGCGGCACCAGCTTGTTGACGAAGCCGATGGTCAGGTTGACCAGTATGGCATAGGCCACGAAGGGGCTGCCCAGCCGCAGCACCAGCAGGAAGCTCTCCGACAGCGTGTCGGTAACGTCGACCAGGGCCGCGCGCGGGTTGAAGAAGGTGTTGAGCGGCGCGACCTCGTAGGAAGTCACCAGCGCCTTGATGATCTCGTGGTGGAAGTCGAACACGAAGAGCAGCAGCAGCGCCGAGAAGGAGATGATGCTGGCGAGCGCCGCCTGTGGCTCGTTCTCCTCGATCGCCGTGCCGCCCATGCCGCCATAGCCGATGAGCATGGCGATGGCCGAGCCGATGAAATGCAGCGCCAGCACGTAGAGCCGCGCCAGCCCGCCGATCAGCCCGCCGATCATCAGCTCGGAGACGATCATCGGCGCCAGCACCTGCGGCCGGCGGTCGATGAAGGGCACGATGTGGTCCCACAGATGCACCAGCAGCGCGAATGTGGCGGCCACGGCCACGAACAGCCTGACCTGCACCGGCACGCGCGCGCTGGACAGCCCCGGCATGATGAGGAAGCATCCGCCGATGCGGCAGAAGGCGACGAAGGCCGCCAGCACCACTGTTTCGGGCGCTACGTTCACGAAATGGTTCCGAGCACCTTGATCTCGACGCCGCGCGCGATCTCGACATGCGAAAGCACGGGCAGCGTGGAGAACAGCCGCTCGATGATCATGCGCACATAGGGCCGCGAGTCCGGCGCGGTGACGATGACGAAGCGCTCGCCCGCCTCCAGAAGCCCGCGAATGACCTTGGTGGCTTCCTGGCCGAACTCCTCGAGCTGGCGCGGATCGATGTCGAACTCGCGCACCTCGCCCTTGGCGTCGCGCTTGAGGGCCTGGTGGAAGGCGAGGTCCCAGCGGTTGCCGAGCCGCAGCACCTTCAGCACGCCGCCTTCGCTGAGGTCGCCGCAGATCTGCTGGGCCATGCGCACGCGCACATGCTCCACGATCTGCTCGGTGCGGCGCACATGCGGCGCGATCTCGGCGATCGCCTCGATGATGAGATGCAGGTTGCGGATCGACACGCGCTCCGCCAGCAGCAGCTTCAGCACCGCCTGCAGGCCCGGATAGGAGATGTGCGAGGTGCAGATCTCGTCGGCCAGCTTGCGGTATTCCGGGTCCTGCCGGTCCAGCAGCGCCTTCATGTCCTTGTAGGAGAGAAGCTGCGGCAGGTTGTTGCGGATCACCTCCGACAGATGCGTCAGCAGCACCGACATGTTGTCGGCATATGTGTACTGCTCGCGCTTCAGGTCTTCCACGAACATGTCCGGCACCGAATAGGCGCGCATGCCGAAGGCCGGCTCGCGCACTTCCTCGCCGGGAATGTCGGGTACGTCGCGCTGGCCAAGCAGCACCATCACCTCGCCCACGCGCATCTGATATTCGGCGACCACCGTGCCGTGCACCTTGATCTGGTAGGTCTTGCCCGGCAGGCTCACATCGTCGGTCAGCCGCACCTCGGGCACCACGAAGCCATATTGCTGCGCGAACTTCTTGCGCATCTTGTTCATGCGGTAGGCCAGTTCCTGATGCGCCAGCAGCAGCTTGGTGGAGAGCTGCTTGCCGATCAGAAGCTCGATCTCGGCGGTCTTGAGCGAGTTCTTGACCGAGTTCTTCTCCTCTTCCTCCTTGCTGGCCTTGGCCTCCTGCTCGACTGCCCTGGCGGCGGCGAGGCGTTCCTGCTCGCGGCGGGGGATGACATAGCCCACCGCCGCCATCGCGGCGGCCAGCGTGACGAAGGGGAACATCGGCAGGCCGGGCATCAGCGACAGCACCACCAGCAGGACGGCAGCCACGTAGAGCGCGCGCGGATGGGCGCCGAGCTGGCCGAAAATGGCCTGGTTGGCCGAGCCGCGCGTGCCGCCCTTCGACACCAGCAGGCCCGCCGCGAGCGAAACGATCAGCGCCGGAATCTGGGTGACGAGGCCATCGCCCACCGACAGCTTCACGAAGACGTCTGCGGCCTGGCCGATGTCCATGCCATGGCGGAAATAGCCGATGGCGATGCCGCCGATGATGTTGATGGCCGTGATGATGAGGCCGGCGATGGCGTCGCCGCGCACGAATTTCGAGGCGCCGTCCATGGAGCCGAAGAAGGAGCTTTCCTCCTCCAGCTCGCGGCGGCGCAGCTGCGCGGTCTTGTCGTCGATGACGCCGGCCGAGAGGTCGGCGTCGATCGACATCTGCTTGCCGGGGATGGCGTCGAGGGTGAAGCGCGCGCCCACTTCGGCGATGCGGGTGGCGCCCTTGGTGATGACGATGAAGTTGACGATGATCAGGATCAGGAAGACGATCAGACCGATCACGAAATCGCCGCTCATGACGAGCTGGGAAAAGCCGCTGATGACATAGCCGGCGGCATGGGTGCCGATATTGCCTTCCGACAGGATCATGCGCGTCGTGGCGATGTTGAGCGACAGGCGCAGCATGGTGGCGATCAGCAGGATCGTCGGGAAGGACGAGAAGTCGAGCGGCCGCTGGATCCACAGCGCCACCATCAGGATCAGCACCGACAGCGCGATGGAAAAGGCGAGGCCCACGTCGATCAGGAAGGCCGGGATCGGCAGGAACAGGACCGCCAGGATGACGACGATGCCGAGCGCGAAAAAGACGTCGCGTCCGCTTCTGCTGGCGGTGCCGGTCGTCGCTGTTTCTACCAGGGCCACTTGCTTCTCCATGCTCGCTGCCCGCCGGCGCGCAATGCGGGCGCCGCGACCTTAGAGCGCCAAGCTTGCGCGAGCATGGGAGGGCGAAGCGGTGCGGGGCAGGGCAGGAGCTGGCGCAAGGATGCACCGGCGCAAGGCAAGGGCGGACGTCCCTTCCCGAGAGTATTTTGCAGCCAGCCGGCATCGGCTGGCGCCGCACAAATGCGGTCAGGGAATCAGGCGGGAGCAGCGGGGACCGCGTTCGTCAGAACGCCCGCTGCTTCAGCGAATGGTCGCGCGGACCGACATGGCTTTCAGCCGGATGGACGGCTTCGCGCCCGGCGTGTTGGGAAGCTCGCTGTCCACCCAGGAGGCGACGCCGTCCACCGAATAGCTGATCGGCTTGGCGCCGCCGAAATCCAGCATGGCGTTGAGCGCCTTGCTGTTTATGTCGATGGTCTCGTCGTGGTTCACCCGGCTGAAGCTGATATCGGCATCCACGGCCTGGCTCTTCATGCCAAGGTCGGTGACATGTCCTTCGAACAGCATCTTCACGGCATCGGTATCGGTCTTGACCGATTTGAAATCGCCGTTCAGCGAAGCTTGCAGGCCGTGCTGCTTGATGGCGACATCGGCATTGGCCGGGATGTTGGCGGTGACTTCGTAAGAGCAGTCGTCCAGGTCGGAGGATGTCGGAGGGGCCACGTCGATAACCAGCGCGCTGCCCTGGACCTTGGCGGAAACCAGCGCCAGGCAGGCCGCAAGAAAGCTGTCGGAGGAGTTGGAGCCGCTTTCGCGCGCTTCGACCGCCGCGTGATAGGGCTGGCTGCTTGCGGTCGTCAGCGAAACTTCCCCGGCGGGGCTGTCGATATGCACCTGGTTCAAACTGCCGGGAAGATCCAGTGTCCTGGGGGCGGGTTTCGCCTGCGCGGGGGCGGCAGCCAGCACGGGTATGACGAGCACAAGAGACAGAAGCGAGCATTTCGTCATGCGTTTCCTCCCGATCCGATCGGTTCTCGGGAAGACAGCGGACCGCTCTCCGACGTCTTCAGGTTGGGTGAGCCCCCGGTACCTTACGCAGTCAGTCTATGCACAATCCCGTTCAAAATCGATCCCCGATTTCGGGCGGGCATCAGAAACCGTGCTCGATCCGCTCGAAGATCACATTGGCGAAGGAGGATATCTGCGCGCCCATGAAGGGGCCGGTAAGGGCGACCACCAGCATGATGGCCACGATCTTCGGCACGAAGGTCAGCGTGATTTCCTGGATCTGGGTCAGCGCTTGCACCAGCGCGATGCCCACGCCGACGAGCATCGCCACCGCCACGGCGGGTCCGCAGGCGGTCAGCACCGTCCAGATGGCGTACTGGACGATGTCGAGGGCGTCGGCCTCGTTCATGCGTCGGCTTCGGTCTCTGTTCCGGCGGGCGTCGGCTGCACGGTGATGCCGGGGCCGACGACGACCTGGGTGCCGTCCTTGAGCACGGCGATGATGCCGTCGGAGTAGAGCTTGACCGAGGCGACCTCGCCGCTGACCGTGCCGTCGGCCGAGGTGATGGTGCGCCCGATCAGGGCGTCGGCCTGCGACAGCGTCTGCGATTGCAGAAGATCGTTTAGCTTGTTGTTGATCTGCACCGACTGCTCGACCTGGGAGAACGAGGCGAGCTGGGCGACATATTGCGTCGAATCCATCGGATTCGTCGGGTCCTGGTTGCGCATTTCGGCGATGAGCAGGCGCAGGAAGGACTGGTAGTCCACCGCCGTCTTCGAGGTCTGGTTGGTGGAGTTGTCGGTGTTGGTATCATTGGTCGTGTTGTTGCTCACGGCCCCTACGGTCATGGCCATTCTATTCTCCTACGGCTATGGCGCGAGGCGCCGGGGCGGCGCCGGCGGCAAGAGCTTGCGCCTCGAGCGGATAGAGATTGCGCACCGCCTTCAGGGCTTCGTAAACGCGGTCTTCGCCGACCATGCGATCGACCTGCTTGAGAGCCGCCAGAATCTCCGGGTCCTCGAAAGTGTCGAGCAGAAGCGGCAGCGAGCGGCGAAACAGCGCCCGCGCCTCGTCGGCGCCGGTCGGGTCCATCAGCATGATCTGGATCATGAAATAAAGCTGGCGCAGGGGCGTGGAGGCATCTTCCGGCTGCAGCACATGGCCTTCCAGCAGGAACTGCACGTCGTTCAGCACTTCCAGCGTGACCTTGCGATCGACCTTCAGCACCGCGCCGTTGAGATACAGCTTCTCGTTCGGCTTCAGAGAGATCTTCAGCGTGCTTTTCATTGTATGCCGTCGCGGATTATCTGCGACACTTCGATCAGGCCTTCGAAATTGGCGGAGCGGCCCGTGCGCACTTCCTCCGCCTCGCGCAGCAGCCACAGCCCGATGGAGATCAGGTTGGCGCGCAGTTCACGCGGCAGGGCGTTTTCCGGGCTGCCGAGGTCCTCGATGAAGACGGTCCAGAGGCGGTTCAGGAAGTAGATCGCCTCCACCGCTTCCCGCGAGCCCACGCCGGCGGCCCGCGCCTCGACCAGCAGGTCGATGGACCGGCTGAGAAGCTGCTTCTCGCGATCCTTGGCATCGGCGACGGAGTCGTCCTGGATGTCGGCGTAGGAAAACTGGTACATGGTGCTCCTGGTCAGCTCAGATACTTCAGCAGGCTGAGCTGCTGTATGCGTGCCGTGAGCGAGTAGGCGGTTTCGATATGCGCACTGAGGTCGGAAACCCGCGTGGCCGCCTCATAGGGGTCGACGCCCTCCAGCGAGAGAATGTGCTTTTCCATCAGGTCGCTCTGCTGGTTCAGCCGATCCGTGGCGTCGCTGAGGCGCTTCTGCGCGATGCCGGTCTGCGAACGCAGGTCCGTCAGGTCGGCGACCGAAGACGCCACCAGGCCCATGGCCTTGTCGATCAGGGCATTGCTCGCGTCCGGCGACAGATCGTCGGACAGCAACTGGCTGACCATCACGGCGGCCATGGCCATCTTGCGGATGCCGGCCTGATTGGCGCTCACGGACGTGACATTGGTTTCGTTGAGCGCGATACGGCTGGTGATGGCCTGGTCGGAGGCGTTCGACCAGTCGCCCCAGCCGGCATCGGTGAACAGCGGCTCGACATAGCCGTCGATGAAGCTGTCGATGGCGGCGGCGTCGGGGAACGGATTGACCGGATCGGCGCCGGTGTCCGCCAGATACTGGGCGTAGGCGTCGTCATAGGCGGCCTTCGAGGCCGAACCATCCTGCAGGAAGTCGTTGATCGGCTTCACGTCGGTGTTGGTGCCCGCGAAGATGTATTCGCCGTTGATGTTGGTGTTCAGAACGGATGTCAGGGACTTCAGGACATCGGTCGCGGTCTCTCGCGTCACGCTGTTCTGCACCGCGCCCGATTTGGCGGTCGTCAGGGTGGAGAGGAAGGACTGGCCGGCGGAAGCGAGCTGGTCGAGCGCCTGCTGGGTGGTGGAGAGGCGGGTGGTCGCCAGCGCGTTGGAATCGATTATGCCCTTGATGCGGTCGAGCTCGCGGTTGAACGTGACCGATTGCGAGGTGCGCACGCCGAGCGCCAGCCCCTTGTCGGCCACGAAGCCGGTCGAGTTCTCTTTCTGCGCCTTGACCAGGTCCGCCTGCGTCTTCATCAGCGAATAGCGCATGGCCTCGGAGATGGCGGACGAAGAAACGAAACTTGCTTTCATGGCATTACCTCACAGCCGCGAGCAGGGCCGACAACATGTCGTCGACGGCCTGGATCAGGCGTGCCGACGCTTGATAGGAATGCTCGAGATCGAGCAGGTTCGACATTTCCATGTCGACATTGATACCGACATCGTTCGACAGGGCTTCCGCCGTGCGCACCGCCAGGGCCTCCTTGGAGTCCGAGGCGCGCGAGGCGTCCTGCCGCAGCCCCTGGAACCAGCCCACGGAGTTGGACGCGTAGCCGGTGAGGCTGGCCTTGTCGCCATTGCCCGCCGCCGTATCGAAAGCCATCGGCTGGTCCAGGCGGTCGTTGTAGGCGATTATCAGGTCGGCATAGGATGCGCCGCCGTCGGTATTGTGGACGTAGCCGGCGCCGTTGGCGCCGCCGTCGCGCAGCAGTTGCGAATTGGCGACAAATGCGCTGTTGATCGATATCTGTCCGGCCAGGCCGTTTATCAGCGTGCCGTCATCGGGGACGGCCGGCGCGCCCGGCCAGGTGAACAGGCCGGCCGCGTCGGACAGATTGCCGGAGGGATCGGTTTCGGCGAAGGCGGTGATGAGGCCGCGCGCAACCTCGTCCAGCTGCTGCTGCATGGTGACGGCAACGTCGTCGCGCAGTTGCAGGAGGCCGGCAAGCTTGCCGCCGGAGGTGGTGTTGCCGCCGCTGCCGGGCTGTAGCGGCACGCCGTCTATGTAGATCTGGTTGCCGGCGGCCCCCGGCGCGTAGGCCGCGGAAGGCTGGAACGAAACCTTGCGGGGCACCGTTTCGAACAGCGTGGTGCCGTCGGTCGTCATGATGACCGTGTCGTTGTCGCCACGGTTGAAGGTGGAGATCGGAACATATTCCGAAATCTTCTTCAGCAGGCTGTCACGCTGGTCGAGGGCGTCGTTCACGTCGCGCCCGGCGCGGGTGCCGGCGACAATCGCGTCGTTGACGTCCTTGAACTGGGCGAGAAGCGAATTGAGGTCGTCGACCGATGCGGCGATTTCCTGATCCGCTTCCACCCTGAAGGTCTGGATCGCGGCGGCGCCGTCATTGAGGCTGCGCACGACCTGCTGCGCGGCGCTGACGGCATTGTCGGCGAGCGTGCGGTTGGAAGGCGAGGCCGAGTAGATCTGCAGCGCCTTCTGCAACTCGGTGATCGCGCTCGCCGGGTTCATGGCGCCGTCCACGCCGTTGACCGACAGGTCGAGCCGGTCGAGGCCGCCGGAGATCGTGCTCTGGGCGCTCCACGAGGAGGTCGCCGACAGGTTCTGCCGAAAGAGCTGCTCGCTCGTGGCGCGCTGGATGACCACCACGCGCGCCCCCGGAGCGGTGCTCGACACCACCGCCGTGCGTCGGGAATAGTCGCCGTTGTTCTGCTCCATCACATTGCGCGAAACGACGCTTGTCTGGATGCTGGTGTTGAGAAGCGACGATTGCGCGATGTTGAGTGCGGTGGAGAGTGACATGCCCTAATCCTGTCCGGCGTCCGCCGAGCCTATCTCTTGAGATTGACGAGAATGTCCATGAGGTCCGCGCCGGTCTGGAACACTTTCGAGTTGGCGGTGTAGCTCCGCTGCGACTCGATCATGTCGGTCAGTTCCTGCGCGATATCGACATTGGAGTTTTCCAGCGCGCCGGCCACGATCTTGCCGCGGCCGCCCTCATTGGGGAAGCCGAGCTGGACGGTGCCGGAATCGCCCGTCGGGGCGAAGACGTTGCCCGGCAGCACCTGCATGAGGTCGGGGCTCGGCACATCGGCGACCGGAATGCGGAAGATCGCCTTCATCGCGCCGTTCTCGTACTGGGCGTAGACGATGCCGTCCTCGGAGATCTGCACGCCCTTGATGCCGCTGGGGGCAGCGCCGTCCACCTTGGCGTCGACCACGGTGTAGCTCTTGTCGAGCTGGGTCATCTTGGACAGGTCGATGGCGATCGACTGCGACGGCGGACCGGGAATGGTGACGTCGACATTGAGCGGCGTGGTGGTGAGCTTGCCGTTCGACGGGTCGAAAGTCAGCGTCTGGGTGCCGACGAGTTCGTCGCCGCCATAGGGGAAGGAGGTATCGGCCGCCGCGTCCGACTGCTTGAAGATGGCGACTTCCCAGGTGTTCGGCCCGGTCTTGGTATAGTAGACGTCGAGAAGCTGCTCGCCGCCGAGATGGTCGTAGGTCACCAGCGAGGACTTGGCCGTATATTTGGCATTCGGGCCGTTTGCCGAAGGCAGGTCGGCAGGGTCGACGATTTCGGCATCGGCCGGCAGGTTCGCCGTGAAGACGCCGGTCGAGGACGGAACGGCGACGAGGTCGGTCTGCGAGATCGTGATCGGCACCAGTCCGCCCAGCCCGTTGGCGACGACGCTCGGGATGCCGTTCTCGTAGGAGTAGCCCATGAGCTGGAAGCCGGCGGCATTCACCAGCCGGCCTTGCGAATCCGGCACGAAGGAACCGGCGCGGGTGAGCACCGGCGTGCCGTCCGATCCCTGCACGACGAAGAAGCCCGAGCCGTTGATGGCGAGGTCGCTGCCGGAGGTGGTGTACTTCAGGTCGCCCTGCTGGCTGATCGAGGTGCGGATGGTGGTCGTGACGCCGCCCGACGTGTAGTTGCCGGTGACGGTCGGAATGATCAGCGAGGAGAATTCCGCGCTTGAGCGCTTGTAGCCGGTGGTGCTTGCGTTCGCGATGTTGTCGGCAACCGTGGACAGGCGGTTGGCTTGCGCGTTCATGCCGGACACGCCGGTGCGCATCATTCCGTACAAGCTCATAGAAACGTCTCCTGATTTTCCGGGCTCTGGCCAGGCAGGATATAGTTCCCGACTTGCGCGAAGCTGGCGCAAGCGTTTCCGGAACGGCCAGGCGGAGCGTAGATGTCGGGGCGCGAAGGTTGCATCAGACCGCCAGCCGGTAGCCGAGGAAACGCTTGGAATCGATGGGGTCGAAGCCGAGCTTCTCGCGCAGCTTCTTGCGCAGCTTGCTGATGTGGCTCTCCACCACGTTCTCCTCGACGTCCTCGTCGAAGATGCCGTAGATGGCGTTGAAGACCTGGGTCTTGGTGACGCGGCGGCCGCTGTTCGTCGCCAGATATTCGAGGATGCGGCGCTCGCGGCGCGGCAGCGGCATCGGCTCGCCGTCGATCTCGGGGTCGCGACCGTCGAGATAGATGCGCAGCGGGCCGACCTGCGTGAAGGAGGCGTCCTCCTGGCTGCGGCGGCGGATGGCATTGATGCGCGCCAGGATTTCCCGGATGTGAACCGGCTTGTGAACGACGTCGTCGACGCCGGATTCGAACAGCTTCAGCGTGTTTTCCAGCGAATGCTGCTCGCTCAGCGCAATCACCGGCGCGCCGGTGCGGTCGCGCAGGCGGCGCGGTGAAACCACATCGTTGCCACAATCGCCGATCAGGAAGGCACTGACGGATTTGAGATCCGATTCGGCGGCGCTTTCCACCCACTCGCCGAACTCGCACGACCGGAAGCCGGCGCTTGCGACGCCCTCCCGGTCAAAAAGCGATGAATAGCCTTTTTTGACGAGCTCCCGCTCGTCCACGATCACGATCATCGGCCCGCCCTCCGAATCAGCAGCAGTAGTCTGTGCGTCAAGTGGTAAACGCTGGGTCGAATCCTGAAAAACCATCAAATCTTGTGGATGGTTTCTTGGGAGTCGGGAATCGCGTGAGTTGCATTGCCCCTTTTTGTCTCCGGAGCCCCTTCCTGCCCCGGAAGGCGGGAATTGCCGGCTTCGGGACTCGTTCCCGGGCAGTCCTTATTCAAGGGATTGCTACTATGGCGCGCAGAAGGAGCGGGCGTTGCCCGTCCACTTGCCGAAGCCGGTGGCGACCATGTTGGCAATGACCCGGCACACATAGCGCTTCTGCGCCGGATCGTTGTCGGGGCCCGCATGGTAGCGCGCCACCGCCATCGACCATGTCATGTGGCGGGCATGAAGATCGGCGAGGAAGCGCGCGGCGTAGTCGACATTGCGGCGGGGGTCGAGCATCTCTTCAACACTGCGGAAATGCCCGCCATGATAGTGATGGTTGATCTGCATGCAGCCCAGGTCGATGAGCTTCGCGCCGGAACGGCGGGCGGCGTTGAATGCTGCCAGCGCTTCACCGGGCGACCTGGGGAAGACGGCCTTTCCCTCGATGTTCAGCGCATTGGGCTGAAGCGTGCCCTTGCGCCCGGTTTCGGTGAGGCCCACGGCGTAGAGTATGCCGACGGGCACGCCATAGCGGTCGGCGGCGCGCAGGATCTCGGGCTCGCATGGATTGCCCGAAGCCGTGGCAGCCGCCGTGCCGGCGCTAGATATAAAGGCCGTCGCCAGAACGGTTAGAAGCAGCCGGTGAGGCATCCTCGGAAGATCCATATGAGCCATCGCTGGTGTTGCCGGCCGAAGCCTGCCTGCCGCTGCCATTGCCATCGCCGCCCGAATGCGCGGAAGCGAAAGCCTGGTCGCGCTGGCCGAAGCCCGCCGCGGCATTGTTGCCGTCCGCGCCACCCTGCGCCGTGGCCGAAGCTTGCGGCTGCTGGATGGTGACCTGATCGATGTTGAGCCCCATGCTGCGCAGCGACTTCACGATCGTCTCGCTGTCGGCGCTGAGGCGGCGATAGGCCTCGCCGTTTTCGACGCTCAGTTCCACCGTCAGATGCTCGCCCGAAAAGCGCAGGTTCGCGGTGACCATGCCCAGCTCGGCCGGGTGCAACTGCAGCTTCAGCGTGTGCGCCGAGGCAAGGTTCGGCTGCGCCGCCGCCAATGGCTGGAAGGACGTGGCGGCGGCCGCCTTCCAGCCCGGATCGGCGGAGATGAGGTTTGCAAGACCCACCGCAGTTGACTGGCCGGGCTGGGCGACCGGGGCGGGGATGTTCTGCTGGGAAACCACGGTCACGCGCTCGGACCTGGCGTCCGGCCGCCGGCCAAATTCGTTGGGCTGCGAACGATTGCCGTTCGTGCCGGCCGCAAGGGTCCGCAGGAAATCGCGCCCCGGTGTCAGCGCGGCATCGGCGGGCGCGCTGGCGGCGTCGGCCGCGCCGGCATTGGTCAGCGACAGGGTGATTGCCGCTGCATTCGGCATCCTGACCATGCCGGTGGGAGCGGCGTGCGGGGTGTCGGGGCCCGTCTTCATGGCGAGGGTTTGGCCGGGCTGGACGGCGCTGTGTCCCTTTGCTGCCGGCGTATCGGCCGGCGCCTTGCGCGCCGCGCTCCCAGCCGTGGCAAGCGATGCCGGGTCGAGGGCGAGCTTGATTTCCGGCTCGGCCTTGTCCGCGCGCGCGGTGCTGCCGGGGGCCGCCTGCGCCGGCTGGCCGCCCTTGCCGCCGCGTTCGGCGCGCGCATCGAGCTCGCGTGCGGCGATCATCGCCGAAAGCGGCGTGCTGCCCGTCTTCGTCGACGGGTCGTCGAAAACGACGTCCACGTCGCTGGTCTCGTCGGCTGCGACAGGATTGTCATGCCCGCCTTCGCCGCGCGTTCCCTGCTTCGTGCGCAGGGGGTGATGTTCGCCCTTCTGTTCGGAAGCGCCCTTGGCCTCCCTGTGATGACCGTCGGACTTCCCGGCCGCGACGCGCTCGAGGGCGGCGCCGAAACCTGCCGCGCCGTCATGCGCTTTCGCACCGTTGCGTTCACCCTTCGCGGGTACGAGGGCCGGTATCGCCTGGTTGATGCCTATGGTCATTGCACATCTCCCAGCAATTTGTCGATTTCATCAAGCTTGCGGCGGGTTTCCGCCACCTTCTCGTCCGCCGGTTCGGGTTTGGCGCTCCCGGCCGAGGCCCGAACCTGCGACGGGGCGGTCGGAACGGACACCATGTTCGGTCGTGGTGCGGCGGGCGGGGCCGCTTCCACTTCCACGAGGGGAGGATATTCCTCCTCCGCGGCGGCCATATCGTCGGAAGCCTCGGCTTCCACGGCGATGGCGGGGGCCGGCAGGCTCGGCGGCGTTGCCGTGAGCTTGATGGCGACGGCGGCGACGGCGTCATAGAGTTCGCGGTCGCTGGGCGAGAGCTTGCCGCGATCGATCTTCGCAAGCTTCGCGCCGATCTCGTCGGATGTCCCGGACGTGACGGAGGCGAGGCTGGAATAGAGCAGCGCGCGCGGGTCCTCCGCCACATTCTCGCGGCGTCCGGCTTCCTCCGCTTTTTCAGAGGCGTAGGAGGCGAGGTCCTTCAGCCCGTCGATGCCCGCGCGCCGCGCGATACGCAGGTAGATCACGCGCTCCTGCTCGGCATCCATCATGGCCGTGATGGTGCCGATGCCGGCGGTGTCGAACGAACCGTGGAGCGAGACGACGCCCGCCACGAAGGCGTCGGCGAACTGGCTGGCATAGGGCGAGCGCAGATAGCGCTGCGCATATTGCGTCGATGCGCGCATGAAGCGCTCCGCGTCTCCGACCGTCGCGGCCAGACCTATCGAGCGCCGCAACGCGCCTTCCTCGACCAGCGTGCCGGGTGCGAGCAGGCGAGCCTCGTCCAGCAGCTTCAGCGCCTCCTGCGGCGCGTCGGTGGCGACGACCGAGCCCTTTATCAGCGCCACGAACGCCCCGAGGGCGGGCGGCAGTGCCAGCGGGTCCACGGGCTGGAGGGCGGCCTGCGCTTCCGTGGTCCTGCCGTTCAGATAATGCAGGACACCCTTGCCGATCTCGCCGTTGCGGCCATCGAGGCCGAGGCGCGAAAGAACCAGGTCGACCGTCGACGGATTGCCGCCGCTCATGGCGTAGACGAGAAGCGCCTGCAGGTTGCGGTCGTCGGCGAAGTCCTCGGCCTTGCCGGTGCGCAACCGGCCGTCGATGATGGAGAGCAACTGCCTCTGCATGGGCATGATGGCGTGGTCACCGCCGGCGATGCGGTCCTGTACGATCTCCAGCGAGCGCACCATCTGGTAGGGCTGCAACGCGCCCTGCGCGCGCGCCGCCGCGGGCGATGCGGCGAGCATCGCCAGAGCGGCAACCGCGTGGAGGCGCGGCAAGGCGATCATCGCGGCTGCTCCAGGTGAATCTCGATGCGGCGGTTCGCGGCCGCCAGCGGCTGCGAGCTGTCCTTCAACTGGCGGTCGGCGAAGCCGGACACTTCGGTAACGCGCTTCTCGTCGAGCCCGCCGCGCACGAGCATGTAATAGGCCGAATGCGCGCGGGCCGTGGACAGGCGCCAGTTGTCGTAAGCCTCGCCACGGAAGGGGCGGGCGTCGGTGTGGCCGCTGATGGTTATGTTGCCTTTCTGCTCGCTCAGCGCCTTGCCGATCTTCTCCATGGCCAGCACCAGCTCGCGGCGCGGCACGGCCGAGCCGATCTCGAACATGCCGAAATCGAGCTGGTCGGTGATCGAGATGGTCACGCCATCGGCGGTCGCCGTCACGGAGATGCCGTCATGCAGCTTGTCGCCGGCGGGGAAGGCCGCGTCGATCTGTGCCGACAGTTCCTTGGCGGCCTGCTCGGCCGCCGGCGTGGGGTGATTGTCCGGCACCGCCGGGGCAGGGGTGTCGGCGGCCTCGGTGTCCTGCCGTGTCTCCAGCTCTCCGGCCAGCTTCTGCAAAGGCGAAGCGTCTTCCGGGGCCTTGATCCCGGCAGCGGCCGGGGGAACGGCCTCGGCGGGCTTGGACGTTGTGGCATCGTCGCCTGTCCTGGAGCGCTCCGCACTCGCCTCGGCCAGCGGCGTGGCGACCTGCTGCGACCAGAAATCGGGCGCGAAGGGATCGCGATAGGATTCGCCGCCGGAGGCGCCCGTGGCCGGGCCCGCTTCCTGCGCGCCGCCGTCGCCCTCGTCGCTGACATTCTGGCGCACGCCGGAATTCGCCGCGATTTCCGCCAGCACCGCATAGGGGTCCGAGAAGAGCTGCTGGTCGGAATGCTCGACCGCGTTCAGCGAGGCACTGGAATTCGCGTCGTTGCTGGGGCCCGCCGTGCCTTCGCCCGTCACCCCGCCGACATTGGTGTTCTGCTCGGGGTCGGGGCCGATGGCATTGGCTCCATCGCCGACATTCTCAAGCCCCTTCGGGCTCGACTGCTGGTCGATCAACTGGACCGGGTTGAAATAGTTGGCCACGGCCGCCTTGGTGTGCTCGTCGGCGGCGCTGATCAGCCACATGACCAGGAAGAAGCACATCATCGCCGTCATGAAGTCGGCGAAGGCGATCTTCCAGACGCCGCCGTGATGGCCGTCCTCATGATCGCCGTGGTTGCGGCGAACGATGACGATCTCGTGCTTGACGTCTCCGATGTCGACCGTGTTCACGACAGGATCTCCGTAAGCACTGCGGACCATTCCGAAAGACGCGTTTCGAAGATGTCCTCGTCAATCGCGACCGTGAGGTCGAAGGCGGCCGCCTCGGTATGGTCGAGGCGCGCGGCGAGTTCCGGCAGGGCGGCTGCCAGCGCTTCGAACAGCGCGGCAGGTCCGCTGACCCTGATGCGGACGGCGTCCTTGTCCTGCACCGCCAGCCGGATCGATCGCGCGAGCCTGTCCAGCGAGCGTTCTTGCAATTCCGCAGTCAACACGCCGCCCATGACGCGGGCGGCGGCCGCCGTGGTCAACTCGCTCACATGCCGTTCCATGTCCGCGAGTCGGGCGGCGATGGTGGCGGCCGCTTCGCCGCCGAGCTTGCGCGTCAGCGCTTCCAGTTCGGCGGCGTGTTTGCGCCGTTCCGCGTCCAGCTCCGCCGCATGCTGCTGATTGAGGCGTTCGGCCAGCGCGATTTCGGCGCGCGCGACTTCCGCCGCAATGAGTTCCTTCTGATCCGGAACGGCATCGAGCGACGGCGCGGGCTGGTGCCGGGCGGTTGCAAGGGCTTGAGACGGCTGCGCCGGAATTGGCCGCGCCGTTGGCTGCTTGCCGAAATCCTGCAGAAGCTCGAAAAGTGCGAGTGCGGACATGCGTGATCAGCCCGCGGCTTCCTGATGCGCCCATTTGCGCAGGATGAGGGCGGTGCGTTCCTCATTGAGGTCGACCATGCGGGCCAGCCGCTCCTGCGGTGCGGGCTTGAGCTTGCGGCGCAGGTCCTCCAGCGGGTTGGTGCGCGGCTGCGGCAAGGCTTCCGTCTCCGACGCCGCCGTTTCCGGCGTCGGCAGCGAGCGCTGCACCTCGTCGAAGCTCGGGGCTGTCGTCTCGGCGGTGCGCGTCAGGCTGGCGACCATCGGGCGAAGGCCGAAGAAGGCGACCAGGAAAACGACGACGACGAAGGCGGCGGCGTTGATGATGGTGCCGAGATGCCGGCTGAAGGCGTCGAGCATGCCGGGTTCGGGAAGCTGCACGCCGTCGAGCCCGTCGATGAATTCCACGGCCGAGACATTGATGATGTCGCCGCGGGCCTGGTCGAAGCCGGTGGCGGAAGTCACCACCTTCTGAATCTCGGCGACGCGCTGGCTCACCATGTCCGGCGTCGCGTCCTTGCCGAGGATTTCGGCGAGGCGGGCCTGATTGACCACCACGGCGATCGACATCCTGGTGACCGCATAACCGTTGCTGACGGTGGCGATGCGCTTCGAATTGATCTCGTAATTGGTGGTTTCTTCCTTGCGCTCGCTCTGCTCGGAAGATTGCGGGCCTTCGGCGGGCGTCAGGTTCGCCTCGGGCAGGTTCTGCTCCACCGTCGCCGGCGAGGCGGCGTCGCGGCGGTTGGCGTTCTCGTTGGAGCGCACCACCTGCACCGAACGTTCGACGCGCGATTCCGGATCGAAGATGGTCTCTTCGGTCTGCCTGGAATCGGTGTTGATGTCGGCCTTCACGCTGGCGCGGAAATTGTCGGGCCCGAGATAGGGTGTGAGGGCGCGGCGGATATTGTCCTCGATCTGCATTTCCACCGTGTGCTCGACCCCCAGCGAACGGCTGGCGCTGGAGTTGAGCGGATCGTCGCCGGCGGCGAGCAGGTTGCCGGCGGAATCGAGCACGGTCACCTTGTCGGCATTCAGGCCCGGAACGGCGGCCGCCACCAGATGGCGGATCGACATGGCGCTCTTCACCGCATCGATATTGTTGCCCGCGCGAATGACGACGGAAGCGGATGGCGGCTGCTCCTCGCGGCGGAAATTGGCGCGCTCGGGCAGCACGATGTGGACGCGCGCGGCGCGGATGCCGTTGATGGACTGGATGGTGCGGGCGATCTCGCCCTCGAGGGCGCGCACGCGCGTGATCTGCTGCATGAAGGAGGTCAGGCCGAGCGAGCCGACATTGTCGAACAGCTCGTAGCCGGCATTGGCGCTGGTGGGCAGGCCCTTTTCGGCCAGCAACATGCGCGCATCCGCCGTCTTGCCGACCGGCACGAGAACCGAGGTGCCGTCGGAACCGACATCGAAGGGAATGCCTGCCTCGCCGAGCGCGACGCCGATCTGGCTCACGTCCGAGCGTTCGAGCCCGACATAGAGCGTCTCGTAGCTGGGCCGGTTGAGATAGATCGCGCCGATGGCGATGACCGCCAGCACGAGCGCCGCCACGCCGCCCATGATGGCGAGCCGGCGCGGGCCGAAGCTCTGCAGGTTCGAGAGGATGGTCTGAAGTTGCTGCGGCACGGTTCGACGGCTCCTGCATGTCTGTCCGCCGGAACAGTAGAGGCCGAAGCTTGTGCGAAAATGAAATCAGGCCGCGCCCTGAAAGGACGCGGCCTGGTCTTTGTAAACAGTCTAAGCCTGTTAGCCGCGGAACAGCGACAGAATCGACTGCGGAGCGCTGTTGGCGATCGACAGGGCCTGGATGCCGAGCTGCTGCTGCGTCTGCAGGGCCTGCAGGCGGGTCGACTCTTCGTTCATGTCGGCGTCGACGAGCTGGCCGATACCGCGATCGATGGCGTCGGTCATCGCCTTGGTGAAGCGCTGCTGCGACTCGATGCTGAGCTTGTGGGTGCCCAGGGTGGCGGCGGCGTCGCTCATGGCAGCCAGAGCGGTCGCGGCGGTTTCCGAGCTCGTGATGGTGGCAACTGCGCCCTTGAGGTCGTAGGAGGCGATGGTGGTGGTGTCGACCTTGCCCTTGGCGTCAACGCTGGTGACCAGCGTCAGGTCGCCCGTACCCGCGGCTGCGGCCAACAGGTTCTTGCCCTGGAATTCGGCAGCGCCGGCGATCTTCTCGATCTGGTCGGTCAGGGCCTTGATGTCGGCCTTGATCTGCGTGCCTTCGGGGGTTTCGGTGCCGCTGTCACCCAGCTGTGCATAGGCGACGTACTTGGCCTGGACCTGCTTGGTCAGGTCGATGGCTTCGTTGAGGCCGGTGTAGGCAACGTCGACGACCGCGGCGCCGAGGCCGAGCGTGTCCTGAACAGCCGAGAGCGACTGGTTCTGGGCGCGCATGCCGGTGGCGATCGACCAGTAGGCGGCGTTGTCGGAAGCCTGCGAAACGCGCTCGCCGGTCGAGATGCGGTTCTGGGTGGTGGCAAGGTTCTTGTTGGTCTGCGTCAGGGTCTGCAGAGCCGTCATCGCCGAGGCGTTGGTGAGAATGCTGGTCATATGACCTGTTCCTTTATGAAATCAGACTTTTTGTCAGGAACATGCCGGAAGTTACCGGCGAAGGGCGGAGCGGCATCATGCCTGTGGCTTGTTGTGTTCTTAAGCCACCCTCCCTGTATGGCTGTCTTTATGGAGGACAATTCCTACCAAAAGACTAACCGGAAAGCAGCAATCAGTTGAATGACCTCACAAGGCTGCCGACGAGCAGGTTCCAGCCGTCTATGAGGACGAAGAAGAGAAGCTTGAAGGGCAGCGACACCACCGTCGGCGGCAGCATCATCATGCCCATGGCCATGGTGATGGTCGCCACGATCAGGTCGATGACGAGGAAGGGGAGCACGATCAGGAAGCCGATCTCGAAGCCGCGCCGGATTTCGGAGATCATGAAGGCCGGCACCAGCACGCGCAGGTCGACATTCTCGCGCGAAACGGTCTGGCCCTGCTCGCGGGCTAGGTCGGCGAACAGGTCGAAATCCTTGTCGCGCACATGCTTGACCATGAACTGCCGGAACGGGTCGGAGATGCGCTCCAGCGCCTGCTGCTGCGTGATCTCGTTGTTCATCAGCGGGCGCACGCCGTTGTTCCAGGCCTGGTCGAAGGTCGGCGCCATCACATAGAAGGTCATGAACAGCGACAGGCTGATGAGGATCAGGTTGGCCGGCGTCGATTGCAGGCCCATGCCGGCGCGCAGGATGGAAAAGGCGATGACGAAGCGGGTGAAGCTCGTCACCATGATGAGCAGGCCGGGCGCCACCGACAGGACGGTGATCAGGCCGAACATCTGGATGATATAGCCGACGGTCGCGCCGTCGGCCTGATTGATGGCGCCGAGATCGATCTGCTGTGCCTGCGCTGCCGTTGCGGTCGCGGCCAGCAGGAGCGCGGTGATGATGGATTTCTTCATTCGAACAGCAGCGTCTGGATGAGCACCTGCCTGACGTGACCCTGGCTGCGGATTCTTGCCCGCTCCTCAAGGTCCGCCTTCAGATTGCGGAAACCGGTAGCGCCCTCGACCTGGTAGATCCTCAAGGTGCGCAGATAGGCGACGAAATCCTGATGGATGTCGTCTGCCAGCGAAGGCGGCGCGGGCTCGTCGAGTATGACCGAGGCCTCCATGCGCACCCATGTCGTGCCCGGCACTGCGAGATTGGTGGTGATCGGCGCCAGCGTGACCTCGATGCCGCGCGTATCGGCCTCGTGCGCCGCGTCCCCGGCCTTCGCGCCATGCGCCTCGGCGGCGGGCGCCTCGATCCTGGCCGCGTCGTTGCGGTAGAGATACTGGCCGGCAACCCAGCCCAGACCGATCGCGGCCGCCGTCATGGCAAGCAGAACCGCGCCCTGCACGACGAGCGAGGGGCCCTTGGCCTCCGGAGCGGTTTGCTCGATCATGGACATGGGATGGTCTTTCCTTGCCTAGAAGGGCAGAACATTGTCGAGGATCTGCTGGCCGTAGGGCGGCTGCTGCACCTCGGTCAGGCGCCCGCGGCCGCCATAGGAAATGCGGGCTTCGGCGATGCGGTCGTAGGGGATCGTGTTGTTGGGGCCGATGTCCTGCGCCCGCACGATGCCGGCGATGGTGAGGATGCGCAGCTCGGCGTTCACGCGCACTTCCTGCGAGCCGTGGATGACCATGTTGCCGTTGGGCAGCACCTCGCTGACGACGGCGGCCACCGAAAGCTCGATGGTTTCCGAGCGCTCCGTCTTTCCCGAACCCTTGGTGGAGGTGTTGGAATCGACATTGGCGTCGAACGAGCCGCCCTGCTTGGCGCCGTTCCAGCCGAAATTCATGCCCATGCCGAGCGTGCGGCCGACCTTGCGGTCGCGGTCGGACTCGTTCTTGAAGCGCGCGCGGTCGTTGATCTCGATCTTGACGGTCAGGATGTCGCCGGGCGCCAGCGCGCGCGCATCGGTGAACAGCCGCTTCTGGCGGTCGTCCCACAGCGAGAAGCGCTTGACCGGCTGGGCCGGCGGCTGCGGATACTGGAAGGTCGCCTGCGACGGCGCCAGGCCGGAGCCCACGGGCGACAGCGCCGGCTCGCGGCCGATCTCCTCGGGCCGCGTGGCGCAGCCGGACAGGGCCGCGACAGCCAGTGCGGTTAGGACGAAGCGGTTCATGTCGGGTCTTCCTTGCGCGTGGCGGCTGCCATGATGCGGGTCAGCTCGGCTGCCGCCTTGCGGTCCATCTCGTTGAGGATGACGCCAGCCTTGCGGGCGTCGAGTTTCATGAGGATGCCGGCCGCGACCTCCACATTCACCTCGGCCAGCCGCTCGGCGGCGGCATCGGGCTTCATGGTGGAGTAGATCTTGACGACATTGTCCTCGACCTTGGAGAGGAACTCCTCGCGCCGTTTCAGCCATTCCTCGTATTCGGCGCGCTTTTCCTCCAGCGCCTTCATGCGCTGGTCGATGTCCTTCTGCAGCGTCTCCAGTTCCTGCCTCTGCAGGGCGTAGCGCCGGTCGCGGGCGGCGTCGGCGATATTGGAGCAGAAGCGCTCGATCTCGGTCGGCTCGGTGGTGGCCGGTGCGGTTGCAGGTTCGGCGACGATCTTTTCCGGCGCTGCCGTTTCGGGCGCGACGGTCTGGGCGGCGGCGGCGCCGCAGGCCGCCAGCAGGGCCGCCAGCGCGGTCGCGGCAAGAAGGCCATGCCGCATGGGGGATGCGAGAGATGTGGGCGCGCTCATCTTCATTCCACCTATTCCAGCACCAGATCGGCCTGCAACGCGCCGGCGGACTTGATGCCCTGGAGAATGGCTATGATGCCCGAGGGCTTCACGCCGAGCCGGTTCAGGCCCGAGACGAGGGTTTGCAGGTCGGGCCCGTCGAGGATGGCGACCTTGGCGTTGGGCTGGTCGACGTCGATGTTCGTACTGGGCTCGACGGCGGTGACGCCGCGCGAGAACGGCTCCGGCTGCACGACCGTGGGCGTCTCGGTGATGCGCACCGTCAGCGTTCCGTGGCTGATGGCCACGCGCGAGATCCTGACATCCTGGCCGATGACGATGGTGCCGGTGCGCTCGTCGACGACGACGCGCGCGGGCGCGTCTGTCTCGACCACGAGATTTTCCAGTTCCGCGTAGAAGCGGGCGGTGGAGATGCCCGGCGGGCGGCGGATGACGACGGTGCGCGAATCCTGCTCGTCGGCGACGCGGCGGCCGAAGCGGGCGCGCGCATATTCGTTGATGACGTCGGTGACGCGCACGGCGGTCGAGTAGTCGGCGTTGAGAAGCTGCAGCGTCAGCACGGCCTGGTCGCCAAGGGTCGCCCGCACCTGCCGTTCCACGATGGCGCCGTTGGGAACGCTGCCGGCGGTGGGAATGCCCTGCGTCACGCGCTCGGCCTGCCCCTGCGCGTCGAAGCCGGCAACGAAGACCGGCCCCTGCGCGACCGCGTAGATCTCGCCGTCGGCGGCCTTCAGCGGCGTCATCACCAGCGTGCCGCCGGCCAGCGAGGTGGCATCGCCCATCGAGGAGACGGTGACGTCGATGCGCGCGCCCGACTGGACGAAGGGCGGCATGTTGGCGGTGACGATCACGGCGGCCACGTTCTTGCTGCGCGTGCGGCCGCCTTCGCTGGCGATGCCGAGATTTTCCAGCATGGCGCGTATCGACTGCTCGGTGAACGGCGCGTTGCGCAGGCTGTCGCCGCTGCCCTGCAGGCCGATCACCAGGCCGTAGCCGACGAGCTGGTTGTCGCGCGAGCTCTGGATGCGGGCGATGTCCTTGATGCGCGAGATGGGGCCGCCGGCGCCGGGAATGCGGCTGTCGGCATAGCCGCCGCCATTCAGGCCGCCGCCCGCGACAGGTCCCTTGAACGAGCCCGGCAACTGGCCCTCGGGTCCGTCGGCGAATGCCGGCCGGAGCCCCAGGGCAAGCGCGAGTATGAGCGTCAGCGCGCGGATCATAGATCGCCGACCCGAATGGTCCCGTCGGCAAGCACCGTTCCGGAAAGCACCTTGCCGCTGTCGACGTTGCGGACCTTGATGAGGTCGCCGGGGCTGCCGGGCTGAAGCGAGACGGCGGCTGCCGTTATCGTCAGCGGGCCGGAGACGAACACCGCCTGCACCGTCGCGCCCTGCTCGACGAGCCACGCGTCGCGGACGGACGCGAGCGGAATGTAGCGGCCCGGCAGAAGCGTGCGGCGCGCCACCTTGCCCTGGATGTCGCCTATCGCCAGCGCGACGGCGGCGGGCGGCATCCTGCCTTCGCGCAGCACGACCTCCTTCAGCGCATCGGCGGGAATGGCCTCGCCCGGATAGATGACGCGATTGGTGATCGCGACCGTCTGCCCGGCCAGAGCCGACGCGGCGCCAGCAATCACCGCCAGCCCGGCGGCGGCCGCAATGACGAGATGATGCATGGCGCGCGCCATCATGCCTTACCTGATGTTCTTGGAGACGACCGCGGCCATTTCGTCGGCGGCCTGAATGACCTTGGAGTTCATCTCATAGGCGCGCTGGGCCGAGATCAGCTCGGTGATTTCCTTGACGGGATCGACGTTGGAGGCTTCCAGATAGCCCTGCTCGATCGTCGCGTAGCCGGGGTCGCCGGGCACGCCGACATTGGCCGGGCCGGAGGCGACCGTTTCCTGGAACAGGTTGTCGCCCAGCGGCGCAAGGCCCGCCTCGTTGGAGAAGGTGGCAAGCTGGAGCTGGCCGAGTTCCTGCAGGTCGAGCTGGCCGTCGAGGCGGGCGAACACCTGGCCGGACTTGTTGACGATCACCTCCACGGCATCGGCGGGCAGGTTGATCTCCGGCTGGACGGTGAAGCCGTCCACGGTGACGAGCTGGCCCGTGCCGTTGATGTTGAAGGCGCCGGAGCGGGTGTAGAGCGTCTGGCCGTCGGCGCCCTCGATCTGGAACCAGCCCTTGCCGGTCAGCGCCAGGTCGTAGGAATTGCCGGTGCTGGTCAGCGAGCCCTGGATGTGCACGTTGCGCACCGCCGCCGTCTTGACGCCGAGGCCCACCGAAACGCCTTCCGGCACGATGTTGGCGTTGGCGCGGTTCGGCACGCCCTGCAGGCGGTCCACCTGGTAGATCAGGTCGGAGAACTCCGCGCGGGCGCGCTTGTAGCCGGTGGTGTTGATGTTGGCGATGTTGTTGGCGATGACTTCCAGATTGGTCTGCTGGGCGTTCATGCCGGTGGCGGCGATGGCGAGCGCTTTCATGTCTGCGGTTCCCTTCAGATCGCCATGCGGCTGACTTCAAGATAGGCGGATACGATCTTGTCGCGGATGGCGGTGGCCGCCTGCAGCGACTGTTCGGCGTTCATCACCGCGTCGGCGACCTGGCGCATGTCGGCATCGCCCTGCAGCGCCTTGACCGAAACCTGCTCGGCGTTCTGCAGCGTGCCGATGGTGCGATCGGCCACTTCCGACACCATGGCCGCGAAGGACTGGCCGACATCCACGCTGGTGGGCGCGAGCGCCGTGGGGGAAACGCCGGTGACGCTGCCGGCGTCCTTCGACAGAAGCTGCGAGTTGATCGGGCCGACGCCGGTGATCATGATTGGCCTCTCATAAGGTCGATGGTCATGGATATGAGGTCGCGCGCCTGCTTCACGACCTGGAGATTGGCTTCGTAGGAGCGGTTGGCCTCGGTCATGTCGGCCATCTCGACCAGCACGTTGACGTTGGGCATCTTGACGTAGCCGTTCTCGTCCGCCGCCTCGTGGCCCGGCAGATACTCGACCGGGAAGGCGGAGCGGTCGCGATCGACCGAGGCGACGTTGACCGTGGAGGCGCCGACCGAACGGTCGAGCTCGGCGGAGAAGATGACCGTCTTGCGCTGATAGGGGTCGGAACCGGGCGTGCTGCCGGTCGACTGCGCGTTGGCAAGGTTCTCCGAGACGATGCGCAGGCGCTCGGACTGGGCGGTCAGGCCCGAGGCGGCGACCTTGAGGGTGGCGGAAAGCGCGTCCATGGTCAGCCCTTCACGCTCAGCATCATCATGCGGTGGAATGCCTTCACGATCGCCGTGTTCAGCTCGTAGGTGCGGCGCACCTCGCCGGCCTTCATCAGCTCGTTTTCCAGAACCACGGTGTTCTTCGACGGCAGCACCGAGTTGCCGGTGTTCTCGTTGCGCACGGCGAAGGCGGCATCGGTCACGCCGGCCTCGAAATGGCCCGCCTGCGTTGCCTTGAGCGAAACACGCTGGTTGTCGAGCACCTTCTCGAAGGGCTCGATCTCGGCCGTGCCGTAGCCGGGAGTGTTGACGTTGGCGATGTTGCCGGCAATGGCCGACTGACGAACCGCCAGCCATTGCGATTGCTGCGAAGCGAGATTGAACAAATTGACGGGCTGCATAGATGTCTCCGGGCAGATTTCCAGACTCTAGGCAGCCAGTCTTGCGCGGGCCTTGCGGCAGGCCCGTTTTGGGAAACTATTTGTTAATCTCCACGACCTTGTCCCTGTTGGTCACCAGCACCCACTTGCCGTTGCGCTGCTCGATGTTGGCGACGCGGCTGCTGTCGGGCAGCAGCGCGCCGGGCTGCACCACCCACAGGCCGGCATCGTCCTCGATCAGGCCGCGGCCGTTGACGACATAGAGCAGCCGGTAGGGAACCTCCTCGATCGGGAAGGGCTGGTTGGCCGCGGGCTTCCGCTCCTCGCGGCTGTCGGGCAGGGTGCCCGTGGCGAACGGGTCGAGCGCTCCCGACGGCAGGGCGTCCTCGGGCAGCAGGTCGGCGGGGCGCAGCGAGCGCGCGCTGAAGGCGAGCGGCCGCGAGCGGCTCTCCGGGCCGTATTCGCCGAATTTCAGCGCCTCGATGCCGAACTTCTCCTGATTGAAGAAGATGTACCAGGGAAACAGCGCGCAGACGAGGCCGAGCGTGACGCCGAGGCCGGCGATGACGAGGTCGCTCCGGCGATCCGCGCGGGCGGGCTTTTCGGCCGCGCCGGCCTGCCTGCGGCGGAACACACGCCGCAGGCTCCAGCGCCTGCTTTCCTCCGCAGCCCTTTCCTTTTCGATCAGTTCGTGAAGGGTCTGCTCAATCTGGCTGAGCTGCATTGGGCTTGTCCTTCATTCTGAGATGTCGGGCCAGATCGGCCAGCGGGTCCTGCGAGGGCGGGTCGGCGGGCGACTGCGTCAGCACCTCGTAGACGATGGGCACCTGCCGCACGGCCATGTCCAGCTCCGCGTCGGCGCCGGGCTGGTAGGCGCCGAGCAGGCGGATGTCGCGCGTGTCCTCGAAGCGGGAGATCAGCGATTTGAGCCGGGAGACCAGCGCGCGTTCGTCGCCGCTCCAGGCCTTGCCGGCCAGGCGCGAGATGGAGGCGAGGGGGTTGACCGCCGGATAGCGTCCCTGCTCGGCGATCGTCCGGTCGAGCACGATGTGGCCATCGAGGATGCCGCGCACGGAATCGGCGACAGGATCGTTGTGGTCGTCGCCGTCGACCAGCACGGAGATGATGGCGGTAATGGAGCCGGAGCCCTCGATGCCCGGTCCGGCCCGTTCGAGCAGCTTGGGCAGGTCGGTGAAGACGGAGGCCGGGTAGCCGCGCGCGATCGGCGGCTCGCCGGTGCCGATGGCGACCTCGCGCAGCGCGTGCGCGAAGCGGGTGATGGAATCCAGAACCAGCAGCACGCGGTCGCCGCGCTCGCGAAAATGCTCGGCAACCCGCATGGCGGTGTCGGGCGCGCGGCGCCGCATCATCGCGCTTTCGTCGCTGGTGGCGACCACGGCTATGGTCTTGGCCATGCCGGCTTCGCCGAGGGTGTCTTCCAGGAATTCGCGCACCTCGCGGCCGCGCTCGCCCACCAGCGCCACCACGACCGTGTCGAAGGCCCGGGCATTCGCGAGCATGGCCAGAAGCGTCGATTTGCCCACGCCGGAGCCGGCGAAAATGCCGAGGCGCTGGCCGAAGCAGATCGGCGTGAAGATGTCGATGACGCGCACGCCCGTCAGAAAGGACGTGGCCACGCGCTGGCGCGCCAGCGCGGCCGGCGGAACCGCGCTGCCCGCATTGCGCTGGTCGCCCCCGATCAGGATCGGCCCGCCGTCGATCGGGCGCGCGAGCGCGTCGATCACGCGGCCGCGCCAGGAATGGTGAGGCGAAACGGTGAAGGGGCCGCGATTGAAGACGAGATCGCCCACGCCGGCGTCGGCCGTGCGGTCGAAGGGCGCGACCAGCACGTCCTGCGCGCCGATCTGCACGATCTCGCCGCGCTGCGTGCCGGCCTGTCCGCGATGCTCCACGATGTCGCCGAGGCGCGCGCTGCCGGAAAGGCCGCGCGCGCGGAAATGGGTCTGCGTCACCTCGACGATCCGGCCGCCGCGCTTGACCATGGTCCGCTCGTCGGCGAAGCGGGCGAAGCCATGCTCCAGCAGGCTCAGCCGGTTCTCGCGCTCGATCGCGGGCGGTTCCTCCTGGAGCGCCATGGCCGGCAGGGTTTCGGACATGTTTCGCGCTTACTTCGAGCCGAGCGTCCGGACAGCCTCGTCGAAGGTCTGCTCGGTGTTGCGCATCGCCGCGGACGTGTTCTCGAAGGCGCGCTGGACCGCGATCAGATGCGTCATCTCCAGGATCGGATTGACGTTCGATTCCTCGACGAAGCCCTGCGCGACGCCCACGTCGATGCGGTCGACCACGGGTTCCGGCTGGCCGTTGGGGATGATGCCGGAGTTGGCGTAGCGCGTGAAGTTGAGGCCCGGATCGAAACTGTAGAGCCCGATCGCTCCCACGAGCTGCCCATCCTGGCGCAATATGCCGTCGGCGCCGACTTCCGGCGGGCCGGCGCGTGGATCGAGCTGGATCGGCGCGCCGCCGGCATCGAGGACGGGATAGCCTTCCACGCTGACGAGATCGCCGTTCTCCTGCATGGTGAAGCGGCCGTCGCGGGTCATCACGACGCCGGCCGGGGTTTCGATGCCGAACCAGGCGTCGCCCTTGATGGCGAAGTCGAACGGATTGCCGGTCTCGCGCAGGCCGCCGGAAGCGGTCGACAGATAGGTGTCGCCGGGGGAGACGAAAGCCACCGATTTCTGGCCGAGGCCGGAAACGATGTCCTCGAATTTCACGCCCGTGGCCCGGAAGCCGACCGTGGACGCGTTGGCGACGTTGTCGGCGATGGTGTTCAGCCGGCGCTCAAGCGCGATCTGCGACGAAAGGGCTACATAAAGTCCGTCCTGCACGGGCTTGTCCTCAGCTTCTCATTTTCTGGATTGCCATCATCAGGTCGGTGGAGACGCCATATGACGTCGGCTGGCTGAACAGGACGCTCAGGGAGGTCAGCGCCGGCGATGATGGATTGTCGATCTCCCACATCGTCGTGAAGCGGGTGAGGAATTTCTCCAGCGCCTTGGGGTCGGAGAAGTCCTCGATCTTCAGCTTCTGCTGAAAATACTGGACCTGCTTGTCGATGTCCGCCTGGGCGAAGCTGTCGGGCAGGCCGAGCGCGGTGCGGACGACCTCGGCCAGCGCCTTGTCGGCGAGGATCTGGTAGAAGGTCGTGAGGCCGGGGGCCTTGCGCTGGAAATAGAGCGCAAGGCGCACGCCCTCATTCTGCTGGCCGGCATCTTCTTCCAGCGTCTGGCGGTAGTATTTCTCGGTGGTCGGTATCTGCGCGGGGTTGCGCGTGGTGGCGTCCTCGCCATAGGCCTCGAAGTTGTAGGCCGACGCAAATGCGGCGTACTTTGAATCCGACTGCTTGTTGGCGAGGCTGTCGGGGTCGCGCACGCCGCCTTCCAGGATCTTGCGCAGGAAATCCTTCGTGTCGACGTCGGCGTCCATGCCGAATGCCGTCGCGGCATAGGCGAACAGCTTGTCGTCGGCCATCAGGTCGTCGATCGACTTCACGTTGACGATGTTGGCGAGATAGTAGTCGGTCGCGTCCTTGACCTGCTGGGAGTCCGGGTCCACGCCCTTCATCTGCGCCTGAAGCTTGAAGTTGGAGACCGCGAGCTGCTGAGCCTTGTTGTAGACGGTGGCCTCGCTGCCATATTCGGCGAAGTTGAAGGCGCTTACGAATTCGGCATAGCGCTTGTCGGAGAGCTTGTTGGCGAAGCTGTCCGGGTCGGTCACGCCTTCCTTGAGCGCCTTCTTCATGAACGCCTTGGCGTAGGACATGTCCTCGAGGCCAAAGGCCTTCATGGCGTATTTGAACAGCCGGTCGTTGTTGACGAAGTCGTCGATCGACGTCACCTTGGTGATATTCTCGAGGAAATATTTCGTTTCCCGGCCGACAACCGGCTGCGTCTGGATACGGGTCAGCGACTTGTCGATATCACGCGTGATGAGCTGGTAGCTTGTGTAGGTATTGATCACGTGGCCGCCTCCGCACCCCGAACATATGCTCCCATGATAGAGCAGGTTCCTTGCGCGAAGCTGAATGGCGCGCGCAGCGAAAATGGCCCTCCGGGATCGCCGGACGGCGATTCAAGCCGCACAGATTCAAGCCTCACACAAGGCACGGCCATTATTGATCCTTCGAACGCAAGTTGCGGAAGGACTGACGGTGGGAATTATCATCGGTATCGTTGTGACCCTGGGTTGCGTGCTCGGCGGCTTCATGGCCATGGGCGGACATGTGAATGTGCTGGTCCAGCCGTGGGAGGCCGTCATCATCGTCGGCGCCTCGGTCGGCACGTTCCTCGTCGCCAATCCCATATCGACGGTGAAGGACACGGCGCGGGGCTGCGTGGAGGCATTCAAGCAGGCCGTTCCCAAGGAGCGCGACTATCTGGAAACGCTCGGCGTGCTGCACAGCCTGATGCGCGAGCTGCGCTCGAAGTCGCGCAGCGAGGTCGAGGCGCATATCGACAATCCCGAGGAATCGGCGATCTTCCAGGCCTTCCCGAACGTCCTCAAAAAGCACGACCTCACGCATTTCATCTGCGACTACTGCCGCCTGATCATCATCGGCAATGCGCGCCCGCATGAGATCGAGGCGCTGATGGACGAGGAGATCAACACCATCCGCGCCGACAAGCTGAAGCCCTATCACGCGCTGACGGCGATGGCCGACGGCCTGCCGGCGCTCGGCATCGTGGCGGCCGTGCTCGGCGTGGTGAAGGCGATGGGCGCGCTCGACCAGTCGCCGGAAATCCTCGGCGCGCTGATCGGCGCGGCGCTCGTCGGCACCTTCCTCGGCATTTTCCTGTCCTATGCGGTGGTCGGCCCCGTGGCCACCAAGATCAAGATCGTGCGCGAGAAGAACAATCGCCTCTACATCATCGTGAAGCAGACCCTGCTTGCCTATCTCAACGGCTCGCTGCCGCAGGTCGCGATCGAGTTCGGCCGCAAGACCATTTCCTCCTATGACCGGCCGTCCATCGATGCGGTCGAGCAGAGCACGATGAATACCGGTTTTGCAGAGACCAAAAAGGCCGCGTGAGGATGGCCGGGACTGAGTGGAGCATGGGGCAGGCATGGTGAGTCCGGCAAATCCAGCGGAAACCCGCGCCTTCATCGTCGAGCGGCTGGTCGGCGACGAAGGCGAGCCGGACCGCGTCATCGGCGCCGCGCGGGCGCTGGCGGAGCGCTCCCTCTCGGCGATCATGCAGGGCCTGAACGCCAAGCTGGCCTCGCCGCTCGACATCGGGATCGACGCCGTCGAGGTCGTCCGCTTCGCCACGGCGCGCCCGAGCGATGGCCGGCACGCCATGACGGTCGCCGCGTCTGCGTCGTCTCCCGACGCGCTCATCCTGTCGGCCAATCCGGCCGCGATCACGCTTCTGGTGCATGCGCTGTTCGGCGGCGACGTGGACGAGACGCTGACGCCGCTCGACCGCGACCTGTCTCCTACCGAGACGGAAATCGCCTCGATGGTGTTCGAGGAAATCGCCCGGGCCATCAACGGCAGCGGCCCCAGGGCGTTCGAGTTCCGGCTGCCGCTTCCTTCCGCGATCAGCGGGGCGGACCTGAAGCGCCACATCCTGCGCGACGGCCCTGCCGTGCGCGTGGTCTTCTCCATCGCGTCGGCCGCCAATGCGGGCACCATCGTGCTCACCATGCCGCAGCGCGTGCTCCTGAAGCATCGCGGCGAGGCCGGCGCGCCGGCACCGGCCGCCGAGGCCGAGGCCGAATGGCAGGAGCGCTTCGGCGAGGAGGTGATGCGCTCCACCGTCAATCTGGAGGCGACGCTGCATCTGGCCCGCATGACGCTCGGCGAGATCGCCGGGCTCCGGGAAGGACAGGTGATCGAGCTGGACGACACGGCGCAGACGCAGGCCCGATTGTCGTCGCGCAACAAGACGTTGTTTATGTGCGAATTCGGTAAACTGGGGCAGAATTACACGGTGCGAATCAGGCATCCGTTCGATGCCGGCCAGGACCTGATGGAAACACTGTTGCCGGGATGACGCGCCGCGTCGTTTCGAGGAATGCCCTGAAGTGGAGACGCAGATGAACCAGAGCAGCGCGGAACCGCAGGCCGACAGCGCGGCCGATATTCCGGAAGAGCAGCTCAATCGCGCCATCGAGGAACTGCGCGGCGCGCTTCGCGAGGAAGCCAGGCAGAGCCCGGACGGCGAACGCCAGGAGCGCCAGACGCCGCCGAACGCGGCGGTCGTCATGAACATTCCCGTGGAAGTGCAGATCGTGCTCGGCAGCACCGAGATGCAGGTGTCGGAACTGCTCGCCCTGCAGAAGGGCTCGACCGTGGCGCTCAACCGCCGCATCGGCGAGCCGGTCGACGTGGTCGTCAACGGGCGCAGGATCGCGCGCGGCGAGATCACCGTTCTGGAAAGCGACCCCTCGCGCTTCGGCATCAAGCTCACCGAAATCATCACCGCGGCGAAGCCTGCCTGATGTTACGCCGCGCCTTGCCCGCCAAGCCTGAAAGACCCGCGGCATGACCACGCTGACCACGCTCACGCGCGCGCAGAAGGCCGCCGCCATCCTGGTGGCGATGGGCAAGCCATCGGCCAGCCGGCTGCTGAAATTCTTCAAGCAGGAAGAGCTGAAGGCGCTGATCGAGGCGGCGCGGCTGCTGCGCACCATTCCGCAGAGCGACCTGGAGAAGATCGTCGCGGAATTCGAGGCGGAATTCACCGAAGGCGCCGGGCTGCTCGATTCGGCCGACGACATGAACGCGATCCTCAACGAGTCGCTGTCGCCGGAAGAGATGAACGCCATCATGGGACGCGGCGCCGCCAAGGCCCAGGACGGACCGCCGCCGGTGTGGCCGGAACTGGAGAAGGTGGACCCGGCGCGCATCGGCAGCTTCCTCGTGGGCGAGCATCCGCAGACGGCCGCCGTGATCCTGTCCAAGCTCGCGCCGTCGTCGGCGGCCAATGTGCTGCTGTCGCTGGAAAAGCAGATGCGCGGCGAGATCATCAAGCGCATGATGTCGATGGGCGCGGTTCCCGAGGCGGCAACCCGCATCGTGGAGAACCAGCTTCGCAGCCGCGTGCTTTCCGAGCGCGCGAGCAAGGACATTTCCGCAGGCCAGAGCCGCGTGGCGAGCCTGCTCAACGAGATGGACAAGTCCCAGGCCGAAGAGGTCATGCAGGATCTGGAGCGGCAGGGCACGGTCGACCTGGACGGCATCCGCGCGCGCATGTTCTCCTTCGACGATGTCGTGTTCCTGCCGCAGAAGGCGCGCGTGGCGCTGTTCGACGGGCTCTCGACCGAACTGGTGACGCTGTGCCTGCGCGGCGCTTCGCCGGAGCTGGCGGAGGCCGTGCTGTCCTCCATCGGCGCCAGGACGCGGCGCATGATCGAGACCGAGCTCGCGCAGGAGGTGGAAGGGCTTGCGATGGCCGAGGTGATGAACGCCCGCCGCACCGTGGCCTCGACCGCCATCCGCATGTCGCTCGAAGGAGTTTTCGACCTGCCGAACGCCCAGAACGCCGCCTGAAACCGGCTGACCGGAGCGCGCAATGTCCGAGAGCGCCGACAAAGACAGCAAAACAGAAGAGGCGACAGAGAAGAAGATCCGCGACACCGTCGAGAAGGGCAAGCTGCCCGTCTCGAAGGAAATCTCGATCTTCGCCTCCTTCACCGCCATCCTCGTGTTCGCGGTGTTCTTCGCCAGGGAGGACATCGCCCGCCTGGGTGTCTTCCTGAGCATTTTCCTGGAAAGGCCGGAGGAATGGCCGCTGGCGACCGAGCAGGACGCCATAGCACTCTATCGGGTCCTCTTCTTCCAGGTCGCGAAGCTGCTCGGCACCGTGATGCTGCTTCTGGTCTTTGCCGGCTTCGCCGCATCGGCCCTGCAGAATGTGCCGCAGTTCGTGGCCGAGCGCATCCGCCCGCAGGCATCGCGGATTTCGCTGGCCAAGGGCTGGAACCGCATGTTCGGCCTGCAGGGCTTCGTCGAGTTCCTGAAATCGCTGGGCAAGCTCGGCTTCGTCGTGGCCGTTCTGGTCTTCACGCTGCGCGGCGACTACAAGGAGCTGCTGTCCGGGATGATTACCCAGCCGCAGGCGTTCATGCTGACGGTTCGCGGCATCCTGATCCAGATACTGGTGGCGATCGTGCTGGTCATGGCCGTGATCGCGGCGGCCGACCTGGTCTGGTCGCGCTTCAACTGGCGGCGCGATCTGCGCATGACCAAGCAGGAGGTCAAGGACGAGCTGAAGCAGTCGGAAGGCGATCCGATCGTCAAGTCGCGGCTGCGTTCCCTCGGCCGCGACCGCGCGCGCCGGCGCATGATGTCGGCCGTGCCGCGCGCCACGCTGGTGATCGCGAACCCGACCCACTATTCCATTGCGTTGAAATATGTGCGCGACGAGGATGTCGCGCCGCTGGTGCTGGCGAAGGGGCAGGACCTGGTCGCGCTCAAGATCCGCGAGATCGCCGAGGAGCACGATATTCCCATCTTCGAGGATGTCGCGCTCGCCCGCTCCATGTACAAGCAAGTTTCGGTGGATAGTGTCATACCGGCTAAGTTCTATCAGGCTGTGGCCGAACTGGTTCGTATCGTCTACAGCAACAAGGCGCGGAAAGTCGTTTCATGATCAGGCAACCGCACGCTTCCTCCCGGGAAATCATCGTCGCCGAAGCAATCAAGGAGGTGGTGAGCGAACTGCGTCTGGTGGATGTCGTCGACTATATCGCCTTCATCCGGCTGGAGCAGTTTGGATGCATTTCGGACCTTGTGGATTCCGCCGCCGAACTGTTCTTCCATCCGGGGGCCTTGCGGCTGGGCCATGGCGGCGAGGCCCATGTGGGCTGGACGGAAACGCCGCGCATCGTGCTCGATCTCGAATTGCGGCCGGCCGGCGCCACCGTCTATTTCGCGCTGACGCTGACGGCGCTGCATGCCTCGGTCGAAATCAACTATGTGTCCTTCGACGAGCCCGACAGCGACCCCGAGGTGAACACGGCGTTTCTGGCCGCCGCGGTGGAGCGCTCGCGCATCCGCCGTACCGCGCCGATCGCCTCGGGAATATAGGCCCGCCGCCGCGAGAGCAGCGGGCGTTCCGGCGAACGCGGTCCCCGCTCGCATTTGCGTGGACGCCAGCCGATTCCGCCTGGCTGCAAAATGCTCGAGCGCTCTTCGGCAGCCCTATTCGATCAGACCGAGGCGCAGGCCCTTGGCCACCGCATGCATGCGGTTGACGGCGTTGAGCTTCTGCGTGGTGTTGGTGAGATACTGGTTGGCGGTGTGCACGGAGAGGTTCAGCCGGCTGGCGATCTCCTCGCTCGTCAGGCCGTTGGCCGTGAGCTTCAGGCATTCCAGCTCGCGCTTCGAGATGGAGGGTATCCTGCCGCTGTCTTCGGCGCGCAGGCGCGCCACCGCGGAGAACACCGCGAAGCACCTCGAATGGATTTCGGCAAGCTGCGCCTGCGGCAGGACGATATCCGCGCCGAAGAAAACCAGCAGCCCGCACTGGCCGCGATCGGCATAGACCGGAAAGGCCATGCCGGCGCCGTGCTGCATCGGCGGCGGGGTTCTCTGCACCCAGTTCAGCGCGCCGAAAGTGGCGGCGGCGCGGCAGGCTTCGTCACTGCTCCACCAGCACGGCATGGTGGAGATGCGCGCGCGCCGGCTCAGCTCGTCGCCGCCGTGGCCCGAAAGAAGCTTCGTGGCCGGTGATATATGCGGATAGTCGGAATCGAAGCAGGGCACCAGGCGCGCCCGGTCCGCCGACGGGCTGATGAAGAACAGGCCGAAGGCGTCGGCGTTCAGATCGACCATGATCCACCGGCACCGGCGCACCGCATCGGGTATGGAAACGGCGGGCGGCGGCTCATGCGCCGATGCCGCGTAAGCCGTCGCCGTGCCCGAATGATCGAACCTGGCCGATTCCATCCCTGCCGTTGCCCGTGTCAAATGATGCCGCTCCTGATCGCCGTCGCCACCGCCATGGCGCGGTTGCTTGCCGAGAATTTCCGGATCGCCTGGGTGATGTAGCTGTTGACCGTGTTGGAGGAGACGCCGAGGATCACCGCCACCTCGTCGGTGGTCTTGCCTTCCGATACCCAGAACAGGCATTCCCGCTCGCGGTCCGAAAGCGGGTCCTGCGCGGTCGCGGCGCCGAGCACTTCCGGCATCTTCGACAGGCCGTAGCAGCATTCGAACTGCGCCTGCATCAGCGCCGCGAGGTCCATGCGCCCCACCGCTTCGGCCGAAAACAGCAGGAACAGGCGCTGGCGGCCGACATTGAGCTTCAGCGCGTAGATCTCGCTGTGGCCGAGCACGTTGAGCAGCCTGGCGTCCTCGCCGCCGATGCCGGGAAGGGCGGGGGCGCTGGCCGTGATCACCGCGCGCGGCCGTCCGCCGGGCTCGGCCGCGAAGGGGCTCTGGGCGAGGCAGGCGATAAGCTGATGGCCGGCGAGCTGGATGGCGTCGTAGATCCAGTTGGAGGCGATGATGCGCGCATCCGTGCGGTCCTGGTCATGCAGCAGCGCCACCAGCATGTAGGCGTCGGCGCCCACGGTGTCGGTGAGTTCCATGAGAAAGGCAGTGAGCTCGCCGTGCTTGCCGGACCTGGCGGACGGTGTCCCGGAAATGATCTGTTCAGCGGCGAGACTTGTCATTGCCTTACGAAAGTGCGTCCGGAAAACGGCCGAACAGGCCGGATACCCTTCCGGCACGGCCGGAAAGAGCTGAAACGCTTTTACTGATACGAAACCACGCGCCGTCACGGCGCAGTGCTATCTGCCGGGCTTGTGCGGGTCGCGCGCCACCGCCGTCGTTCGCATCCTGAGCGGACGCTCCGGGCATCTGGCTATTTCGGCAGGCCCCCCACGGACCGACTGATTCGTGCTTAATCTAACCTACGGGAATCCAACAGAAAACCCGCAAATTAACGGCTCGTTAAGTTTTGTGATCCGCATGGCGCGGCCCGCGCGGACGCTCCCGGACAGCCCCTACGACGCGCGATTTTTCCCGGATGAGCCGTTTTTTCACCCTTTCGGTCTATTGAAATCGATTTCATTCGGGATAATATCCGCCTCGGTTCAGTTGTGTGGGAGGAACACATGAGAAAGTTGACTACGCTTGCCCTGACCACGGTCGCCGCGCTCGCGGTTTCCGCGTTTTCGACGCAGGCCAAGGATCTCAAGATCGGCCTGAGCAATGGCTGGGTCGGCAGCGAATGGCGCACCCAGATGATCGACGAGGCCAAGGCCGCCGCGGCCGCCTGGAAGGACAAGGGCGTCAATGTCGAGGTGGTGGTGCAGAGCGCCAATGTCGACGTGCCGGGGCAGATCGCCCATGTGCGCAACTTCATGAGCCAGGGCGTCGACGCCATCATCATCAACCCCAACAGCCCCACGGCCTTCGATCCGATCTTCAAGCAGGCCAAGCAGAAGGGCATCCTCGTCATCGCCACCGACGCCGAGGTTTCGTCCAAGGACGCCACCTATGTCGGCATCGACCAGAAGGCCTGGGGCGCGGCCGGCGCCAAGTGGCTGGCCGAGACGCTCGGCGGCAAGGGCAATGTCGTGGCCATCAACGGCGTGGCGGGCAACCCGGCCAATGAAATGCGCGTCGCCGGCTACAAGGAAGTCTTCGCCAACTATCCCGACATCAAGCTCGTCAACGAGGTGAACGCCAACTGGGATCAGGCGCAGGGCCAGCAGGCCATGCAGAACCTGCTCGCCACCTTCCCGGACATCAACGGCGTGTGGGTGCAGGACGGCATGGCCGCCGGCGCCTGGAAGACGATCATCGATGCCAAGAAGCAGGATTCCATCGCCGCCACCGGCGAGATCCGCAAGGATTTCATCGATGTCTGGAAGGCCGACAAGCTGAACTCCGGCGCTTCGGTCAATCCGCCCGGCGTCATGGCCAGCGCGCTCAACGTGGCTGTGCTGATGCTGCAGGGCAAGGAGCTGAAGGAGCCGGCGACGGCCGGCCAGTACGGCAATGCCATGTATCTGCCGATCCCCTTCATCGACAACAAGAACCTCGACGAGGTTTCGCAGGCGATGAGCGACAAGCCGGGCTACTATTCCTACACCAGCCAGCTGTCCATCGAGGATGCGGAGAAGCTGTTCAAGTAAGTCCCGTCCGGAGCGCGGGCATCCCCGCGCTCCGGAACCGTCTGGCCGCGTTTGTCCGCCGCGGACGAAGCGATGAAAGTCGCTGTGGCCGAATTGGGGAGTCGAGGTCATCCTGACGGGATGAACCCGCTCGATAGGAACCGAAAACAATGTCCGAGCTGCTGATACGCGGCGCGCGCAAGGCATATGGCGCGACGCTGGCCCTGCGCCGTGGCGATTTGCATCTTCATCCCGGCGAAGTCCACGTGCTGATCGGCGCGAACGGCTCGGGCAAGAGCACGTTGTGCAAGATCGTGGCCGGCAGCGTGAAGCCGGATGCCGGCGAGGTGCTGCTGGACGGCAAGCCGGTGACGATCGCCGGGCCGCAGGCGGCGCGCGCGCTGGGCATCGGCATCTTCTATCAGGAGCTTTCGCTGGCGGCCCGGCGCACCGTGGCCGAGAACATCCATCTCCCGGCGCTGCCGGTAAGGGGCGGCGTGTTCGTCGACCGCGCGGCGCTGGAGGACAAGGCGAAGCGCATCATCGCCGATTTCGCCGACGTGGCCGGCGAGGGATTTTCCGCCGACGCGCCGGTGGATGCGCTGCGCGCCGACCAGCGCCAGCTCGTCGAGATCATGAAGGCGCTGGCGACGGACGCGCCGATCCTCATTTTCGACGAGCCCACCTCCGCGCTCGACCGGGCGCAGGTGGACCGCTTCTTCGAGATATTGCGCCGCCTGAAGGGCGAGGGCAGGGCGATCATCTTCATCTCGCACCGCATGGACGAGATCTTCGCCATCGGCGACCGCGTGACGGTGATCCGCGACGGCGAGACGGTCGCGACCTCCATGATCGCCGACACCAACCAGGCCACGATCATCCACCAGATGGTGGGAGAGCGCGAGGAGCTGGCCGCGCCCTCGGTCGCGCCGGCGGCCCATGCCACGTCGCGTTCGGCGGTGCTTTGCGTGCAGGGCTTGAGCGGGCCGGGCTTCCGCAATGTCGGCTTCGAGGTGGCCAGGGGCGAAATCCTCGGCTTCGGCGGCCTGCACGGGCAAGGCCAATCGGCGGTGATGCGCGCCATATTCGGCGCCTCGTCGCATCACGCCGGCTCGATCCTGCTGAACGGAAAGGCGCATGCCATGCGCTCACCGCGCGAGGCGATTGCCGCCGGCTGCGCCTATGTCTCGGGCGACCGCCGCCGCGACGGCATCCTGCAGGGGCGGCCGATCCTGGAAAACGTCACGCCGATCCATTTCCTGCGCAACCGGCTGATGCTGGCGCGGCCATCGCGCCTGCGCGAGGAGGCTCTCAAGCCGCTTCAGGCCCTGAAGACCAAGTTCCAGGCTCTGGACCAGGCGATCAACGCCCTCTCGGGCGGCAACCAGCAGAAAATCGTCATCGCGCGCTGGCTGATCGACCGGCCGGACGTGCTGCTGCTGGACGATCCCACCAAGGGCATCGACCTCGCCGCCAAGACCGATCTCTTCGCGCTTATCCGGGAACTGGCCGCGGAAGGCATGGGCATCGTGCTCTATTCGTCCGAGGACGCCGAGCTTCTCAACAATGCCGACCGCATCCTCGTCTTCAATTCCGGTTCGGTAACGCGCGAACTCACCGGCGCCGATCGCACGCGCTACAACCTCTATCACGCCGCCTACGAGGCCGCCTGATGCCGCAGATTGCTTCTTCAACCCCGATCGTCCGGGAAGGCACGCTGAAAAGCCTGCTTCAGCGTTTTCCCTTCGTGCCGGCGCTGGTCATCCTTCTGGCGCTGCTGGCGCTCAACGGCTTCTTCGAGCCGCGCAGCCTCAGTTTCGGGTCGCTCACAGGCCTCGTCAGCACCTATCTGGCGCTGATGCTGCTGGCGGTCGCGCAGACCTATGTGGTGTTTTCCGGCGACATCGACCTGTCGGTCGGCAGCATCGTCTCGCTGGTCAACGTCGTCGTCATCGTGCTGATGGACAGATGGGGAGGCGGCGGGCTCACCGTGATCGCCGCCTGCCTCATCGGCGTGCTGACGGGGCTGGCCTGCGGCATCGTCAACGGCATCATGATCGCCGGGCTGCGGTTGCAGGCGATCGTCGCCACCTTCGCGACCAGCATCTTCTTCACCGGCCTCGCGCTCCATGTGCTGCCCGTGGCGGGAACGCCGGCGCCCGAGGCCTATTGGGAGACCTATGGGGGCACCTATTTCGGCATTCCCTTCGTGCTCTACATCGTGGCTGCGGTGGCGATCGTGCTCGGCCTGCTGGCGCGCATGCGGCTCACCACGCAGATGCTGGCCGTGGGCGACGACGCCATGGCCGCCTTCCAGAGCGGCCTGCCGGTGACGTTGATCCGCATCAAGGGCTATGTGCTGTGCGGCCTGTTTTCCGCGCTTGCCGCGCTCTGCATCACGGGCGACACCGCCAGCGGCGATCCGCTGGTCGGCGGCAAGATGACGCTCTACAGCGTCGCGGCCGTCGTGCTGGGCGGCTCGGCATTGTCGGGCGGGGCGGGCACGGTCACGGGTTCGCTGATCGGCGCGCTCATCATCGGCCTCATCAATTCGCTGGTCTTCTTCGTCGGCACGCCGTCCGAGTGGCAGAACCTCGTGCAGGGCCTCGCCATCCTGATCGCGCTGATGGCCGGCATTCTCGTCAGCCGGGGGGCGCGCTCATGAGCACCGAAACCGCCGTCCCGGCCGTCAAGGCGCCGTCACGGACGATGGAGTTCCTCAAGCGGCCGCTGGTGGTGGCGCTCATCCTCATCGTGGCGCTGCTGGCGTTCGGCGAGGCGCTGTCGCCGGGTTTCGCCTCGCCCACGCAGATATTGCGCCTGCTCATCGTCGCCTCGGTGATGGGCATCGTGGCGGCCGGGCAGAACCTCGTCATCCTGGGCGGGCGAGAGGGCATCGACCTGTCCGTCGGCGGCATCGTGTCGCTGGCCGCGATCGTGGCCGGCAATGTCATGAACGGCGCCGATGGCGGCATCCTGCCGGCGGTGCTGGCAGCCATCGCGGTGGGCGCGCTGATCGGCATGTTCAACGGGCTCGGCATCACCCTGCTGCGCATTCCGCCGCTGGTCATGACGCTCGGCATGCTGGGCGTGCTGCAAGGGCTGCTGGTGGTGATCCGCAACGGCATGCCTTCCGGGCAGGCGGCCCCGGCACTGGCGAGGTTCGTGACGCAGCCTTTCCTTTTCGGCCTGCCGGGCATCATCTGGCTGTGGATCGCCATCGGGCTCTTCATAGCGTTCCTGCTGAAGCGCACGGTGTTCGGCTATCGCATCTATGCCATCGGCTCCAACGAGCAGGCGGCCTACATGGCCGGCGTGCCGGTGAAAACCATTCGCGTCGGGCTGTTCATGCTGTCGGGGGCCTTCGCCGCGCTCGCCGGCTTCTGCCTGCTCGGCTATTCGGGGTCGTCCTTCGCCAATGTCGGCGAGCAGTACATGCTGCCCTCCATCATCGCGGTGGTGCTGGGCGGTACGCCGCTGGCCGGCGGCAAGGGCGACTACACCGGCACCATGGCCGGCGCGGTGCTGCTGGTGGTGCTGCAAAGCATCCTCACCACCATCCATATCGACGAATCCGGCCGCCAGATGGTGTTCGGCGCCACGCTTCTGGTGCTGATGCTGTTCTACGGCCGCGGCCGGGCGATGCGGGGCTGACCGTCGAACATGAGCAGCCGGGCCAAGATCAAGGATATCGCGGCACGCGCCGGCGTCTCACCCGCCACGGTCTCGCGCGCACTGTCGGATTCCGGCCTGGTCGCCGAACCCACGCTGTCGCGCATCCGCGAGGCGGCGCAGTCGCTGGACTATCGGCCCAATGTGCGGGCCCGCAACCTGCGCACCCAGAAATCCATGGCCGTGCTGCTGGTGGTGCGCGACGTCAGCAACCCGTTTTATCTGGAGATATTCAAGGGCGTGGAGGCCACCGCCCGCGAAGCCGGCTATTCGGTGCTGATGGGCAATACCGAGAACCAGCCCGGCCGCGAGCTGGAGTATTTCGACATGCTCCGCGACGGGCATGCCGACGGCATGATCCTGATGAACGGCAAGCTGCCGTCGAGCGAGTTGCGCGACCCGCAGCAACTGGCCCGGCTGCCGATCGTGGTTGCGCTGGAGCTTATCGCGGATTGCGTGCTGCCGCATGTGCAGATCGACAATGTCGGCGCGGCGCGCGGCGCGGTGCGGCATCTGCTTTCGCTCGGGCACCGGCGCATCGCCCATATCTGCGGCCCCGTTCCCGAAATGATGAGCGTTCTGCGCCGGGAAGGCTATCGCAAGGCCATGGCCGAGGCCGGCCTTGCCATTCCCGAAGGCTACGAGCCCATCGGCGACTACACGATCGCCTCGGGTGCGGCGCTTTGCCGGGAGCTGTTTTCGCGCGCCGACAAGCCGACCGCCCTGTTCATCGGCAATGACGAGATGGCGTTCGGCGCCATCAATGAACTGAGACGGCTGGGGCTCGACGTGCCGGGCGATGTTTCGGTGGTCGGCTTCGACGACCTGTTCCTCAGCGAGTGCTTTTATCCGCCGCTCACCACCGTCAGCCAGCCGCGTGTCGACATCGGCAAGCTGGCGATGAAGCAGCTTCTGAAGGTGATGCACGGCGACACCGATGTCGAGCCTCTGGTCGAGATCGAGACGACGCTGAAAATCCGCGGGTCCACCGGCCCGGTCAATACATCCGACAATTGATCGATCGAAAGGAAGGCATCCATGAGCAATCTGCCGAAGGAAAGACTGCGTGTAGGCTTCGTGGGCAGCGGCTTCATTGCCCAGTTCCACCTGAAGTCCATGGTCGGCGTGCGCAATGTCGATGTCGTGGGCGTCTACAGCCGCAAGGCGGAAAATCGCGCGCATTTTTCGGCGATGGTCGCGGAACTCGGCCTCGGCACCTGCAAGAGCCACGAGAGCCTGGAAAGCCTGCTGCGCGACGAAAGCGTGGATGCGATCTGGGTCCTTTCGCCCAACTACACGCGCCTCGAGACCATGCGCACGATCCACGCCGAGGTGAAGGCGGGCCGCTCCAGGGTATTCGCGGTGGCCTGCGAGAAGCCGCTGGCGCGCACCGTCGCCGAGGCGCGCGAGATGCTGCGCCTTGCGCAGGATGCCGGGCTGAACCACGGCTATCTGGAGAACCAGGTGTTTTCCACGCCGGTCCTGCGCGGCAAGGAGATCGTCTGGCGCCGCGCCGCCTCCACCACCGGCCGACCCTATCTGGCGCGCGCGGCCGAAGAGCATTCCGGCCCGCACGAGGCCTGGTTCTGGCAGGGCGACAAGCAGGGCGGGGGCGTGCTTTCCGACATGATGTGCCATTCGGTCGAGGTGGCCCGCCACCTGCTGACCGAGCCCGGCGCGCCGCGCAAGTCGCTCAAGGTCAAGTCGGTCAACGGCACCGTCGCCAACCTGAAGTGGACGCGCCCGCACTATGCCGACCAGCTCAAGCAGCGCTATGGCAGCGGCGTCGACTATCGCAACCATCCGTCCGAGGATTTCGCCCGCGCCACCGTCTCGCTGGAGGACGGCGAGGGCAACGAGCTTATGATCGAGGCGACGACCTCATGGGCCTATGTCGGCGCGGGCCTGCGCATCCAGCTCGAACTGCTGGGACCCGAATATGCGATGGAGTTCAACTCGCTCGACACCGGGCTCAAGATCTTCATGTCGCGCGCGGTTACCGGTTCCGAAGGCGAGGATCTGGTGGAGAAGCAGAATGCCGAACAGGGCCTGATGCCCGTATTGGAAGACGAAGCCGGAATTTATGGCTATACGGACGAGAATCGCCACATGACGGAATGCTTCCGCAAGGGCGAGACGCCGCTCGAGACATTCGAGGACGGGCTCGCAGTCGTGGAAATCCTGATGGGGCTCTATCGTTCGGCCGAGATCGGCGAGACGGTGCGCTTCCCCGCGCCCGAACTCGAAGATTACGTGCCGGTCGTCGCACGTCATATCAGCTAGGTCCGCCCCTCAGTCGTCATGCCAGTACCGCCTCTTCTCGTCCTCGGAAACGTCAATGTCGATCTCGTCATGGGGGAGATCGACGGCTGGCCGGCTGTCGGCACGGAGATCGTCGTGCCGCGCAGCGAGATGCGGCCGGGCGGCTCGGCGGGCAACACGGCGCTGGCGCTGAGCGGCATGGGCATCGCGCATCGGCTGGTGGCCAGCGTCGGCAACGACGCCATGGGCAAGTGGCTGGCCGAAAGCTTCGATGAAGCCTGCTCGACATGGGTGACGGACTTTTCCGACACCACCATCAGCGTCGGCATCGTTCACAAGGGTGGCGACCGGGTGTTCTTCACCGCTCCTGGGCACCTGCACCATGCGAAGCTGGACGACCTGCTGGCGCAGATTCCCGCCGCGCCGACCGGCTCGAGCTTTGCCTGCATATCCGGCGGCTTCCTGATGCCCTCGCTGATCGAGGGCACGGGCGAGCTGCTGCGCCTGCTGAGGAAGCAGGGCTGGCAGACCGCGATCGATCCGGGCTGGCCGCCGGAGGGCTGGACGGACGCCAACATGGCCCGTTCCTTCGAATGGCTCTCGCTGGTCGATTATGCGCTGCTCAACGCCGAGGAGGTGAAGGGGCTGGGCGAAAGCGACGAGCTGGATGCCGCCATCGCGGCGCTCGCGGCGCGGTTCGGCAGGGGGCAGGCGCTCGTCATCAAGAAGGGGCCGGACGGTGCGGCCGCGGTGCGCGACGGCGTGACGATCGCCGCCAAGGCGCCGCCGGTGAAGGTGATCGACACCGTGGGCGCGGGCGATACGTTCAACGCAGCCTTCCTCGCCGCGCTGAGCCGGGAGGAGGGCCTGCAGGCGGCCCTCGAGCGGGGCGTCCGCGCCGCTTCGCTGGCGATTTCAACTTTTCCGCGCCGGTACAGCGCCTGAACAATCCAGCATGGACGGCCGGTGACAGCGTCTTTGCTTCGATTTTCTGGCGTCTGCCAGGACTTCATTGCATGCTTTTCTGCAAGAAAGCTTGAATTTCTTGCGGCAAGCGCGTACTGAAAATAAAATACTTTACTACCAGTGAAATTCCAGCGAGGCGGGTGAGCGAAGTGGCGAAAGCATCGGCACGGGCGGCGGAGCCGCGCAACAGGAACAGGAACGAGGTCGTGCAGGCGATCAAGCCGCTGGGCAAGGATCTCGCCGCCTCCAAGAGCCTCAACCAGGATCCGCACGCGGTGCGCGACACGCGCGAGAACGTGCTGGAAGTGGCGATCGGGCGCGAGGTGCGCGCCTTCCGCAAGAAGCTGGGCATCACCGTGGCCGATCTCGCGGCCGCCACGAACATCTCGCTCGGCATGCTGTCCAAGATCGAGAACGGCAACACCTCGCCGTCGCTAACGACCTTGCAGGCCTTGTCGCGGGCGCTCGGCGTGCCGCTCACGTCCTTCCTGCGGCGGTTCGAGGAAGAACGCAATGCCGTTTTCGTCAAAGCCGGCGAGGGCATCAATGTCGAGCGGCGCGGCACGCGCGCGGGCCATCAATACACGCTGCTGGGCCATGTCGGATCGAACACCAGCGGCGTGACCGTCGAGCCCTATCTCATTACGCTGAGCCAGGATTCGGACGTGTTTCCGACCTTCCAGCACGACGGCATGGAGTTCCTCTACATGCTGGAGGGCGAGGTCGTGTACCGCCACGGCAGCAACCTTTATACGATGCTGCCGGGCGACAGCCTGTTCTTCGACGCCGACGCGCCGCACGGGCCGGAGGAGCTGCGGAAGCTGCCGATCCGCTACCTGTCGATCATCTCCTATCCGCAAGGCAGCGGCGGCGACTAGACCTCAAGCCTGCGGATTTATGCCGAAATGGTCGCCTGAAATGATGGATTCCTTCCTGGATTCCACGCAAAATCAGGGATTTTCCGGGCCTGTTTCAATGAAATCTGCCTGAAATATTGGTGATTTCCACGCGATGATCGCAGGGATCGCGGCTGTCCGGAATGTGCCGTCACGCCCGCACCGCTGATGCTCTTTTCCGGTATCGCTATATAATTCATAATACAGCGCTCTCCCTTCAGGGCCCCGCGCCGGCCGGGCGGATCGGCTGCCTTGCCGATGTTCACATCTGCTGACGCAGCGTCATTGGCCGCTTGACAATCGGTTTTGCCGGGTGTTTCTCATTGGGTAACTAATTTGCCTGGCAGTATAACCAGAACCGGGGAAACGGCGTCCCGCCAGGCTCAGACGGACGCGCGAAATCGGGAGAGAAATGCCGAACCACAATCGATGATTGGGGCCGTGACCCGCGTTGTCTCGCGTGGTCCACGGCTGCTGGGGACGCATCCATTCGAATGGAGGAGATTCGATGGCTGAACGAAAAGACAATCCGGACACGGAAGGAATAGGTCGCTTCACCGGGATCATCCCGGGGAGCCGGGCGGGCATGACGGAGGAGGTCATCAAATGAGCCAGGCTGGATCAGAGGCACTAGACGTTCTTGACTACGAACACGGCAATCTGCAGACCGGAACCAATTGGTGGGGAGCATTCGTCATCGGTCTTGCCGGCACCATTCTCGTCACCGGGGCCGCGCCCGCATTCCTGACGGTTTTCGGTGCTTCCTACATTCCCTTCATAACCTTCTTCACTCTCACCGGCGTCGTTCTTTGCCTGCTTCTGGCGGAGCTTTCGGCGATGATGCCGGGTCGCACGGGCGGTTCGCCCTCCTACGCCTACCCCGCCTACAAGGAACGCTGGCCGCGCCTCGCGCCGCATGTGAACGGCATCACCGCATGGATGTACTGGGTGGGCTGGATGCCGGTCGCGCCGCTCAACATGATCCTGGCGTCGTTCTACATCACGCATCTGTTCGGGCTCGATGCCACGCATGGCATCACGCCGATCAGCACCTTCATCCCGTGGTGGACGCTGGCGATCACGGCGGCGGGCCTGCTGGTGCTGTCCATCCCCGCCTATCTCGGCATCCGCTTCGGCACGTCCATGGCCACGATACTTGCCGTGCTGTCGATGATCCCTCTCACCTTCCTGTCGATCGGCTTCATCTTCAATCTCGATGCCGCGAACTGGAGCGAGCTGGCCGGCTTCCCGCATCTCGACGGGTCGAGCTTCTTCAGCCCGGTCGGCGGCTATCCCGCCTGGATGATGTATATCGCCTACGCATTCCCGCTGCTGTGGACGGTGATCGCCTATGAGGCGGCGGCCTGCTACATCGGCGAGTGCAAGCATCCGGGCCGCGACGCCAAGATCGCGATGACGCTGGAGGGCGGCTACGGCGTGTTCGTCTACACCATGCTGCCCATTTCCTTCGTGGTGGTGCTGGGCGCCAAGGCGATTTCCGATCCCGCGCTCGTCGACCCCAAGACGATGTTCGTCACCTTCGCCAGCAATATCTTCCCCGGCGTGGCGGGCGCGGTGATGGAATGGCTGATGGCGGTCATGCTGATCGTGGCGCTGGTCCTGTCGGCGCTGAATTCGCTGATGGGCTGCTCGCGCTCGCTCTACCAGATGTCGCTCGACGGGCAGTTCCCGCGCTTCTACCAGCATCTCAACAAGCACCACGTGCCGGACCGCGCCATGATGACCAATGTGGTGGCGAGCCTGCTCATCGCCTTCATGGGCGGCGCGATCGAGATCTATTCCTTCTCCAATGTGGGATATCTCGGTTCCTTCGTGCCGGTGCTGATCGCGTACTACCTGCTGCGCAAGGATCGGCCGAACGTGCATCGCCCGTTCCGCCTGCCGGAATACTTCAAATATATCGCGCTGGTTCTGGCCGCCCTGTATTTCTTCGTGTGGCTGGTCGGTGGCCTGATCTATTCGTATATCGGCGGCCAGGCGATCTACTACTTCCTCGGCGTGGCGACGATCTTCATGTACCTGCCGCTCTACCGCTATCGCCTGTGGGAGGACCGACGCGCCGGTTTCGCGCCGGCACTGGCGGCTTCCGGGAACTGAGGGCGCGGGAAATGATCCGCACTCTGTTCGGACGAGGGCAGACGGAAGGCGACCCGCAATGCGTGCGCAACGTGCTGGTCGCCTCGGAAGGGCGGCGCTTCACCAGCGAGGTGATCGACCTGGCCGTGCGCATGGTTCGCCCGCAGGGCGGCCGCGCACAGGTCCTCACCGTGGCGCGGCTCTGGGGGACCGGCTTCGGCCTGCCCAATCCGGGCCTTCGCCCCAGCCGGCGTGAGATGGCCGAGCAGGAAGAGAACATCGTCTGGGCAATCAGCCGGCTCGAAGACGCCGGGGTGATGGCGGACGGCCACATCGTGACCACCCGCAACCCCTGCCGAAGCATCCTCAACGAGGTGAAGCGCAAGGGCTGCGACGCCATCGTCATGGGCGCCGATGCCCGTCGCAACTGGCTGGTGGCCAGCATGATGTGGAGCCAGGAGCCCTACCGGGTGCGCGGGCGCACCCGCGTGCCGGTGCATCTGGTGTGCCCGTCGGGCCAGGCCTGACCATGCATCGCCGCCCGGCTGTCCGGGCGGCGATGAGCCGGCATATGCTTAAGGCCAGAAGAACTTCATGAAATGGGCCAATCTTTTCCATAGGGAAAAAAACATTCATGTCAGTTGAATTCGCTTTTTGGAACTGCTAGCTTTCGTGACAGGCAGAAAACAGGAAGAGGTTTATCCATGTGTGGCATTGTGGGGCTGTTTCTGAAGGATAAGTCGCTGGAGCCTCAGCTGGGCGCGATGCTGTCGGAGATGATGGTGATGCTGACCGACCGCGGCCCCGACAGCGCCGGCATCGCGATCTACGGATCGGCGGCGGAAGGTCATGGCAAGATCACCATTCAGTCGCCGTCTCCCGCGCAGGACTTCGCGGGACTGGAGGCGGAACTTTCCGAGAAGCTCGGAGCCAAGGTCGGCATGACGGTGAAGTCCACCCATGCCGTTCTCGACGTGCCGGCCGGCGAGCTGCAGGCGGCCCGCGAGGCCATCTCCGAGCTGCGCCCGAACGTGCGCATCATGGGCGCGGGTGAAGCGATCGAGATCTACAAGGAAGTCGGCTTGCCGGAAAAGGTGGCCGAGCGCTTCGAGGTCTCGAAGATGAGCGGCACGCATGGCATCGGCCATACCCGCATGGCGACGGAATCGGCGGTCACGACGATGGGCGCGCATCCGTTCTCGACGGGTCCCGACCAGTGCCTGGTGCACAACGGCTCGCTGTCCAATCACAACAATCTGCGCCGCGAGCTGCGCCGCGAAGGCATGACCTTCGAAACGGAGAACGACACCGAAGTGGCCGCGGCCTACCTGTCGCACAAGATCGCCAGCGGCATGGACCTCGGCCAGGCGCTGGAATCGAGCCTCAACGATCTCGACGGTTTCTTCACTTTCGTGGTGGGCACCAAGAACGGCTTCGGCGTGGTGCGCGATCCGATCGCCTGCAAGCCGGCCGTCATGGCCGAGACCGACCAGTATGTGGCCTTCGGCTCGGAATATCGTGCGCTGGCCAATCTGCCGGGCATCGAACAGGCCAGGGTCTGGGAGCCCGAGCCCTCAACCGTTTATTTCTGGGAGCATTGAGACGATGGCTACATCCAATCTTGCCACGGCGCCCGCGCCGGAGATGCAATACGATACAAGGGTATTCGATCTCTCCAAGACGACCCTGCGCGAGCTCAACCAGGCGCTTCACGATGTGGCCGACGGCTCGAACGAGACCGTGTGGGAGGTTCTCAACCCCAAGGGCAGCCACGCGGTGGCGGTCGGCGTCGATGCGCCGATCAGCGTCGAGGTGCGCGGCAGCGTGGGCTATTACTGCGCCGGCATGAACCAGCAGGCCACCATCACCGTGCACGGCTCGGTGGGCCCCGGCGCGGCGGAGAACATGATGTCGGGCGCCGTCATCGTGAAGGGCGACGCCAGCCAGTATGCCGGGGCCACGGGCCGCGGCGGGCTGCTGGTCATCGAAGGCAACGCCTCCTCGCGCTGCGGCATCTCGATGAAGGGCATCGACATCGTCGTGCGCGGCAATGTCGGCCACATGTCGGCCTTCATGGCGCAGTCGGGCAATCTGGTGGTGCTGGGCGATGCCGGCGATGCGCTGGGCGATTCCATCTACGAGGCGCGGCTGTTCGTGCGCGGCAGCGTGAAAAGCCTTGGCGCAGACTGCATCGAGAAGGAGATGCGGCCCGAGCATATCGAAATCCTGAAGGGTCTGCTGGAGCGGGCCGGAATGACCGATGCGAAGCCCGAAGAGTTCAAGCGCTACGGTTCGGCGCGCACCCTCTACAACTTCAACATCGACAACGCCGACGCGTATTGAGGTCAGACATGAGCTATCACAATCCACCGACCACGCCGCGCCGATCGGCGACCTTCGACGAATACACGATGTCGGAAATCCGGCGCGCTGCGGCGACCGGCATCTATGACATCCGCGGCGCGGGCGCCAAGCGCAAGGTGCCGCATTTCGACGACCTGCTGTTCCTCGGCGCCTCGATCTCGCGCTATCCGCTCGAAGGCTATCGCGAGCGGTGCGACACCAAGGTCACGCTCGGCACGCGTTTCGCCAGGAAGCCGATCGAGCTGAAGATTCCGATCACCGTCGCCGGCATGAGCTTCGGCTCGCTGTCCGGCCCGGCCAAGGAAGCGCTGGGCCGTGGCGCGACGATTGCCGGAACCTCGACCACCACCGGCGACGGCGGCATGACCGAGGAGGAGCGCGGCCATTCGCAGACGCTGGTCTACCAGTACCTGCCGTCGCGCTACGGCATGAACCCGCGCGACCTGCGCCGCGCCGACGCCATCGAGGTGGTGGTGGGGCAGGGCGCCAAGCCGGGCGGCGGCGGCATGCTGCTGGGCCAGAAGATCTCCGACCGCGTCGCCGAGATGCGCACGCTGCCCAAGGGCATCGACCAGCGCTCGGCCTGCCGCCATCCCGACTGGACCGGGCCGGACGATCTCGAGATCAAGATCCTGGAGATCCGCGAGATCACCGACTGGGAAAAGCCGATCTATGTGAAGGTCGGCGGCGCGCGGCCCTACTACGACACGGCGCTGGCGGTGAAGGCGGGCGCGGACGTCGTGGTGCTCGACGGCATGCAGGGCGGCACCGCGGCGACGCAGGAAGTGTTCATCGAGAATGTCGGCCAGCCGACGCTCGCCTGCATCCGCCCGGCGGTCCAGGCGCTGCAGGACCTCGGCATGCACCGCAAGGTGCAGCTCATCGTCTCCGGCGGCATCCGCAACGGCGCCGACGTCGCCAAGGCGCTGGCCCTGGGCGCCGATGCGGTGTCGATCGGCACGGCCGCGCTGATCGCGCTCGGCGACAACGATCCGCGCTGGGAAGCCGAATACGAGAAGCTCGGCACGATGGCCGGTGCCTATGACGACTGGCACGAAGGAAAGGACCCCGCAGGCATAACCACGCAGGACCCCGAATTGATGAAACGTGTGGACCCGATCGCGGCGGGGCGTCGTCTGGCCAACTACCTGAAGGTGATGACGCTGGAGGCGCAGACCATCGCGCGCGCCTGCGGCAAGAACCACGTGCACAATCTCGAGCCCGAGGACCTGTGCGCGCTGACGATCGAAGCTTCCGCCATGGCGGGCGTGCCGCTGGCGGGCACCAACTGGATACCGGGGAAAAACTCCTTCTAAGCAGAAATCCGAGAGCAAGCCGAGAGGAACAAATAAATGGGAACGGCTTTCGACACGAAACTGGAAAACAAGACGACGACCGACCTCGTGGAGTTCGCGAAGGCGAGGAACGTAAGGTTCTTCATGGTCACCTACACCGACGTGCTCGGCCACCAGCGCGCCAAGCTGGTGCCGGCCCGCGCGATCGCGGACATGCAGCGGGACGGGGCCGGCTTTGCCGGCTTCGCCGGCGGCATGGACATGACGCCGGCCAATTCGGACATGCTGGCGATTCCGGACCCCGCGTCGGTCATCCAGCTCCCGTGGAAGCCGGAGGTCGCCTGGCTGGCTTCCGACTGCGCCATGGACGGCAAGAGCGTCGATCAGGCTCCGCGCAACACGCTCAAGCGCCTGGTTGCCGAGGCCGCCGCGCAAGGGATCCGCGTCAAGACCGGCGTCGAGCCGGAATTCTTTCTGACCACCCCGGACGGCAAGCTGATCGCCGACGAGCACGACCGCATGAGCAAGCCCTGCTACGACCAGCAGGCGCTGATGCGGCGCTTCGACATCATCGCCGAGGCCAGCGATGCCATGCTCGACCTGGGCTGGGAGCCGTACCAGAACGACCACGAGGACGCCAACGGCCAGTTCGAGATGAACTGGCGCTATGACGACGTGCTGGTGACCGCCGACCGCTACTCGTTCTTCAAGTTCATGATCAAGACGATCGCCGAGAAGCACGGCGTGCGCGCCACCTTCATGCCCAAGCCGTTTCCGGGCCTGACCGGCAATGGCTGCCATGCCCATATCTCGGCCTGGGACCTGTCGGGCAACCGCAACGTGTTCGCCGACGACGGCTCGCCGGACGGGCTTTCCGAGCGCGGCATGCACTTCCTGGGCGGCATCATGAAATACGCCCCGGCGATGACGGCGATCATCTGCCCGACGGTGAACTCCTACAAGCGCATCAACGCGCCGCGCACCACCTCGGGCGCGACCTGGGCGCCCAACGCGGTTACCTGGACCGGCAACAACCGCAGCCACATGGTCCGTGTGCCGGGCCCTGGCCGCTTCGAGCTGCGTCTGCCGGACGGCGCGGCCAACCCCTATCTGATGCAGGCGGTCATCATCGCCGCGGGCCTCGCGGGCCTGCGGGACAAGCTCGATCCCGGCCCCCGCAGCGACATCAACATGTATGAGGACGGCCACACCATCAAGGACGCGCCGCGGCTGCCGCTCAACCTGCTCGATGCCCTGCGTCTCCTCGATGACAGCGGGGAGTTCAAGGAGCAGCTGGGGACCGAGCTGGTGAACGCCTTCGTGCGCATGAAGATGAGGGAGTGGAACGCCTATGCGTCGCACTTCACGGAGTGGGAGCGCGAGAACGCCCTGGACATCTGAGCCGACAGCGCCCGGACCGTCCGCAACCGCCGGAAAACAAGCATGAAATACTCCATTTTCTCGCTCGCAAGGGCCGCACTTTCCGGACACAGGGGCTGGGGCCGCGCCTGGCGCGACGCCGCTCCCCGGGCGCACTACGATGTGGTCATCATCGGCGGTGGCGGCCACGGCCTCGCCACTGCCTACCATCTGGCGGAGCGCTACGGCGTCCGCAACGTGGCGGTGCTGGAAAAGGGCTGGATCGGCTCCGGCAATGCCGGCCGCAACACCACCATCATCCGCTCCAACTACATGCTGCCCGGCAACACCGGCTTCTACGAGCTCTCCATGAAGCTCTGGGAGCGGATGGAGCAGGACCTCAACTACAACACGATGGTGAGCCAGCGCGGCATCATCAACCTCTATCACTCCGACGCGCAGCGCGACGCCTTCGCCCGCCGCGGCAACTCCATGCGCATCAACGGCATCGATGCCGAGCTGCTGGACAGGGACGCGGTGCGCAGGATGCTGCCCTTCCTCAACCACGACAATGCCCGCTTCCCGATCATGGGCGGGCTGCTGCAGCGGCGCGGCGGCACCGCCCGCCACGACGCCGTGGTGTGGGGCTATGCGCGCGCCGCCGACCGGCTCGGCGTCGACATCATCCAGAACTGCGAGGTCACCGGCTTCGTGCGCGACCACAACGGCCGTGTCACCGGCGTGGAAACCTCGCGCGGCAGGATCGGCGCCGGCAAGGTCGGCATGGCGGTGGCCGGCAGTTCCTCCCGCGTCGCGGCGATGGCGGGCCTCAGGCTGCCGATCGAGAGCCACGTGCTGCAGGCCTTCGTGTCGGAGGCGATCAAGCCGCTCATTCCGGGCGTCATCACCTTCGGGGCCGGGCACTTCTATGTCAGCCAGTCGGACAAGGGCGGCCTGGTCTTCGGCGGCGATCTCGACGGCTACAATTCCTATGCCCAGCGCGGCAACATGCCGGTGATCGAGGATGTCTGCGAAGGCGGCATGGCGCTGATGCCGATGATCGGCCGCGTGCGCATGCTGCGCAACTGGGGCGGCATCATGGACATGTCGATGGACGGCACGCCGATCATCGACAAGACGCCGGTGGATGGCCTCTATCTCAATGCCGGCTGGTGCTATGGCGGCTTCAAGGCCACGCCTGCCTCCGGCCTGGTCTTCGCCCATCTGCTGGCGACCGACACGCCGCACGAGGAAGCCCGGCGCTTCCGGCTGGACCGCTTCGAGCGCGGCGCGATGATCGACGAGAAGGGCCAGGGCGCCCAACCCAATCTGCACTGAAAGCAAGGCAGGCGAAAATGCGTATTGCATGCCCCTTCTGCGGCGAACGCGAGAACGGCGAGTTCAGCTATCTCGGCGACGCCAGGCCGAAGCGTCCTTTCGTTGCCGCCATCGAGGACGGCAAGGGAGCCGAAGGCGAACAGGACGCCTTCTACGACTATGTCTATCTGCGCGACAACGTCGCCGGCGAGATGAGCGAATACTGGTACCACGGCGGCGGCTGCCGCTCCTGGCTCATCGTCCGGCGCAACACGCTGACCCATGAAATTTCCTCGGTCGAGGCTGCTCCCGGCACGGGCGCGGCGGTGGCTGGGGTAGCAATCGCCAAGGCGGGGGCGCAATGATGGCATCGCAACAGGCAAACCGGCTGGCCGAAGGCGGCGTGATCGACCGCACCGCGCCCCTGAGCTTCACCTTCGACGGCAAGGCCATGACCGGCTATGCCGGCGACACGCTCGCCTCCGCGCTGGTGGCGAACGGCGTGAAGCTGGTCGGCCGCTCGTTCAAGTATCATCGTCCGCGCGGCATCCTGACAGCCGGCTCCGAGGAGCCGAACGCTCTGGTCGAACTGCGCACGGGCGCACGGCGCGAGCCCAACACGCGCGCCACCACCACCGAGCTTTACCATGGCCTCGAGGCGCTGAGCCAGAACCGCTGGCCCTCGCTCGGCTTCGACGTGATGGCGGTCAACTCGCTCCTGTCGCCGATCTTCGTCGCCGGCTTCTACTACAAGACCTTCATGTGGCCGGCGAAGTTCTGGGAAAAGATCTACGAACCCGCCATCCGCCGCGCCGCCGGCCTCGGCCGTGCGAGCGGCATGGCCGATCCCGACCACTACGACAAGGCCTGGGCGCATTGCGACGTGCTGGTGGTGGGCAGCGGCCCGGCCGGACTTGCCGCGGCACTCGCGGCCGGGCGCGCCGGCGCGCGCGTGATCCTCGCCGAGGAGGACAGCCTGGGCGGCGGCCGGCTGAACAGCGACGGCGGCGAGGTCGACACCATTCCCGCCGCCGAATGGGCGGAGGCCGTGCTTGACGAGCTGCGGTCGATGCCGAATGTCCGCGTCATGACGCGTACCGCCGTATTCGGCGTCTATGACGGCGGCACCTATGGCGCGCTGGAGCGCGTCAACGACCATCTTCCGGTGCCGCCGGAGCACCAGGTGCGCCAGCGCCTGTGGCGCATCGTGGCAAGGCGCTGCATCCTGGCCGCCGGCGCCACCGAGCGGCCGATCGTCTTCCCCGGCAATGACACGCCCGGCGTGATGATGGCCTCGGCCGTGCGGACCTATGTCGAGCGGTTCGCGGCGGTGCCGGGCAGGAAGCTGGCGCTGTTCACCAACAATGACGACGGCTGGAAGACCGCGGAAACCGCGCTGCGCGCCGGCATGGAGATCGCCGCGGTCATCGACACGCGCAAGGAGGTGCCGGCGCATTGCCGGGCGCTGGCGGAAGATGGCGGCTTTGCCGTCCATGGCGGCGCTGTTGCCGGCGTGCGCGGCGGAAAGGCCGGCCTCGGCCAGGTCGAGATCGCGCTGGCCGATGGCCGCCGCACGGCGGTTGCCGCCGACACGCTGGCCATGTCGGGCGGCTGGAACCCGTCCGTGGGTCTGGCCTCGCATCACCGCGGCCGCCCGAAATGGCAGGCCGAAATCGCCGCCTTCGTGCCGGATGGCTGCCCGCCGGGCATGACGGTCGCCGGCGCGGCCAATGGCGAGCTGTCGCTGGGCGCCTGCCTGCGCAGCGGCCATGCCATGGGCGCGCGCGCCGCGGCCGATTGCGGCCATGCCGGCGCGAAGCACACCGCGCCGGCCGCGACGGATGAGAGCGTCGCCATCAGCCCGCTCTGGCATGTCGAGGGCAAGCAGAAGGCGTTCGTCGACTTCCAGCACGACGTGACGGCTTCCGACGTGGCGCTCGCCCAGCGCGAGGGCTTCGAGTCGGTCGAGCATCTGAAGCGCTACACCACGCTCGGCATGGCGACCGACCAGGGCAGGACCTCGAACGTCACCGGCCTTGCGATCATGGCGCAGCTCACCGGCCGCTCCATCCCGCAGACGGGCACCACCATCTACCGCCCGCCGCAGGTTCCGGTGGCGATCGGCGCCTTTGCCGGGCACCATCGCGACGAGAATTTCCACGCCACTCGCCTGACCCCGTCGCATCATTGGGCGGCCGAGCGCGGCGCGGTGTTCGTCGACACCGGCCTGTGGAAGCGCGCGCAATGGTATCCGCTGCCCGGCGAGCAGGACTGGCTGGAGTCGGTCACCCGCGAGGTGCTGGCTGTGCGCAACAGCGTCGGCTTCTGCGATGTCTCCACGCTCGGCAAGATCGACGTGATGGGCAAGGACGCTGGCGTTTTCCTCGACCGCGTCTACATCAACGCCTTCTCCTCGCTTGCCGTCGGCAAGGCGCGCTACGGGCTGATGCTGCGCGAGGACGGCATCGTCATGGACGACGGCACCACGTCGCGGCTGGCCGAGGACCACTACTATCTCACCACCACCACGGCCAAGGCCGGGCCGGTGATGCAGCATCTCGAATTCTGCCGGCAGGTGCTCTGGCCGGAACTCGACGTGCAGCTCACCTCCTGTACCGACCAGTGGGCGACGTTCTCGATCGCCGGGCCGAAGACCCGCGACCTGCTGCGCGCGATCGTCGATCCGGCGGAGGACCTGTCGAACGAGGGCTTCCCCTTCATGGGCGTGCGCGAGGTTCAGCTTCGCGGCGGCATGACGGCGCGGCTGTTCCGCATCTCGTTCTCGGGCGAGATGGCCTTCGAGATCTCCGTGCCCGCCCGTTATGGCGACGCGCTGGCGCGCAATCTGATGATCGCCGGCGAACCCTTCGGCGTGACGCCCTACGGCACGGAAGCGCTTGGCGTCATGCGCATCGAGAAGGGCCATGTCGCGGGCCCCGAACTCAACGGCACGACCACGGCCGGCGATCTCGGCCTCGGCAAGATGATGTCCAGGAAGAAGGACTTCATCGGCCGCGTCATGGCCGGGCGCGAGGCGCTTGTCGCTCCCGACCGGCAGGTGGTGGTCGGCATCAAGCCGCTCGACAAGGCGCGCAGGCTGCGCTCGGGCGCGCATATCGTGCCGCAAGGCGCGTCCGCCGGCCCCGAGACGGACCAGGGCTATGTCGCCTCCGTCTGCTATTCGCCGGTCGTCGGCCAGTGGATCGGGCTCGGCCTGGTCGAGCGCGGCCGCGAACGCATCGGTGAGATCGTTCGCGCCCACGATCCGCTGCGCGGCGAGGACTACGAGGTCGAAATCTGCAATCCGTGCTTCTACGATCCCGAGGGAGGACGTCAGCGTGGCTGATTTTGTCTGGACTGCCCGCTCGCCGCTGCAACAGGCCGTGACGCCCGGCAGGGCAGGGGCGATCGTCACGCCGGCCGGGGTCAAGCTCGCCGAAATCCGCGATTTCGACCTGGTGCAGATATTTGCCCGGCGCGGCCAGCGCGAGGCGACGGCGAAGGCGATCAGGAAGCACTATGGCGTCGACGCGCCGGCGCCGCGGCAGGCGGTGTTCGGCAAGGGCGCGACGCTGATCTGGTCCGGTCCCGACCAGGTCATGGCCCTGTCGCCGCGCCGGCCCGCAACGTTGCGGCCGCTCGATGCGCTGCGTGGAACCTTCGGCGGCATCGCTTCCCTCTCCGACCAGTCCGACGGCCGCTGCCTCGTGAGCATGAGCGGCCCCCGGGCGCGCGCGACGCTGGCGAAGCTCAGCTCGATCGACCTGCACGACAGCGTCTTCCCCGCCGGCGCGGCGGCCACGACGTCCATCGACCACACCGCCGTCAATCTCTGGCGTTCGGGCGAAGCCGGGGACGGATCGCCGGTCTTCAATCTTCTGGTCTTCTCCAGCTTCGCCGAAAGCCTGTGGCACACGATTGTCGATGCCGCGGCCGAATTCGGCATGGAGATCGAGACCCGGCCTGCCGCGTCGGCCTGACCCCGCGCGGCGCATCCTCCCAAATGACGAGCCGGCATCGGTTGCGGCCGATGCCGGCGGCGCTTAAGGTCCGTGCATGGCAGCCATTGGCGAGACTTCTGAAGGGGAGGTCTGCATGGGTCTTCGAGGCCGGCTATCCGCACAACGATTTCGCAGGCCGGCGGCAATCCTGTCGCTGGTCGGCGCGTTGCTTCTCTGCCCGATCGGGGTGGCGGCGCGCGCCGCCGGAAATCCGCCATCGCTGGCGCTGTCCGGCTTCTTTCTCGTCGATACGTCGGGAGAGCAGCGCAACCAGACGGCCGAGCACGCCGCGCGTCTCGCCCGGTTCGACGCCATCATGCACGACGAGCTGTCGCGGAGCGGGCGCTTCGCGCTGAAGCAGATGAAGTGCGCCGACCCGCGCTGCTCGGGGCAGGCCATGACGCTTGCCCAGCTGCTTTCCAGCGCCAGGGATGCCGGCGCGCGCTTCCTCGCCATCGGCGCGGTGGAGAAGATGAGCACGCTGGTGCTCTGGGCGCGGCTGGAGGTCTACGACGTCGCCTCCGGCCAGATGGTGTTCAACCGGCTCTTCACGTTTCGCGGCGACAATGACGAGGCCTGGCGCCGCGCGGCGGACTATGTCGCGCGGGAGCTGATCAAGAACGCACCGGCGGGGTGATGCCGGTGGCTTGACGGGCTGGGGCTCTTGCGTGCTGCTGTGGTGTTTGTGGCGCTTGGGTTCGCGCGGTGGCGGCGGTGTCGCTGGCGCGGCATGGATTCCCGACGCTCTCCGCTCGTTTCACGCGCTCACGAGGTCGGGAATGACGGAGGGTGGCGGGTCAGGCTGGTCCCGACCGTCTTCGGCCGTGTGGTGATGTGCGTGGCGATGCGGGATGCCCCCGGCAAAGCCCGGAGCCGAATGCGGCCCGGCGGGATGCGCCGGGCCGTTTGGTGAGGGCCTGCCGCGCCTCGGCGCGCAGGCGATGGCGACGGGGATGCGCCACGGCTCGCGTGGCCCGCCGCAGCGGGCCGCGCCAGGGAGCGGAGCGTCAGAACAGTCCCTCGATCTGGCCGTGTTCGTTGAGGAAGATCTTCTCGGAGGACGGCACCTTGGGCAGGCCGGGCATGGTCATGATCTCGCCGCAGATGACGACGACGAAGCCGGCGCCGGCCG
>Ga0180221_1000073_pt1 | contig 180382 bp, 150 predicted proteins | sample eDN5th37CKraftMG_FD_151339 | JGI IMG/M metagenome (GOLD analysis project Ga0180221, IMG submission 151339) | Enriched Miracle-Growth compost microbial communities from Emeryville, California, USA - eDNA 5th pass 37_C Kraft MG (version 2) (version 2) ... | reverse complement strand
GTTCATCGTTGCTCCACTTGGCGGTGAAGCGGCGCAGGCTAGCGCGCCTGGGCCTCTTCACGCGATCGGGTGGTGCACTTCAGAGTTGAATCCGCGCCCGGCAAAGCCGGGGGGGAAATTCCCTCTATGGTTTCTCGGCAGGATGCGTAGTGAGTAGCGAGGGCGCAACCATGGCATGCTGCGTCGCCCACGGCCCAAAGGCCCGCGAATGCGGGCGGGTCTACGCCCTCGCTACTTGTCCCTCGCCCCTTCGCGGTCATCCCGCCGCGTGCGCGGCCAGCGCGCGCTTCAGCGGCAGGCAGCGGTCGAGCAGGCGCACGCCCAGCGCGCGCGCGGCCACCAGCGGCGGCGCCTGCCAGGCGTAGATGCGCGCCAGCGCGTCGAAGCCGCGCGCGTCCAGCGTGTCGGCGCTGCGCCGGCGGCGCGCGTAGCGGCGCAGCACGTGCCCGGCGGCGATGTCGCGGCCGGCGGCGCGCGCCCCGGCCAGCACGTCGCGCAGCTCGGCCACGTCGCGCAGCCCCAGGTTCACGCCCTGCCCGGCCAGCGGATGCACCGCGTGGGCGGCGTCGCCCAGCAGCACGAAGCGTTCGGCCTGGTAGCGTTCGGCCAATTGCAGCCGGAGCGGGAACGCGGCGCGCTTCGTCGTGCCGACGATGCGGCCGAGGCGGAAGTCGCTCGCCAGCCCGAGCGCGTCGCGGAACGCTTCGTCGGCCAGCGCCAGCACGCGCGCGGCCTCGTCGTCCGGCAGCGACCACACGATCGAGCTGCGCCCGTCGGCCAGCGGCAGGAAGGCCAGCGGCCCGCCGGGCAGGAAGCGTTGCCAGGCGGTGCGCCCGTGCGGCCGCTCGGTCGCCACGTGCGCGACCACCGCGCGCTGGCCGTAGTCGCGGCCCGAGGTGGCGATGCCGGCCTGCGCGCGCAGCGGCGAGCCGGCGCCGTCGGCGGCCACCAGCAGCCGCGCGGCGAGCACGGCGCCGTCGGCCAGCTCGATCTGCACGCGGTCCCCGCGCGCCTCGAAGCGCGCCACCTCGGCGGGGCACAGGCGCCGCACGCCCGCGCCTTCCAGCGCCTGCCACAGCCGCCACTGCACCAGGTTGTTCTCGACGATGCAGCCGAGCAGGTCGCGGCCCTCGTCCGCCGCGTCGAAATGGATGGCGGCGCCGCTTTCCGCGTCCCACACGTGCATCTGCGCGTAGGGGCCGGCGCGCGAGTCGCGGATGGACGTCCAGACGCCCAGCCCGTCGAGCAGAGCGATGGACGACGGCGCCAGGCCGACCACGCGCAGGTCCACCTCGTCCTCCGCGCGCCACGGCGCCGGCGCGCGCGCCTCCAGCAGCGCCACGGCGAAGCCCGCGCGCGCCAGCGCCAGCGCGGCGGCGGCGCCGACCATGCCGCCGCCGACCACCGCCGCGTCCAGCGCCGGGCCGCGCCGGCGCGCGGGCTCCTCGCGCGGCGCGCTCACGGCAGCTTCTCCAGCACCGCGCGCGGCGGCGCGCCGCGGAAGCCCATGCCGCGCCGGGCCAGCGCGCGGCGCAGCGGCGGCACGCGGTCGAAGGCGAGCAGGGCCAGCGAGCGCAGCGGCGCCAGCAGCGGCTGTTCCAGGCAGGCCAGGCGGACCAGGCCATGGCTCATCGCCATGGTGCCCTCGCGGTCCGGCGCGCGGCGCGCGGCGTAGCGTTCCAGCAGCGCCGCGTCGCCGGGATCGGCGGCGGCGGCGACCAGCTCGGCCAGGGTCAGCGCGTCGCGCAGGCCGAGGTTGAAGCCCTGCGCGCCGACCGGGTGCACGGTCTGCGCGGCGTTGCCCACCAGCACGGCGCGCGGCGCGACCAGCGCGCGCGCCGCCACGCGGCGGATCGGGTAGGCGTGCCGCCGGCCCGGCCGCGACAGCCGGCCCAGCCGCCAGCCGAAGCGCCGCTGCGCCAGCGCGAGGAAGGCCGCGTCGTCCAGCGCCGCCACCGCCCCGGCCTCGTCCGCCGGCACGGTGAGCACCAGCCCGCAGCGGCCTTCCGCCAGCGGCAGCAGCGCCACCGGGCCGCCGTCGGCGAAGCGCTCGTAGGCGCGCCCCTCGTGGGCGCGCTCCGGGGTCACGGTGCAGACGAACAGGCTCTGCGCGTAGTCGTGCACGTCGGCGCCGATGCCAAGGCGCGCGCGCACGAAGGAATCGGTGCCGTCGGCGCCGACCAGCAGCGGCGTCCGCAGCTCGCGCGCCCCCCCGGCCGTGCGGACGCGCGCGCGCCAGCCGCCGGGCAGCGGCTCGATCGCCTCCAGCTGCGCGGGCGCAAGCCGCTGCAGCCGCTTGCAGGCGTCCAGCCGGCGCAGCAGCGCGGCGCCCAGCTCGCGCGCGGGCAGCGTCCAGCCCAGCGCGTCGACGCCCTCCGCGCGCGCGTCCAGCCGCGCGCTGCCGAACTCGCCGGCGCGGCTGACGTGGATGCGGCGGATCGGCGTGGCCTTCGCCGCGGCGTGCGGCCACACGCCGATCGCGGCCAGGCCGTTGACGGTGGCGCGGGCCAGCGCGAGGTTGCGCTCGTCGTGGCTGGGCTGCGCGTCCGCGCGCGGCGCGGCGGCCTCGACCAGGGTGGCGGCCACGCCGGCCGCGTCCAGCGCGATGGCGAGGCTGGCGCCGACCAGGCCGCCGCCGACGACCAGCACGCCGGCGTCGCTCGCGGCCCCTGCGGCGAGGGGGGAATCGGGGGCAGTCATGCGCCGATGATACGCGCTCGCCGCACCGCCGCCGCATGCGCGCGCCGGCGTTGGGCTAAACTGGGCAGCCCGATCCACCGCCAGTTTCCCAGGGAGCCCGTCCATGGCCACCACGCAGACCCAGCGCCTCGGCATCTTCGCCGCCCTCGCCCTGGTGATGGCAGTCACCCGCCTGCACCACTTCGACGCCCTGCCCGACGCCTCGATGGCGGTGTTCTTCCTCGCCGGCTTCTGGCTGCGCGGCAGCGGCCGCTGGGCCTTCCCGCTGCTGATGGCGCTGGCGGTGCTGGTGGACTTCCTCGTCATCACCGGCGCCGGGCTGGATTTCTGGTCGCACTACTGCGTCTCGGCCGCCTACTGGTTCCTGCTGCCCGCCTACGGCGCGCTGTGGCTGGGCGGCAGCTGGCTGGCCAGGCACCAGCTCGGCCTGCGCCTGCCCACGCTGGGCCTGGCCGCGGTGGTGCTGCTGGTCAGCGAGAGCGCGAGCTACCTGGTCTCCAACGGCAGCTTCTACTGGCTGAGCGCCAGCGTGCCGGCGCCGCGCAGCTTCGCCGCCTGGTTCGTCAACCTGGGCGACTGGTACCTGCCGTTCCTGCTGACCACCGCCGAGTACGTCGCGCTGGGCGCCGTGCTGCACGTGGCGACGGCGCTGCTGGCGCGCACGCTGCGCCAGGCCGGCGCGCGCCCGCTGTCGCACTGAGCGGCCGATGGGCAACCGCCTCTCGAAGATCTACACCCGCACCGGCGACGACGGCTCCACCGGCCTGGGCGACGGCTCGCGCGTGCCGAAGGACTCCCCGCGCGTGGCCGCCTACGGCACGGTGGACGAGCTCAACAGCGCGGTCGGCATGGTGCTGGCCAGCGCGGGCGTGCCGGCCGACGTGGCCGAGGCGCTGACCCAGGTGCAGCACGAGCTGTTCGACCTGGGCGGCGAGCTGTGCATCCCCGGCATGGGCATGATCCAGGACGCCGACGTCGAGCGGCTGGAGCGCGTGCTGGACGGCTTCAACGAGCCGCTGCCGCCGCTGAAGGACTTCATCCTGCCCGGCGGCGGCATGGCCGCGGCCTGCTGCCACCTGGCGCGCACCGTGTGCCGCCGCGCCGAGCGCGAGGTGATCGCGCTGGCGCGGGTGGAGGAAGTGCGGCCGCAGGCGCAGCGCTACCTCAACCGGCTGTCCGACCTGCTGTTCGTGCTGTGCCGCGTGCTCGCGCGCGCCAGCGGCCACGGCGAGGTGCTGTGGCAGCACGAGCGGCGCCGCAAGCCGCAGGGCTGAGCGCCCGGCCCGCATGCTGCGGCTGTACACCCACCCCGCCTGCCTCGCGCACGATCCTGGCGAAGGCCACGTCGAGACGCCGGCGCGCCTGCGCGCGGTGCTGCGGGCGCTGGACCGCGACCGCTTCGCCGCCCTCGACCGCGTCGAGGCGCCGCGCGCCACGCCCGAGCAGCTGCGCCGCGTGCACACCGCCGCGCACGTCGAGCGCATCCTCGGCCTCGCCCCGGCCGAAGGCACCGTGCGCCTGGACGAGGACACGCTGATGTCGCCCGGCTCGGCCGAGGCGGCGCTGCGCGCGGCCGGCGCCGCCGTCGCCGCGGTGGACGCGGCGATGGCCGGCCACGGCGTGCGCGCCTTCTGCGCGGTGCGCCCGCCCGGCCACCACGCCACCGCCGACCGCGCGATGGGCTTCTGCCTGTTCAACAACGTGGCGGTGGCCGCCGCGCACGCGATCGCCGCGCACGGGCTGCGGCGCGTGGCGATCGCCGACTTCGACGTGCACCACGGCAACGGCACGCAGGCGATCTTCGAGCGCGAGCCGCGCGTGCTGTTCGTCTCCAGCCACCAGTCGCCGCTGTATCCCGGCACCGGCGGCGAGGACGAGCGCGGCGTGGACAACGTGGTCAACGCGCCGCTGGCGCCGGGCGAGGGCTCCCACGCCTTCCGCGAGCTGTGGGAGGGCGCGCTGCTGCCGCGGCTGCATGCGTTCAGGCCGCAGCTGGTGCTGGTCTCGGCCGGCTTCGACGCGCACCGCGACGACCCGCTGGCCGACCTGCGGCTGAACGGCGAGGACTACGCCTGGATCACCGCGCGGCTGGTCCGGCTCGCCGACGCCCATGCGGACGGGCGGCTGGTCTCCACGCTGGAAGGCGGCTACGACCTCGCCGCGCTGGCCGCCTCGGCGGCGGCGCACGTCGAGGCGCTGATGGGCTGAGGCGCCCGGCCGCGGGGGCTTTCTGCTAGTTTTACCCGCCTTCGCAGCCGGTAGAACGCCCTCGTGACGACTACGCTCTTTCCCCTGCCCTTCCGCCTGCCGTCCCGGCGCCTGCTGGCCGTCGCCACCGCCTTCGCCCTGGCCGCCCCGGCGGCCGCCCTGGCCGGCCAGGACCAGGACGCCCCCGCGCCGGCGGCATCCGCCCCGGCACCGGCGACGTCCGCCGCCAGCCCCGTCTCCACGAACGCCGCGGGCACCGCGGAAAGCTGCCCGCTCGGCGCGTTCCGCTGCCCGCCGCGGCCGGTCAGCTTCGCGATGTGCCGGCCCAACGCGCTGCTGGAGTTCTACGACCCCACCCTGACCAAGGACAGCTCGCTGCGCGACACCGCCGTCACCGACGTCAAGGCGGTGCACGTGGACGGCTCCGAGCAGACGCTCTACCGGCTCACCGACAAGGTGCGCATCGAGCGCGCCGACCAGCTGCTGCAGGCCGACTTCGCCACCTACAACGACCAGACCACCGACTACGACGCGCGCGGCAACGTGCGCTACCAGGACGCCGGCCAGCTGCTGTCGGCCGACCGCATGCGGGGCAACACCAGCGCCAACCGCGGCGTGGCCGAGAACGTGCGCTACCAGCTGCTGCAGTCGCACGGCAACGGCACCGCCGCGCGCGGCGAGGAGTTCGACGCCACGCACAGCCGCTACACCCGGGTCACCTATTCCACCTGCGACGTGGGCCACCACCTGTGGGAAGTGCGCTCGAAGGACCTGAAGATCGACAAGGACACCGGCGTGGGCGCCGCGCGCAGCGCGACCATGCGCTTCGCCGGGGTGCCGTTCCTGTACCTGCCGTACTTCACCTTCCCGATCGACGACCGGCGCAAGAGCGGCTTCCTGTACCCGATGATCGGCCACAACAGCCACACCGGGCTGATGCTGAGCCTACCCTACTACCTGAACCTGGCGCCCAACTACGACGCCACGCTCGACCCGCGCGTCTACACCTCGCGCGGCGACATGCTGGCCGGCGAGTTCCGCTACCTGTTCCCGGGCACCACCGGCCAGCTCAACTTCGAGTACCTGCCCAACGACCGCGGCACCTTCCGCGAGGGCGACCCGGCGGTGCAGAACACCAAGGGCGACGACCGCTGGCTGCTCAAGTTCGCCGACACCACCCGCCTGTGGGGGCCGTGGTCGCTCAGCGCCAGCGTCAACCGCGCCTCCGACAAGAACTACCTGCACGACTTCGGCAACGACCTGTACACCTCCTCGGTCAGCATGCTCACCTCCAGCACCTACGTGCGCGGCGGCGGCACCTGGTGGAACGCCTCGCTGGGCGTGGACAGCTACCAGAACGTGGACCCCTACCTGCCCGACAGCGTGGAGCAGTACAAGCGCTGGCCGCGCGCCACCTTCGGCATGGACGTGCCGCTGACGCGCTGGCTGGAGTTCGGCATGGACACCGAGGCGGTGGCCTTCCGCAAGGACGACAACGTGGAAGGCGAGCGCGCCGACCTGTACCCCTACCTGGCCGCCGACTTCCGCGGCGCGGCCTGGTTCGTGCGGCCCAAGCTGGCCTACCGCTACACCGCCTACCAGCTCGACGGCGACTACCAGCGCTACGGCTACTACGGCCCGGCCGCTGGCGCCTCCCCGTTCAACGACCGCACGCCCAGCCGCTCGCTGCCGATCGCCAGCCTGGACACCGGGCTGGTGTTCGACCGCGGCACCTCGCTGTTCGGCAAGGCCTACACGCAGACCCTGGAGCCGCGGCTGTACTACCTGTACGTGCCGTACCGCAACCAGGACAACCTGCCGCTGTTCGACAGCCGCATCATGTCGTTCGACTACTGGCAGCTGTTCTCGCCGAACCGCTTCTCCGGCGCCGACCGCCAGATGGACGCCAACAACCTCACCACCGCGCTGACCACCCGCCTGCTCGACGACAACGGCGTGGAGCGGCTGTCCGCCAGCATCGGCCAGATCCACTACTTCAGCCCGCAGAAGGTGCAGCTGACCGGCCAGCAGCCCACCGACTGGTCGCACTCCAACTACGTGGTCCAGCTGGACCTGCAGCTCGACGACCGCTGGCGCCTGGGCAGCTCCTACCAGTGGGACCCCAACACCCGCCAGTCCGACCTGGGCGTGCTGGAGCTGCAGCGGCGGATCGGCGCCGACGGCATCGTCAACTTCTCCTACCGCTACCGCCGCGGCCAGCTGGAACAATACGACGCTTCCACGGTCTATCCGATCTCCGAACGCTGGCGCGCCGTGGCGCGCTGGACCTATTCGGAGAAGGACCGCCGCACGGTGGAGGCGCTGGCCGGCGTGGAGTACGAGAGCTGCTGCGTCGCCGTGCGGGTGGTCGGCCGCCACTACGTGGACAGCTACAACTACACCGTGAGCCAGGCGCATACCAACAACGCGGTGATGTTCGAGCTGGTGTTCAAGGGCCTGGGCGCCTTCAACGGCCAGGTCGAGGACACCCTGCGCCGTGGTATCCTCGGATATCAATAACTTCCCTTGCCGCCCGCGTCGGGCGGCCGAAGGTACAAGACCGATGAAGCAACCCCTCGCGCTGATCCTGCTGGCGATGGCCGCGACCGCCGCCCTGCCCGCCCAAGCCCAGCTGTTGCCGCAGGCCGCGGGCGCGTCCGAGCGCTCGCTGGACCGCATCGTGGCGGTGGTCAACGACGACGTGATCCTGCAGAGCGAGCTGGACGACGCCGTGCGCTCGATCCAGCAGCAGTACGCCAGCAACCCCGGCCAGCTGCCGCCGATGGACGTGCTGCGCCGCCAGGTGCTCGACCGCCTGGTGCTGATGCGCCTGCAGGTGCAGAAGGCCGACGAGCAGGGCATCCGCGTCGCCGACGCCGACGTCGACCAGGCCGTGGCCGGCGTGGCGCAGCAGAACCAGATGTCGCCGGACCAGCTGCGCGCCGCGGTGGAGCAGCAGGGCGGCTCGTTCGCCGCCTTCCGCGCCCAGCTCGCCGACCAGCTCGTGGTGCAGCGCCTGCACGACAGCGTGGTGCGCGACTCGGTGAGCATCACCGACAGCGAGATCAACAACCTGCTGGCCAGCCCCACCTACAAGGCCGGCGAGGTGCACCTGGCGCACATCCAGGTCAGCATCCCCGCCGGCGGCGGCGCCGCCGACATCCAGGCCGCGCAGGCCAAGGCCGAGCAGGCGCTCAACGCGATCAAGGGCGGCATGGACTTCAACGCCGCGGCGATCCGCTACTCCGACGCGCAGGACGCCCTCGACGGCGGCGACCTGGGCTGGCGCCGGCTGGACGAGATCCCGCCGGCCTTCGCCGACACCGTCGCCGCGATGAAGCCGGGCGACGTCACCCCGGCGCTGCGCGGCCCCACCGGCTTCCACATCCTCAAGCTGGTCGGCCAGCGCCAGCCGGACCGCCAGGTGGTCACCGAGTTCCACGCGCGGCAGATCCTGATCAAGCCCAGCGAGCTGGTCACTCCCGCGCAGGCCGAGCAGCAGGCGCGCGACCTGTACAACCGCATCGTCAACAAGCACGAGGACTTCGCCAAGCTGGCGAAGGACTACTCCAAGGACCCGACCACCGCCAACGCCGGCGGCGACATGGGCTGGTTCGCCCAGAACGACTGGGGCTCGGTGATCGCCCAGCAGGTCGGCCAGCTCAAGGAAGGCCAGGTCTCGCAGCCGTTCCAGACCGAGGCCGGCTGGCACATCCTGCAGCTGGAGGGCACCCGCCAGCAGGACCGCACCGAGGACATCGAGCGCAACCAGGCGCGCCAGGCGATCGGCAACCGCAAGGCCGAGCAGGCCTACGACGACTTCCTGCGCCAGCTCCGCGCCGACGCCTACGTCGACATCCTGGTGCCCGAGCTGCGCGAGCCCGGCAACGCGGGCAAGTCCTCCTGAGGCCCGCTTGGACGCCGCGCTGCCCCGGCTCGCCGTCACCGCGGGGGAGCCGGCGGGCGTCGGCCCCGAGCTGCTGATCCGCCTGGCCGCCGGCCCGCTGGCGGCCGACCTGGTGGCGATCACCGACCGCGACCTGCTGCGCCGCGCCGCCGCGCGCTGCGGCGCCGCCGTCGCCTTGTCCGACGACGACGGCGCGCGCGTCCGCGCGCGCGCGCCGGGCGCGCTGCGCGTGCATCACGTGCCGCTCGGCGCGGAGGAACGGCCCGGCCATCCCGACCCGCGCAACGCCGCCCACGTGCTCGCCACCCTCGCCGAGGCCGCCGACGGCTGCCTGGCCGGCCGCTACGACGCGGTGGTCACCGCGCCGCTGCAGAAGTCCTCGATCAACGAGGCCGGCATCCGCTTCAGCGGCCACACCGAGTTCTTCGCCGCGCGCGCGCGCGCCGGGGTGGTGATGATGCTGGCCAGCCCCGAGCTGCGCGTGGCGCTGGCCACCACCCACCTGCCGCTGGCCGCGGTGCCGGCGGCGATCACCGCCGCGTCGCTGGAGCGCACGCTGCGCATCGTGCACGCAGAGCTCGGGGCCAAGTTCGGCCTGGCGCGGCCGCGCATCGCCGTGCTCGGCCTCAACCCGCATGCCGGCGAGGGCGGCCACCTGGGGCGGGAGGAGATCGACACCATCGTCCCGCTGCTGGACCGGCTGCGCGCCGAGGGCATGCAGCTGCTCGGCCCGCTGCCCGCCGACACCGCCTTCGTGCCCGCGCAGCGCGCGCGCTACGACGCGGTGCTGGCGATGTACCACGACCAGGCGCTGCCGGTGCTCAAGAGCGAGGCCTTCGACCGCACCGTCAACCTCACCCTGGGCCTGCCCTTCGTCCGCACCTCGGTCGACCACGGCACCGCGCTGGACCTGGCCGGCACGGGGCGCGCCGATCCGTCCAGCATGCTGGCTGCGGCGAGGCTGGCGCTGGAGCTGGCCGCGCGTGCCCCAGGGGCGAGGGACGAGTAGCGAGGGCGCGGACCCGACTACTCGTGCAGGCCACGCATGCCGCGACAGGCTCACGCACGAACACCATCCACGACACCCGGCGCACCTGCGCCCTCGCTACTTGCCCCTCATCCCTCGTTCTTCCACCGCCCCCATCCGGCCGCCCCCCCATGGACCATCCCGCCCGCCCCAAGAAAAGCTTCGGCCAGCACTTCCTGCACGAGCAGCGCTACATCGAGCGCATCGTCGCCGCGATCGCGCCGCGCGCCGGCGACTTCGTGGTCGAGATCGGCCCCGGCGAGGGCGCGCTCACCCTGCCGCTGCTCGCCGCCGCCGGCCGGCTCACCGCGATCGAGCTGGACACCGACCTGATCCCGGACCTCAAGGCGCGCGCCGCCGCCGTGGGCGAGCTGGCGGTGATCCACGCCGACGTGCTCAAGGTGGACTTCACCGCGCTGGCGCACCGCCACGGCGCGGAGCGCCTGCGCCTGGCCGGCAACCTGCCCTACTACATCTCCAGCCCGATCCTGTTCCATTGCGTCGAGCACGCCGCGGCGATCGAGGACATGCACTTCATGCTGCAGAAGGAGGTGGTCGACCGCATGGCCGCCGAGCCGGGCAGCAAGGTCTACGGCCGGCTCTCGGTGATGCTGCAGCTGGCCTGCCGCGTCGAGCCGCTGTTCACCGTGCCGCCGGGCGCGTTCCGCCCGCCGCCGAAGGTGGACTCGGCGGTGGTGCGGCTGGTGCCGCTGGCCGCCCACGAGCGCCACGGCGCCGACCCGCAGCGCGTGCACGCCCTCGTGAAGGCGGCCTTCGCGCAGCGGCGCAAGACGCTCGCCAACGGGCTGAAGGGCCTGCTCGACGCCGAGGCGATCGCGCGCGCCGGCGTCGACCCCAGGGCGCGCGCCGAAACGCTCTCGCCGCTGGACTTCGTCCGCCTGGCCGAACTCGAGGCCGGCGCGCCGGGCGACTGAACGCCGTGCGCCCCAGCCGCGGCGGCAGGCCTTACAATCCGCCCATGAACGACAAGTCCTCCTACACGATCGACGTGCAGGTCGAGACGCGCTTCGTCCCCGACCAATCGAAGCCCGACGACAACCGCTATGTGTTCGCCTACACCGTGACCCTGCGCAACGCGGGCGCGGTGCCCGCGCGCCTGCTCACGCGGCACTGGATCATCACCGACGCCAACGGCAAGGTGGAGGAAGTGCGCGGCGACGGCGTGGTCGGCGAGCAGCCGTGGATGCGCCCCGGCGACGACTACCAGTACACCTCCGGCGCGGTGCTGGAGACCGCGGTGGGCACCATGCGCGGCAGCTACCAGATGCTGGCCGACGACGGCACGCGCTTCGAGGCGCCGATCCCGCCGTTCACCCTGTCGATCCCGCGAACCCTGCACTGATGGCCACCTATGCGATCGGCGACGTGCAGGGTTGCCTTCCCGAACTCCAGCGCCTGCTCGACAAGCTGCGCTTCGATCCCGCGCAGGACCGCCTGTGGTTCTGCGGCGACCTGGTCAACCGCGGCGGGCAGTCGCTGGAGACGCTCAGGCTGATCCACGCGCTGCGCGACCACGTCGTCGTCACCCTGGGCAACCACGACCTCAGCCTGCTCGCCATCGCCGAGCGCCGGCCCGACGCGCAGGCCAAGGTGAACCCCGAGCTGCGCGCGGTGCTGTTCGCCGACGACGCCCCCCCGCTGCTGGACTGGCTGCGCGGGCAGAAGCTGCTGCACCACGACGAGGCGCTGGGCTGGACCATGGTGCACGCCGGGCTGGCGCCCTCGTGGACGCTGCGCCAGGCGCAGCGCGTCGCGCAGGACGTCGAGCGCGAGCTGGCCGGGCCGCACCACGCGAGGCTGCTGAAGAACCTGTTCGGCAACCGCCCCGCCGGCTGGTCGAACCGCCTGCAGGGCATCGAGCGCCAGCGCGCTGCGATCAACACGCTGACCCGCATGCGCTACTGCGACGTCAACGGCCGCATCGACTTCGAGAGCAAGGGCATCCCCGGCACGCAGAAGCCGGGCATGTATCCCTGGTTCGAGGTGCCGGGCATGCGCCGCCGCGAGACGCGCATCGTCTGCGGCCACTGGTCGGCGCTGGGCCGCTTCGCGGGCCTGGGCGTCTACGCCATCGACACCGGCTGCGTGTGGGGCGGCCAGCTCACCGCGCTGCGGCTGGATGCCGAGGAGCCGCAGTACGTCGCGGTGGACGCCGAGCCGCACCGCACGCGGCCGCCCGGCGGCGGCGATTGAGCCGAAGAGGGATGAGGGGCGAGTAGCGAGGGCGCAAAAAGCGCGGCGCCCCGAGTGGCCGCCTGCGCGAGGAATGCCTGCCGCATCGCCAACGGCGCCGCGCAGGGCAGCGAGAGCCCCCGGCCGAAGCGCGCCCTCGCTACCCGCTACTCGCCCCAGGCTGGCCCCGCCCCGTCAGCTCAGCTGGCCGTGGCAGTGCTTGTACTTCTTGCCCGACCCGCACGGGCAGGGATCGTTGCGGCCGATCTTCAGCAGGCCCTCGCGCGGGACCGGCCGCGGCGCCTGCATGGCGCCGGCGGCGAGCGCCTCGGCGTCCGCGTCGAGCGCGCCGGTCGGCGCGCCGCCGCCGCTGGCCAGCATCTGCTGCTGCAGGCGCTGGGCCAGGCGCTGCTGCTCGGCCTCCATCGCGGCGACCTCCTCCTCGCTGCGGATGCGGATGCGCGCCAGCATCTGCACCACCTCCAGCTTGATCCGCTCCAGCATCGCCGAGAACAGCTCGAAGGACTCGCGCTTGAACTCCTGCTTGGGCTGCTTCTGCGCGTAGCCGCGCAGGTAGATGCCCTGGCGCAGGTAGTCCATGCTGGCCAGGTGCTCCTTCCAGGCGTTGTCGAGCACGCTCAGCATCACGTGCTTCTCCAGCTGGCGCATGGTCTCGGCGCCGACCTGCGCCTCCTTGCCCTGGAACAGCTGGCGCATGCCCTCGCGCACGTGCGCGAGGATCGCCGCGTCGTCCAGCTCGTGCTGCTGCTCGACCCAGTGCCTGAGGTCCAGCGCCAGGCCGAACTCGCTCTCCAGCTCGCGGTCGAGGCCGGGGATGTCCCACTGCTCGTCGATGCTGTGCGGCGGCACGTAGCGGCGCACCACCTGCTCGACCACGTCGTCGCGGATGTCGGCGATCGCCTCGGCGATGTCCTCGCCCTCCAGCAGCTCGTCGCGCTGGGCGTAGATCACCTTGCGCTGGTCGTTGGCGACGTCGTCGAACTCCAGCAGGTGCTTGCGGATGTCGAAGTTGTGCTGCTCGACCTTGCGCTGCGCCTTCTCGATCTGCCGGCTGATCATGCGATCCTCCAGCGCGTCGTGCTCCTTCATGCCGAACATGCGCATCCAGCGGCCGACCCAGTCGCCGGCGAAGATGCGCAGCAGGTTGTCCTCCAGCGACAGGTAGAAGCGCGAGGAGCCCGGGTCGCCCTGGCGGCCGGAACGGCCGCGCAGCTGGTTGTCGATGCGGCGGGACTCGTGCCGCTCGGTGCCGATGATGTGCAGGCCGCCGGCGGCCACCACCTGCTCGTGGCGCTTCTTCCAATCGGCCTTGACGCGGGCGCGGTCGGTCTCGCTGGCGTCCTCCGGCAGCGCGGCCAGCGCCGCCTCCAGGCTGCCGCCCAGCACGATGTCGGTGCCGCGGCCGGCCATGTTGGTGGCGATGGTCACCGCGCCCGGCGCGCCGGCCTGCGCCACGATGTGCGCCTCGCGCTCGTGCTGCTTGGCGTTGAGCACCTCGTGCGGGATCCTGTGCGCCTTGAGCAGGCCCGACAGCAGCTCGGACACCTCGATCGAGGTGGTGCCCACCAGCACCGGCTGGCCGCGCTTGTGGCAGTCCTTGATGTCGTCGATCACCGCGTCGTACTTGGCCTTCTGGCCGAGGAAGACCATGTCCGGGTTGTCCTTGCGGATCATCGGCTTGTGGGTGGGGATCACCACCACCTCCAGGCCGTAGATCTGCTGGAACTCGTAGGCTTCCGTGTCCGCCGTGCCGGTCATGCCGGCCAGCTTCTTGTACATGCGGAACAGGTTCTGGAAGGTGATCGTGGCCAGCGTCTGGTTCTCGCGCTGGATCGGCACGCCCTCCTTCGCCTCCACCGCCTGGTGCAGGCCGTCGGACCAGCGCCGGCCCGGCAGCGTGCGGCCGGTGAACTCGTCGACGATGATCACCTCGCCGTCGCGCACGATGTAGTCCACGTCGCGGTGGTAGATCGCGTGCGCGCGCAGCGCGGCGTTGAGGTGGTGCACCACCGCCAGGTTCTTGGAGTCGTACAGGCCGCTGTCCGGCTCGATCACGCCGGCCTGGTGCAGCAGCTCATCGGCGTGCGACATGCCCTCCTCGGACAGGTGCACCTGCTTCTGCTTCTCGTCGACCCAGTAGTCGCCGGGACCGTCCTCCTGCTCCTGGCGGACCATGCGCGGCACGATCTTGTTCACCGCCAGGTACAGCTGCGGCGAGTCCTCGGCCGGGCCGGAGATGATCAGCGGCGTGCGCGCCTCGTCGATCAGGATCGAGTCCACCTCGTCGACGATGGCGTAGTGGAGGCCGCGCTGGTAGCGCTGCTCCTTGCTGAGCGCCATGTTGTCGCGCAGGTAGTCGAAGCCGAACTCGTTGTTGGTGCCGTAGGTGATGTCGGCGGCGTAGGCGGCGTGCTTGTCGGCGTGGTCCATGCCCGGGTACACCACGCCCACCGACAGGCCCAGGAAGTTGTACAGCTTGCCCATCTGCGCGGCGTCGCGGCGGGCCAGGTAGTCGTTCACGGTGACCACGTGCACGCCCTTGCCTTCCAGCGCGTTGAGGTACACCGGCAGCGTGGCCACCAGGGTCTTGCCCTCGCCGGTGCGCATCTCGGCGATCTTGCCCATGTGCAGCACCATGCCGCCGATCAGCTGCACGTCGTAGTGGCGCAGGCCGAGCGCGCGCTTGGACGCCTCGCGCACCACGGCGAAGGCCTCCGGCAGCAGCTTGTCCAGCGGCTCGCCCGCGGCGACGCGCTGCCTGTACTCGTCGGTCTTGCCGCGCAGGGCGTCGTCGCTGAGCTTCTCGAACTCGGGTTCCAGCGCGTTGATGCGCGCGACGGTCTTGGAGAGCTGGCGCAGCACGCGCTCGTTGCGGCTGCCAAACAGGCTCGTCAGGGCACGATTGAGCATCGGTGTTCCGGATTGGGGAAACGGGGCGCCGCGCCCGGGCGCGGCCAAACGGGCATGGTACTACACCCGGCCCGGACTCCCCGGATGGCGGCGCGGCGGGGCCGATTCAAGAGCCCCGCGGCCGGGCCGCGGCCCGGCGGTCAGCGGTGGCTGCGCACGTAGGCCAGCGGGTTCACCACGCGGCCCCCGTACCAGACCTCGAAATGCACGTGCGGGCCGGTGGAGCGGCCGGTGGAGCCCACCCTGGCGATGGCGTCGCCGATGTGCACGCGCTGGCCCGGATGCACCAGCAGGGCGCTGTTGTGCGCGTAGCGGGTCATATAGCCGTTGCCGTGGTCGATCTCCACCACGTTGCCGTAGCCGCTGCGCACGCCGGCGTAGGTGACCATGCCCTCGGCCACCGCATGCACCTGCATGCCCGCGTCGGCGGCGATGTCGATGCCGGTGTGGCGGGCGCTGTGCCCGCTGAACGGGTCCGGCCGGCCGCCGAAGTAGGAGGAGATGTAGCCCTGCACCGGCATCCCGGTGGGCTTGAGGCCGGACTCGATCTTGGCGTCCAGCAGCAGGCTCTGCAGCGCGCTCAGCTGGGCCTGCTGGGCGTCGAACTGGCGGGCGAGCTGGTCGATGCCCGCCTCCAGCGACTGCGGCAGCGTGTAGGCGGTGCTGTCGGCGGTGTCCTCGACGCCGCCGACCGGCGGGTCGCGGTCGAAGTTGAACTCGCTCTCGTCGAGCTTGCCGGCCTGGACCAGGCGCTCGCCGAGCGCGTTGAGGCGGGTCGACTGCGACTGCAGCTGGCCGAGCTTCATCGCCAGGGCGTCGAGGCTGCGCTGCGCGTCCTGCTTCACCGCCGCCAGCTGCGCGTCCTGCTGGCGCACTTGGCGCTTCAGCTCGCCGATCTCGGCCAGCGCGCGGTCGCGCGGGCTGGCCACGGTCAGCGCCAGCGCCGCACCCAGGCCCGCGCAGCCCAGGACGGCCGCCGCCAGCATCGCGCCGACCCGCCAGCGCATGCGCCGGCTGGCCAGGTCCAGCGTTCGTGGCACCGTCTTGGTGCGGGAGACGAGTATGATTTGCATGCCTGCTCAACTTCGAAGATGCCGGCCCATGCAGCGCGCCGATCCACCCGCCCCTCGCCGCACCGCCCCGGGCCCCAGGCCCTTGGGCGAATGCGGCTCCTTCGCCTCGCTGGCCCGGAAGGCCGGCGAGCGGGATGCGTTGGACCGCGCCCTGCGCCAGACGCTGCCGACGCCGCTGCGCGAGCAGGTGCAATTCGCCGACCTGCGCAACGACCGCCTCGTCTTCCTGGCTTCCTCACCGGCCTGGGCGTCACGCCTGCGCCTGCTGCAGGCGCAGATTCTCGCCACCGCGCGCGCCCTCGGCGCACGCGCCAGTTCGGTCACCGTGAAAGTGGTCCCCCGGCCGCCGGCGGCAACGTCGCCGGAACGGCCCAAACCGCTTTCGCCTGCCGCGGCCATCCATCTCAAAGCCGCCGCAGCTTCAGTCACAGACCCCGAGATGCGGGCACTGTTCCTTCAGCTGGCGTCCCTCGCCGAAACTGCTGATTCCCCCTGATGCCGAGGACGCGGATGGGCGGCATCCGGTCCTGCCGGCGGCATGGGCCTCACTGCCCCCGGCGCGCCGGCGAGTGTTTATAGCACGTGAAGGTTAAGGGAAAGTTGGGCCTTTCCCCGGGGCGTGCGGCAAGTCCGGCCGGGGCGTGATGTCGTCCGCAAATTGCTCGCGCCGTCTCCGCACCGGGCCTGTCCGGTTGGACGGACCGGCCTGCCGGGCAGGCCATCGCCCGGCCTGCCGCGGCCCCAAAGCAAAGCGGCCGCATCCCGGAGGATGCGGCCGCCAAGCCGTCGTCGCAGCGGGCGCGGCGCGTCAGATCGCCTGGGCCGGATGCGCGTAGGAAATCGGCGCCGTGGCCGGGTCGTCCTGGTAGCTGACCTCTTCCCACGCGGTGGCGTCGGCCATCAGCGTGCGCAGCAGCTTGTTGTTGAGCTCGTGGCCGGACTTGTGCGCGTAGTAGGCGCCGACCAGGCTGTGGCCGAGCAGGTAGAGGTCGCCGATGGCGTCGAGGATCTTGTGCTTGACGAACTCGTCCTCGTAGCGCAGGCCGTCCTCGTTCAGCACGCGGTAGTCGTCCAGCACCACGGCGTTGTCCATCGAGCCGCCCAGCGCCAGGTTGTGCTCGCGCAGCATCTCGATGTCGCGCATGAAGCCGAAGGTGCGCGCGCGGCTGACTTCCTTCACGAACGAGGTGGTGGAGAAGTCGATCTCCGCCTGCGAGGTGCGCTTGGAGATGATCGGGTGGTTGAACTCGATCGAGAAGCCGACCTTGAAGCCCTCGAACGGCTCGAAGCGGGCCCACTTGTCGCCGTCCTGCACCTTCACCGGCTTCTTGATGCGGATGAAGCGCTTGGCCGCGTTCTGCTCCTCGATGCCCGCCGACTGCAGCAGGAACACGAAGGGGCCGGCGCTGCCGTCCATGATCGGCACCTCCGGCGCGGACAGGTCGACGTAGGCGTTGTCGATCCCTAGGCCGGCCATCGCCGAGAGCAGGTGCTCGACCGTGGAGACGCGCACGTCGCCGTTGACGAGGGTGGTGGACAGGCGCGTGTCGCCGACGTTGTCGGGCCGCGCGTGGATCTCCACCGGCGGGTTGAGGTCGGTGCGGCGGAACACGATGCCGGTGTTCGGCGCCGCCGGACGCAGCGTCATGTAGACCTTGTCACCGGTGTGCAAGCCCACGCCGGTCGCCCGGATGATGTTCTTGAGCGTACGCTGCTTGATCATTTCGGTAGGTACTCGTTGAGAGGCAGCAGCCAACAGGGGACGGATGCTAACACAGTCTTAACCTGAGAAAAAAGCAAACCGTACCGTACAGTCTGTCCACGCTTTCATGTTTCCTTCATCCGTGAAGGGCGTCACATCTCACGAACAAGCCCTTTTCCATCAATTGCTTGCAAGAAAACACCCCCGCCGCCGGGACGGGAAGCCGGCGCGGGGGGAGCCTTTCCGGCTGGCGTTCCTGCCAGCCGGTCGCGTGGCCGGAAGCCCGGCACGCAGCCTGCCATGGGCCGATCGACGACCGCCCCGGCCGGGCCTTGCGGGCCCGACCGCACCGGCGTGTCCTCACACTGACACGCCGACCGGGCGATTCGTTCAATCGGTTTTTACACTTTTCACCTTCCGCCGGACGGCGCCGCTCAGTCGGCCTGGCGGCGCAGGAAGGCCGGGATGTCCAGGTAGTCCAGGTTCGGGTCGACCGGCTTGGCGCCGCCGTCGCCGCGCGCGGTGCTGGCCACCACCTCCGGCTGGGCGTAATCCACCACCTCGTTGCCGGTGCCGGTGCGCAGCACCACCGGACGCGGGCGCTGGCGCATCTCCACCTGCTGGGTGGCGACCGGACGCACCGGCTGGCGGCCGGCGGCGCGGTTGAGGCCGGTGGCCACCACGGTGACGCGCACGTCGTCCTGCATCTCCGGGTCGAGCGAGGTGCCGATCACCACGGTGGCGTCCTCGCTGGCGAAGTCGTGGATCACCCGGCCGATCTCGTCGAACTCGCGCATGGTGAGGTTGGGGCCGGCGGTGACGTTGACCAGGATGCCGCAGGCGCCGTTGAGGTTGACGTCCTCCAGCAGCGGGTTGTTGATCGCCGCCTCGGCCGCGGCCTGCGCGCGGTCGTCGCCGCGGGCGGTGCCCGAGCCCATCATCGCCATGCCCATCTCGCTCATCACCGTGCGCACGTCGGCGAAGTCGACGTTGATCAGGCCCGGCGCGGTGATCAGGTCGGCGATGCCCTGCACCGCGCCCTGCAGCACGTCGTTGGCGGCCTTGAAGGCGTTGAGCAGGGTGACCTCGCGGCCGAGCACGGACAGCAGCTTCTCGTTCGGCACGGTGATCAGCGAGTCCACGTGCTGGGACAGGTCCTCGATGCCCTTCAGCGCCACCTGCATGCGCCGGCGCCCCTCGAACGGGAACGGCTTGGTGACCACCGCCACGGTGAGGATGCCCTTCTCCTTGGCCAGCTGCGCCACCACCGGCGCCGCGCCGGTGCCGGTGCCGCCGCCCATGCCGGCGGTGATGAACACCATGTCGGCGCCGTCGAGCACCTCCTCGATGCGCTCGCGGTCCTCCAGCGCGGCCTGGCGGCCGACCTCGGGGTTCGCGCCCGCGCCCAGGCCCTTGGTGACGTTGGCGCCCAGCTGCAGGTGGGTGGTGCGCCCGGCGCAGCTCTTCATCGCCTGCGCGTCGGTGTTGGCGACGACGAACTCGACGCCCTCGATGTTGGCGTTGAGCATGTGCGCCACGGCGTTGCCGCCGCCGCCGCCCACGCCGATGACCTTGATGACCGCGTTTGGTGCCAGTTTTTCGATCAGTTCGAACATTTCCCGTCCTCCGTAGAGCGCTACGTTGTCGTTGTATCCCCGGGCGCGGCTCCTGCCGGACCGGGGCGGTGGGCGAACCTCCATTCGCCCGTGGCGGCGCTCCCTGCCGCCGGAAGCCTTGCGGCCTGGAACGGGGCCCGCGCCCCGTCCCGGCCTAGAAATTCCGGGTGACCCAGTTGCGCAGCTTGCCGACCAGCCCGCCCACGCTGCCGCCGGCCGGGCCGCTCACGCGCATGCCGCCGGCGCGCGCGCCGTGCAGCAGCAGGCCCACGCCGGTGGAGTGCAGCGGGTTGGCGACCACCTCGCCCAGGCCGGTGACGTGCTGCGGCACGCCGACGCGCACCATCTTGTGGAAGATCTCCTCGGCCAGCTCCAGCGCGCCTTCCATCCGCGCGGCGCCGCCGGTGAGCACCACGCCGGCCGCCACCAGGCTCTCGTAGCCGGAGCGGCGCAGCTCGTCCTGCACCATCTCGAAGATCTCCTCGTAGCGCGCCTGCACGCTCTGCGCGAGCGACTGGCGGGCCAGCCGGCGCGGCGGGCGGTCGCCCACGCTGGGCACCTGGATGGTCTCCTCCGCGTGCGCCAGCTGGGCCAGCGCGCAGGCGTACTTGATCTTGATCTCCTCGGCGTGCGCGGTCGGCGTGTGCACGCCGTAGGCGATGTCGTTGGTGACCTGGTCGCCGCCCACCGGCAGCGACTTGGTGTAGCGGATCGCGCCCTGGGTGTAGATGGCGATGTCGGTGGTGCCGGCGCCGATGTCGACCAGGCACACGCCCAGCTCGCGCTCGTCGTCGGTGAGCACCGACTTGCTGCTGGCCACCGCCGAGGGCACCAGCTCGTCCACCGACAGCCCGCAGCGCTGGATGCACTTGGTGATGTTCTGCACCGCCGCCGCCGCGCCGGTGACCAGGTGCACGCTGGCCTCCAGGCGCACGCCGCTCATGCCCACCGGCGAGCGGATGCCGTCCTGGCCGTCGATGCGGTACTCCTGCGACTCCTTGTAGAGCACCTTGCGGTCGGCCGGGATCGCCACCGCGCTGGCCGCCTCCAGCACCTGCTCCAAATCGCCGGGGGTGACCTCGCGGTCGCGGATCGCCGCGGTGCCGTGCGAGTTCTTGGTTTCCAGGTGGCTGCCGGAGATCGAGGCGTACACCGAGCGGATGTCGCAGCCGGCCATCAGCTCGGCCTCCTCCACCGCGCGCTGGATCGAGTGCACGGTGGACTCGATGTCCACCACCGAGCCGCGCTTCATGCCGCGCGAGACGTGCGAGCCCAGCCCGATCACCTCGATCGGCTCGCCCGGCTCGTACTCGCCCACGATCGCCGTCACCTTGGAGGTGCCGATGTCCAGGCCGACCACGAGTTGCTTGTCGTTGCGGGTCTTCATGTGCGGGGCGTGCCTCCGGAGGGTGCGGCGGCCGGCGCCTGCGGCGGCCACCGCACGGCGAAACCGTTGGTGTAGCGAAGGTCGGCGTAGAGGAAGTTGTCCGCGTGGCCGGCCATCAGCTGCGGGTAGACGTCGAGGAAGCGGCGCAGCCGGCGGCCGGCCTGCTCGCGGTCGCCGAGCACGATCTGCGCGCCGTCGGCGGTGGCCAGGCTCCAGCTGCCGCGCTCGGTGAGCGCCACGCCGGTGATCCTCAGGCGGGTGCCGGCGAAGGCCTTCTGCGCCTCGGCGTAGAAGCTCACCACCTCGGCCAGGCGCGCGTCGGGGCCGCGCAGCGCCGGCAGGCCGGCGGCCTCGGCGTCCTGCGGGGCGTCGAACACCTGGCCCTGGCGGCTGATCAGCTGCTTGTCGTTCCAGCGCGCGAACGGCTGGCGCTCGTACACGCGCAGGATCAGCGTGTCCGGCCAGCGCTTGCGCGCCTCCACCGACTCCACCCACGGCAGCGCGGCGACCGCCTTCTGCACGGCATCCAGGTCCAGCGCGAAGAAGCCCCGGCCCAGCCGCGGCAGGATCGCGGCGCGGATCTGCTCGGCGCCGACGTGCTTGAACTCGGCCTGCACGGTGAGCCGGGTCACCGGCCAGCGGTTGGCGGCGAACCAGCCGCGCAGCACGCCGACCACCGGCAGCGCGACCAGCGCGATCGCCAGGCACCAGGCGAGGAGGCGGATGGCGCCCCTCATGGACCGTCTCCTGCGGAGCCGGTCCGGGAACCGGGAACGGGGAACGGGGAACGGGCAGTATCCGGCGGATGGGGGGTTCCGGACCCGGACGAGCCGACCGGAGCGCGGCCTGCGACGTCATGGAAACCGCCCGTTCCCCGTTCGCCGTTCCCCGCTCCCTGCTCCTTGAAACTCGTCTCCAGCACCCGCCAGCACAGCGTGGCGTAGTCGATGCCGGCCGCCGCCGCGGCCTTGGGCACCAGCGAGTGCGAGGTCATGCCCGGCGCGGTGTTCACCTCCAGCAGCCAGTTGCGGCCCTGGCGGTCGCGCATCACGTCCACGCGGCCCCAGCCGGAGCAGCCCAGCGCGTCGAACGCGGCCAGCGCGAGGCGGCGGATCTCCTGCTCGGCCTCGCCCTGCAGGCCCGGGCAGAGGTACTGGGTGTCCTCGGCGACGTACTTGGCGTCGTAGTCGTAGAACGCGCCCTTGGGCACGATGTGGATGGACGGCAGCACCTGGCGGCCGAGGATGCCGACGGTGAGCTCGTCGCCCTCGATCAGCGTCTCCATCAGCAGGTCGCCCGGGTACCTCGCCGCCAGCTCGACCGCGCTGTCCAGCCGCGCCTCCTCGAACACGCGGGTGACGCCCACGCTGGAGCCCTCGCAGGCGGGCTTGACGATCAGCGGGTAGCCGACCTCGCGCGCCGCCGCGTGCACCGCGGCGGCGTCCGCGCCGCGCGGCAGCGCCGCGAACCCGGGCGTGGGCAGGCCCATCGACTGCCACACGCGCTTGGCGCGCACCTTGTCCATCGACAGCGCCGAGCCGAGCACGCCCGAGCCGGTGTAGGGCACGTTGAGCGATTCCAGCGCGCCCTGCAGCACGCCGTCCTCGCCGCCGCCGTGCTGGCCGTGCAGGATGTTGAACACGCGCGCGAAGTGGCCGGCGCGCAGCGCGTCGAGCAGCGCCGGGATGCCGTCGATGGCGTGCGCGTCCACGCCGCGCGAGCGCAGCGCCGCCAGCACGTTGCGGCCGGAGTCCAGCGACACCTCGCGCTCGGCGGAGCTGCCGCCCATCACCACCGCGACGCGGCCGAACTGTGCCGGATCGGTAATCGTCTTGCTCATGCCTTGCCCGTCTTCAGTTGGCCGGCCTGCGCCAGCTCCACCGCCGCCGCGCCGATGTCGCCGGCGCCGAGCAGCAGCAGCAGGTCGCCGTCGCGCAGCAGCGCCGGCAGGGTGTCCTTGAACTCGCGCGGGTGCTCGACCAGCACCGGGTCGACCTTGCCGCGCGCGCGCACCGCGCGCGCCAGCGCGCGGCCGTCGGCGCCGGCGATCGGCGCCTCGCCGGCCGGGTAGACGTCGGTGAGCACCAGCACGTCGGCCTCGGCCAGCACGTTGGCGAAGTCGTCCATCAGGTCGCGCGTGCGGCTGTAGCGGTGCGGCTGGAAGGCCACCACCAGCCGGCGCTCCGGCCAGCCGCCGCGCGCGGCGGCGAACACCGCGGCCAGCTCGCGCGGATGGTGGCCGTAGTCGTCCACCAGCAGCACGCTGCCCTGGTCCAGCGCCAGCTCGCCGCGGCGGTGGAAGCGCCGGCCCACGCCCTGGAAGCTGGCCAGCGCGCGGGCGATCGCCACCGGCTCCACGCCGAGCTGCCAGCCGATGCTGGCGGCGGCCAGCGCGTTGAGCACGTTGTGCCGGCCCGGCAGGTTGAGTTCCACCGGCAGCGCGCTGTCGCGGCCCGGCAGGTGCAGGTCGAAGTGCATGCGGAAGCCGTGCTGCTCGATGCGGCTGGCGCGCACGTCGGCGTCGGCCGCGTCGATGCCGTAGGTCGTCACGCGGCGCGTGGTGTCCCTGGCCAGCTCCGCCACCTCGGGGTCGTCCACGCACAGCACGGCCAGGCCGTAGAACGGCAGGCGGTGCAGGAAGTCGGCGAAGGCCTTCTTCACCTCGGCGAAGTCGCCGTGGTAGTTCTCCAGGTGGTCGGCGTCGATGTTGGTGATCGCGGCGATCACCGGCGACAGCAGCAGGAAGGAGCCGTCCGACTCGTCCGCCTCGGCCACCAGGTACTGGCCGGTGCCCAGCCGCGCGTTGGCGCCGGCGGCGTTGAGCTGGCCGCCGATCACGAAGGTGGGGTCGTAGCCGGCCTCGGCCAGCACGCTGGCGACCAGGCTGGTGGTGGTGGTCTTGCCGTGCGTGCCGGCGATGGCGATGCCGCGGCGGAAGCGCATCAGCTCGCCCAGCATCTCCGCGCGCGGGATCACCGGGATGCGCGCGGCGCGGGCGGCGACCAGCTCCGGGTTGTCCTGGCGGATCGCGCTGGAGGTCACCACCACGTCGGCGTCGCCCACGTGCCCGGCCGCGTGGCCCACGTGCACGGCGATGCCGAGCTTGGCCAGCCGCTGCGCGGTGGGCGAGTTGGCCTTGTCCGAGCCGGACACGGTGTAGCCCAGGTTGTGCAGCACCTCGGCGATGCCGCTCATGCCGACGCCGCCGATGCCGATGAAGTGCACGCGGCGGAAGGTGCTCATGAGGTCCTCGTGCGCGAGCAGGCGGCGCGGCGTCATGCGGCCACCTCCAGGCAGGCGCGCGCGATCGCCTGCGCGGCGTCGGGCTTGGCCAGCGCGCGCGCGGCCTCGGCCATCGCGCGCAGGCGCGCGCGGTCGTGCAGCAGCGCGTCGAGGCGCTGCGCGAGTTGCTGTAGGTCCAAATCGCGTTCCTGGATCAGTTCGGCGGCGCCGGCGGCGACCAGCGCCTCGGCGTTGCGGGTCTGGTGGTCGTCCACCGCGTGCGGGAAGGGCACGAGCACCGCGCCGAGCCCGGCGGCGGTGAGCTCGGCGAGGGTCAGCGCGCCGGCGCGGCACACCGCGAGGTCGGCCCAGGCGTAGGTGCCGGCCATGTCCTCGACGAAGGGCACCACCTGCGCCTCGACGCCGGCCTGTGTATAGGCCGCGCGCGCCTCGTCGAGGCCGCGCTGGCCGCACTGGTGCAGCACCTCCGGGCGGCGCTCCGGCGGCAGCAGCGCCAGCGCCTTCGGCAGCGCGAGGTTGAGCGCGCGCGCGCCCAGGCTGCCGCCCAGCACCAGCAGGCGCGGCCGGCCCGCGCGGCCGGCGAGGCGCTGCGCGGGCGCGGGCAGCGCGGCGATCGCCGCGCGCACCGGGTTGCCCACCCACTCGGCGCCGGGCAGCGCGTCGGCGAAGCCGGCCAGCACGCGGCGCGCGTGGTGGGCCAGCTTGCGGTTGGTGAAGCCGGCCACGCGGTTCTGCTCGTGCACCAGCAGCGGCACGCCGGTGAGGCGCGCGGCCACGCCGCCGGGACCGGCCACGTAGCCGCCCATCGACAGCACGCTGCGCGGCCTGAGCCGGCGCAGCACGCCGAGCGAGGCGGCGAGCGAACGCGCCAGCATCAGCGGCGCCAGCAGCCGCGTCTTCAGGCCCTTGCCGCGCAGGCCGCCGACCGCCACGGTGTGCAGCTCGATGCCGTGCGCCGGCACCACGCGCGTCTCCATGCCGCCGGCCGCGCCCAGCCAGGCCACCGGCACGCCCTGCGCGCGCAGCGTCTCGGCCACGGCCAGGCCGGGAAAGATGTGGCCGCCGGTGCCGCCGGCCATGATCAGCACGGGCCGCTGGCCGCTCATGCCGCCGCTCCTTCGCGCAGGGCCGCGCCCGGCACCGCCAGCGCCGGCACGCGGGTGGCCATCTGGCGCGCGTCGAGCGCGCGGTTGATCTCGAAGGTGGCGCGCAGCAGCACGCCGGCCATCGCGCAGGTGAGCAGCACCGAGGAGCCGCCCGAGCTGATCAGCGGCAGGGTCAGGCCCTTGGTCGGCAGCGCGCCGAGGTTCACCCCGATCGACACCATCGCCTGCAGGCCCAGCATCAGCGAGATGCCGAAGGCCACGTAGCCGGCGAAGCGCTGGCCCAGCTCCACGCCCTTCAGGCCCAGGTACAGCCCGCGCCCCACCGCCAGCGCGAACAGGCCGATCACCAGCGCGATGCCGGCCAGGCCCAGCTCCTCGCCGATCACCGCGAGGATGAAGTCGGTGTGCGCCTCGGGCAGGTAGGACAGCTTGAGCACGCTCGAGCCCAGCCCCACCCCGGTCCACTCGCCGCGGCCAATCGCCATCAGCGACTGGGTGAGCTGGAAGCCGTCGTTGAACGGGTCCTTCCACGGGTCCATGAACGAGGTCAGCCGCTTCATGCGGTAGCTCTCGCTGGTCGCCGCGACCACCAGCGCCGGCATCAGCGGCAGGCCCATCAGGAACAGGTAGAGCGGCCGCGCGCCGCCCAGCCAGACCATGCCGATGGTGACCGCGATCACCAGCGTGGCCGAGCCGAAGTCCGGCTGCAGCAGCAGCAGCACGACGATCGCGCCGGCCACGATGATCGGCCGCAGCAGGCCCCAGAACTTGGTCTCCACGCTCTCGCGGTGGCGCACCAGGAAGCTCGCCACGTACATCACCAGGATCAGCTTCATCGCCTCCACCGGCTGGAAGCTCAGCACGATCAGGTTGAGCCAGCGCCGCGCGCCGTTGATGCGCATGCCCACGTGCGGCACGAACACCGCCAGCAGCAGCAGGCCGCCGAGCAGCAGCAGCGGCAGCGAGTACTTCTCCAGCAGCTTCAGCTCGGTGCGCATCGCCGCGCCGGCCAGCACCAGGCCCAGGCCGAGGTAGAACAGGTGCTTCTTGAGGTAGTAGAGCGCGCCGACGTGCTGGCTGTCGGCCACCGCGATCGAGCTGGAGGCCACCATCACCACGCCGAGGCCGGCCAGGCCGACCAGCGCGACCAGCAGCGGCAGGTCGAAGCTGCCGCGCGGGCCGTGCCGCTTGATCGCCTGGCTGGAACCGAAGCCGAACATCGTCAGCGCACCTTCAACGTCGCCAGGCCGACCAGCACCAGCACCACGCTGATGATCCAGAAGCGCACGATCACCCGCGGCTCGGGCCAGCCCTTCAGCTCGAAGTGGTGGTGGATCGGCGCCATGCGGAAGATGCGCCTGCCGGTGAGCTTGAAGCTGGCCACCTGCAGCATCACCGAGACCGTCTCCATCACGAACACGCCGCCCATCACGATCAGCACGATCTCCTGCCGCACGATCACCGCGACGGTCGCCAGCGCCGCGCCGATCGCCAGCGCGCCGACGTCGCCCATGAACACCTGCGCCGGGTAGGTGTTGAACCACAGGAAGCCCAGCCCCGCGCCGGACAGCGCGCCGCACACGATCGCCAGCTCGCCCGCGCCGGGGATGGGCGGGATGCCCAGGTACTCGGAGAACAGCCGGTTGCCGGCCAGGTAGGCGAACACGCCCAGCGCGCCGGAGACCAGCACGGTCGGCATGATCGCCAGGCCGTCCAGGCCGTCGGTGAGGTTCACCGCGTTGGAGAAGCCCACGATCATGAAGTAGGCGATCACCACGAAGAACAGCCCCAGCGGCACCGCCACCTGCTTGAACAGCGGCACGAACAGCGCCGTCTCCGGCACCGGCGCCAGGCCGGTGGCGTGCGGCGCGGTGTGGTAGAGGAACAGCGCGGCCGCCAGGCCGAACACCGACTGCCAGAAGTACTTCCAGCGCGAGGCCAGGCCGCGGCTGTCCCTCAGCACCAGCTTCTTGTAGTCGTCGTAGAAGCCGATCGCGCCGAAGCACACCAGCACCGCCAGCACCGTCCACACGTAGCGGTTGTGCAGGTCGGTCCACAGCAGCGTGCTGATCGCCACCGCGAGCAGGATCATCACGCCGCCCATGGTCGGCGTGCCGGCCTTGGACAGGTGGCTCTGCGGGCCGTCCTTGCGCACCACCTGGCCCGCCTTGAGCGCGGCCAGCTCGTTGATCATGCGCGGCCCGAACAGCAGCGACAGCGCCAGCGCGGTGAGCGCGGCCATGATCGTGCGGAAGGTGATGTACTGGAACAGGTGCAGGGCGGTGAAGTGCCGCGCCATCCAGTCCGCCAGTTCAAGCAGCATCGGATGCGCCCTCCCCTTGCCCGCCGTTCTTCAGCGCGGCCACCACCTGCTCCATGCCGGCCGAGCGCGAGCCCTTGACCAGGCAGGTGACGCCCGCGTGCAGCTGCCGCTTCAGCGACGCCGCCAGCGCCGCCTTGTCGGCGTGGTGCTCGCCGCCCGCGCCGAAGGCTTCCGCCGCCGCCGCGGCCAGCGGGCCGGCGGCGAACAGCCGCTCGATCCCCGCCGCCTTCGCGCGCGCGCCGATGCCCGCGTGCAGCGCGCGCGCCCCGGCGCCCAGCTCGGCCATGTCGCCCAGCACCAGCCAGCGCTCGCCGGACGCCAGCGCCAGCGTGTCGATCGCCGCGCCGACCGAGCCGGGGTTGGCGTTGTAGCTGTCGTCGATCAGCGTCCAGCCGCCGGGCATCGCCTCGGCGCGCAGCCGGCCGGCCACGCCGGGCGCCTGCTCCAGCCCTTCCACGATGGCGGCCAGCGGCACCTCCAGCGCCAGCGCGATGGCCGCCGCGGCCAGCGCGTTGGCGACGTTGTGGCGGCCCGGCAGCGGCAGGTCCACCTCGGCGTCGCCCTGCGGCGTGCTCAGCACGAAGTCCGAGCCGTCCACGCGCAGCGCCACGATGTCGGCGCCGACGTCGGCCTTGTGGTCCAGCCCGAAGCGCAGCGTGCGGCGCGCGCCGGCCAGGCCGGCGAAGAAGCCGGCGAAGGCGTCGTCCGCGTTGATGATCGCCACGCCGTCCGCGGGCAGCGCCTGGTACAGCGCGCCCTTGGTCTCGGCCACGCCTTCCACGCTGCCCATGCGCTCAAGGTGCGCCGGCGCGATGGTGTTGACGAGGCCGATGTCGGGCCGCGCGATGGCGGCGAGGTAGGCGATGTCGCCGGGCTTGCCCGCGCCCATCTCCAGCACCGCGTACTCGGCGTCCTCCGGCATCGCCAGCAGGGTCAGCGGCAGGCCCAGCTCGTTGTTGTAGTTGCCGGCGTTGACGTGGGTGCGGCCGTGGCGCGAGAGGATCGAGGCGGCGAGCGTCTTCACCGTGGTCTTGCCGTTGGAGCCGGTGATGCCGACCACGCGCGCGCTGCGCTGCGCGCGCACCGCGCTGGCCAGGTCGCCCAGCGCCAGCGCGCTGTCGCCCACCAGCACCTGCGGCAGCGGGCCGTCCACCCGGCGCTCGACCAGCGCGGCCACCGCGCCGCGCGCGGCGGCGTCGGCGAGGAAGTCGTGGCCGTCCACGCGCTCGCCCTTGATCGCCACGAACAGGTCGCCCGGGCGCAGCCTGCGCGTGTCGATCGCCACCCCGGCGACGTCCGCGTCGGCGCCGAGCAGGCGGCCGTGGGTCCACAAGGCGATGGCGCTCAGCCGCATCATGCGTTCTTCTCCAGCAGAGCGCGCGCCACCGCGAGGTCGTCGAACGGGCGCTTGCCGCCCGGGCCTTCCTGGTAGGTCTCGTGGCCCTTGCCGGCGACCAGCACCACGTCGCCCGGCCGCGCCTGCGCCAGCGCGTGACCGATCGCCGCGGCACGGTCGCGCAGCACCGTGGCGGGCCGGGCCATGCCGGCCAGGATCTGCGCCACGATGGCGTCGCCGTCCTCGCCGCGCGGGTTGTCGTCGGTGACGATCGCCACGTCGGCCAGCCGCTCGGCGATCGCGCCCATCTGCGGGCGCTTGCCGGCGTCGCGCTCGCCGCCGCAGCCGAACACGCAGATCAGCCGTCCCGCGCAGTGCGCGCGCAGCGCGGACAGCGCCTGCTCCAGCGCGTCGGGCGTGTGTGCGTAGTCGACCACCACCAGCGGCCGCTCCGCGCCGCCGCCCAGGCGGTTCATGCGGCCGGGGATCGGCCCGAGCGCCTCCAGCGTGTCCGCGATCCGCGCGAACGGCATCTCCAGCGCGCCGAGCGCGCCCGCCACGGCGAGCAGGTTGGCCACGTTGAAGCGCCCCAGCAGCGGGCTGCGCAGGGGCCGCTCGCCCCATGGCGTGCGCAGCGTGAAGGCCAGCCCCTCGGTGGAGGTGGCGACGTCGCGCGCGGCGAGCTCGGCGCCGGCGTCGCCCGCGGCGCTGTAGCGCAGCGCGCGCACGCCCGGCGCCAATCCTGCGGCCAGCGTGCGGCCGAAGGCGTCGTCGACGTTCACCACCGCGGCCTGCAGGCCCGGCCAGGCGAACAGCTTCGCCTTGGCCGCGCCGTAGGCCTCCATGCTGCCGTGGTAGTCCAGGTGGTCGCGGGTGAGGTTGGTGAACACCGCCACCTGGAACGCCACCGCGCCCACGCGGCCCTGTTCCAGCGCGTGCGAGGACACCTCCATCGCCACGTGGGTGGCGCCCTGCGCGCGGAAGTCCGCCAGCAGGCGCTGCACGCTGATCGCGTCCGGCGTGGTGCGCTCGCCCTCGCGCAGCTGCCCGTGCAGGCCGGCGCCGAGCGTGCCGATGGTGGCGGCGCGGTGGCCGAGCCGGCTCAGCGCCTGCGCCAGCAGCTGCACGGTGGAGGTCTTGCCGTTGGTGCCGGTGACGCCGACCACGTGCATCGCCTCGGACGGGCGACCGTAGAAGCGCGCGGCGATCTCGCCGACCTGCCGGTGCAGGCCGTCGATCCACAGCAGCGGCGCGCCGGCCTCGTCCGCCGGCTGCGGCGGCGCCTCGGCCAGCACCACCCGCGCGCCGCGGCGCACCGCGCCCGGCGCGAAGGCGATGCCGTGCTCGCGGGTGCCGCGCAGGGCCAGGAAGGCGTCGCCCTCGCGCACCTGGCGCGAGTCGAGCGCGAGCCCCGAAACGGCCAGGTCGCCGAGCCCGGCGGGGTCGGCGATGCCGGCGAGCAGCTGGGAGAGCGGGCGCGCCGTCATGGGTTCGGGTCCTCGATCGGCTCGTCGTCGATCGACACGTCGTCCTTCGGCTTGGCGCCGACCAAGCCGCCCTGGCCCTGCAGCGGGCCGCCCGCGTACCAGCGCCCGATGTTGTCCGGCGGCACGTCGAGCAGGCGCAGCGCGCCCTCCATCACCTTGGCGAACACCGGGCCGGAGACCATGCCGCCGTAGTAGCTGCGCTTCTTCGGGTCGTCGATGATCACCACGCCGACCAGGCGCGGGTCGGTGGCCGGCACCATGCCGGCGAAGGCGGCGGTGTAGTTGTTCTTGGCGTAGCCGCCGGCGGAGGCCTTGTGCGCGGTGCCGGTCTTGCCGGCGACGATGTAGTTGGCCACCTGCGCCGCGGTGGCGGTGCCGCCCGGCGCGGTCACCGTCTCCATCATCTTCACCACCTGCGCGGCGATCTCCGGTGTGACGATGGCTCTGGGCTCGTTGATCGCGTCCTTGACGAAGGTGGGCGAGTGCATCACGCCGCCGTCGGCCAGCGTGGCGTAGGCGTTGGCCAGCTGCAGCGGGGTCACGTTGAGGCCGTAGCCGTAGCCCATGATCGCCTTCTCCAGCGGGCGCCAGTCGCGGCCGACCTTGAGGTAGCCGGAGGCCTCGCCGGGAAAGCCGCTGTTGGTGCTGTTGCCGAAGCCGAACGCGCGGTAGGTGTCGTACATCAGCGCGGTGTCCAGCTGCATCGCGATGTGCGCCGCGCCCACGTTGCTGGACTTGGTGATCACCCCGGTGGGCGTCAGCACGCCCCAGTTGTGCGTGTCGTGGATGTCGTGGCCCTGGAAGAACCAGTGCCCGCCGCCGGTGTCGATCAGCGGGCTGGTCGGGGTGAACCTGCCGCTGGCCAGCGCCGCGGTCATCAGGATCGGCTTGACCGTGGAGCCGGGCTCCAGCACGTCGGTCATCGCGCGGTTGCGCCGCTGCGCGGCCGAGCTGCCGCGCACCGCGTTGGGGTTGTAGGTGGGCAGGTTGACCATCGCCAGCACCTCGCCGCTCTTCGCGTCGAGGATCACCATCGAGCCGGACTCGGCCTCGAACTGCTCCAGCGCGCTCTTCAGCTCGTTGTAGGCGAGGAACTGGATGCGCCGGTCGATGCTGAGCGTGAGGCTCTTGCCCGGCTTGGGCTCGCGCACCAGCTCGACGTCCTCCACCACGTGGCCCATGCGGTCGCGGATCACCCGCTTGGCGCCGGGCTTGCCGGCCAGCCAGTCGTCGAAGGCCAGCTCCAGCCCCTCCTGGCCGTGGTCGTCGATGTTGGTGAAGCCGAGCACGTGCGCGGTCACCTCGCCCGAGGGGTAGTAGCGCTTGTACTCGCGCTGGCCGTTGACCCCGGGGATGCCCAGGTCCAGCACCGCCTGCGCCGCCTCCGGCGGCATCTGCCGGCGCAGGTAGACGAACTCGCGGTCGGAGCGCTGCGCCAGCCGTTCCTTCAGCTCGGCCGCGTCCACGCCCAGCGCGCGCGCCAGCTCGGGGATGCGCTCCTCGTTCTCCAGCACCTCCGGCGGGTTGGCCCAGATCGAGACCACCGGGGTGGATACCGCCAGCGGCTCGCCGTTGCGGTCGAAGATGGTGCCGCGCGACACCGCGATCGGCATCTCGCGCAGGAAGCGCGCCTCGCCCTGCTCCTGGTAGAACTGCTTGCGCACCACCTGCAGGTCGAACGCGCGCGCGAGCAGGCCCAGCGCGGCCAGCACCAGCACGGCCACCACCACCGTCATGCGGCGCCGCGCGCTTGGCGCGGCGACACGGCGGCGGCTCGACTGGGTGAGGGCGACGGGACGGGGGCGCAGGGTCATCGGCGCACCAGCTGGACGTCCTGCGGACGCGGCATGACCATGCCGAGCTTGCTGCGCGCCTCCTCGTCGATGCGGCGCGGCTCGGCCCAGGTGGCCTGCTCCAGCTCCAGCCGGCCGTACTCGATGTTGAGCTCGTCGCGCTGGTTCTGCAGCCCGCTCAGCTGCACGAACAGCACGCGGCTCTCGTGGCGCGCCCACACCACGCCGATCGCGCTGGCCAGCACGGCCAGCAGCAGCACCACCAGGGCCACCGCGCCGGCGGCCTTCATGCGAGCTTCTCCGCCACGCGCAGCACCGCCGAGCGGGCGCGCGGGTTGGCCGCCAGCTCGGCCTCCGCGGGGAAGCACGGCTTGCCCACCGCCTTCAGCCGCGCCGGCGCCGCGGCGACCGGCGGGCCGCGCCGGCTGCCCTGCACGCGGCCCTCGTGGTCGCGGATGAAGCGCTTGACCGCGCGGTCCTCCAGCGAATGAAAGCTGATCACCGACAGGCGGCCGCCCGGCCTGAGCAGCGACAGCGCCGCGTCGAGGCCCCGCCCGAGCGATTCCAGCTCGCCGTTCACGCGGATGCGCAGGGCCTGGAAGCTGCGCGTGGCCGGGTGCTTGCCCGGCTCGCGGCGGCCGACGGCGCGCTCGATCAGCGCGGCCAGCTCGCCGGTGCGGGTGATCGGCCGCTCGGCGCGCTGCGCGACGATGGCGCGGGCGATCTTCCGGCTGAAGCGCTCCTCGCCGTAGGTCCACAGCACGTCGGCGATCTCGCGCTCGCCGGCGCGCGCGAGGAAGTCGGCCGCGCTCTCGCCCTGGGTGGGGTCCATGCGCATGTCCAGCGGCGCGTCGGCCATGAAGCTGAAGCCGCGCGCGGCCTCGTCCAGCTGCGGCGAGGACACGCCGAGGTCGAGCAGGATGCCGTCCAGGCCGCCGGCGGTCTCGTCCCACTCGGCCATGGAGGAGAAATTGGCGTGGCGGATCGCCACGCGCGGGTCGGCGCCGAACTCGGCGCGCGCCGTGGCGACCGCCTGCGGGTCGCGGTCCATCAGCAGCAGGCGGCCGGCGGGGCCCAGGCGCGACAGCACGGCGCGGGCGTGGCCGCCGCGTCCGAAGGTGCCATCGAGATAACGCCCGCCTGCCCGCACGGCGAGTCCCTCCACTGCTTCGCCCAGCATCACCGGGATGTGCCGCAACTCACGCTCGGCCATGCCGCACTCCCGCTCCCGTCCCGCACATCCGCGCCGCGCCCTTACAGGCGCAGCTCGGCCATTTCGTCGGTGATCTCGTCTTCGCCGATGGTCTGGCGGATCTTGGCCAGGTGGGCCTGTTCGCTCCAAAGCTCGAACTTGTTGCCCATGCCCAGCAGCACCGCCTTCTTCTCGATGCCCGTGGTCGCGCGCTGGCTGGCCGGCAGCAGGATGCGCGCGGCGCCGTCCGGCTCGACCACCGCCGCGGCGCCGACCAGTTTCATCTGCATGTCCCGATGGGCCGCCTTGACCTTGGGCAGCGCGTTCACCTGGTCGCGCACCTGCTCCCACTCCGCGTACGGGAACAGCCACAGGCAGCCCGTCTCGAAGGGGTTGTAGGTGATCACCAGCCGGTTCGCGCACGCGCCGGCGACCAGCTCCCGATACGCGGTCGGGATGGCCAGCCGGCCCTTGTCGTCGACGGTGATGGCGGTCTCGCCCTGGAACACGACCCAAGTGACTCCACTAATTCCCACGATTTCACACTGAATGCCACGATAGTCTCGCCGCCTGAGACTGTCAAGCGATTTTCTTTTGTGAATCAAGGAGAAAGGCGAAGCTGGGGCAGAAATTCCAGCATTTTCGAGGAAGCCTCCAGAGGTGCTTGAAAGCTGGAGCTTTTTTGCGCAGACGCCTGTACCCGCCGGTCGCCACCCCGGCGCCGCGCGCGGGCACGGCATGAACGGGCCATTCACCTGGCCGGCGCGCGCCCGCCCCGGCCCTGCCGGGGCCGGGGAAGGAACGGCGGGAAAAGGCGGAGTCGGCCTGTAAGCCGGGTTCTGTACGCCTTGCGGCGCGACAGTCATTCCTCTCGGCCAGGCGTCGCCGCCTGGCTCCAGCGACCTACCCGGGAACAACGCGGGCCGCGTTATCGTTCCCCTATTCGGTCTTGCTCCGGGTGGGGTTTACCGTGCCGTGCGGCGTTGGCCCCGCACGCGGTGCGCTCTTACCGCACCGTTTCACCCTTGCCTGTGCCCTTGCGGGCCATCGGCGGTCTGCTCTCTGTTGCACTGGCCGTCGGCTCGCGCCGCCCAGGCGTTACCTGGCACCCTGCCCTGCGGAGCCCGGACTTTCCTCGACGCAGCATGTGCGACGCGACTGTCCGGCCGACTCCACGTGACATTGTAGAGGGATGAGGGGCGAGTGGCGAGGGCGCGACGGCCGTTCTCGGCAGCGAGCCGGGCGACGCATCGCGGGCTGGCGCCCTCGCCACTCGCCCCTCACCCCTGGTACAGCGCCTTGCGCGGCGCCCCGCTGATCGCCGCCGCCAGCTTGGCCGCCTTCGCCGGCGGCAGCTCCTCGCGCAGGATCGCGAACACGCGCTGCCCCTCGGCCAGCCGCGCGTCGGCCTCCTCGCCGCGGCCGGCGACCAGGATCACGCATTCGCCGCGCTGCTGGTCCGGGTCGGCGGCCACGCGGGCGGCGAGCTCGCCCAGCGGCTCGCCGAGCACCGTCTCGAACAGCTTGGTCAGCTCGCGGGCCAGCACCGCCTCGCGCGGCGCGCCGAACGCGTCGCGCATGTCGGCCAGGCTCTCGGCCACGCGGTGCGAGGACTCGTAGAAGATCAGCGTGCGCGCCTCGCCCGCCAGCTCGCGCAGCCGCGCCTGCCGCGCCGCGGCCTTGGGCGGCAGGAAGCCCTCGAACACGAAGCGGTCGCTGGGCAGGCCGGCCACCGACAGCGCCGCGATCGCGGCGCAGGCGCCCGGCACCGGGATGCAGCGGATGCCCGCCGCGCGCGCCGCGCGCACCAGCCGGAAGCCGGGGTCGCTGACCAGCGGCGTGCCGGCGTCGGAGATCAGCGCCACCGACTCGCCGCCGAGCAGGCGCCGCACGATCGCGTCCACCGCCTCGCGCTCGTTGTGCTCGTGCAGCGCGAGCAGCGGCGTGGCGATGTTGTGGTGGAGCAGCAGCGGGCGGCTGTGGCGGGTGTCCTCGGCGGCGATCACCGCCACGCCGCGCAGCGTCTCGACGGCGCGCGCGGAGAGGTCGTCGCGGTTGCCGATCGGCGTGGCGACCACCCACAGGCAGCCCGGCTGGACTTGTGACATCGGCGACGTTTCCCTGGCCGCGGCGCGGCGATCCGATCGGCTATGATCGCGCACTTGCCACGCCAACGCGCCGAGGACCTTTCATGCGCCCGTACCGCGCCGCAGGCACCGGCCTGCTGATCGCCCTCCTGCTGAGCGGCTGCGTGCCTACCGCCGTGGTGCACACGCCCGCCGAGGTCGCCGCCGAACAGGCGGCCGCCGACCTCGCCCGCCAGGGCCAGCTCGACCAGGCGGCGCAGGCCTACCTCAGCCTCGCGCAGCAGTCGCGCGAGCCGGACCGCTACCTGCTGCTGGCCGCCGAGACCTACCGCCAGGAAGGCGCGCTCGACCGCGCCGCGCCGCTGCTGGCGAGGATCCGCGCCGACCGCCTGCAGGGCGACGAGCCGGCGCGCTACGCGCTGCTGCGCGCGGAGACCGCGCTGCAGCAGGGCGACGCCGCCACCGCGCTGCAGCTCACCACGCAGCCGGGCCTGCAGGTTCCCGACGCCCTGCGCCTGCGCCTGCTGGAGCTGCGCGCCCGCGCGATGGAGGCCAGCCACGACGACTGGGGCGCCGCGCGCACGCGGGTGGAGATGGACGAGCAGCTGAGCGGCCTGGACCAGACGCAGAACCGCAAGCAGATCATCGACCTGCTGGCCGGGCTCGGCGTGCCGGCGCTCAAGCAGCGCGCCGGCGCGATGCAGCCGGACGACCGCATGCTGACCTGGGTGAACGAGGCGCTCAGCCGGCTCGGCGTGGCGGTGGCGCGACCGCAGCCGGAACTCAACCAGCCGGTCGGCACGCTGCTGCCCGGCGCCGAGGCCACCGTGCGCGAGGGCTTCCGCATGCCGGCCAAGGTGGCGCTGCTGCTGCCGCTCGACGGCGCGTTCGGCGACGCCAGCAACGCGATCCGCGAGGGCTTCTTCGCCGCCTACGCCGACGACGCGCACAACCACGCGCCGCGCGCCGAGGTGCGCGTGTACGACAGCCGCGGCGACGCGGCCGGCGCGGTGCAGGCCTACCAGCAGGCGGTGAACGACGGCGCCCAGCTGGTGGTCGGCCCGCTGACCCGCGCCGAGGTGTCCGCAGTGTTCGGCCAGGCGCAGCTGCCGGTGCCGCTGCTCGCGCTCAACCATCCCGACGACCGCAGCCTGCCCGCCAGCGGCGCCAGCGAGTTCGGCCTGCTGCCGGAAACCGAGGGCGCGCAGGCGGCCGACCACCTGGTCGAGCGCGGCCTGCACCGCGCCTACGTGATCGTCTCCGGCGCGGACTTCGCGCAGCGCGCGGCCAGCGCGTTCAAGGCCGAGCTGGAGGCGCGCGGCGGCAGCGTCGCCGGCATGGCCACGCTGCCGGCCGGCGGCGTGAACTACGCCGCCACCATCGCCGGCCTGCACATTCCGCCCGCGGCGCCGGCATCGGACCCCGCCCCGGCGCCGGCCGCGTCGACGCCGACCGGCGCGGCCGCGGCCCCGCCCGGCGAGACCGCCGCCGGGACCGGCGACGCCGGCATCTTCATCAGCATGCGCCCGCAGGACGCGCGCCTGCTGCTGCCGCAGCTGCAGCTCGCCCGCGTCGCGCTGCCGGTGTTCGGCACCTCGCACGTGTACGCCGGCGTCGACGACGCGGGCGCCGACAACGACCTCAACGGCGTGGAGTTCTGCGACGCGCCGTGGCTGTTCGACGCGCAGCCCGGCCTGCCCAGCCACGCGCAGATCGCCGCGGCGCTGCCGAGCGCGCGCGGCACCCTGGCGCGGCTGTTCGCCTTCGGCATGGACGCCTGGAGCCTGGTGCCCTACCTGGACTGGCTGCGCGGCCACCCGGGCAGCTACCTGCCCGGCGCCAGCGGCCAGCTCACCGCCGACCAGTTCGGCCGCGTGCGCCGCGTGCTGGTCTGGGCCAAGTTCGTCGACGGCCTGGCGCGCCCGCTGGGCGGCAGCCTGGAGCTGGACAACGCGCCCGCGGGCACCCCGCCGGCGCCGGCCGGCAACGGCGCGCCGCAGGACGGCGGCAAGTCCTGATGCGCGCCGCCGGCGGCGTCTTCGAGCGGCGCGCCTGCGCGGCGCTCGAACGCGCGGGCCTGGCGCTCCTGGCGCGCAACTACGCCACCCGCCACGGCGAGCTCGACCTGGTGATGCGCGAGGGCGACACCGTGGTGTTCGTCGAGGTGCGCCACCGCGCGCGGGCCGGCCACGGCGACGCCGCCGCCTCGGTCACCCGGGCCAAGCAGGACCGGCTGATCCGCACCGCCGAACTGTGGCTCGCCGCCCACCCGCAGCACGCGCAGCGCGCCTGCCGCTTCGACGTGGTGAGCTTCGACGGCCCCGGCGAGTCGGCGCGGATGGACTGGCTGCGCGGCGCCTTCGAGGTCGCCTGAGCGACGTTAGCGATCCGCCTGTGCCCCGAGCCGTCCGCGGGCGGACCAGGGAAGAGCGAAGGGATGAGCGCCGGTCCACGACGGCGCGGCATGGTGAGCGTGGGGCGATGGTCCGCGCATCGCGGCCGGAGGCCGCTCGCACAAGGCTGGCGAGGCCCCTGTGGGAGTGGCCTCCGGCCGCGACAAATCCACCGTGTGTGTGGTCGAACCCGGCTTTGCCTGGCCGAAGAAGCATGCACGAGGGGAAGAGCGGCGAGCGCTGCCCCACACCCACCCTCGCTTCGTCCGCCGGCCTTCCTGGCGCTCTTCCCCGGAAGACTTTGGGCCGGCCCCGAGAGGCGGCATCCGCCATGCGGCGTTGCAATACCGCGCCGATGGTGTTACCAATGGCCGCGTGATCACCTTCGCCACCCGCCGCTGCTACTTCTGGTTTTACGGCTATCCGATGCCGGCGGCGGAGGCGAGCGCGCGACCCCAGTAACACCAGGTCACACCGAATCCCTCGAAGAGCCGCCAGCCACCCTGGCGGCTTTTTTCATGGCCGCCGGACCACCGACAAGGAACCGCAGCCGTGCCCCAGCCCAACGACGACCTCCGCATCCATGCCCTGCAGGAGCTGATCGCGCCCGCCGCGCTGATCGCCCACCTGCCCGCGCCGCCGCGCGCGGTCGACACCGTGGCCGCCGCGCGGCGCGCCGTGCACCGCATCCTGCAGGGACGCGACGACCGCCTGGTGGTGGTGGTCGGCCCCTGCTCCATCCACGACCCCGCCGCCGCGCTGGACTACGCCCGCCGCCTCGCCGCGCAGCGCGGGCGGCTGGCCGGCGAGCTGGAGATCGTGATGCGCGTGTATTTCGAGAAGCCGCGCACCACGGTGGGCTGGAAGGGCCTGATCAACGACCCCGACCTGGACGGCAGCTTCCGCATCGACAAGGGCCTCCACCTGGCGCGCCGCCTGCTGCTGGACATCAACGCGCTGGGCCTGCCGGCCGGCACCGAGTTCCTCGACATGGTCACCCCGCAGTACATCGCCGACCTGGTGGCGTGGGGCGCGATCGGCGCGCGTACCACCGAGAGCCAGGTGCACCGCGAGCTGGCCAGCGGGCTGTCCTGCCCGGTGGGCTTCAAGAACGGCACCGACGGCAGCGTGCGCGTCGCGGTGGACGCGGTGCTGGCCGCCGCGCAGCCGCACCATTTCATGGCGGTGACCAAGGAGGGCCGCACCGCCATCGCCGCCACCACCGGCAACGCCGACTGCCACGTGATCCTGCGCGGCGGCCCGCAGCCCAACTACGACGCGGCCAGCGTGGCGCAGGCCTGCGCCGTGCTCGAGGGCGCCGGGCTGCCCGCGCGCGTGATGATCGACGCCAGCCACGCCAACAGCCGCAAGAAGCCGGAGAACCAGCCGGCGGTGGTCGAGGCGATCGCCGCGCAGATCGAGGCCGGCGAGCGGCGCATCGTCGGCGCGATGGTGGAGAGCCACCTGGTCGCCGGCCAGCAGTCGCTGCTGCCCGGCGTGCCGCTGGTCTACGGCCAGAGCATCACCGACGGCTGCATCGGCTGGGACACCACGGTCGAGGTGCTGGATCGCCTGGCCGAGGCGGTGCGGCGCCGGCGCGACGCCACCCCGTGCGGCGCCGCGGCGGACGCCGCGGCCGCCTGATCGCTTGCTCCCTCTCCCCTCCGGGGAGAGGGCCGGGGCGAGGGGCCGACCTTGCGACGATGCTGGAACGGGGCGCGCTTCCAACAACAAGCGCTTCCGCAAGATTGACCCCTCATCCCGACCTTCTCCCCTCCGGGGAGAAGGAGTCGAACCGGCGCTGGCGGCTGGCGAAAACCGGCATACTTCATCCCATGCCGCTGCCCTCACCGCTGCTCGACCGCCTGCGCGAGATCTTCGGCCCCGCCGCCTGCGCCGCCGACGAGGCCAGCCGGCTCGCCTACGCCTACGACAACTCGCGCCTCGACGCGCTGCCCGACGCGGTGGTGTTCCCCACCGGGCACGCGCAGGTGGAGGCGCTGGTGCGCGCCTGCCGCGAGCACCGCGCGCCGCTGGTCGCGCGCGGGCGCGGCAGCAACACCACCGGCGCCACCGTGCCGGTCGCGGGCGGCGTGGTGGCGAGCTTCGAGCGGATGAACCGCATCCTGCGCATCGACCCGGACAACCGCCTCGCGGTGGTCGAGCCGGGCGTGCTCAACGGCGACCTGCAGAAGGCGCTCATCGCCCACGGCTTCTTCTGGCCGCCCGACCCCAGCTCCGCGCCCTGGTGCAGCATCGGCGGCAACCTCGCCTGCAACGCCGCCGGCCCGCGCGCGGTGAAGTACGGCACGCCGCGCGAGAACACCCTGGGCCTGCGCGCGGTGGCCGGCACCGGCGAGGGCTTCCGCTGCGGCACCTGGACCAGCAAGGGCGCCACCGGCTACGACCTCACCCGCCTGCTGATCGGCTCCGAGGGCACGCTGGCGGTCGTCACCGAGGCCACGCTCAAGCTCACGCCCAGGCCCCCGGCGATCCGCACCCTGCGCGCCACCTACCGCGACGTCGACGCCGCGGCGCGGGCGGTGGCGCGGATCATGGCGCAGCCGGCGACGCCGTGCGCGCTGGAATTCATCGACGACGTGGCGCTCAGGCTCGCCCACGACTACGCGCCGGACGCCGGCGTGCCGCTGGCCGGCGCGCTGCTGATGATCGAGGTGGACGGCGAGCCGGACGCGCTGCCCGCCATGGCCGAGGCGGTGGCGCGCGCGGCGCGCGGCGACGGGCTGGAGGAGCTGCGCATCGCGCGGGACGCCGTCGAGACGCAGGCGCTGTGGTCGGCGCGCAAGGCGCTCTCGCCCGCGCAGCGCACCATCGCGCCGGACAAGATCAACGAGGACGTGGTGGTGCCGGTGAGCCGGCTGCCCGAGCTGGTGGCCGGCATCAAGCGGCTGGCGGCGCAGCACGACGTGCTGATCGTCAGCTTCGGCCACGCCGGCAACGGCAACCTGCACGTGAATCTGCTGCCGCGCGACGCCGCCGAGCGCGAGCGCGCGCACGCCTGCCTGGCCGAGGTGTTCGCGCTGGTGGTGGAACTCGACGGCACGCTGTCCGGCGAGCACGGCATCGGCATCGCCAAGCGGCCGTTCATGCCGCTGGCGCTGCAGCCGTCCACGCTGGGGCTGATGCGCGCGGTGAAGCAGGCCTTCGACCCGGACGGCATCCTCAATCCGGGCAAGCTGCTGCCGTGAGCGTTCCGGGCATGGTCCCCATGGATACGGATACGAGCGGCCGCCACGCACGCAACGCGCGCGGCATCGTTCCGGCACGGGCCGGAAGCCGGTGAAGCGGCACGTCGCAACGCAACGGCCCGCCCCATGACGGCAGCCCTGGACGCCCTGCTCGCCGAGGCCCGCGCCTGCCGGCTGTGCGCGGCGCAACTGCCGCTCGGGCCGCGCCCGGTGCTGCAGGCCGCGGCCACGGCGCGGCTGCTGATCGTCAGCCAGGCGCCGGGGCGCAAGGTGCACGAGACCGGCATCCCGTTCAACGACGCCAGCGGCGACCGCCTGCTCGCGTGGCTGGGCGTGGACCGCGCCGCGTTCTACGACGCGCGGCGCATCGCCATCGTGCCGATGGGCTTCTGCTTTCCCGGCACCGGCAAGGGCGGCGACCTGCCGCCGCGCCCGGAGTGCGCGCCGGCCTGGCATCCGCGCCTGCTGCCGCGGCTGGCGCAGGTGCGGCTGACGCTGGCGATCGGCCAGTACGCGCAGGCCGGCCTGCCCGGCGAACGCCGCGGCCGCACGCTCACCGGCACCGTGCTGGCCTGGCGCGAGCACCTGGCGCGGGGCGTGCTGCCGCTGCCGCACCCCAGCCCGCGCAACCGGCTATGGCTGAAGCGCAACCCGTGGTTCGAGGCGGAACTGCTGCCGGAGCTGCGCCGGCGGGTCGCTGCATTGCTGGCCACGCCCTGAAAATGCGCGGCGCACATCGCAGCGTGTGATCCCGTGCCTTCGCCACGAAATCGGCACGCGCCGGAAGCGCCGGCGGCGGCGCGACCGCCGTGGCCGAGCGACGCGGCTACGCCGCCTGCCCCTCGCTCAGGCGCTGCGCCGCGCCAGGATCAGGTGCAGCCCGAACGCGACGAACACCGCGCCGGCCAGGCCGTCGATCCAGCGCGACAGGCGCAGGTAGCCGCGGCGCACCGCCGGCAGGCCGAAGCACAGCGCGACCACCGCGAACCAGACGAAGGTCTCCGCCGTCACCAGCAGCCACAGGCCCCAGCGCGCGGCGACGCCGACGCCGTCGCCCAGCAACGCGGAGAACACGCTGCCGAAGTACACCACCGCCTTGGGATTGGACAGGTTGGTGAGCAGCCCCGCGCGCAGGCAGCGCCAGTCGCCCTGCTGCAGCGCGGGCGCGTGGCCGTGGCCCGCGCCGCCGCGCCAGGCGCCGTGCAGCATGCGCAGGCCCATCCAGGCGAGGTAGAGCCCGCCGGCCAGCGCGATCAGCCGCTCCAGCCAGGCCAGCCGGTGCAGCAGCAGCTGCAGCCCGAGCAGCGCCAGCGCCGCCCACACCGCCACGCCCAGCGCGATGCCGGCGACGCCGAACAGCGCCTGCCGGCGCGAGCGGCTCACCGCGGTCTGCGAGACGAAGAAGAAGTCCGGCCCCGGACTCATCAGCGCGATCAGCTGCACCAGTGCGATGGTGAGGTAGAGGCCCATGGACGGACTCCGCGAACGGGGAATGGGGAACGGGCGACCAGTCTAGGCGCACGGGCCGCGTGGCGCCATCGCATGGCCGCGTGCGCCCCGCTGCGCCGGGACGTACTCTTCGGGAACCCGCGCCCTGCCGATGGAGGCTTTCGATGACGCGCCGCACGCTTGCCGCTTGTCTCGCTCTTGCAGGTGTCGCCTGCGGCGCCCCGGCGGGACCGTCCGCCCGCGCCGCCGACGCGCCGGTCCCGCCGTCGAGCACCGCCACGCCCGCCGCCGCGCCTCCGATGCCGGTCGAGGCCATGCGCGCCCAGCTCGCCGACTGGGCGAACCTCGCGCGCTACCGCGCGGAGAACGCGGCGCTGCCGCCGCCCGCGCCGGGCGAGCGGCGCGTGGTGTTCATGGGCGACTCGATCACCGACGCCTGGGGCCGCCAGGTCGGCGCGTTCTTCCCCGGCAAGCCCTACGTCAACCGCGGCATCAGCGGGCAGACCACGCCGCAGATGCTGGTGCGCTTCATGCCCGACGTGGTGCGGCTGCGCCCGGCCGCGGTGGTGATCCTGGCCGGCACCAACGACATCGCCGGCAACACCGGCCCGGCCACGCCGCGGATGATCGAGGACAACCTCGCCGCGATGGCGGCGATCGCGCGCCAGCACGGCATCAAGGTGGTGCTGGCCTCGATCCTGCCGGCGGCGGCCTACCCGTGGCGACCGGGCATCCGGCCGGCCGCGGAGATCCGCCAGATCAACGGCTGGATCCGCGACTACTGCGCCCGCGAGGGACTGGTCTACCTCGACTACCACGCGGCCCTGGCCGACGCCGGCGGCGGCATGCGCCCGGGGCTGTCCTCCGACGGCGTGCATCCCACCGCGGCCGGCTACGCGCTGATGGCGCCGCTGGCCGAGGCCGCCATCGCCAGGGCGCTGGGCCGCTGACCGGCGCCCGCCGCGGCGCGCCTTGCCCGTGCCCGGCGGCTTCCTCTACCCTGCGCCGGTTTGCGGCTGCGGGCGATTCCCCGGCCTGATCTCCAAGGGGAAACACATGCCGGACCTTCGCCCATGAGCCTCAAGCTCCGCCTCGTCGTGATGAACTTCCTGCAGTTCTACGTGTGGGGTTCGTGGCTCACCACCATCGGCGCGTACTGGTTCCAGACCCGCCACTGGGGCGGCGCGCAGTTCGGCGCGATCTTCTCCACCATGGGGCTGGCCTCGCTGTTCATGCCCGCCATCGCCGGCATCGTCGCCGACAAGTGGATCAACGCCGAGCGCCTGTACGGCGCGCTGCACCTCGCCGGCGCGGCGATGCTGTTCGTCGTGCCCACGATCGACAACCCCGGCACGCTGTTCTGGGTGATGCTGGTGAACATGTGCTGCTACATGCCCACCATCGCGCTGTCGATCACGGTGGCCTACAACGCGCTCAAGACCGAGGGCGTGGACATCGTGGCGGTGTACCCGCCGATCCGCGTGTGGGGCACGGTGGGCTTCATCGTGGCGATGTGGACCACCAGCCTGCTGCACCTGGAGACCAGTCCCGCGCAGTTCCACGTGGCCGGCGTGGCGGCGGCGCTGCTGGGCCTGTACGCCTTCACCCTGCCGCCCTGCCCGCCGCGCGACACGCGCCATTCCTCGCTGGTGGACGTGCTGGGGCTGCGCTCGTTCGCGCTGTTCAAGAGCTACAAGATGGCGGTGTTCTTCCTGTTCGCGATGGCGCTGGGCGCCGCGCTGCAGCTGACCAACGCCTACGGCGACACCTTCCTGCACGACTTCGGCAAGGTGCCCGCGTACCAGGGCCTGCTCACGGTGCGCTACCCGAACATCGTGCTGTCGATCTCGCAGATGTCGGAAACGCTGTTCATCCTCACCATCCCGTTCTTCCTCAAGCGCTTCGGCATCAAGAAGGTGATGCTGATCAGCATGGTCGCCTGGGTGCTGCGCTTCGGCCTGTTCGCCTACGGCAACCCGGCGGAGCTGCTGTGGATGCTGGTGCTGTCCAACATCGTCTACGGCATGGCGTTCGACTTCTTCAACATCTCCGGCTCGCTGTTCGTCGAGGGCCAGGCCGACCCGAAGATCCGTGCCAGCGCGCAGGGTCTGTTCATGCTGATGACCAACGGCGTGGGCGCGGTGCTGGGCAGCTCGATCAGCGGGCTGGTGATCGAGCGCTGCTTCACCGCGCCCGACGGTGCGCTGCAGTGGCATGGCATCTGGCTCAGCTTCGCCGGTTACGCGCTGGTGGTGGCGGTGCTGTTCGCGGTGCTGTTCCGCCACAGGCACGAGCCCGAGGGACTGCGGGGCGCCGTGGCGCACTGAACGACGGAAGGGCGGCTCCGGCCGCCCTTTTCCGTTCCGCCACTTCCGGGCCGACCACGCCGCGCCTGCGGCGGGCGGCTACAATGGCCGGATGCAGATCGGCCCCTACCGCATCGACCCGCCCGTGGTGCTGGCGCCCATGGCCGGCGTCACCGACAAGCCGTTCCGCCTGCTGTGCAAGCGGCTGGGCGCGGGCCTGGCCGTGTCGGAGATGACCACCGCCGACCCGAGGCTGTGGCACACGCGCAAGTCGCTGCGGCGCATGGACCATGCCGGCGAGCCCGAGCCGGTGAGCGTGCAGATCGCCGGCTACGACCCGGCGATGCTGGCGGAAGCCGCGCGCTTCAACGTCGCCAACGGCGCGCAGATCGTCGACATCAACATGGGCTGCCCGGCGAAGAAGGTGTGCAACGTGTGGGCCGGCTCCGCGCTGCTGCAGGACGAGCCGCTGGTGGCGCGCATCTGCCGCGCGGTGGTCGCGGCGGTGGACGTGCCGGTGACGCTGAAGATCCGCACCGGCTGGGACCGCGAGCACAAGAATGCCTTGACCATCGCGCGCATCGCCGAGGACGCCGGCATCGCCGCGCTGGCGGTGCACGGCCGTACCCGCGCCGACAAGTACGAGGGCGAGGCCGAGTACGAGACCATCGCCGCGGTGAAGGCCGCGGTGCGCATCCCGGTGCTGGCCAACGGCGACATCACGACGCCGCGGAAGGCGAAGCAGGTGCTCGACGCCACCGGCGCAGACGCGGTGATGGTCGGGCGCGGCGCGCAGGGACGGCCGTGGATCTTCCGCGAGATCGCGCACTACCTCGCCACCGGCGAGACGCTGCCGGAGCCTTCGCCCGCCGAGGTGGCCGCGATCCTGCTGGGCCACCTGGAGCAGCTGTACGCCTTCTACGGCGGGCAGGCCGGCGTGCGCATCGCGCGCAAGCATCTCGGCTGGTACGCCAAGGACCGGCCGGAGAACGCCGCCTTCCGCCACGTGGTCAACCGCGCGGAGACGGCGGCCGAGCAGCTGCGCCTGACCCGCGACTACTTCGACGCGCTGGCCGCGGGCGTGGCGCTGGCGGCGTAGGCCAGATTCTCTCCCTTCTCCCTGCGGGAGAAGGTGGCCCGCAGGGCCGGATGCGGGTACGGCGAAGCCTCGACGCCCCGCGCTGACCGAACCCCTCGCCCGCCTGCCGGCACCCTCTCCCAGTGGGAGAGGGAGGCAAATGCGAAAGGGTCCGGCTTTTTTTTCACTTCTCCCGGAGGAAGAAGACCCAAGTCCCGTGGACCGGGGGCCGATGCGGCATCAGCGCGTGCGGAAGCCGTAGTCGGCCAGCACCGGCTTGAGCGCCTCGATCCACAGCGCGTATCCGGCCGGCTTCATGTGCAGGCCATCCTCGCGGAACAGCTCCGGCCGCGGCTTGCCCTGCGCGTCGAGCATGCGCGGCGCGATGTCCACGAAACGCACGTCGCGCTGCGTCGCCGCCCAGGCGCGGATCAGCCCGTTGGCCTCGCGCATCGCCGGCCACAGCGACCAGCGCGCCACGCTGGGCTTGATCGAGATGTACGCCACCGGCACGCCGGGCAGGTCGCGCCGCACGCGCGCCACGAAGGCCTCGAAATCCCGCGCCACGCGCTGCGGCGAGTGCCCCTCGAAGACGTCGTTGTCGCCCGCGTACATCACGATCAGGCGCGGGTGGTAGGGCGTCACGATGCGGTCGGCGTAGTAGGCGGAATCCTCGATCGCCGAGCCGCCGAAGCCGCGGTTGATCACCGGGACGCCGGGGAAGTCCGCCGCCAGCGAATGCCAGTAGTTGATCGAGGAGCTGCCGATGAACAGCACGCCGTGCTGCGACGGCGGATGGAGGCGGTCCTGCGCCGCGAAGGCGTCCATCGCCGGCTTCCACTGCGCGGGGCCGGCGTCCTGTGCCTGCACCAGGCCCGCGCCCAGCAGCAGGACCAGCAGCAGCCAGACCCGGCGCCACCCGGCGGTGCGTGGGTTCATCGTCATCGTCCATCCTCCATCCGCGACAGCCGCACGACGCGGCCTCAACGCATTATGGAAGCCGCGGGACCATGGGGCGAATGCTCCGCGCGGCGCGCGTGCAACGCGGCCGCACGATGCCTGACCATCGCGCACGCCACGCTCGCGCAGGACGGCGCGATGCAGACGTCATGTCGCTCCCGCCGCACGGCTACGGCGTCGCGCCGTCCTCGACGGGGTGATGCCCGGCCACATCCGCTCGCGCTCGCCAAAAAAGGTCCGGCGATGCCACCTCACGCGGCCCGCTGCGGACGTCGCGGGAATATGCGCTTGAGAACGATTCCTATCAAGCAAGCGCCGCGGCGTCGCAGTCCCGCGCCGCATGGGGCGCCGATCGCCTGCGCCTGGTGATGGACGTCCAGACGGCCGATCCGCGCGGCAGTGCCTTCGCCCGACTGGTGGAATGCCGGGCCTGGCGCGGCCGCGGCGAGCCCGCACCCGCGGCGGTCTGGACGCCCGCACCCGAACGAGGCGATGCCCGCGCCCAGGCGATGGTGGAGCTGGCGTCTGGTCGAGGACTGGCATCGCGGCGCAGGCCGCTCCCACGAGCTGCGGCAGCCTGGCGGGAGCGGCCTGCGGCCGCGATCCCGCCATTCCGGCGGCGCGCCCGCCCGCCGCGGCGGCTGAACCGCGCCCCGCTGCCACACGCCTGTGCCAGACTTGCCGCATGCAAACCCGGCCGGGCGCGTGTATCATGGCCCGTTTCAACTTCCATCTCTTTATCCGTAAAGAAGGATAAATGCCGCGATGAGCAACTACCTCTTCACCTCCGAGTCGGTGTCCGAAGGCCATCCGGACAAGGTGGCCGACCAGATCTCCGACGCCGTGCTCGACGCGATCCTGGCGCAGGACCCGCGCGCCCGCGTGGCCTGCGAAACCATGGTGAAGACCGGCGTGGCGATCGTCGCCGGCGAGATCACCACCAGCGCGTGGGTCGACCTGGAGGCGCTGGTCCGCAAGGTGATCGTGGACATCGGCTACGACAGCTCCGAGGTGGGCTTCGACGGCGAAACCTGCGGCGTGCTCAACCTGATCGGCAAGCAGTCGCCGGACATCAACCAGGGCGTGGACCGCAGGAAGCCCGAGGAACAGGGCGCCGGCGACCAGGGCCTGATGTTCGGCTACGCCACCAACGAGACGCGCGACTTCATGCCGGCGGCGATCTACTACTCGCACCGCCTGGTCGAGCAGCAGGCCAAGATTCGCAAGAAGAAGAACTCGCCGCTGCCGTGGCTGCGCCCGGACGCCAAGAGCCAGGTCACCCTGCGCTACGAGAACGGCGTGGCCACCGCCATCGACGCGGTGGTGCTGTCCACCCAGCACGACCCGGACATCCGGCAGAAGGACCTGATCGAGGCGGTGCGCGAGCACATCCTCAAGCCCGTGCTGCCCGCCAAGCTGCTGCACAAGGGCACCAAGTTCCACATCAACCCGACCGGCAAGTTCGTGATCGGCGGCCCGGTGGGCGACTGCGGCCTGACCGGCCGCAAGATCATCGTCGACACCTACGGCGGCTGGGCCCGCCACGGCGGCGGCGCGTTCTCCGGCAAGGATCCGTCCAAGGTGGACCGCTCGGCCGCCTACGCCGCGCGCTACGTGGCCAAGAACGTCGTGGCCGCCGGCCTCGCCGACCGCTGCGAGGTGCAGGTGAGCTACGCCATCGGCGTGGCCGAGCCCACCTCGATCTCGGTGACCACCTTCGGCACCGGCCGGATCCCGGACGACAAGATCGAGAAGCTGATCCGCAGGCACTTCGACCTGCGCCCGTACGGCATCATCAAGATGCTCGACCTGATCCACCCGATGTACCAGCAGACCGCCAGCTACGGCCACTTCGGCCGCAGCCCGCACGAGGTCAAGGGCGCCGACGGCACCCGCTTCACCGCGTTCTCGTGGGAGAAGACCGACAGGGCCGAGGCGCTGCGCGCGGACGCCAAGTTGAGGTAGGCGCGGTTCTGCCGCGCGACACGCGAACGGGCCGCCCTGCGCGGCCCGTTCGCGTTCCAGCGCCGCCCTGCGGGCCGCGGCGACCGCTCCGGCGCGCCCGAGCCGGGCTCACAGCCGCGCCACCACCCGCACGTCCGCGCCGCCGGTGCGCGCGGCCAGCACGCGGCCGCCGACCCGCTCGAAGGCCAGGTCCACGCGCGCGCCGGCCACCTCCAGCTCGCGCACCAGCAGGCGGTCCACGCCCACCGGCAGTTGCGGCCGGTCGATCACCACCTCGCCGCGCCAGGCATCGACGTGCAGGCCCAGGCAGGCCTGCAGCAGCATGAACACGGCGCCGGCCGCCCAGGCCTGCGGCAGGCAGGCCACCGGATAGGCGATGGGCGGCTCGCCCGGCGCGCGCAGGAAGCCGCAATACAGCTCCGGCAGGCGCATGCCGAAGTGCACCGCCGCCTCGAAGGTCTCCGCCAGCAGGCGCACCGCCTCGGCGCGCGCGCCGTAGCGCGCCATGCCGGCCGCGCACAGCGCCACGTCGTGCGGCCACACCGAGCCGTTGTGGTAGGACATCGGGTTGAAGCGCGGCTGGTCGCCGGCCAGGGTGCGCACGCCCCAGCCGCCGTCGAAGGCGCGCGAGCGCAGCTGCTCGATCACCCGCCGCGCGCGCGCCGCCTCGGGCAGGCCGGCGTACAGCAGGTGCCCGGCGTTGGAGGCGCGCACGCGGCACGGCGCGCCGCGGCCGTCGCGCGCCAGCACGTAGTAGCCCAGCGCCTCGTCCCACAGCCGCCGCTCCACCGCCGCGCGCAGCGCCTGCGCGCGCGCGCGCCAGCGCGCGGCGGCCGCCGCCTCGCCGCGCCGCCCGGCCAGCGCGGCCATCGCATGCAGCGCGGCGAAGGCGTAGCCCTGCACCTCGACCAGCGCGATCGGCCCGGGCGCCTCGCCGCCGTCGGCGTGGAACACCGAGTCGGCGCTGTCCTTCCAGCCCTGGTTGACCAGCCCGCCCTGCTGCCCGCGCGCATAGGCGAGGAAGCCGTCCGGGTCGGCGTCGCAGCTGCGCTCGATCCACGCGGTGGCGGCCAGCAGCGCCGGCCACAGCTCATCGACGAAGGCGTCGTCCGCGGTGCGCTCGGCATAGGCGCCCGCCAGCATCACGAACAGCGGCGTGGTGTCGATGCCGCCGTAGTACAGCCCGAACGGCAGCTCGCCCATCGCCGCCATCTCGCCCTTGCGCGTCTCGTGCATGATCTTGCCCGGCGCCGAGTCGCGGAAGGCGGAGGTCTCGTGCGCCTGGTGCCGCGCCAGGAAGGCCAGCACGCCGCGCGCCAGCGCCGGGTCCAGCCACAGCGTCTGCAACGCGGTGACGATGGCGTCGCGCCCGAACGGCGTGGAGAACCACGGGATGCCGGCGTACGGGTACGGCCCGGTCGGCAGTTTGCTCACCAGCAGCGCGATGTCGGCGCGCGAGCGCTCCAGCCAGGCGTTGAACAGCCGGCCGCTGCTGCGCAGGCGCGCGCCGGAGCGGCGCCGGCGGCGCATCGCGCGCAGCGCCTGCGCGGCGGCGTGGCGGAAGCGCGCGCGACCCGGCCGCGCCGGCTCGGCACCCACCTCCAGGTACAGCTCGCGGCGGCCATGCGCGGGCAGCTGCAGCGCGAACACCGCCCGCTCCGGCGCCAGCGTCTGCGGCGCCTCGGAGAAGACCACGGCGCTGTCGCGCAGCAGGCCGTCCAGCCCCTCGTAGCGCAGCAGCATGCCGCCGTCGACCGCCGCCGGCGCATGCATGCGGCCACGTTCGGCGCGGTGCGCGCCGCGCACCTCGAACATGTCGCGGAAGTCGGCGGCAAAGCCGACCTCCAGCCGCAGCTGCGCCGGCGCCTCGCCGTAGTTGACGCAGGCGATGCGCTCGAACAGCCGTGCCTGCCACAGGAAGCGGGTGCGCTCCAGGTGGATCACGTCGCCGCCGGCGCTGGCGCCCAGCGGGGTCAGCGGGCGATGGGTGAGATGCGCGGTGAAGAACACGTTGTCGCGCCCGACCGCGGCGCTGAGCAGCACCGGCGCCTCGCCGTCCAGGCGCAGCACCAAGCGCGACAGCACGCGGGTGCCGTCGCGGTACAGCCCGTCGGCGGCGCCGGCGATGTCGCCGGCCGCGTCGCACACCTGGAAGCTGTCGCCGTCCTTGAGCGCATGGCGCGCGTGGCCGGCGGCCGTGGCCGGCGCCGTCGCGGCGGTGTCCTCGGCGGGAAGTCCGTAGGCCATGGCGGCGCTCAGGCGGTGCGTGCCAGCGTCGGCGCGCCGGCGTCGCCGGGCGCGCCGAGGCGGCGGTACAGCGCCAGGTAGCGCTCGGCCATCGCGGTGGCGGAGAAGCGCCGCTCGAACACCCGGCGGATGGCGGCGCGGTCCAGCTCGTGCAGGCGCGCCACCGCCGCCGCGGCCTCCTCCTCCGAGCACACCACGAAGCCGGTCACGCCGTGCTCGACCACCTCGCGCACCGAGCCGCAGTCCCAGGCGATCACCGGCGTGCCGCAGGCCATCGCCTCGATCATCACCAGGCCGAACGGCTCGGGCCAGTCGATCGGGAACAGCAGCGCGCGGGCATGGCCCAGGAAGTCCTGCTTGCGCGCATCGCCGATCTCGCCGACGAACTGCGCGCCCGCGCCCGCGGCGTCGAGCAGCGGGCGGATCGTCCCGTGGAAGTAGTCGCGGTCGGCGGCGTCCACCTTGGCCGCCAGCTTCAGCGGCACGCCGGCGCGGCGCGCGATGGCGATCGCGCGGTCGGGCCGCTTCTCCGGCGAGATGCGGCCGAGGAAGGCCAGGTAGTCGCCCGCCGGCGCGGCGGGCGGGCGGTACAGCGCGGCCGGCAGGCCGTGCGGCACGGTGCCGACCCAGTGCGCGAAGCGCAGCGGCCTGCGCTGCTGCTCGGAGATCGACACCAGCGGGAACTGCGGCCAGCGCCGGTAGGCCTCGGGCAGGTCCTTGAGGTCCAGCCGCCCGTGCAGCGTGGTCAGCGTGCGCGCGGCGATGTCCTGGAAGAAGGGGAAGTGCAGCAGGTCGACGTGGAAGTGCAGCACGTCGAACTCGCCGGCGCGGCGGCGCACCTCCTGCAGCATGGACAGGTGCGCGGCCAGGTCCGACTTCAGCGGCGCCGGGTCGAGCCGGATCGCCTGGTCGCGCACCGGCGCCAGGCGCGCGCGGGTGCCGGCATCGGCGGCGGCGAACAGGGTCACCTCGTGGCCCAGCTCCACCAGGGCATCGGACAGGTAGGCGACGATGCGTTCGGTGCCGCCGTACAGGCGCGGCGGCACGGCTTCGTACAGGGGCGCGATCTGCGCGATTCGCATGGGATGGTTTCCTCCGCGGCGGTCCGCGGGCGCGCCGGCGCCGCGGACGCATGCGTTGTCGTTCGGGGCAAAGAAGCGCCGGCGGCGCTGTCGTCCGCCGCCGGCGGCGCGGCGCCGTCCCTGGCGCCAGGAGAGCGTCCGCAGGGATCGCCGTGCGGGGGGCGCGGCGATCAGGCAGCCCGGGCGATCGGGATGCGCACCGTCTCGGTCTGCGCCTGCGGCGTCTTGGGCAGCGTCACGCTGAGGACGCCGTTGCGGAACTCGGCCTTGGCCTTGTCCGGCTCGATCTCCACGTCGAGCGGGATGCGGCGCTCGAAGCGGCCGTAGTAGCGCTCGCTCAGCCGCTGGTTGCGGTTCTTGTCCTCGCGCTCGGCGCGGCGCTCGCCGCGCAGGATCACGGCGTGGTCGGCGAACAGCACCTCGACGTCCTTCTCGCTCATGCCGGGCAGCTCGGCGGTCAGCACGAATTCCTTGTCGCCCTCGTCCAGCTGCACCTGCGGCCAGCCGGCGCCGATGCCGGCATCGAGCCGGCCCATCGGCATGTCGAACTGGCGCCAGAGGTCGTCGAACAGGCGGTTCACCTCGCGGTGCAGGGCGAGGAAGGGATCGCGCGTCTCCCTCGGCATCAACGCGCTGGAAGAGCGCTCGCGGTTCCAGGGGATCAACTGGCTGATGCTCATCGGTATCACCTCGCAGAACTCACATGCGCGCAGCCGCCGCGGGGTCGCGGCGCGCGGGCGGGCCGGCACGAGGGCAAGGATGCGGATGCGCCGGAGTCACCGGCAGTCGGGCGCATGGCCCGCGGACGAACCGCATCCGCCGCTCGATACGGAACGCCTCGCGCCGTCGCGGGGAACCGCCCCGCGGCGCTGGCGACGCCCCTAATGGGGAACGCACGCGGCGCTTCAAGCCGGCCGGCCCGCCGCATTCAGAACGCGTTCACGCCGCCGGCGCGGCGGCCGCGCGGCGGCGCCCGGTACAATGCGCCGATGTCCCTGATCCAGCTCCAGCGCGTCGACTTCAGCGTCGGCGGCCCCCTCCTGCTCGAACGCGTCGACCTGTCGATCGAGGCCGGCGAGCGCGTGTGCATCGTCGGCCGCAACGGCGCGGGCAAGTCCACCCTGCTGCGGCTGATCGCCGGCGAGCTGAAGCCCGACGACGGCGAGCTGCGCGTGCAGGACGGCGTGGTGGTCGCGCGGATGGCGCAGGAGGTGCCGCAGGACACGCGCGGCAGCGTGTTCGAGGTGGTCGCCGCCGGGCTGGGCGACCTCGGCCGCCTGCTGGCGCGCTACCACCACCTGCTGCACGGCGAGGACCTGGCCGCGCTCGGCGCGGTGCAGGCCGAGATCGAGGCGCGCGGCGGCTGGGACATCGACCGTCGCGTGGCCGACGTGCTGGCGCGGCTGGAGCTGCCGGGCGAGCTCGACTTCGCTGCGCTCTCCGGCGGCACCAGGCGCCGCGTGCTGCTGGCGCAGGCGCTGGTGCGCCAGCCCGACGTGCTGCTGCTGGACGAGCCGACCAACCACCTGGACATCGAGGCGATCGGCTGGCTGGAGGGCTTCCTCAAGTCCTTCGCCGGCAGCCTGGTGTTCGTCACCCACGACCGCGCCTTCCTGCGCGCGCTGGCCACCCGCATCGTCGAGATCGACCGCGGCCGCCTCACCAGCTGGCCCGGCGACTACGACAACTACCTGCGCCGGCGCGAGGAGCGCCTGCACGCCGAGGCGCAGGCCAACGCGCTGTTCGACAAACGCCTGGCGCAGGAGGAGGCGTGGATCCGCCAGGGCATCAAGGCCCGCCGCACGCGCAACGAGGGCCGCGTGCGCGCGCTCAAGGCGATGCGCCGCGAGCGCGCCGAGCGACGCGAGCTGGCCGGCAACGCGCGGATCACCCTGGCCGCGGCGCAGGCCTCCGGCCGCAAGGTGATCGAGGCCAGCCGCGTGCGCCAGTCCTACGGCGGCCGCGTGCTGGTCGACGACCTCTCCACCACCGTCCTGCGCGGCGACCGCGTGGGCATCGTCGGCCCCAACGGCGCGGGCAAGAGCACGCTGCTGAAGATCCTGCTCGGCGAGCTGAAGCCCGAGCGCGGTGAGGTGACGCTGGGCACGGGCCTGCAGGTGGCCTACTTCGACCAGCACCGCAGCCGGCTCGACGACCGCCTCAGCGCGCTGGACAACGTGGCCGAGGGCCGCGAGTACATCGAGCTCGACGGCCAGCGCAAGCACATCCTGGGCTACCTGCAGGACTTCCTGTTCACGCCCGCGCGCGCCCGCGCGCCGATCACGCGGCTGTCCGGCGGCGAGCGCAACCGCCTGCTGCTGGCCAAGCTGTTCGCGCAGCCGTCCAACCTGCTGGTGATGGACGAGCCCACCAACGACCTCGACGTGGAGACGCTGGAGCTGCTGGAGGAGCTGCTGGCCGGCTACCCCGGCACCCTGCTGCTGGTCTCGCACGACCGCGACTTCCTCGACAGCGTGGTGACCAGCACGCTGGTGCTGGAGGGCGACGGCAGGGTGGGCGAGTACGTGGGCGGCTACAGCGACTGGCTGCGGCAGCGCCCGGCCGGCGACCGCCGCCCCGGCGAGGGGCGGAACCCGCCCGCCGCGGCCGCCGCCGAGGCCCCGGCCGTGCCGCCGCCGGACGCCGGCGCGCGCGCAGGCGACGGCCCGAAGCGCAAGCTGAGCTACAGGGACCAGCGCGAGCTGGAACGGTTGCCCGCGCGCATCGAGCAGCTGGAGGCGGAGATCGCCGCGCGCGGCGAGGCGATGAACGACCCGGCCTTCTTCCAGCAGGGCGGCGCGGCCATCGCCGCGGCGAACGCCGAGCTGGCGAAGCTGCAGGCCGAGCTCGACGCCGCCTACGCGCGCTGGGCGGAACTGGACGGCTGAACGCCGCCGCGGGCGGCCGCTCCGGCGGGGCAACGCTGCGCCGCGCGCGGGCCGAAGCGGAGCGCGCGGCGGCACGGGATCGGCCGGACGCCGGAGGCAAAGAAATGCCGGACGGCCTGCACCGCCCGGCATCGCCGGCGACCCGGCGAAGGATCAGCGCAGGATCGCCGCCGGGTCCTGCCTGGCCTTCAGCGCCGCGCACAGCAGCGTGGACTCGGTGGTCTGCGCCAGGCCGCGCTCGGCGCCGGCGACGTCCTTCGCGCGGGTCTTGAAGAACGCCTGCAGACGTTCCGCCTCGGCCTGCGAGCAGCCACCGCCGCCCATCATCGCCGGCAGGCGGCCGCCGGCGAAGCTGCCGGTACGGGCGAGGATCCTGTCGTAGTTGGCCACCGACCAGTTCCACACCGCGTCGCGCTGCGCCTGGGTGTCGCGGCCGCCGCGCAGCAGCGCGGCCATCTCGCCCACCTTCACCTGCTTGTCGAGCGCGAAGTTGCGCACCTGCTCGGCCAGCGCCGGGTCGTCGGCCTCGGACAGGCCGGCGAGGATGGCGTTGCGCAGCGCCGGGTCGCTGGTCTTGGGCAGCTCGGCGATCAGCGCGTCCACCGCGCCCTTGCCGCGCTCCTGCACGGCCACGCCCAGCGCGGCGCCGAGCAGGTCCGGATCGGCGGCGGCGAAGTCGAGGCGGCCGTCCTTCGCCTTCAGCGCCGCGTCGCCCTGCTTGAGCAGTTCGGCGCGCACTTCCGGCAGCTTGTAGTCCAGGCCGAGCAGCTCGGCCAGCGTGCTGCGCATCAGCGAGTCGCCGTCGGCCTCGCCGGCCTTGCGGCGGTAGCCGAGGGCCCGCAGCTCGGGCAGGTAGGCGTCCTTCATCCAGGCGACGATGCGCGCGCGCTGGGCGTCGGTCTGCGCTTCCTGGTGGTAGATCCAGCCGATCGTGCCGATCGGCGCGGTGGCCACCTCGCGCACCTTGGAGGCGGTGAGCGGCTTGAGCGCGGCCAGCACGTCGCCCGCGTCGAGGTCGCCGTGGCGGAAGGCGGCGCCCACCGCGTCGGCGTAGGCCAGCTGCTCGGCGTCGTCGAGCTTGCCGATCCGCCTGCCGAGCGCCGCCAGGTCCGCCTTGGCCATGCCGAAGCGGTAGTAGCCGCTGCCGTTGGCGTTGGGCAGCACCCAGCTCGACGCGGTGGCGCCTTCCAGCACCATCGTGCCCCGCGGCCTGTCCAGCAGCTCGCAGCTCACCTTGCTGCCCGACGCCACCCCGTAGCGCACGCACACCGGCACGCCCCACACGTGGTTGGCGTCGCCCTTGCTCCCCACCGGCAGGTAGCGGCTCTGGCTCAGCTCCAGCACCGTCTTGCCGCCCTGCTGCGCCAGCTTCGTCTGCACGTAGGGCACGCCCGGCTGGTCGAGGAAGCTGCGGAACGCCTGCTTGAAGTCCGCTCCCTTGTCCGCCGCCAGAGCGATCGCGTCGATCAGGTCGTCCGCCGTCGCGTTGCCGAACTTGTGCTGCTGGATGTACGCGCGCATGCCCTTCTGGAACGTGGCCTCGCCCACGTAGCCCTCGAACATGCCCAGCACCGCCGCGCCCTTCTGGTAGGTGATCCCGTCGAAGGCGGTCTCGATGTCGCCGTTGCCGGTGATCGGCTGGCGGATCTTGCGCGTGGTGACCAGGCTGTCGCCGTTCATCGCGCCCTCGGCGCCGCGCACGCGGTCGAGGTCGGCGCGGTATTCCGGGTGCACCTTCTGCGTGACCTTCTGCTGCATCCAGGTGGCGAAGGCCTCGTTGAGCCACAGGTCGTCCCACCAGGCCAGCGTCACGGTGTCGCCGGTCCACTGGTGGGCCAGCTCGTGCGCGGTGACGTTGAAGGAGCCGCGCACGTACTGCGCCGGCGAATCCGGGTCGAGCAGCAGCAGCCAGTCGCGGAAGGTGACGAAGCCGGGGTTCTCCATCGCGCCGGCGGAGAAGTCCGGCGCGGCGACCAGGTCGAGCTTGCCGAACGGGTAGCCGAAGCCGTAGTAGTCCTCCAGCGTCTTGATGATGCTGGGCGTCTCGCTCAGCACGTGCTGCATGCGGTGGCCCTCGCCGCGCGCGGCGATGCCGCGCAGCTCGATCGGCTCCTTGCGGTACGCGCCGGCCGGGATGGTCGGGCCGGGCTGCACGTCCCACGGGCCGACGCCGAAGGCGACCAGGTAGGTCGGCAGCGGCGGCGTCCGCGCGAAGGTGAGCGTCTTCCAGCCGTCGCCGGCGGGGGTTTCCCTGACCTGCGGGGTGTTGGCCGCGCCGACCTCGTCCTTCGGGATGGTCAGGCTGATGTCGTAGGGCGTCTTGAAGCCGGGCTCGTCGAAGCCGGGGAAGGCGTAGCGCGCGCTGATCGGCTCCATCTGCGTCATCGCGTAGGGCTGGCCCTTGTGGCTGACCTTGTACAGGCCCTGCAGCTGCAGGTTGAGCGGCGCGCTGTAGTCGATCGCCAGGGTGATCTCCTGCGGCTCGAGCGTGCTGCCGAAGTCGATGCGCGCCACGCCCTCCTTGGGCGCCGCGTCCACGTACTTGCCGGCGTGCCGCTTGCCGGCGGCGTCGGTGACGACCACCTTGGCGACCTTCAGGTCGTGCCCGTGCAGCCACACGTGGTCGGAAGCCTGGGTGAGCTTCACCTTGATCGTGGTGGTGCCGGAGAAGTCCTGCTGCCGCGGGTCCACCTTGAAGGCGAGCTGGTAGTGCTCGGGGATCGCCCAGCGCGGCAGCTTGCCGTGCGGCACCTCGTCGGCGTGGGCGGCGAGCGCGGCGCCGCAGCAGGCGGCCAGCGCGGTGAGCAGCAGGGGACGGACTAGGCCTCGCATCGGGGAACTCCCTGGGACAACGGAAACGGGCCTGCAAGCTAGGCTCCGGCATGACTTGCGGCACAGTGCCAGAAGGCATGGCGGGGCCCGTCGCCGCCCGGCGGCGCGGCGCGGGAGCGGGCCGCCCGCGCGGTCGATGCGGTGCACGACGGCGGAGGCGCGGATGCCGGGGATTGTTCCGGCCGATGGCAGCCACCACAATCATAGACGGCAACTATGGAAGCCGAAGACGCCCCATGAACCTGCGCGACCTGCACTACCTCGTCTCGCTGGCCGAGCACCGCCACTTCGGCCGCGCCGCCGAGGCGAGCTTCGTCAGCCAGCCCACCCTGTCCACCCAGATCAAGAAGCTGGAGGACGAGCTGGGCGTGGCACTGGTCGAGCGCACGCCGCGCAAGGTGCTGCTCACCGAGACCGGCCGCGAGATCGCCCGCCGCGCCAAGGGCGTGCTGGCCGAGATCGAGGAGATCAAGGCGATCGCGCAGCGCACGCGCGACCCGGAGGCGGGCAAGCTCAGGCTGGGCATCTTCCCCACGCTCGGGCCCTACCTGCTGCCGCACCTGGTGCCGCTGGTGCGCCGGCGCTTCCCGCGGCTGGAGCTGCTGCTCACCGAGGAGAAGACCGAGCAGGTGGTGAAGATGCTGCGCGAGGGCGCGCTGGACGCGGGCATCCTGGCGCTGCCGCTGCACGAGGACAGCCTGCACGCCGAGTTCCTGTTCGAGGAGCCGTTCGTGCTGGCGGTGCCCGAGCGCCACCCGCTGGCGCAGCACAAGGGCCGCCTGAAGCTGAGCGACCTGGAGGACGAGAACCTGCTGCTGCTGGAGGACGGCCACTGCCTGCGCGACCAGGCGCTGGAGGTGTGCCAGCTGGCCGGCGCCGGCGAGAAGGCCGGCTTCCGCGCCACCAGCCTGGAGACGCTGCGGCAGATGGTGGCCGCCGACGTGGGCATCACCCTGCTGCCGACGCTGGCGATCAAGCCGCCGGTGCCGCGCACCGGCAACGTGCAGCTGCTGGAATTCGCCGGCCACCCGCCGAGCCGGCGGATCGCGCTGGTGTGGCGCAAGAGCTCCTCGATGGGCCCGTTCCTGCAGCGCTTCGCCGAGATGATCCGCGGCATGCCCGCCGAGCTGCTGCGCCCGGCCACCCAGCCGGCCCCGCCGAAGGCGCGGGCCCGCGCATGACGCCAGCCGCGGAACGCCGCTGATGCGCCGGCTCGCGCTCGTCGCGCTGGCGCTGCTGGTGCTGTGGGGCGCCGCCTCGGCGTGGAAGCACCGCGCGGTGACGCCGCCGCCCGGCGTGCTGGCGCCGGACGACCCCGAGCAGGTGGACCTGGACGACGGCGCCGTCCTGCGGCGCGGCGACGTCACGCTGCGCACGCGCGCGCACTTCGCGCTCACCGCGCGCGTGCTCGCGCGCGAGGACTACCACGACGCCGGCGCCTTCCTCGCCCCGCTCGACCTGGCGCTGGGCTGGGGCCGCATGTCCGACAGCGCGGTGCTGGCGCGCATCGAGGTCAGCCAGTCCGGCCGCTTCTACTGGTGGCACGCGGACGACTTTCCGATCCCGCGCCGCGAGATCGAGACGCACAGCGCCAACATGCACCTGATCCCGGCCGACGGGCAGGTGCGCGACGCGCTGGAGCGCGTGCGCCGCGGCCAGCTGGTGCACCTGGAGGGCTTCCTGGTCGACGCCAGCCGCGCCGACGGCTGGCAGTGGCACAGCTCGCTCAGCCGCGAGGACACCGGCAACGGCGCCTGCGAGCTGGTGTACGTGGAACGCGCGGAGACCGCGACGCCCTGAGGACCCGTTCACGCGCGCCCGGTCCGCGACGGCTCGGCATGGCGGGGAGCGAGGTCGAGGCATCGCGGCCGCAGGCCGCTTCCACAAAGGCTTGCGAGGCTCCCTGGGGGAGCGGCCTCCGGCCGCGGTCGACCTGACGCGAGACCGCCAAGGCCCCGATGCCAGGCCCGCCCAGGCCGGCCCCGGCGCCGGGTGGGCGAGCGCCGCTCAGTAGCGCACCAGCGCGTGCAGCGGCGGGCCATCGCCCCAGCGCGCGCGGCCGCCCAGCGCGCCCAGCTCGATCACCACCGCGGCGCCGGCCAGCTCGCCGCCCAGCCGCGCCACCAGCTCGCGCGCGGCGGCGAGGGTGCCGCCGGTGGCCAGCACGTCGTCCGCGACCAGCGTGCGCTCGCCGGGGCGCAGCGCGTCGTCGCGCGCCTGCAGGCGGTCGGTGCCGTACTCCAGCCGGTAGTCCACCTCCACCAGCGGCGGCGGCAGCTTGCCCGGCTTGCGCAGCGGCACGAAGCCGGCGTCGAGCTTCTGCGCCAGCGCGGCGCCGAAGATGAAGCCGCGCGACTCGATCCCGCACACCGCCCGCACGCCCTGCCCCAGCCACGGCTCGGCCAGCAGGTCGATGCAGCGGGCGAACGCGCCGGCGTCGGCCAGCAGCGGGGTGATGTCGCGGAACAGCACGCCGGGCCGGGGGAAGTCGGGCACGGCGCGGATCAGGCGGGCCAGGTCGTTCATGCGGTTCCAGAGGCGGCGGCCGGCGCCGCGCGCCGGCGGGAGGAGATTCAGGACGCCGGCTGCCCGGCCAGGCCGCAGGCCGGCTCCGCAGCCGCCTCGCGCGCCTGGGCCAGCCGCGCGGCGATCTCGCGCACCACCGCCTGCGCCGCCGGCACGGCCGCCGCCGGCACCTGCACCGCCACGAAGTCGCGCGCGGGCAGCTGGCCGACCCCGCCGGTGAGGTATTCGCCGGCGACGAAGGCGGGGATCTCGGCGCGCTCGAGCGCATCCTTCACCAGGTGCGCGTCGATCAGGGTCTCGGCCAGGTAGACGGTACGCATGGCCCGCACGCTAGCCCCGCGCCGGCCGCGAGGCAAGCGCGGCGGCGAACGGCTGGCGCGGCCGCCGCCGCGGCCTTATCGTCCGCCCTGCCGAGCTGCGACGACGACTCATGGGGGAGCATGGCCGTCCGCGAACACGACAAATGCCTGGGCTTCGTGCGCCTGGTCCACCGCCTGCGCACGCTGGGCCTGGCGCTGGCCGCGCTGCCGGTGGCCAGCGTGCTGTGGCAGCAGCACGCGCCGGGCTGGCTGTGGGCGCTGCTCGCGCTGAACGGCTACGCCTGGCCGCACCTGGCCTGGCTGATCTCCACGCGCAGTAGGCAGCCGAACCGCACCGAGCAGCGCAACCTGCTGCTCGACGCGGCGTCCGCCGGCGCATGGGTGGCGCTGATGCGCTTCAACCTGCTGCCCAGCGCGCTGCTGCTGTCCATGCTGGCGATGGACCGGGTCGGCGCCGGCGGCTGGCGCCTGTTCGGCCTGTCGCTGCTGCTGGAGGCCGTCGCCTGCGTGGCGGTGGGCGGGCTGCTCGGCTTCCCGGTGCAATGGCACAGCGACACGCTCAACGTGTTCGCCTGCCTGCCGATGCTGATGCTCTACCCGGTCTGGGTGAGCACGGTGAACCACGCGCTGAGCCAGCGCGTGCGCGAACAGAACCGCCTGCTCGACCGCCTCAACCGCACCGACAGCCTCACCGGCCTGCCCAACCGCACGCACTGGCTGGAAGCCGCCGCGCTGGAGCTGCGCCGCTACCAGCGCAACCAGCGCCCGGCCGCGCTGATCCTGCTGGACGTGGACAACTTCAAGCAGGTCAACGACAGCCGCGGCCACGCCGCCGGCGACGCCGTGCTGTGCGAGCTGGCGCGCCTGCTGGAGGACAACCTGCGCGAGGTCGACACGCCCGGCCGCCTCGGCGGCGACGAGTTCGGCGTGGTGCTGCCGGAAACCGGGCTGGCGCAGGCGCTGGCGGTGGCCGAGCGGATCCGCTGCCGTGCCGGCCGCCCCGCGGACGATCCCGGCGGCGCGCAGGCCTGGACGCTGAGCCTGGGCGTGGCCGGGCTCGACGCGGGCACCGCCGACCTGGGCGCCTGGATGCACCAGGCCGACGAGGCGCTGTACCGCGCCAAGCTGCAGGGCCGCAACCGCGTGGGCCTGCCGCGCCGCCCGCACGCCGCGGGCGGCGGCTGAACGCCGCGCCGCGCGCCGGCGGCGACAGGGTAAACTTGGGCGTTTCCGCCACGCCCGAGCTTCGCCGATGTCGACCGAACCCGCCGCCCGCCCCACCGTCACCGCCGCCGCGCCGGCCGAGGAGCAGCGGCCCGAGGCGCGGGACTTCATCCGCCAGATCGTCCGCGAGGACCTGGCCAGCGGCAAGCACCGCGCGATCCGCACCCGCTTCCCGCCCGAGCCCAACGGCTACCTGCACATCGGCCACGCCAAGGCGATCTGCCTGGATTTCGGCATCGCGCGCGAGTTCGGCGGCTGGTGCAACCTGCGCCTGGACGACACCAACCCCGGCAAGGAGGACCCCGAGTTCGTCGAGGGCATCAAGGAGGACGTGCGCTGGCTGGGCTACGGATGGCACGACCTGCGCCACGCCTCGGACTACTTCGAGGTGCTCTACCGCGCCGCGCTCAAGCTGATCGAGGACGGCAAGGCCTACGTGGACGACCTCTCGCCCGATCAGATGCGCGAGTACCGCGGCACGCTCACCGAGCCGGGCCGCGACTCGCCGTACCGCGGGCGCTCCGTGGCGGAGAACCTCGACCTGTTCAGGCGCATGCGCGCCGGCGAGTTCCCCGACGGCAGCAAGACGCTGCGCGCGAAGATCGACATGGCCGCGGGCAACATGAACCTGCGCGACCCGGCGCTGTACCGCATCCGCAAGGTGCCGCACCAGAACACCGGCGACGCCTGGCCGATCTACCCGATGTACGACTTCGCGCACGCGCTGTCGGACGCGATCGAGGGCATCACCCACTCGCTGTGCACGCTGGAGTTCGAGGACCACCGCCCGCTGTACGACTGGTGCGTGGACAACGTGGACCTGGCCGGCCACCCCGAGCTGTGGCGTCCCGTGGCCGAGGCGGCCGGGCTGGACGTGCAGCCGAGCAAGCCGCGCCAGATCGAGTTCTCGCGGCTGAACCTCAGCTACTGCATCACCAGCAAGCGCAAGCTGGCCGAGCTGGTGCAGCGCGGCCTGGTGGACGGCTGGGACGACCCGCGCATGAACACCCTGCGCGGCCTGCGCCGGCGCGGCTTCACGCCGGGCGGCATCCGCCTGCTGATCGAGCGGCTGGGCGTGTCCAAGCAGAACAGCGTGATCGACTACACGCTGCTGGAGAACTGCATCCGCGAGGACCTGGACGACCATGCGCCGCGGCGCATGGCGGTGCTCGACCCGCTCAGGCTGGTCATCGCCAACCTGCCCGAGGACCACGAGGAATCGCTCGCCTTCGCCAACCACCCGAAGGACGAGGCGCAGGGCGCGCGCCAGGTGCCGTTCGCGCGCGAGCTGTGGATCGAGCGCGAGGACTTCGCCGAGGTGCCGCCCAAGGGCTTCAAGCGCCTGGTGCCGGGCGGCGAGGTGCGCCTGCGCGGGGTGGGCATCGTCAAGTGCGAGGACGTGGTGAAGGACGCCGGCGGCCGCGTGGTCGAGCTGCGCGGCACGCTCGATCCCGCCTCGCGCCACGGCATGCCCGGCGCCGACCGCAAGGTGAAGGGCACCATCCACTGGGTCAGCGCGCGGCATGCCGTGGCCGCCGAGGTGCGCCTGTACGACCGCCTGTTCAACGTGCCCGCGCCGGACGACGAGAGCGACGGCAGGAGCTGGATCGAGCACATCAACCCCGAGGCCAAGCGCGTGGTGCGCGGCTGGGTGGAGCCGGCCGCCGCGCAGGCCGCGCCGGAGACGCACTTCCAGTTCGAGCGGCTGGGCTACTTCGTCAGCGACCGCCTCGACCACCGGCCGGACGCGCCGGTGTTCAACCGCGCGGTCACCCTGCGCGACACCTGGGCGAAGCAGGCCGGCGCGCAGTAAGGCCACGGAGGGCACCCATGCTGCGACTGCAGATCCACCTCACCCTGCCGCCGTGGATCGGCGAGGTGGCGGACGAGCGCCGCCGCTACCTGACCGACGAGGAGCGCGTCGGGCTGGCCATCGCGCTCGCCCGCGAGAACGTGGCGCGCGGCCACGGCGGCCCGTTCGGCGCGGCGGTGTTCAACCAGGACGGCCGGCTGGTCTCGGCCGGGGTGAACCGCGTGGTGCCGCAGGCCTGCTCGGTGGCGCACGCGGAGATGATGGCCTACATGGCCGCGCAGCAGCGCCTGGCCGCCCACCGCCTCAACGAGGCCGGCGGCCGCTACGCGCTGGCCACCAGCGCGCAGCCGTGCTGCCAGTGCTACGGCGCCACCGTGTGGGCGGGCATCGACGAGCTCTTGATCGGCGCGCGCGCCGAGGACGTCGGGGAGCTGACCGACTTCGACGAGGGCCCGCTGCCCGCCGACTGGACCGGCGAACTGGAGCGCCGCGGCATCGCCGTGCGGCGCGACATCCTGCGCGCGCAGGCGCGCGCGGTGCTGGCCGCCTACGGCGAAAGCGGGCCGAGCTATTGAACCGGCTGCGCGCCGCGCTGCCGCTGCTGCTGCTGGTCGCCGCCGGCATCGTGCTGTTCGCCTCCGGCGTGCTGGACCGGCTGCACCCGGCCGAGCTGGTCGCGCACCAGCAGGAGCTCAAGGCGCAGCTGGCCGACAACCCCTGGCTGGGCCGCGCCGCCTACGTCGGCCTGCTCACCCTGGCGGTGTCCACCGGCCTGCCCGGCACCGTGCTGGTCATCTTCGCCGGCGGCTTCGCCTTCGGCGTGGCGGAGGGCACGGCGCTGTCCTCGGTCGCGCTGACGCTGGGCTCGCTGATCCTCTACCTGGCCAGCCGCTACGCCTTCGGCGCCGGCAGCCGCCATCCGCCGCGGCTGGTGGAGCGGCTGCACCACGGCTTCGAGCGCCATCCGGTCAGCTACACGCTGTTCCTGCGCTTCATCCCGGTGGCGCCGTTCGGGCTGGTGACGATCTGCCTGGCCTGGCTGCGCTGCCCGCTGTGGCTGTTCCTCGGCGCCACCTGGCTGGGCGGCACGGTGTCGCTGGTGTTCGAGACCTCGATCGGCGCCGGCCTGGGCGACGCGCTGCGCCAGAGCGACCGCATCGGCTTCGGCCTGCTGCTGCACCGCCAGGTGCTGCTGCCGCTGGGCGCGATCGCCGTGCTGGTGCTGCTGCCGCTGCTGGCGCAGCGGCTGCTGCGGCGCCGGCGGCCCGGCTGAGGGCCTGGGGCGGCTTCGCGCCGGGCCGGTCGCGGCCGGAGGCCGCGATGCCCCGACCATCGCCCTACCCCATGCCGCGCCATCACGCACCATCATCCACTCCTTCTCCCCGGGCCCGCGCGCAGGCGGCTCCCGGCGGGGAGCACGGGGTACCCGCGAACAGGCACCGGGAGCCCGGGCCCGCCCTACGCCGGAGGTCCGGCCCGCCCCTCGCCAATGGCCTAGCTGCCGCCGCGGCGCGATCGCGCTAGGCTCGTCGCGCCGGCGCCGGGCGCCGCGGGAGGGCAGGCATGGCACAGGCCGATTCCTGGCTGGTGAGGCTGTGGCGGCGCACCACGCTGACGCAGCGGCTGGCGTTCATCGCGCTGGTGCCGACCCTGGTCACCGCGGTGCTGCTGGTCACCATGCTGACCCGCCACCAGCTGGCCGCGCTGCACGGCATGGCGCGCAACGCCGCCGACGCCATCGCCACCCAGGCCGCCACGATCTCGGCCGAGCCGCTGCGCAACATGCAGCGCCGCGAGCTGGTGCGCATCGCGCAGTCGGTGGTGCAGCTGCCGCACGTCTCGCACGTGCAGATCCGCGCCGCCGACGGCGAGATCCTGGCCGAGAGCCAGGCCGGCGCCGCGTCCCGCCACGAGAGCCTGACCGTGCTGCGCGACATCGCGCCGCGCGACGACCCGCATCACCCGATCGGCTCGGTGCTGGTCGACGTGAGCCTGGCCGAGGCGATCGCGGCGCAGCGCTCGAGCCTGCGCAACGCGCTGATCGCGCTCGTGCTCAGCCTGTTCGTCGCGCTGGTGGTCGGCTGGCAGGCGGCGCGCTGGATCAGCGCGCCGCTGCGCCGGCTCGCCGCCGCGGTGCACCGGCTGGGCAGCGGCGAGCGCGCGGTGGCGGTGGCGGTCACCGACGACACCGAGATCGGCGAGCTGCAGCGCGGCTTCAACGCCGCCTCCGCCGCGCTGCACGACATGCACAGCGGGATGGAGCGGCAGATCGAGCAGGCCACGCAGGAGCTGGCGCGCAAGAACGCGGCGCTGGAGGCGGCCAGCGTGGCCAAGGCGCGCTTCCTCGCCGCCGCCTCGCACGACCTGCGCCAGCCGCTGTACGCGCTCACCCTGTTCTCCTCCGCGCTGGCGGTGGACGAGCACGACCCGGTGCGGCTGGACCGCATCGCGCACATCCAGGAATGCGTGGACGCGCTCGACCACCTGTTCGGCGAGCTGCTCGACCTGTCGCGGCTGGAGACCGGCGCGATGCAGCTGGAGATCGGCGAGTTCCCGCTCGACCAGGTGTTCGACGAGGTCAGCCGCAACTTCCGCATGCTGGCCGAGCAGCACGGCCTGCGCCTGGTGGTGCGGCCCACCGCGCTGTGGGTGCGCAGCGACCGCACGATGCTGGCGCGCATCCTCAACAACCTGGTCAGCAACGCGCTGCGCTACACCCGCGAGGGCGGCGTGCTGGTGGTGGCGCGGCGCCGGCTCGACGGCAACGTGCGGGTGGACGTGTGGGACACCGGCAGCGGCATCGCGCCCGAGCACCAGGCGCGCGTGTTCGACGAGTTCTACCGCGTGGAGAACCCCGCCGGCGACCGCGACGACGGCCCGCGCCGCGGGCTGGGCCTGGGCCTGGCCACCGTGCAGCGCCTGGCCGAGCTGCTGGGCACGCGCGTGCGGCTGCAGTCGCGCCACGGCCGCGGCAGCGTGTTCAGCTTCGAGCTGCCGGTGGTGGCCGCGCGCGCCGGCTACGACAGCCTGGCCGCGCCGGAGCCGCCGGCGGACGTCTCCGGCCTGCGCGTGCTGGTGATCGACGACGAGCCGGCGATCCTCTCCGGCATCCGCTACCTGCTGCGCAGCTGGGGTTGCGAGGTGGCCACCGCCGAGGACGGCGCGCAGGCGGTGGAGGCCGCCGAGGACTGGCCCGAGCCGCCGGACCTGGTCATCTCCGACCTGCGCCTGCGCGACGGCGAGAGCGGCCTGGACGTGCTCGCCGCGCTGGACCGCTACTACCGCCGCGACGGCGGCCCCGCCTTCCCGCGCCTGCTGATCACCGGCGAGACGCGCAGCGACAGCCTGCGCGAGATCCGCGCCGCGCGCATCCCGGTGCTGTACAAGCCGGTCTCGCCGCAGCAGCTGCGCGAGGCGATGATGGCCGCCTGGACGGCCGCGCGCAGCGCGGCGTAGCGCGGCGCGCTACGCCGGACAGCCTAGGCCATCCGTGCAGTGCCGGCGCGGTTGCCGGCGGCGCAGGCTGTAGCTATGTTGCCAGGCACGCAGGTCGCGGCCGGACGCCGCGGCGCGCCGCCGCCGGGACGGAAAGACCCATGCGCATACTGATCGCGGATGACCATCGGCTGATCGTCGAGGGCGTGAAGCTCAAGCTGGCCGAGCTCGGCGCGGACACCGAGTTCTCCGTGGCGGCCGACGTGGATGAGCTGCGCCGCCGGCTGCGCGAGGAGCCGCCGCCGGCGCTGGCGCTGGTCGACCTGGCGATGCCCGGCGCGCAGGGCCACGAGCACGTGCACGAGGCGATCCGGCAGCTGCCGGGCGTGCCGGTGCTGGTGCTGTCCGGCTCGGAGGACCCGGCGCTGATGCAGGAACTGCTGGCCGCCGGCGCGCAGGGCTTCATCCCCAAGGCCTATTCCTCCGACGTGATGCTCTCGGCGGTGCGGCTGGCGCTGGCCGGCGGCGTGTACGTGCCGCCGATGATGCTGGAGCCGGCGCGCCCGGCGCCCGCGCCGCTCGACGGCGCGCCGGCCCGCGCCACGCCGGCCTCGCTGGAGGAGCGCCTGCGCAAGCTGCTCACCGAGCGGCAGATCGACGTGCTGCGGCTGCTCTCGCAGGGCAAGCCGAACAAGGTGATCGCGCGCGACCTGGGCATCAGCGAGGGCACCGTGAAGATCCACCTGGCGGCGATCTTCCGCGCGCTCAACGTGCGCAACCGCGTCGAGGCGGTGGTCGCCTCGCGCCGTCTCAACGACTTCTGACACCGCCTGTCACGCCACGCGCGCGCAGGAAGCGTATGCTCCCCCGCGGGGCCGGCCCGGTCAACGCGACCGTCCGGGGCCGGCAGGGGAAAAGGCCCGCATGGAACGGATCGCCCGAACGCCACCGCCCCGACGCCGCGCGCCCGCGAGGTGGCGCCTGTTCGGCCTGCTGCTCGCGCTCGGCCTGGCCGGCGCCGGCATCGCCCCCGGCCGCGCCGGCGAGCCCGCGCCGGCCGGCAAGCCGCTCACCTTCGGCATCCTACCGATCGGCGGCCCGTCCGAATCGCTGGAAGCCTGGCGCCCGATGCTGGACGACATGCAGCTGGCCCTGCAGCGGCCGGTGCGCAGCATCTCGGTGAGCACCTACGAGGGCCTGGCGCAGGCGCTGGCCGAGGACCGCGTGGACATGGCCTTCGTCTCCGGCCGCATGGCGCTGGACGCGGTGCTGCACGACCGCATGCAGGTGATCGCCCAGCTCACCCGCGGCGACGGCTCGCGCGGCTACTGCGCGGTGCTGCTGGTGGAGAAGGACTCGCCGATCCGCGGCGTCGACGACCTGCTGCGCCGGCCCAACCACTGGCGCTACGGGCGCGGCGAGTCGCTCTCCGTCTCCGGCTACCTGGTGCCGGAGACGCAGCTGTTCGCCCCGCGCGGGCTGGACTCGGACACCTTCTTCGCCAGCGTCGCGGTGAACAATCACCAGAACAACGCGCTGGCGGTGGCCAACGGCGAGGTGGACGTGGCCAGCAACAACACCGCCGATCTCGAGCGCTTCCGCGACCACTTCCCCGAGCAGTACGCGCGGCTGCGCGTGCTGTGGAAGTCCGCGCTGATCCCGCACGCGGTGATCGTGGTGCGCAGCGCCCTCGCGCCCGAGCTGCGCGCGCGCGTCGTCGACTTCATCACCCACTACGCCAAGCGCGGGCGCGGCGCCGCGGCCGAGCTGGCCAAGCTGCACCTGATCCACGACATCAGCGGCTTCGCCCCGGCCGGCAACGACACCCTGGTGCCGTTCGCCGACATCGAGTACAGCCTGGAGCGGCGCCGCGCGCTGGGCGCGCAATGGGTCAGCGCGACGGCGCTGCAGGCGCGCCTGCAGCGCATCGAGGAGGACCACCGCGAGCTGGTGCGCCAGCTGCAGGACCACCGGCCGCTGCCGCCGTCGCAGCGCAGCGACAGCCCGTAGGCGCGGCCGCCTAGCCGGGCCGCGCCGGCGCCGCGCGCAGCAGCGCCGGCAGCCCCGCCATCGCGTCGAACACCGCGTGCGCGCCGGCCTCGCGCAGGCGCGCACGCGGCGTGTGCGCGGCGAAGCCGAACACGGTCATGCCCGCGGCGACGCCGGCCGCCACGCCGGTGGGCGAGTCCTCCACCACCGCGCACGCGGCCGGCGGGACGCCCAGGGTGCGCGCCGCGTGCAGGTACAGGTCCGGCGCCGGCTTCGGCCGCGGCACGTCCTCCACGCCGAACAGCCGGCCCTCGAAGCGATGCAGCAGGCCGGCCCGGCCCAGCGTGACGCGCATCTTGGCGTGCCCGCCGTTGGAGGCCACCGCGCAGGGCACGTCCAGCGCGTCCAGCGCCTCGGCGATGCCCGGCATCGCGCGCACCTCGGCGGCCAGCGCCGCGCGGGCGCGCTCGTCGTAGTCCGCGGCGAAGCCGGCCGGCAGCGGCCGGCCCAGCATCGCGCCGGCCAGCGCCAGGCACTCGGCGTTGGCCTTGCCGGTGAACAGCTCCGCCGTCTCCTGCGGCGTCAGCGCCAGGCCGTGCTCGCCCAGCATCCGCGCGAACACGCGGTTGATGATCGTCTCGCTGTCCACCAGCACGCCGTCGCAATCGAAGATCACCAGCGCGAAGGGCGCCGGCACGCCCGCGTCAGCCATGGCCCGCGCGCCCCATCGTCGCGCCGCTCAGGCGAACCGGCGGAAGTACAGCCACGCGGCCAGCGCCAGCAGCACCGAGGGCAGCAGGTTGGCCAGCATCGGCGGGATGCCGTAGACGGTGCCGAAGCTCACCATCGCCTTCTGCAGGAAGTACCAGCCGATCGCCAGCAGCATGCCCAGGAAGATGCGCTTGCCCAGGCCGCCCGAGCGCAGCGCGCCGAACGCGAACGGCATCGCGCACAGCACCAGCACCAGCACGTTGACCGGGTACAGCGCGCGCGCCCAGAACGCCAGCGCGTACACGCCGGGGCTCTCGCCGTTGGCCTCCAGGTAGGCCATGTTGCGGCGCAGGTCGCGCATCGGCAGGTACTCGGGATGGATCACCGACTGCTCCAGGATGCGCGGGTCCAGCCCCGAGTCCCAGCGCTCGCTGGCCCGGGTGGTGCTGTGCACGCCCTGCTCGTCCAGCGTGGTGCTGCGCACCTCGCCGAGCACCCAGCTGCGGCCGTCGTGCTCGGCGGTGCGCGCCCAGTCGAAGCGCGCGAGCTGGCCGTCCGGCGTGAGCGTGAACACGCGCACGTCGGCCAGCTGCACGCTGGCGTGGGTGGCGGTCTGCCGCGCCAGCGCGGCCTTGGCGTTGATGATGCGCTCGCCGTCGCGCGCCCACAGGCCGGTGTTGCCGGCCATGCCGATGTTGTTGGCCTTGAGCTTGAGCTGCATCGCCTGCGCGCGCTGGTCGCCCCACGGCGCGGCGGTCTCGCCCAGGACCACCACGCCGGCGATCAGCACCGCCACCACGCCCACCGCCGAGCCGGCGATGCGCAGCTTGGACAGCCCGCAGGCGCGCAGCGCGGTCAGCTCGCCGCTGCCGGCCAGGCCGCCCAGCCCCATCAGGCCGCCGATCAGCGCGGCGTTGCCGAACATCTCGTACAGGCGGCGCGGCACCGTCACCAGCACGTAGACCATGGCCCCGGTGACGGTGTAGCCGTTCTTGCCGACCTGGGTGAGCTGTCGCACGAACTGCATCACCGCGTCCAGCCCGGTGAGCACCAGCCACACCATCAGCACCGCGCCGAGCACGCTGGCGCCGACCAGCCAGTCGACCCGCTTGATGCGCAAGGCGTCCATCAGGCGCCCGCCTTGCGCGGCCGGCGCGCGGCGTACTGGCTGCGGAACATCCACGCCGCGATGGCGAACACCAGCAGGCTCACGCCCCACATCGGCGTGGCGTGGTGCCAGTGGCCCTTCATCAGCTGGCCGCGGCACACCGCCAGCAGCAGGTAGTAGAGGTAGAAGCTCAGCACCGCCAGCAGCAGGCGGCCGAAGCGCGGCTCGCGCGGGCTCTGCCGCGCCATCGGCAGCGCCAGCATCACCAGCACCAGCATCATCGCCGGCGCGATGGCGCGCCAGGCCAGCTCGGCGCGCGCGTCGGCGCTGTCGGCGCGCAGCAGCGCGGCCATGTCGAGGTTGTGCGCCGGGTCCTCGTCGCTGTCGTCGTTCTGGATGCTGGAGAGCGAGGTGTCGTTGCGCTCGTAGCGCATCTTGCGCCAGTTGTCGCCGCCCAGCGGGATCTCGTACTGCCAGCCGTCGTACAGCGCGATGAAGCGGTTGTCGCCGTTGCTCTCCTGGTACAGCTGGCCGCGCCTGGCGGTGACCAGCTTGAGGTTGCGCGTGCCGTCCTTGGCGCTGCGCTCGGCGGCGACGAAGGTTTTGCCGAGCACGCTGCCGTCGCGGCTGAGCGAGTCGACGAAGATGATGCCGCCCTTGCCGGGCAGCTCGGTGAAGCGGCCGGCGTCGAGGCCGGCGGCGATCACCGAGCGGTTGGCCGCCGCCACCAGCGCGTCGGAGGTGCGCGCCGCCCACGGCCCCAGCCACAGCGAGAGCAGGCCCACCAGCAGCGCCAGCGCGAGGGCGAGCAGCGCGATCGGCTTGAGCAGCCCGCGCGGCCCCATCCCGGAGGAGGCCAGCACGTGCATCTCGCTCTCGCGCCACATCCGCCCCAGCCCCAGCAGCAGGCCGATGAAGCCGGCCAGCAGCAGCAGCGTGGACAGGCCGTCGAGCATGTTCAGGCCCAGCACCTGGAACATCACGCTGGCCGGGAAGCTGCCGTTGGCCACCTGCTTGAGCACGGTGGCGAACGAGGTGCCGGCGAAGATCGCCACCAGCACCACCACCGTGGCGACCACGGTCTGCGCCAGCTCCCGCAGGAAATAACGGTCGAGGATGCTCAGCATGCGATAGAATTCGTCGTTCCGTTGCCGTGCGTCCGCGCCGGCCGCAAACGGTTAGTCTAGCCGGTTCTCCCCTTCCGATTGCCTTGCAGGATCCTTCCGATGACGCTCCAGTTCAGCCTCGGCGCCGCCGCCCCCGAAACCGTCGAAACCCCGTGCGTGGTGGTCGGCGTGTACGAGAACGGCCTGCTCACCAGCGCCGCCGCGCGGGTGGACGGCGCCGCCGGCGGGGCGATCAAGCGCCAGGTGGAAAGCGGCGACATCACCGGCAAGGCCGGCTCGTCCGCCGTGCTGTTCGCCCCGCCGGGCGTCGCCGCCCGGCGCGTGCTGGTGGTGGGCCTGGGCGCGCAGAAGTCGTTCGACGCGGCGCGCTTCCAGAAGGTGAACCTGGAGGCCGCCCGCGCGCTGGGCCGGCTGCCGGTCGACGCCGCCGTCTCCTACCTCGCCGAGGTGGACGTGCCCGGCCGCGACGCCGCCTGGCGCGTGCGCACCGCGGCGCTGGCCGCCGACCACGCGGCCTACCGCTACACCGCCACCTTCAAGCCGCGCGAGAAGGGGGCCCAGCCGGAGCTGGCCGCGCTCGCCTTCGCCGCCGGCGAGGAGGCGCAGGCCGGCCTCGACCAGGCCCGCGCCATCGCCGAGGGCGTGCGCTTCGCGCGCGAGCTGGCCAACCTGCCGCCCAACATCTGCAACCCCGCCTACATCGCCGCGCAGGCGCAGTCCTTCGCCGACGCCCACGACCGGGTCGCCTGCCGCGTGCTCGACCACGAGGAGATGGAGCGGCTCGGCTTCGGCTCGCTGCTGGCGGTGGGCCGCGGCTCGGCCAACAAGCCCAGGCTGGTCGCGCTGGAGTACCGCGGCGGCGCCGAGGACGAGAAGCCCTACGCCCTGGTCGGCAAGGGCATCACCTTCGACACCGGCGGCATCAGCCTCAAGCCCGGCCCGGGCATGGAGGAGATGAAGTTCGACATGGGCGGCGCGGCCGGCGTGCTGGGCGCCTTCGTCGCCGCGGTGGAGATGGGCCTGCCGCTCAACCTGGTGTGCGTGGTGCCGGCGGTGGAGAACATGCCCGACGGCGACAGCTACCGCCCGAGCGACGTGCTGACCAGCCTGTCGGGCCTGACCATCGAGGTGCTCAACACCGACGCCGAGGGCCGCCTGATCCTGTGCGACGCGCTGACCTGGACCGCACAGACCTACCAGCCGCAGGCGCTGGTCGACGCCGCCACGCTCACCGGCGCCTGCGTGATCGCGCTGGGCAAGCACGCCTCCGGCCTGATGAGCAAGCACGACGACCTGGCCGCGGAGCTGCTCGCCGCCGGCGAGGCCACGCTGGACCGCGCCTGGCGCCTGCCGCTGTGGGACGACTACCAGGCGCAGCTGGAATCGGGCTTCGCGGACGTGGCCAACATCGGCGGCAAGAACGCCGGCGCGATCACCGCCGGCTGCTTCCTCGCGCGCTTCACCGAGGGCCAGCGCTGGGCGCACCTGGACATCGCCGGCACCGCCTGGGACGAGGGCCGCAAGGGCCTGGCCACGGGGCGGCCGGTGCCGTTGCTGGCGCAGTGGCTGATCGATCGCGCCGGCTGATGCCGGTGCGGGGGAACGGGGAACGTGCGGGTCCACGTCGCATGGGTGTTCCCGGTATGGTTTGATGTGCCCGGGCTCGATGTGCCCGAGAGGGTCGGCATCGCCCACGATCCCGAACCGCCGCTCCCCTGACGTTCCCCGTTCCCCGTTCCCTCCCCCTCCCCATGCCCCGCGCCGACTTCTACCTGATCGACAAGCCGCGCTTCCGCGAGCAGCCGCTGCTGCTGGTGTGCGAGCTGGCGAGGAAGGCCTACGCCGCGCAGCAGCCCACGCTGGTCCTGGCGCGCGACTTCGCCCAGGCCGAGGCGATCGACGAGCTGCTGTGGGCGTTCGACGAGGACGCCTTCATCCCGCACCAGATCGCCGGCGACGAGGACGACGCGGCCACCGCGGTGCTGATCGTGCCGCCGGGCATCGACACGCCCGACCGCCCGCTGCTGATCAACCTGCGCGAGGACTGCCCGACCGGCCGCTGCGAGCGCGTGCTCGAGGTGGTGGCCGCCGACCCGGCCGAACGCGACGGCTCGCGCCGCCGCTGGCGCGACTACCAGCAGCGCGGCTTCCAGGTCGCCAAGTTCGACATGTGACCGCCTCTGCTCCCTCTCCCCGGAGGGGAGAGGGTCGGGGTGAGGGGCCGGTCTTGCGGCAGCGCTGGCGACCGCCGCACTTCTCTCCAGATTTTGGAGTGCAATCCGGAAGCCCGCTCCAAATCCGGAGCCCGCTCCGAAGCGGCGCTTTCGTCAGCGCCGCCCCCTCGCCCTGCCCTCTCCCCGGAGGGGAGAGGGAAAAGCACCGTCCGGCCAGCTCACACTAGCCAGCTCACGCCGGCCCGGCGGCCGCCTCCGGCCGCGGCGCGGCCGCGGGCGCGGGCCACTGCCGCCGTACCTCCTCCAGCGCCTCGGCCAGCTGCTCGCCGGTCAGCGGCTTGCGCAGGAAGCCGTCCATGCCCGCGGCGCGCGTGCGCGCCTCCTCGTCGCCGCCGCTGCGCGCGGTGATCGCCACGATCGGCAGGTGCTCGCCGGCGCGCTCGCGCTGGCGGATCAGCCGCGCCAGCTGGAAGCCGTCCACGCCGGGCAGGTCCAGGTCCAGCAGCATCGCGTCGTAGCGCGACTGCGCCAGCTCGGCCAGCGCGGCCAGGCCGTTGGGCACGTAGGTCACCTCGTGGCGCTGGCGCTGCAGCAGGCCGCGGATCACCGCGGCGACGATGGTGTCGTCCTCCACCAGCAGCACCTTCAGCGGCCGCCGGGTCGCGGCGGGCAGCGGCGCCGCGCCGGCCGCGGGCTCGGGCTCGCGCAGCGGCAGCCGCACGTGGAAGGTGGTGCCGTGGCCCAGCTGCGACTCGAACTCGATGCGCCCGCCCATCAGCTCCACCAGCTCGCGGCAGATCGCCAGGCCCAGCCCGCTGCCCGAGCGGCGCTGCGGCCCGTCGATCTGCTCGAAGCGGCGGAACAGCCGCGCGCGGCTGGCCTCGGGAATGCCCGGCCCGCTGTCCTGCACGCTGAAGCGGACCCCGCCGGCCTCCGGCGCCGCGCGCAGCACCACGCCGCCGTAGTCGGTGAACTTCAGCGCGTTGTTGGCCAGGTTGAGCAGGACCTGCCTGATGCGCATGGCGTCGCCGATCAGCCGCGGCGGCAATGCGTCGTCGATGTCGACGGAGAAGCTGAGCCCCTTCACCTGCGCCTGGCCGGTTTCCAGCTGCGCCACCTCCAGCACCAGCTGGCGCGGGTCGAACGGCGCCGGCTCCAGCTCCAGCCGGCCGGACTCGATGCGCGCCAGGTCCAGCGAGTCGTTGAGCAGCTTGAGCAGCATCGCGCCGGAGCGCTGCATGGCCTGGGTGTACTCGCGCTGCGCGCTGGTCAGCGGCGTGGTGAGCAGCAGCTCGGCCATGCCCATCACGCCGGTCATCGGCGTGCGCAGCTCGTGGCTGAGCGTGGCGAGGAACTGCGTCTTCGCCGCGCTGGCCTCCTCGGCCAGCTGGCGCTGCTGCTCGGCGAGCTGGATGCGGTGGCGCTGCCACAACCGGCGGCGCCACGCGCGCAGCAGCAGCCAGACCGCCAGCGCCGCGGCGACGGCGTAGGCGAGCCAGGCCCACCAGCGCTCCCACGGCGGCGCCTGCACCTCGATCCCGACCGGCGGCACGCTCGCCCACACGCCGTTGGCGCCGGCGGCCATCACCTTGAGCGTGTAGCTGCCGGCGCCCAGCGCGGCGAACTCGCGCTCGCCGCGGCTGCCGGTGTCCACCCAGCCGCTGTCGAAGCCCTCCAGGCGGAAGCGGTAGCGGTTGGCGGCCGGGTTGGCGTAGGAGAACACCCGCGCCGCCACGCGCAGGCCGCGGTCGGTCCAGCGCACCTGCAGCGGGTTGCCGTCCAGCGGCAGGTTCTGCAGCGTGCCGTTGCGGCGCACGCTGGCCTGGGCCAGCGCCAGCTGCGGCACCGTGCGCTGCTCGTCCACCGCGTCGGGGTTGAAGGCCACCACGCCGCCCAGGGTCGGCGCGTACAGGTTGCCGCCGGGCATCAGCGCGAAGCCGCGCGAGAACTCGCCGTTGCTCAGGCCGTCCTGCAAACCGAAGGAGCGGAAGCGGCCGTCGGCCGGGTCGTAGCGCCACAGGCCGTCGCGTCCGAACACCCAGACGCGCCCGTGCGCGTCCACGCGCAGGTCCATCACGTTCACCGACGGCCAGCCGTGCGCGCTGTCGACCTTGCGGTCCAGCGCCATGCCCCCGCCCTGGTAGCGGTAGTGCTCCAGGCCGTCGGCGGTGGCCGCCCACAGCCCGTCCGGGGTGAAGTCGAAGGCTTCCACCGAGCGCCCGCGCGGCGCGCCGGGCACCGGCTCGAAGCTGCCCCGCGCGACGTCCAGGCGCAGCAGGCCGTCCTCGCTGGCGTACCAGAACATGCCGTTCGGCCCCTGCGTCATCTGCGCGCCCCACGGCGCCTGGTCGCCGGCGCGCGGCATCGGCACCGGGGTGACCGCGAGCGAGTCCGGGTCGACGCGGAACAGGCCCTCGCCGAAGGTGCGCACGTACAGGCGCCCGTCGGGGCCGGGCTCCACCTCCAGCGGATGCTGCAGCCACCTGCCCTGCGGGTCGACGCGGTCGACCCGCCTGCCGCTGGCGCGGTACAGCGCGCCGCGCACGGCCACCCACAGGTGGCGCTGCGCGTCCTCGGTCATGCCGAGCACGTCGCCGCCCAGGCCGTCCAGCACGTGGTCGACCGCGCCGGTGGCCGGGTCGAGGCGGTCGAGGCGGCCGTCGCGCTCGCCCACCCACACGTGGCGGCCGTCGCGGCCGCGCGCCATGGTGGTGGCCACCGTGTCGCGCAGGCTGTCGCTGCTGTCGGGCACGTGGGTGAAGCGGCTGAAGCTGTTCCAGCCCGGCGCGAGGTAGCCGATGCCGCCGTCGAGCAGGGTCACCCACAGGCCGCCCTCGCGGTCGGCGTACAGCTGCCACACCCAGCTGCCGGGCAGGTTGCCGTACAGCACCGGGCGGTCCATCACCGGCGTCACCGGCGCGCCCGGCCGCACCTGCAGGAACAGGCCGCTCTTGGTGCCCACCCACAGCCGGCCGGCGTGGTCGCGCACGCTGCTCATCACGTTGCGCGCGGGGATCACGCCCGCGCCGAAGCGGCGCGCCACGCCGTCGCCGCCGACCAGGAAGAAGCCCGCGCTGGTCGACAGCCGCACCTCCTCGCCGTCGCCGGCGATGCTCCAGGCGTCGAGCAGCACGCCGGGCTCGGCGCAGGGGATCGCGTGGAAGCTGCCGTCGGCGTCGCGGCGGAACACGCCGCGCTCGCTGCCGATCCACAGCCGGTCGTGCGGGTCCACGTAGAGCGCGCCCACCGTGCCGACGTCGGTGGGCACCGGGCCGAGCAGCGGGTTGACGATGTGCTCGAAGCTGCCGTCCGCGCCCATCCGGTCCAGGCCGCGCACGGTGCCGACCCACAGGCTGCCGTCGCCGTCCTGCGCCACCGCCCAGACCTTGCCGCTGGACAGGCTGTGCGAGTCGCCCGGGTCGTGGTCCCAGTGGCGGAAGGTGCCGGCGGCCGGATCGAAGCGGTTGAGGCCGGCGTCGAGGCCGCCGGTCCACAGGCTGCCGTCGCGCCGGTCCAGCAGCACGAAGGAGAGGTTGTTGTTGTACAGCGAGCCGGGATCGCCGGCGGCGTGCCGGTAGGCCCTGAACTCCACGCCGTCGAAGCTCACCAGGCCGCCCTTGGTGGCGAACCACATCGCGCCCTGGCGGTCCTGCACCGCGGCGTACACGGCGGTGCTGGGCAGGCCCTCGGCGAGGCCGTAGCGGCGGAACTGCGGCGTCGGCAGCACGGCGGGCGCCGCCGCGGCGGCCGGCGGCGAAGCCGGCGCCCCCAGCAGCAAGGCCACGTGCAACAGCACTGCCGATACCATGCGGTCCCCTTCCCGTGCGCGGCGCCGGGCGCCGCGGGGCCGCGCCCGGCCTCGGGGAGGCGGAAAAGCGGCGCGGCAAGCTGCGGGATGATGCCAAAAAACGCCGTGCCATGGCGCATCGCGGGGCGCGCCGCCTTTTTGCGCAACGCTGCGTTCACCGCGCGGCGCTGGCGCGCGCCGCCGGGTTCGGCCAGACTTCGCCGCATGCGCCGCGCCCGTCCGACAAGCCCGCTGCTGGCACTCGCCCTGCTGCTGCCGGCCGTCCTGCCCGCGCAGGCGAAGGAGGCGCGCTACCGCTACGACACGGTGCACAGCCAGATCCTCTTCAGCATCGACCACGACGGCTACTCGCGCCCGTTCGGCCGGCTGCGCATCGCGCAGGGCTGGCTGCGCTTCGACCCGGGCGACTGGTCGCGCTCGGCCACCGAGCTGGACATCGACCTGCGCAGCCTGGACATGGGCGACGCGGAGTGGAACGCCGCCGTGCTCAAGGGCGCCTTCCTCGACGCCGGCCGCGCGCGCTACGCGCACTTCGCCAGCACCTCGGTCGAGCGCAGGGACGCCCAGCACGGCGTGCTGCACGGCACGCTGACCCTGCGCGGCGTGACGCGGCCGGTGGACGTCGACTTCCGCTTCAACCGCGAGGGCCGCACCGTCTACGGCCTGCACGACGTGGCCGGCTTCTCCGCCACCGCGCGGCTGGACCGCACCGCCTTCGGCAGCACCGCCTACCAGGGCTCGGTCGGCCGCGACGTGATGGTCTGGCTGGAGCTGGAAGCCATCCGCGACGACCGCGCGCCCGTCCCGTCCGCCACCGTCCCGGAGCCCGCCCATGCCGCTGCGCAGTGACGCCGACCGCTGGGGTTCGCTGGCCAAGACCCTGCACTGGCTGATGGCGCTGGGCATCATCGGCGTGGGGATCGTCGGCCTGTGGATGACCGGCATGAAGCCGCCGATGGCCAAGATCGGCGTGTACGCGCTGCACAAGTCGATCGGCCTGACCCTGCTCGCGCTGGCGCTGCTGCGCATCGCGTGGCGGCTCGTCGACGGCCGCCCGCGCGAGCTGCCCGCGCCGCGCTGGCAGCGGTGGGCCGCGCACGCGGCGCACTTCGCGCTGTACGTGCTGATCCTGGCGATCCCGCTGAGCGGCTGGTGGTTCAACTCGCTGCACGGCTATCCGCTGCAGTGGTTCAAGCTGTTCAACCTGCCGGCGCTGGCCGCCAAAGACGAGGACCTGGCCCGCGTCGCCCACGCCGTGCACGAGTACGGCTTCTGGCTGCTGGTGCTGGTGCTGGTCGCCCACGTGGGCGGCGCGCTCAAGCACCACGTGTTCGACGGCGACGACGTGCTGCGCCGCATGTGGCCGTTCGCGCGCCTGCGCCAGCCCCCCACCGACGGAGGACCCCCGCCATGACCCGGACCGCTTCCCCGCGCCTCGCCCTGCTTTTCGCCCTGCTCCTGCCCGGCGCCGCGGCCGCGGCCGACTACCAGGTGCAGCCGGCCGCCAGCCGGCTCGGCTTCAGCGCCACCTTCCAGGGCGGCGCCTTCGAGGGCACCTTCGGCAAGTGGAACGCCGCGATCAGCTACGACCCGGCCAACCTGGCCGCCTCGAAGTTCGACGTCACCGTGGACACCGCCAGCGCCAGGACCGGCGACAGCGACCGCGACGGCGCGCTGCCCGGCGCGGACTTCTTCGACGTGGCGCAGTACCCGCAGGCGCACTTCGTCACCACCGGCTTCCGCCAGGCCGGCGGCCAGGTGATCGCCGACGGCCGGCTGACCCTGCGCGGCGTGACCAAGCCGGTGAGCCTGGCGGTGACGTTCAAGCCGCAGGGCGACGGCGCCACGCTGGACGTGAGCACCACGCTCAAGCGCCTGGACTTCGGCGTGGGCGGCGGCGACTACGCCGACACCTCGGTGATCGGCGCCGACGTGAAGGTCAGCGCGCACCTGCAGCTGGTCTCGAAGTAGGTCCGCGCGCGGCAGGCCCGCGAGGCGGATCGCCGCCACCTCTTTCCCGCCCTGCTCGCAGCTCCCTTTTCCCCACCCTGGCCGCAGCTCCCTCTCCCCGGCGGGGAGAGGGTTGGGGCGAGGGGTCGGTCTTGCGGCAACGCTGGCAACCGCCGAGGCTCCGTTCCAGAGCCGAAGCCAGTCCGGGATTCCGCGCCGAATCCGCAGCCGCTCCGAGCAAGCGCTTTCGCAAGCCCCCGCCCCCTCACCCTGCCCTCTCCCCGGAGGGGAGTGGGAAAGGCACGGCGGCCGGCATGCGGCTCCCGCGCCGCCAGGTTCGCTATGCGATCCCCGTAGCCTCTCTCCCCGTCCTGGCCGCAGCTCCCTCTCCCCTTCGGGGAGAGGGTTGGGGTGGGGGGCCGGTCTTGCGGCAACGCTGGCAACCGCCGAGGCCCCGTTCCAGAGCCGAAGCCAGTCCGGGAATCCGCGCCGAATCCGCAGCCCGCTCCGAGCAAGCGCTTTCGCAAGCCCCGCCCCTCACCCTGCCCTCTCCCCGGAGGGGAGTGGGAAAGGCGCGGCGGTGCGGAGGGTGACGCAAACCTGCGAGCCACCGCGGCAGCCGCTCGCCAGCGTGCTTCGCCGCCTGGCTTTCGCCGGCCTCGGCCCCTACCTCACTCCGGCTCTCTCCCCACCGGGGAAAGGACGCCCAGGAACGCGCGCACCGCCGCCGCGTCGAACGGCCAGTCCAGCTCGCGGCCGCCGTCCGCGTCGCGCAGCACCGGCACGCGCGCGCCGTAGCGCGCCTCCAGCGCCGCGTCGTCGTCCACCCACACGCTGTCGAAGTCCGGCGCGCGCGCCTCGGCGAGCACGGCCAGCGCCTGGTCGCACAGGTGGCAGTAGTCGCGCTGGTAGAGCACAAGTCGCATCGGCATGGGCCGCACACGATAGCCCACCGCGACTGCCGCCCGCGAACCCGCGCGGCATCCGCCGGGATGCCCCCGGCCCCGTGCCGGCCGCGACCCGCTGCCGCAGTCCATTGCACCGCACAAATGATAATTAATATCATTTACACGATTGCGGAGCCGCATGCCGGGTCGCCGATACGGCCGGGTTGCCGCCTCCGCACGCACCACACCAAAAACCACAAGGCTTCCTCCCCGATGTCATCCCACCCCCTCGCCCCGTCCGGCCCGCGCCGCCCGCTCTGCCGCGCCCTGCTCGCCGCGTTCGGCCTCGCCGTTCTCGCCTCGCCCCTCGCCGCCCGCGAGGCGCCGGCCGCCACCCGCCAGCTGCACCGCTACGACATTCCCGCCGGCCCGCTGGCACAGGCGCTGGACCGCTTCGCGGCGCAGGGCGGCGCGGTGGTCGAGCGCGACCTGCCGCTGGACGGCAAGCGCAGCCACGGCCTGCACGGCGACTACGCCGCGCAGGACGCGCTGGCGGCGCTGCTCGCCGGCTCCGGCGTGAAGGCGCTGGACCAGGGCGGCGGCCGCTACCGGCTGGTCGCGCGCGCGCCCGGCGAGCCCGAGGGCGTGACCACGCTGGAAGGCGTGCAGGCCACCGCCGACGTGGTGCAGGACGACGGCTACACCGTGCGCGCCGCCCGCGGCGCCACCCGCCTGCCGCTGTCGCCGCGCGAGACGCCGCAGTCGGTCAGCGTGGTCACCCGCCAGCAGATGGACGACTTCGGCCTCGACAACATCAACGCGGTGCTGGACGCCACCACCGGCGTCAACGTCGAGCGGGTGGAGACCGACCGCACCTTCTACAGCGCGCGCGGCTTCGACGTCACCAACTTCCTGGTCGACGGCCTGGGCCTGCCGTTCACCAACGGCGAGCAGGAAGGCGACATCGACACCGCCCTCTACGAGCGGGTGGAAGTGCTGCGCGGCGCCAACGGCCTGCTTTCCTTCACCGGCAATCCCTCGGCCACGATCAACTTCGTGCGCAAGCGGCCCACCGCGGACGTCCAGGGCAACGTCGGCGTCGGCGTGGGCAGCTGGGACGACCGCCGCCTGGACATCGACCTGTCCGGGCCGCTGAACGCCTCGCACAGCGTGCGCGGCCGCCTGGTCGCCGCCGACCAGGACACCGACAGCTACCTGGACCGCTACCACCTGCGCAAGCAGGTCCTCTCCGGCATCGTCGAGGCGGACCTGAGCAACAGCACGCTGCTCAGCGCCGGCGTCAGCTACCAGGACAACCAGCCGCGCGGCGGCATGTGGGGCGCGCTGCCGCTGTACTACGCCGACGGCAGCCCCACCGACTACGCCCGCTCGACCAACCCGGCGGCACGCTGGACCACCTGGGACGGCGCCGACACCCGCGCCTTCGTCGAACTGACCCAGGACCTGGGCGCCGACTGGAGCCTGAAGGCGACGTTCAACTACCGCCGCTTCGCCGAGGGCGGCAACCTGTTCTACGTCTACGGGACGCCCGACCCGGCCACCGGGCTGGGCCTGTTCAGCTACCCCTCGCGCTACACCAGCGTGGAGAAGCAGTACGTGGGCGACCTCTACGCCAGCGGCCCGTTCGAGCTCGGCGGCCGCCGCCACGAGCTGGTGCTGGGCGCCAACGCGGCCAAGAGCGACGCCGACCAGCGCTCCCTGTACGGCAACGACGTCGGCACGCCGCTGCCCAGCCTCGACGACTGGAACGGCGACTATCCCCGGCCCGCCTTCGACGCCTCGCGGCAGGGCGCGCAACTGCACCTGCGCCGCAGCAGCCTGTACGCCACCGCGCGCTGGAACCTGGCCGACCCGCTCAGGCTGATCACCGGCGCCAGCCTGGTGCGCGTGCGCGGCAGCGGCGAGAACTACGGCACGCCCAACGACTACCGGCGCACGCGCGCGGTACCGTTCGTCGGCGCGGTGTACGACCTGTCGCGCAACTACTCGCTGTACGCCAGCTACGCGCAGCTGTTCAACCCGCAGACGCAGACCGACGTCAACAACAAGGTGCTGGACCCGGTGATCGGCGCCAACCTGGAGGCCGGCGTCAAGGGCGAGTGGTACGAGGGCCGGCTCAACGCCTCGTTCGCGCTGTTCCGCACCCGCCAGGACGGCCTGGCCGAGTACGCCGGCCACAGCCTGGAGACCAACCTGGACTACTACCGCGGCATCGACGCCGTCGCCAGGGGCTACGAGTTCGACGTGGGCGGCCAGCTCACCGAGCACTGGCAGCTGAGCGGCGGCTACACCCAGCTCGGCCTCGTCGACCCGGACGGCCACAACGTGCGCACCTACGTGCCGCGCCGCACCTTCCGCCTGGCCACCAGCTACCGCTTCCCGGCCGCGGGCGTGAAGCTGGGCGCCACGCTGCGCTGGCAGGACGCCATCCGGCGCGACCAGGGCGCGGTCGCCACCGACGGCAGCGAGATCGTCACCCGCCAGGGCGGCTACGCGGTGCTGGGCCTGATGGCCGGCTACGACTTCGCGCCGGGCTGGAGCGCCACGCTCAACCTGGACAACGTCACCGACCGCAAGTACCTCACCAGCCTGTACTGGGGCCAGGCCTACTACGCGGCGCCGCGCAGCTGGATGCTCGACGTGCGCTACAGCTTCTGACGCGCGCGCCCGGCGCCGCGGCCACGGCGCCGGGCGCAACCCTGCTCCGGCCGCGGGAAACGTACGCTCCCGCATCGAAGCGCCGGCGCACGCCTGCCGTAGAATGGGGCATTGCCCCACTCCCCCGCGTGCATCACCCATGGCAGTCAGCGTCTTCGACCTGTTCAAGATCGGCATCGGCCCGTCCTCCTCCCACACGGTGGGCCCGATGCGCGCCGCCGCGCGCTTCGGCGAGCGCTGGCTGGAGGAGAAGGGCGCGCTCGGCCGCGTGGCGCGCGTGCGCGCCGAGCTGTACGGCTCGCTGGCGATGACCGGCCGCGGCCACGGCACCGACAAGGCGGTGCTGCTGGGCTTCGAGGGCCAGCACCCGGACACCGTCGATCCCGACGCCATCCCCGGCATCCTCGAGCGCATCCGCGCCACCGGCCGGCTGCTGCTGCTGGGCAAGCACGCGATCGACTTCGACGAGAAGCGCGACCTGGTGTTCAACAAGCGCCAGAAGCTGCCGTTCCACACCAACGGCATGCGCTTCACCGCCTACGACGCGGAAGGCCGCGAGCTGGCCACGCGCGACTACTACTCGGTCGGCGGCGGCTTCGTGGTCAACACCGACGAGGCGGCCGAGGACCGCATCGTCGCCGACACCACCGAGCTGCCCTACCCGTTCGCCACCGGCGACGAGCTGCTGGCGCTGTGCGAACGGCACGGCCTCACCATCGCGCAGCTGATGCTGGCCAACGAGAGCGTGTGGCGCCCGGCGGAGGAGACCCGCGCGGGCCTGCTCGCCATCTGGAAGGCGATGCAGGACTGCGTCAACCGCGGCCTGCGCTCGCCCGGCACCCTGCCCGGCGGCCTGCACGTGGCGCGCCGCGCGCCGGCGATGGCCGAGGAGCTGCGCAGCCAGCCGGAGGCCGCGCTGAAGGACCCGCTGACCATCCTCGACTGGGTGAACCTGTACGCGCTGGCGGTGAACGAGGAGAACGCCGCCGGCGGCCGCGTGGTCACCGCGCCCACCAACGGCGCGGCGGGCATCGTGCCGGCGGTGCTGCACTACTACCACCGCTTCTGCCCGAAGTCGGACGAGAACGGCATCGTCGACTTCCTGCTCACCGCGGGCGCGATCGGCATCCTCTACAAGGAGAACGCCTCGATCTCCGGCGCCGAGGTGGGCTGCCAGGGCGAGGTGGGCGTGGCCTGCTCGATGGCCGCCGGCGGCCTCACCGCCGCGCTGGGCGGCAACGTGCTGCAGGTGGAGAACGCCGCCGAGATCGGCATGGAGCACAACCTGGGCCTCACCTGCGACCCGATCGGCGGCCTGGTGCAGATCCCCTGCATCGAGCGCAACGCGATGGCCTCGGTGAAGGCGATCAACGCCAGCCGCATGGCGCTCAAGAGCGACGGCAAGCACCGCGTCTCGCTGGACAAGGTGATCGCCACCATGCGCGAGACCGGCCGCGACATGAAGGACAAGTACAAGGAAACCTCGCGCGGCGGGCTGGCGGTGAACGTCATCGAGTGCTGAGCTCGCGCAAAGGCTTCTGCACCGGCATCCGCCTCTTGTTGTAGGCAGCCTTGCACATGCCGCGCGTTGCGCCCCACATTATCGTCAGCCTTTGATAAGGCTCCGTGATATGGCCCATACGCAAGGTTCCTGACGCACATGACCGCCCATCGCCGCCGCGCAGGGCGCTATATCGCGCAGCCGACCGGCTACCCGCGCCCTGCCGCCGGAACCACCGATCCGCCTGACGGACCAGCTGCAGTCCCTGCTGTCCACGGCGGATCGCGCGCTGGGACGCCTGGACGGTTCCATCCAGACGCTGCCCAATCCGGACCTTTTCGTCTTCATGTATGTGCGCAAGGAAGCCGTGCTCTCCAGCCAGACCGAAGGCACGCAAAGCTCCCTGCAGGACCTGCTTGCCGCCGAGGCGCACATGTTCACGCCCGACATGCCGCACGACGTGGATGAAGTGGGCAACCATGTCGCCGCGACGAATTACGGCCTGGAGCGGCTCAAGGAACTGCCCCTCTCCGTGCGGCTGATCCGGGAAATCCACGGTCGCTTGCTGCAGGGAGTCCGCGGCGCGCGGCTGACGCCTGGCGAGCTGCGCCGCTCGCAGAACTGGATCGGGCCGGCGGGTTGTTCGCTCAACGAGGCCAGCTTCGTCCCGCCTCCGCCGCACGAAGTGCCCGCCATGCTTGGCGCCCTGGAAAACTTCCTGCATACGGACAGCAGCCTACCGCCGCTGATCCAGATCGGCCTGGCCCATGCCCAGTTCGAGACCATCCACCCCTTCCTCGACGGCAATGGGCGCGTGGGCCGGCTGCTGATCACCTTCCTGCTCTGCCAGCGCCAAATCCTGCCGAAGCCGGTCCTGTACCTCTCGCACTTCTTCAAGCAGTTCCGCACCGAGTACGACGAACATCCGCAGGCCGTGCGCGATCGTGGCGACTGGGAGGGCCGGCTCGGGTTCTTCCTCCGTGGCGTCGCCGTCGTCAGCCACGAGGCGACCGAGACGGCGCGCCGCATCCTCGCGTTGCGCGAACAGCACCGCGGCACCGTCACGGCCGGCCTGGGACGGGCTGCCGCGAACGGGCATCGGATACTGGAACACCTCTACCAGAACCCGATCATCTCCGTCGCCGGCGTGCAGAAGCTCACCGGCACCACCTACACCGCGGCCGACAACATCGTCTCCCGGCTGGTGGGGCTGGACATCCTGCAGGAAGCCACGGGCTACCGGCGCAACCGGCTGTTCCGTTACCAACCGTACATCTCGATCTTCGGCGAGAACACGTCGCGGGAAGACGGCGCCTGAACCCGTCCGGGCGCGGCGGCCATGTCGACGCGCCTTGCCTCGGCCGCCCTCGGCAAGTTCCGCGATCAGTTCGCGCACGGGCTTGCGCTTCCACGCCGTCCACGGCACCGGCATCGAGCGCCGGCTGGCTCAGCGCGTCTTGCGCGGCGCCCCGCTCCGCGCGAGCGCCGCGATCAGCTCCCGCACCAGCGCGCGGTGCGCCTGCGGCAGGGCGAGGAATTCCTCGATGGCCAGGCGGTCGGCGGCGCTCGGGCGCACGGACCAGCCGGCCGGCTCCTCGCGCACGCTTCGCGCGCCGTACTGGAGCTGGTAGGGCTCCAGGCCGACCAGCCCCGCCAGCGCGCGCAGGGCCGCGGGCTTGGGCATGTAGCGGCCGCCCAGCCAGCCCGAGATCGCCTGCGCCGTCACCACCACGCCGTGCCGGGCCAGCAGCTTCTCCAGCACCACCGGCCGGGGCTCGATGTCGGCGTGCTTCAGCGCGGCGCGCAGGCGTGCGGCGAAGGCGGCGTGTTCCCTCTTCATGCCGGGAACGGTAGGTGCAGCGCCCGCCGATAAGGAAAGGCATGCTTTCGTTTTCAGTAAAGTTTTGCTTTCATTCCGGCAAACGGCACTTGCGGGACTTGGCACGATGGACGAACAGGGCGAACCGCGCCTCCCGGCCGCCGGCGCGGAGCCGCACGAGGCCCCCGGCGCTTTCATCGAGGTTCCGCTGCGCGCGGACTTCGCCCGTTACGATTTCGCCCTGCCCATGCTGCGGCTCGATCCCGGCGAGGAGCCGCCGCTCGACGACGACGCGGCCGGCCCGTCGCACCCGGCATGGCCACCGCCGGAAGCCGCCGGCCGTCCGGCCCGGCGGGACGCCCTGGCGTGGTTCCTCACCCTGCCCGCGTTGCATGCGGGACGATCCGCGCCCGCGACGGCGCACGCGCGCATGCCGGCGCAGGACGAGCCGCCGCCCGGCGCCGGGCCGGCGCCGCGGCGCGGCCGCGACCATCCGGTCCCGCTGCGGCGGCTTTCCGAACTCCCAAAGCTGCGCGTGCACCGCGAGCGCTCGCTGGCGGTCGGCAAGTGCATCTACCCGCGCCTGCCGCTCGGCGCGCGCGACGCGGTGCGCGAGATCGAGTTCCTGGCCTGGGCCGAGGAAGACCCCGCCGTGCTCGCGCTGTGCCGGCTCGACGAGCGCCACGCCTTCCCCGACCTCGCCTACCCGGACGACGCCGGCCGCCACGTGCCGTACCGGCCGCACTTCGTCGCGCGCACCGCCGTGGCGGACTACCTGGTCGACCTGCACGAGGAACCGGCCGCCGCCGCGCGCCGGCGCGTCGCCATGCGCTGGTGCGAGCTGGTCAACGCGCTGCCCGCCGCGCAGCGCGGCGACCGGCCGTGGCTGTACGCGCCGCTCGGCCCGCTGCCCTTCACGCCGTGGCGGCGGCGGCAGACGCGGCTCTCCGACCTGCTGGCCGGGGCGCGCTTCCGGCTCCGCGCCGCGCACGGCGCGCCGGCGGATTGAAGTCGCGGCGGTTTTCGGGATCGCGGCCGGAGGAATCGCACCCGCGGCTGCACGAGAGCCGCCGCAGTCGAGCCAGGCCCGGCCTACTTGCCCGCGGCCGGGGCGGCCGCCTGCGCCGGCAGCCTCTCCAGGTCGAAGCTGATCGTGCTCATCTTCGCGTCCAGGCCCTGCACCACGGCGGGCGTCAGGTCGTTGGCCATGTTGCCGCCGAGCACCACGCCGCGGTCGAGCAGCAGGCCGCAGCCCTTCTGCTGGTACACGCTGGCGACCACCGGCTGCGCCGCCGCGCCGATGCGCTCCATCACCCTGGCACGGGTGGCCTCCAGCTCGCGGCCGCGCAGGTTGCCGTCCGCCTCCAGCTTCTGCATGCGCTGACCCAGCGCCTGCTCGCGGCTCTGCCGCTCCTCCGGCTTCAGCGAGGCCGCCTGCGCGCGGTAGGCCTGCACGTCGGCGTCGAGCGGCTTGCGCTCGGCCGCCATCTCGGACTGGATCTGCTGGGCCAGCTGCTGCAGCCGCGCGGCGGCGGCCTTGCCGACCTTCGCGTTGGCGAACACCGCCTCGCGCGAGAGCAGGCACACGCCCGGCACCGCATTGCCGCCGAGGGAGGGCGCCGAGGGCGCGTTCTGCGCCGCGGCGACCGTCGCCGACAGCAGGCCGGCGCCGAGGAGGGTGAAGGTGGAAAGACGCATGGTGGGGAACCTCGTTGTCGAAAGGGCCGCCGTGGCGGGGGCAGGCGGCGGCACGCCCGGACCGCCAACGGTAGCCGCATCCCCGCGCGGAGGAAACGCCCCTCGGCGGGAACGGCCTCCGGCCGCGACGGCCGCCGCGCATCCCCGCGCGGAAGAGACGCCTTCGACGGCATTCCTGCCCGAAAGTTTCCGGCTCCCGCGCGCGCGGAAGCCGCGCCCCGCCGCAGCGCAGCATGCGGCGAGGCTGACAGGCCGTGCCGGCCTCTGTCATCATCGAGAGGTTTGTGCCGTCACGGCGGTGCCTTGTCACTCGGAAAATGCGGGAGCCTGCATGACTTCTCACAGCCCGATCCGCCGCGACGTCGGCCCCTTCGCCCTCATGCTCACCGGCCTCGGCTCGATCATCGGCTCGGGCTGGCTGTTCGGCGCCTGGCGGGCCGCCGGCCTGGCCGGCCCCGGCGCGATCTGGGCCTGGGTGCTGGGCGCGGCGATCATCATGACCATCGCGCTGACCTACGCGGAGCTGGGCGCGATGTTCCCCGAGTCCGGCGGCATGGTGCGCTACAGCCACTACTCGCACGGCTCGCTGGTGGGCTTCATCGGCGCGTGGGCGAACTGGATCGCGATCGTCTCGGTGATCCCGGTGGAGGCCGAGGCCTCGGTGCAGTACATGGCCTCGTGGCCGTGGCAGTGGGCGCAGAACCTGTACATGCACATGCCCGACGGCCACGGCGAGCTGACCCTGCCGGGCCTGGCCATCGCCGCGGTGCTGGTGATCATCTACTTCCTGCTCAACTTCTGGAGCGTGAAGCTGTTCGCGCACTCCAACACCGCGATCACCGTGTTCAAGCTGATCGTGCCGGCCGCCACCGGCCTGGCGCTGATCGCCAGCGGCTTCCACGCGGAGAACTTCCACGTGGGCGTGCACGGCGACGCGCACGCGATCGACTTCGCCGCGGTGCTCACCGCGGTGGCCACCGCGGGCATCGTGTTCAGCTTCAACGGCTTCCAGAGCCCGGTGAACCTGGCCGGCGAGGCGCACGAGCCCGGCAAGAGCATCCCCTTCGCGGTGATCGGCTCGATCGTGCTGGCCACCGTCGTCTACGTGATCCTGCAGGTGGCCTACCTGGGCGCGGTGCCGCCCGAGCTGCTGGCCAAGGCCGGCTGGCACGGCATCGACTTCCGCTCGCCGTTCGCCGAGCTGGCGATCATCGTCAACCTGCACTGGCTGGCGATGCTGCTGTACGTGGACGCCTTCATCAGCCCCAGCGGCACCGGCATCACCTACACCGCCACCACCGCGCGCATGATCTACGGCATGGAGCGCAACGGCACGATGCCGAAGATCCTCGGCACGGTGCACCCGAAGTGGGGCATCCCGCGCCCGGCGATGTGGTTCAACCTGGTGGTGTCGTACCTGTTCCTGTTCTTCTTCCGCGGCTGGGGCACGCTGGCGGCGGTGATCTCGGTGGCGACGATCATCTCGTACATGACCGGCCCGGTCAGCGCGATGACCCTGCGCCGCACCGCGCCGGACCTGCACCGCCCGCTGCGCATCAAGGGCCTGCCGGTGCTCGCCGGCGTCGCCTTCATCATGGCGACGGAGCTGCTGTACTGGGCCAAGTGGCCGCTCACCGGGGAGATCATCCTGCTGATGGTGGTGGCGCTGCCGGTGTACCTGTACTACCAGGCCAAGGCCAACTGGCACGACTTCGGCCGGCAGATGAAGGGCGCCTGGTGGCTGGTGTGCTACCTGCCGACGCTGGCCTTCGTCTCGTGGATCGGCAGCACCACCTTCGGCGGCCGGGGCTACCTCTCCTACGGCGTCGACCTCGCGGTGGTCGCCGCGACCGGCCTGGTGTTCTACCTGTGGGGCGTGAAGTCCGGCTGGCGCACGCCGTCGGTGGAGGCGGCGCAGCTGGAGGCCCGCATCGACCCGGTGTCGCCGCTGGTGCCGCCGGACGAGGAGACCGCCGAGCGCATCGCCGGGCGCTGAGCCGGCGGTCGGCATGCCCCGAAAGGACGCGCGGCCCACGGCCGCGCGTTTTTTATTCGGATCGAGGCACGGCGGCCGCGCCGGCCGGGCATGGACCTCGCGCCCGGTGCCGTGTCGATAGCGCCCGCTCCCGCTCGTCGTGGAGACAAGCGGCGCAAACGTCGCCGCGACTTGCGGACGACCGTGCCGGCAGGCACATGCCCTGCCGCGGCGGACCCGGCCCGCCGACGCACTCCATGCCCGCCGCCTCTCGCCCACGAAGGAACCGCCATGTCCCCCAGCCCCGCCATGTCCCGCACGCTCGGCCTCGCCCTGCTGTTCTCGCTGGGCACCGCCCGCGCGGCCAGCGCGACCTACGACATCGACCCGGACCACACCTATCCCAGCTTCGAGGCCGACCACCTCGGCGGGCTGTCGGTCTGGCGCGGCAAGTTCAACCACACCACCGGCACGGTGACCCTGGACAAGGCCGCCGGCACCGGCACGGTGGATGTCGTCGTGGACATGCGCAGCGCCGACTTCGGCCAGGAGGAGCTGAACAAGGGCGCGCAGGGCGAGGAGCTGTTCGAGTCGGACAAGTATCCGACGGCGCACTACGTCGGCAGGTTCGCCGGCTTCGCCGACGGCAGGCCGACCGAAGTGGTCGGTGAGCTCACCCTGCACGGCGCCACCCATCCGCTGACGCTGAGGATCGACAGCTTCAAGTGCATGCCGCACCCGATGCTCAAGCGCGAGGTGTGCGGCGCCGACGCGCTGGCCACGTTCAAGCGCGACGACTACGGCATGAGCGGCGGCAAGGACTACGGCTTCAGGATGGACGTGACGCTGCGCATCCAGGTCGAGGCGATCCGGCGGCCCTGACCCGGCGGATCGTCCGGATCGCGCCGCCACGATCCGGGCCGCAGGGTCCATGCGCCGCCTGCGCGCGGCGCGCCCGCTTCCCGCTTCGGGAGTTTCCCGATGACCACCGCCTCCCCTGCGCGCCGCGCCGGAGATGGCGGGCCACCGGGGCGCGGGCGGATGGCGTGCGCGGCACGCCATCCCGACTCGCAGCGCTTCGCGTCGGGCTCCGGCCCGCGCCGGCACGACGGGCGCTAGAGCAGCGCCAGCACGTCCCCCAGCAGCGCCTGCGCCGTCACCTCCGGCCCTGCGCCCGGCCCCTGGATCACCAGCGGCTGGGTGTTGTAGCGGGTGGTGGTGAGGGCGAACTGGTTGTCGGTGCCGTACAGCCGCGTGGCCGGATGGCCGGCCGGCACCTCGACCAGGCCCACGCGGGCGCGGCCACGCTGGTTGAGCCGGGCGAGGAAGCGCAGCGCGCCGCCGCGCGCCTTCGCCGCGGCATGGCGCGCGGCGAGCGGCTCGTCCAGCTCGGCCAGGCGCGCCAGGAAGGCATCCACGTCCACGCCGCGCAGCGGCTCGGGCACCAGGCTCTCCACCTCCACCTCGTCCGGGCGCAGCGCGAAGCCGGCGTTGCGGGCGAGGATCAGGAGCTTGCGCGCCACGTCCTCGCCGGACAGGTCCGAGCGCGGGTCCGGCTCGGTGTAGCCGCGCTCGCGCGCCTCCAGCAGCAGCGCGGAGAACGGCCGGCTGCCGTCGTACTGGTTGAACAGGTAGGACAGCGAGCCGGAGAACACGCCCTCCAGCGTGAGCAGCGCATCGCCGCAGCCGCGCAGCCGGCGCAGCGTGGACAGCACCGGCAGGCCGGCGCCCACGGTGGCCGAGTCGCCGTAGCGGCCGCCCTGCGCCACCGCGCCCTGCAGCGCGCGCCAGCCGGGCAGGTCGCCACCGGCCAGCGCCTTGTTGGCGGTCACCACGTGGTAGCCGCGCGCGAGCCATTCGACGTGGCGCGAGGCCAGCGGCGCCGAGGCGGTGGCGTCCACGATCACCCGCACCGCCGCGCCGCTGGCGTCCAGCGCGGCGAGCAGCGCCGCGTCGTCGCGCGCGTCGCCCTGGCCGCGCAGCTTCTCGCGCAGCGCGCGGTCGGCCAGCTGCGCCGGGTCGGTCTGCTGGCGGCGCGAGTTGGCCGCGCCGACCAGCCGCAGCGCGGCGGCGGCCGGCGTGTTGAGCAGCTTGAGGAAGGCGCCGCCGACCACGCCGGTGCCCAGCAGCACCACGGCGGCGGACGACGACGCGCGGGGTTTCGGCGCGGACGCGGCCTCCGCCGCCAGCACCGCGCTCATGCGCCCACCGCGCGTTTGGACGTCCGCACGGCTTGCGCGCGCGCCAGCGCGGCGGCGAGGTCGCGCACGAGGTCGTCGCCGTCCTCGATGCCCACCGACAGGCGCAGCAGCGCGTCGGCGATGCCGGCGGCGCGGCGCGCCTCCGGCGCCATCGCGGCGTGCGTCATGCTGGCCGGGTGCGCGACCAGGCTCTCCACGCCGCCCAGCGACTCGGCCAGCGAGAAGTACTTCAGGCCGTCGACGAAGGCCTCGATCTGCGGCACCTCGCCCTCCAGCTCGAAGCTCAGCATCGCGCCGAAGCCCTGCTGCTGGCGCGCGGCCAGCGCGTGCTGCGGGTGGGCGGCGAGGCCGGGGTAGTAGACCTTGCGCACCGCGGCGTGGCCGTCCAGCAGCGCCGCGATGCGCGCGGCGTTCTCCTGGTGCTGGCGCAGCCGCACGCCCAGCGTGCGCAGGCCGCGCAGGGTGAGGTAGCTGTCGAACGGCGCGCCGGTGAGGCCGTTGCAGTTGCCCCACCACTTCAGCTGCTCGGCCAGCTCCGGCGTGCGCGCCACCACCGCGCCGCCGACCACGTCGCTGTGGCCGTTGATGTACTTGGTGGTGGAGTGCACCACCACGTCGGCGCCCAGCGCCAGCGGCTGCTGCAATGCCGGCGAGAGGAAGGTGTTGTCCACCACCACCAGCGCGCCCGCCGCGTGCGCGGCCTGTGCCACGTGGCGGATGTCGGTGATGCGCAGCAGCGGGTTGGACGGCGTCTCCACCCACACCAGCGCGGGCTTCTCGGCCAGGCCCGCGGCCAGCGCGGCCGGGTCGGTGAGGTCGGCGAAGCGCACCTTGAAGCGCTCCTTCCTCGCCCAGGCGTCGAGCAGGCGCCAGGTGCCGCCGTAGCAGTCGTGCGCGGCCAGCACCGTGGCCCCGGCCGGCACCAGCTCCAGCGCCAGCGCCACCGCGGCCATGCCGCTGGCGGTGACCACCGCGCCGGCGCCCTGCTCCAGCTCGGCCAGCGCCTCGGCCAGCAGGTCGCGGGTGGGATTGCCGCTGCGCGAGTAGTCGTAGGGCCGCTTGCGGCCGAAGCCCTCGAAGGCGTAGTTGGTCGACAGGTGCAGCGGCGGCACCACCGCGCCGTGCTGGCTGTCCGATTCGATGCCGGCGCGCACCGCGCGGGTACAGGGGGCCGAGTCGCTCATGGTCGTGGGGTTCCTTGCTGATGTTCAGGCCAGCGCCTCGCGCAGCAGCGGCGCGAGCTGGGCGGTTTCCTTGAGGAAGGCGTCGTGGCCGTAGGGCGACTCGACCACTTCCAGCGTGGCCGCGCCGCGCAGCCGGCGCTGCAGCTCGCACAGGTCGGCCAGCGGCACCAGCCGGTCGGAGGGGAAGCCGATCAGCGTGGCCGGCACCGGCACCTCCTCGGGGCGCACGTCGTGCAGGTCGATCGACTCGGACAGCGCCAGGAAGCGCTCGGCGTCGAAGCGCTCGACGAAGCGGCGGCCGGCCTGCTCCAGGTAGTCCTCCACCGGGAAGCGGAAGCGGCCGTCGCGGAACTCCGGGCCGCCGGCGAAGCGGCGCGCGAACTCGTCGCTGCCGCGGTAGGTGGTCATGGCGAGCTGGCGGGCCAGCGCCAGCGCCTCGTCCACCTGCCCGCTCCGCTGGCCCAGCCGCACGATGCCGCGCTGCACGCTGCGCTGCGCGGTGGCCAGCGGGTGCGGGCGGTGCGCGCCGGCCAGCAGCACCAGCCGGCCGGCCGCGTAGGGATGCCGCGCCGCGAAGGCCAGCGCCACCATCGCGCCGTAGGACGAGCCGACGAAGGCGTGCGCCTGGTGGATGCCCAGCTCGGCCAGCAGCGCGGCGATGGCGTCGGCCTGGTCCTCGCTGGACACCGCCTCGGTGCCCAGCTCGGCCGGGGCCAGCCAGTCGATCGACAGCACGCGGCAGCGCCGGAGGTCGATCGCGCGCCCCTCGCCCACCAGCTCCTGCCACCAGCCGGGCGAGGCCTCGGCGTCCAGCGCCACCACGTCGCGGCTGGCCGAGATGCCGCCCTGCACGATCACCGTGGGCGCGTCCGGCGCGCCGCACCACAGGTAGCGCACGTCCACCATCGCCGGGCCGTGGCCGTAGCGGGGCGACAGCGCCACGCGGCGCGCGCTGCGCTGGGTGAGGTGGTCGCGGCGCGCGTCGGCGCGCGGGCGCGGCAGCGGGACGGGGGAGGCGAAGGTGTTCACGGGCAGCGGCTGGCAGGTCATGGAAGGCTCCGGCAAGGCATCGCCTGCGGTATTGCCGGAAAAGGCCGCCGCCCGCGCCGCCGGCCTCGCGGGGCCGCGGCGCGGATCACGCCCATCTCTCGGTGGCGCCACGCGCCCCGCAGGAATTGGCACCGTTGCGGGCTCGTCCCGCAGGTTGCCCCGGCTTCAAAGGGCCTATCCCTCCGCCGGTCTCGATGAGTGGAACGGACTCTACCGGTCGCCGTGCAGTCCTGTCAATAGACGTCTAAACGTCTACACATCCAAATTTCGCCAAATCCGGCGCAGACGGCCGCATGGCGCCGCCGGACGGGACGCCCCGCGCCCGTTGGGCGGCGCCGCGGCGCGGCGCTATGCTTGCCGTTTCCGCCCGCCCCCGCCATGACCACCGACCCCGCTCCCGACGTCCCCACCCTGCAGGCCCTGCTGCGGCGCGACGGCTACGCCTTCCTCGGCGGCGATGCGATGCGCCGCCTGCTGGAGGACGGCGGCGCGCTGGACGACTGGCCCGCCTTCGCCGCCAGCTGGGACGACCTCGCCCCCGACGCCTACCTGGCCGCCCGCGGCCGCCAGCGCCGGCGCCGCCACGCGGTGTTCGCCGCCGGCGCGGCCGGCCCGGTCCGCCGCGAGCCGCGCCAGCCGCATTACCAGAGCCTGGACTACAACCCGCTGCAGGGCGGCATCGAGCGCTGGTTCGAGCCGATCCTGCCGGCGGTGGCCGAGGGCGCCACGCTGCGCCGCATCCTGGCCTTCGGCCGCGACTTCTTCGGCGCGCTGGCACCGGCGACCCGGCGCTGGCGCGTCGAGGTCCACCAGTTCCGCATCGAGGCGCGCGCCGGCGCGGCCGGCGAGCCCACGCCCGAGGGCGTGCACCGCGACGGCGTGGACTACGTGCTGGTGCTGCTGGTGGACCGCGCCAACATCGAGCGCGGCACCACCACCATCCACCGGCCCGACGGCGGGCTGCTGGGCAGCTTCACCCTCGCCCGCCCGCTGGACGCGGCGCTGGTGGACGACGCGCGCGTCTGCCACGGCGTGACCCCGGTCGTCCCGCACGACCCGCAACGGCCGGCGCACCGCGACGTGCTGGTGGTCACCTACCGCGCCGAGGCCACCGCCGGCGAGCCGCCGGCAGGACAAGGAAGCACCGCGTAGCCCGGCGCGGGCTGCCACGGGGAAAGGCGCCGCGCCTGACCCGCCGCGCGGCAACGTGCTCCGCCGTTCCGCGGGCCACGCTCAAGCCCTGCGGCATGCCGCCGATGACCTCCCGACGCCCGGCATGGCGCGACGTGCCGCCGGGTCCGCCACACCGTCGGGAACCGCCATGCGCCTGCCGCCGTCTCGCCCCGCCGTCCGCGCCGCGTCGCGCGCCCGTCCCGCCCTGGCGCTGCTGGCGCTGCCCGCCGGCGCGCTCGCCCTGCAACGCCCGCACGGCCTGGCCACGGCCGATCTGGCCTGCCTGCTCGCCTGCCTGCTCGGGCTCGGCTACGCCGGGCACGCCTACCTCGGCTTCTGCGCCGGCGTGCTGGCGCGGCACCGCGCGGTGCAGCGGCGGCGGCGCGCCCCGTAGCCGCCGTCCGCGCCGCAGGCGCCGCGGCAGCGTGCCGGGAGCACCCTTCCGCCGCGGCCCCGGCGCGGTCATGCTGTGGCGTCCGGGCCGCGCACGGCCTTCGCCCGAGGAACCGCCATGTCCGCCGCCGCCGCCGTCGTGACCGTCCTGGTCGCGCTGCTGCACCTGTACTTCCTGGTGCTGGAGATGTTCCTGTGGGACAAGCCCGCCGGGCGGCGCGCCTTCGGCCTCGACGCGGAATCCGCCGCGCAGACGAAGGTGCTGGCCGCCAACCAGGGGCTGTACAACGGCTTCCTCGCCGCCGGCCTGCTGTGGGGCCTGTGGCTGGGCGCGGACGGCCGCGCGGTGCGGCTGTTCTTCCTCGGCTGCGTGCTGGTCGCCGGCGTCTACGGCGGCCACACCGCGAGCCGGAAGATCCTGTGGGTGCAGGCGCTGCCGGCGGCGCTGGCCCTGCTGCTGACCCTGGCGGCCTGAGCCGCCCGGCCGGCCGCCGGTGGGATAATGCGTCCCCGCCCCGGCATCCACTGGACCCAGGCATGACCACCCCGCGCGAAGCCGTCGGCCAACGCTTCGACCCCGCCCTGATGCGCCGCGCCCGCGAGCGCAGCTGGGCCGTGCTCGCCGACATCCGCGGGCGCATGCGCCCCGGCCTCGACGAGGAACAGGCCAAGGCGATGGCCGCCGAGGTGTTCCGCGCGCACGGCGTGGAGCGGCTGTGGCACCCGCCCTACATCCGCATCGGCCCGAACACGCTCAAGACCTACCGCGAACCTTCCGACCCGGGCGTGCGGCTGGGCGCGGACGACGTGTTCTTCGTCGATCTCGGGCTGGTATTCGACGGCCATGAAGGCGACGTGGGCGACACCTTCACGGTGGGCGAGGCGCCGCGCCAGCAGGCCTGCGCCGAGGCCGCCCGCGCATTGTTCGACGACGTCGCCGCCGCGTGGCGCACGCGCGGCCTGAGCGGCCGGGCGCTGTACGCCCATGCGGGCGAGCGCGCCGCGGCGATGGGCTGGCGCTTCAACCACGCGATCAAGGGCCATCGCCTGGGCGACTTCCCGCACGCGGTGCACAAGGCCGGCAACCTCGGCGACCTGGGCGCCGTTCCCTCGCCGGGGCTGTGGGTGCTGGAGATCCAGCTCGCCCATCCCGGCGAACCGTTCGGCGCCTTCTACGAGGACCTGCTGGAAGGCGCTTCCGCCTGAAGGCGCCGCCCGGCCGCGCATTGAAAACGCCCGCGGCAGACGCACCTGGGGCGTTTCCCCGCCACCACGAACGGAGCTCCCCACGTGGCCCGCCAGAAACCCCTGCAGCTGTACCGCAACATCGGCATCATCGCGCACATCGACGCCGGCAAGACCACGACCACCGAGCGCATCCTGTACTACACCGGCAGGAAGCACCAGATCGTGGACGTGCACGACACCAAGGAGGGCAAGGGCTCCACCACCACCGACTACCTGGAACAGGAGCGCAAGCGCGGCATCACCATCCAGTCCGCGGCGGTGTCCGCCGAGTGGAAGGGCCACCAGATCAACCTGATCGACACGCCCGGCCACGTGGACTTCACCATCGAGGTGAACCGCTCGCTGCGCGTGCTCGACGGCGCGGTGGTGGTATTCGACGGCGTGGCCGGCGTGGAGCCGCAGACCGAGACCAACTGGCGCCTGGCCGACCAGTACAACGTGCCGCGCCTGTGCTACGTCAACAAGATGGACCGCATCGGCGCCGACTTCGCGCACTGCGTGCAGGGCATCCGCGAGCGCCTGGGCGCCGACGCGCTGCTGTGCCAGGTGCCGCTGGGCAGCCACGACGAGTTCGTCGGCATGGCCGACCTGGTGGCGGGCGTGGGCTACCTGTGGAAGGGCGACGACAAGGACAGCCCGTGGGACACCGTGCCGCTGGAGGAGATCCCCGCCCGCGTGGACTTCTCCGCCGCCGCCGACCGGCAGTGGGTGGCCGACCTGCCGCGGCTGCGCGTGGAGACCATCGAGCGCGCGCTGGAGATGGACGACGCCGCGTTCGAGAAGCTGCTCGAGGCCGGCGACGTCGAGGCCTTCATCCGCGGCGGCGACTTCAGCGTCGAGCTGCTCAAGCGCTGCATCCGCAAGGGCTGCGTGGCCGGCGCGCTGGTGCCGGTGCTGTGCGGCTCCTCGTACAAGAACAAGGGCGTGCAGCAGCTGCTGGACGCGGTGGTGGACTACCTGCCCTACCCCGGCGAGAACGGCGGCATCGCCATCGTCGACCAGGACGGCCACGTGACCGGCGAGCAGGGCGTGGTGGACGACGCCCCGGCGCGCGCGCTGGCCTTCAAGGTGATCAACGACCCGTTCGGCACGCTCACCTTCTGCCGCGTCTATTCCGGCGTCATCAGGAAGGGCGACACCCTGCTCAACGTCACCCGCAACAGGAAGGAGCGCATCGGCCGCATCGTGGAGGTGCAGGCCAGCGCCACCCGCGAGATCGAGGAGGTGCGCGCCGGCGACATCTGCGCCTTCGTCTCGCTGAAGGAGACCGAGACCGGCGACTCGCTCAGCGACCCGGCGCACCCGGCGCTGCTGGAGCGCATGCGCTTCCCCGAGCCGGTGATCAGCGTGTCGGTGGAGGCGAAGAACCGCAACGACGTCGACAAGCTCTCCACCGCGCTCTACAAGATGGTCAAGGCCGACCCCTCGCTGCGCCTGGAGGTGGACAAGGAGACCGGGCAGACCGTGCTCAAGGGCATGGGCGAGCTGCACCTGGAGATCACCATCGACCGCATGCGCACCGAGCTCGGCGTGGACGCGGTGATGGGCAAGCCGCGGGTGAGCTTCCGCGAGGCGTTCGGCCAGGCGGTGGAGCACACCTACACGCACAAGAAGCAGACCGGCGGCTCCGGCCAGTTCGCCGAGGTGAAGATGATCTTCGAGCCGGGCGAGCCGGGCTCGGGCGTGGTGTTCTCCGACGAGGTCGTCGGCGGCCGCGTGCCGCGCGAGTACATCCCGGCGGTGGAGCACGCGGTGCGGACGGAGTCGCGCGAGGGCCAGGTGGCCGGCTACGAGGTGGTGGACTTCAGGGCGCGGCTGGTGGACGGCAAGTACCACGACGTGGACTCCTCCGCGCTGGCCTTCGAGATCGCCACCCGCGCCTGCTTCCGCGAGGCGCACCGGCTGTCCAGGCCGAAGCTGCTGGAGCCGGTGATGAAGCTGGAGGTGGTCACCGAGCCGGCCTACCTGGGCGACGTGATCGGCGACATCAACCGCCGCCGCGGCACGGTCAGCGACCAGGGCCAGCGCGGCACGCAGGCCTACGTGCAGGGCTTCGTGCCGCTGGCGGAGATGTTCGGCTACATCAACTTCCTGCGCTCGGCGACCAGCGGCCGCGGCACCTTCACCATGGAGTTCGACCACTACCAGGAGGTGCCGGCGGGCATGGTGGAGAAGCTGATGGAGAAGGAAGCCAGGTAGGCCGGCACGCCCGGCGCCGGGGCCGCTCTTTTTTCAGGTTCGCGGAGCCTGGCCGCGGCACGGCCCGGGACCACGGTGCCCGGCGCGCCGCGGTCCCGGCGCCGGACGTTCCCGGGCCCGCCGGGAAGGCCCCCGCCCGATCCACGCTACAATGCGCGGTTCGCATCGCCCCCGATCCCGCCCCATGTCCACCCACCTCGCCGAAACCCGCCGCCGCCGCACCTTCGCCATCGTCAGCCATCCCGACGCGGGCAAGACCACGCTGACCGAGAAGCTGCTCCTGTTCGGCGGCGCGATCCAGATGGCCGGCAGCGTGAAGGGCCGCAAGGCCGCGCGCCACGCGACATCCGACTGGATGGCGCTGGAGAAGGAGCGCGGCATCTCGGTCACCTCCTCGGTGATGCAGTTCCCCTACGAGGGCAAGATCGTCAACCTGCTCGACACGCCGGGTCACGCGGACTTCTCCGAGGACACCTACCGCGTGCTCACCGCGGTGGACTCGGCGCTGATGGTGATCGACTGCGCCAAGGGCGTGGAGGAGCGCACGATCAAGCTGATGGAGGTGTGCCGCCTGCGCGACACGCCGATCATGACCTTCGTCAACAAGCTCGACCGCGAGGGCAAGTCGCCGATCGAGCTGCTGGACGAGGTGGAGTCGGTGCTCGGCATCGCCTGCGCGCCGGTGAGCTGGCCGATCGGCATGGGCAAGCGCCTGAAGGGCGTCTACCACCTGCTGCTGGACGAGGTGCACGTGTTCGAGCCGGGCCGCAACTTCACCCGGCAGGATTCGACCATCTTCAGGGGCCTGGACGCGCCGGGCCTGGAGGCGGCGATCGGCGCCGAGGCGCTGGCCGAGCTGCGCGAGGAACTGGAACTGGTGCAGGGCGCCTCGCACCCGTTCGACCTCGACCAGTACCTGGCCGGCCGGCTCACGCCGGTGTTCTTCGGCTCGGCGGTGAACAACTTCGGCGTGCAGCTGCTGCTCGACTTCTTCGTCGAGCACGCGCCCGGCCCGCGCCCGCGCGCCACCACTTCGCGCGAGGTGAGGCCGGAGGAAGAGAAACTCACCGGCTTCGTGTTCAAGATCCAGGCCAACATGGACCCGGCGCACCGCGACCGCGTGGCCTTCATGCGCGTGTGCTCGGGCACCTACAGCGCCGGCATGAAGATGATCCAGGCGCGCACCGGCAAGGAGGTGCGCATCGCCAACGCGCTCACCTTCATGGCCAGCGACCGCGAGATCGTGGAGAGCGCCTACCCGGGCGACGTGATCGGCCTGCACAACCACGGCACCATCGCCATCGGCGACACCTTCAGCGAGGGCGAGCCGCTGTCCTTCACCGGCATCCCCAACTTCGCGCCGGAGCTGTTCCGCCGCGCGCGCCTGCGCGACCCGCTGAAGATGAAGGCGCTGCAGAAGGGCCTGGCGCAGCTGTCCGAGGAAGGCGCCACGCAGTTCTTCCGCCCGCTGATGAGCAACGACCTGGTGCTGGGCGCGGTGGGCGTGCTGCAGTTCGACGTGGTGGCCTACCGCCTCAAGGACGAGTACGGCGTGGACGCCGCGTTCGAGCCGGTGGGCGTGGTCACCGCGCGCTGGGTGCACTGCGACGACGCGAAGAAGCTGGAGGAGTTCCGCGAGAAGAACGCGAACAACCTCGGCATCGACGCCGCCGGCGAGCTGGTGTACCTGGCGCCCTCGCGGGTGAACCTGCAGCTGGCGCAGGAGCGCTGGCCGCAGGTGCGCTTCTCGGCCACGCGCGAGCACGCGGCCTCGGTCGAGGTCTGACCTTCGTCTGGCCCGCGGGAGCGCTGTGGAAGCGGCACCCGGCCGGCGGCGGCGCTTTTCCCGGCCGCGTCCTGCCGTTTCCCGACGATCGCGGCCGGAGGCCGCCCTTCCGCGCCCCCACCCCACGCAGGCCGGGACGCAACGGCAACGAGATAGGCGCCAGGAACGCGCACTGCTAGCCTAGCCGCGCCACCCAGGGGAACCCGCGCATGCAGACCGGAGCCGCCGTCGCCTTCGCCACGCCAACCGACGCGCCGCGCTGGCGGCGCTGGCTGGTCTACTCGCCGCCGGCGCGCATCGTGATCTTCGCACTGGCTTTCGCGGCGCTGGGCTGGCTCGCGGGGGCGCTCGGCCACGCCACCTTCGCCCCCGGCGGCACGCCGCCCTCGGCGCCGCTGCGGGTGGCGCTGTACCTGACCGGCTTCGTGCTGCCGGCGCTGCTGGCCTACCTGTTCCTGGTGCGCACGGTGGAGCGGCGCGCCGTCGACGAGCTGGCCTGGCGCAGGCTGCCGCGCGGCCTCGCCGCGGGCGCGCTGGCCGGCGCCGCGCTGTTCAGCGCCGTGGTCGGCGTGCTCTGGCTGGCCGGCAGCTACCGCGTGGCCGGCGCCAACCCGCAGGCGCACTGGCTGCAGGCGCTGCTGATGGTGGGCCTGGGCGCGGGCATCGGCGAGGAGATCATCACCCGCGGCGTGCTGTTCCGCATCGTCGAGGAAGGCCTGGGCACCTGGTGGGCGCTGGCAATCTCGGCGCTGTTCTTCGGCGCCGCGCACATCTTCAACCCTGGCGCCACGGCGTGGAGTTCGGCGGCGATCGCCATCGAGGCCGGCATCCTGCTCGCCCTGCTCTACCACGTCACCCGCTCGCTGTGGCCGTGCATCGGCCTGCACGCGGCGTGGAACTTCATGCAGGGCACGGTCTACGGCATCCCGGTGTCGGGCACGCGCGCGGACGGCTGGCTGGTGTCCAGCCGCGGCGGGCCGGACTGGCTGAGCGGCGGCGCATTCGGCGCCGAAGCCTCGGTGGTGGCGCTGCTGGTGTGCTCGTCGCTCTCGGCGGCGCTGCTCGCGGTCGCGCTGCGCCGCCGCTCGATCGTGCCGCCGGCCTGGCGCCGGCGCGGCTGAGCCCTCAGCGCCCGCCGCGCGGCGACACCCACATGTCGATGCGGGCGCGGAACACCTCCTCGCCCGCGTCGTCGCGCACGCTCACGCGCACCGGCCAGGCGTAGCCGGCGGGCGCTTCCGCCGCCGGGGCCTCCGGCGTGGCGACGGCGTGCATCGCGCCCCTCGCCTTGGCCAGGTATTCCACCGCCATGCCCTTGGGTATCCAGCGCATCGAGGCGGGGATGGTGGCGTCGGTCATCACGCCGGCGCCCAGCTCGGCGAGGTTGCACAGCGCGATCGCGTGCACGGTGCCGATGTGGTTGTGCACGCGGCGGCGGTCGCGGATGCGCACCTCGCAGCGGCCCGGCTTCAGCGCCACGAAGCGCGGCGCGATGGTGGCGAAGTACGGCGCCTTCCAGCAGATCAGGCGCGAGTACAGCCAGCGGCCGCCGGGCAGCGGCGCCAGCCGGCGATAGAGGGCAAGCGCAGGACTCACCGGACGTTGCTCCACGATGGATCGCCGGCCGCCACCGGATCGCGGGCGCTCACGCCACCCTCCCCAGCGCCAGCGGCAGCGCGAACAGCACGGCGCCGAGCGCGAACAGCGCCGTCAGCACGTGCAGCGGCAGGACGTTGTAGCGCAGGAACACGAACTGCTCGGCCAGCCGCCCGGCCCAGAACAGCGCCATGCCCGCCAGCAGCGCGCGCCCCAGCCGCGTCGCCACCAGCTCGTGCGGCAGCCAGAAGCACAGCGCGGCCACGCCGAGCAAGACGTAGATCAGCCGCAGGTTGAGGATCTGCACGACCGCGCGCGTGGCGAGGTTGGTCCCGCGCAGCGCGGCGGGCCAGTCGAACAGCTTCCAGAACGCCAGGTGGAACGCGGCGAAACCCAGGCTGTGCGCGCCGCACAGATAGACCAGGGTTTCGCCGCGCATGGCCGGGCCGCCTAGGCCGCGTCGGCCAGCTTCCTGCGCTCGTCCGCGCGCGTCACCGCCGCGCGCAGCTCGGACGGGTCGAAGTCGTCCACCGCGATGAACTCGGCCACGCCGTCGCGCACGCGCTTGAGCAGGTCGTGCTCGGCCTGGCTGATCACGCCGGCCTGCAGCGCCTCGGCGAGCTGGCCGTCGTACTCGTGCGCCTTGAACTGGCCGGCCTTCTGCGCCTTGAGGAACTTGCGCTCGACCGGCTCGGCGGCGATCACGTCGGGCAGCAGCGCGTTCATCCGGCCCACCGTGTTGTTCGGCGTGGGCTTGAGGTAGACCCAGTCGACCAGGCGGTCGCGCGCCTCGTTGGGCGCGGTGAGCAGCGCGGCGACGCGGCGGCCCAGGCGGTCGGACGGCGGCACCTCGCGGCGGCCCAGCGGGAACACCAGCGCGCGCAGCAGCCACGCCACCGGACGCACCGGGAAGTTGCGGATGGCGCCGTCCAGCGCGTTCTGGATCAGCCACATGCACTCGTGGAAGCCCCAGGCCAGGAACGGGCGGTCGGCCTCCGGCCGGCCGGTGTCCTCGTAGCGCTTGAGCATGGCGCTGGCGACGTAGAGGTAGCTCAGCACGTCGCCCAGGCGCGCGGAGAGCTTCTCCTTGAACTTCAGCTTGCCGCCCAGCACGCCCATGAACACGTCGGCGCACAGCGCCAGCGCGGCGGAGTAGCGGTTGAGCTTGCGGTAGTAGCGGCGCGTGTAGGCGTCGCCCGCGGCCTCGCCCATGCGGCCGCCGGACAGGCCCATCGTGAAGCTGCGCACCGCGTTGGAGAGGCCGAAGCCGATGTGCCCGAACAGCGCCTTGTCGAAGCTGCGCAGCCGCTCGCCGTAGTCGGCGATGGACAGCGCCTGCATCTCCTTGAGCACGTACGGATGGCAGCGGATCGCGCCCTGCCCGAAGATCATCAGGCTGCGCGTCATGATGTTGGCGCCTTCCACCGTGATCGCGATCGGCACGCTGGACCAGCCGCGCCCGGCGTAGTTCTTCGGGCCGAGCTGCACCGCCTTGCCGCCGTGCACGTCCATGGTGGCGCCGGCCACCACGCGCGCCCACTCGGTGGCGTGGTACTTGGCGATCGCCGAGGGCACCGCCGGCTTCTCGCCGCGGTCCACCGCGGCGGCGGTGGCGCGCGACAGCGCCGCGGTGGCGTAGGTGAGGCCGCCGATCCGCGCCAGCGCCTCCTCCACGCCCTCGAAGCGGGCGATCGCCAGGCCGAACTGCTTGCGCATGCGCGCGTAGGCGCCGGTGGCGGCGGCCGAGGCGCGCATCGCGCCGGTGGCGTTGGACGGCAGCGAGATCGCGCGGCCCACCGACAGGCACTCCACCAGCATGCGCCAGCCGTGGCCGGCCATGTGCGGCCCGCCGATCAGCGTGGACAGCGGCGCGAACACGTCCTTGCCGTGGATCGGGCCGTTCTGGAACGGGATGTTGAGCGGGAAGTGGCGGCGGCCGATCTGCAGCCCCGGCGTGGAGCGCGGCAGCAGCGCGAGGGTGATGCCCAGGTCCTCCTGCCCGCCCAGCAGGTGCTCCGGGTCGTACATGCGGAAGGCCAGGCCGATCACCGTGGCGATCGGCGCCAGCGTGATGTAGCGCTTGTCGAAGGTGAGCCTGACGCCCAGCGTCTCGACGCCGTCCACCACCTGCTTGCAGACGATGCCGTAGTCCGGGATCGAGGTGGCATCGGAGCCCGCGTAGGGGCCGGTGAGCGCGAAGCAGGGAATCTCCTCGCCCACCGCCAGGCGCGGCAGGTAGTAGTTCTTCTGCTCGTCGCTGCCGTAGTGCAGCAGCAGCTCCGCCGGGCCCAGCGAGTTGGGCACCGCCACCGTGGAGGACACCGTGGCCGACATGGTGGACAGCTTCTGCAGCACCGCCGAATGGGCCAGCGCGCTGAAGCCCAGGCCGCCGTACTGCTTGGGGATGATCATGCCGAAGAACTTGTTCTTCTTGATGAACTCCCACACCTCCGGCGGCAGGTCGGCCAGCTCGTGGGTGATCTGCCAGTCGTCGATCATCGCGCACAGCTCTTCCACCGGGCCGTCCATGAAGGCCTGCTCCTCCACGCTCAGTTCGGGCTTGGGCTGCCTGAGCAGCGCGTGCCAGTCCGGCTTGCCGGAGAACAGCTCGCCCTCGAAGCCCACCGTGCCGGCCTCCAGCGCGGTCTGCTCGGTCTCCGAGAGCTTCGGCGTCACCTTGGCGAACAGCTTGAGCAGCGGCGCGGTGATCTGCCGGCGGCGGAAGCCGTCCAACAGCAGCGGCACCGCGACCAGCGCCTCGACCAGCAGCAGCACGACCGTGGTGGCCGGCGCGTGGGCCAGCAGGCCCACCACCAGCGTGGCCGCCGGCGCGACGATCGCCCAGGTGCGCAGGCGGGTGCGGTGGTAGGCGCAGGCGCCGGTCGAGATGAGCGCCGCCAGCAGGGTGAGTATCACGGACATCTCGGCATCCTCGTTGCGGTTACGCTGCGCCGGCGCCGCGCGCGGCGCCGGCCGGATTCGGTTGGGCGGGATCGAGCGACTCGACGAAGCGTGCGATCTCGCGCGTGAATGCGTCGTTCGCGTCGCCGGCCAGCATGTGCGTGGCGTCGGCCACCTCGACGTGGCGCGCGTGCGGCACCAGCGCCAGGAACTCCTCCACGGTGGCGCGCGAGACCACGTCGCTGCGCGCGCCGGAGAGCAGCAGCACCGGCACGTCCACCCTGGCGGCGGCGGCGAGCAGGCGCGGCTGGTAGCGCTCGCTCTCGCGCACCACGCCGCCGAGCAGGGCCGGGTCCCAGTGCCAGCGCAGGCGGCCGTCCTCGCCCTGGCGCAGCAGCGGACGCAGCTGTTCCTCGCTCTTGCGCTCGCGGCGCTGCGGCAGGTAGGCGGCGATCCGCTCGGCCGCCTCGGCGTAGTCGGAGAAGCCGTCCGGGTGCGCCTGCATGAAGGCGAGGATGCGCTCCACCCCGGCCGACTCCCAGCGCGGCGTGATGTCCACCAGCACCAGCGCGCGGAACGGCGCGGGCCGCACCTCGCCCGCCACCACCAGGCCGAGCAGGCCGCCCATCGAGGCGCCGACCAGCACCGGCGGTTCCGGCTGCGCGCCGGCCAGGCGCAGCAGGTCGTCGGCGAACTGCTCGATGTGGTAGTCGCCGCCGGGCACGCGGCCGCTCTCGCCGTGGCCGCGGCTGTCGAAGCTCACGCAGCGGCAGCCGCGCGCCGCCATCGCCGCCGCCGCGCCGTTCCAGGCGCCGCGCGTCTGGCCGAAGCCGTGGGCGAACAGCAGGGTCGGCGCGCCGCCGGGCCGGCGCGTTTCCACCGCCAGGCGCACGCCGTCGGCGGCCGGGAAGAAGGTGCGGGAGGCTGGGGCTTCGGCGATGACCATACGCTTGAGTATGGATTGCCGTCGGGGCGTCGTCAATACGATGCCGGACGATGCCGGCGGGCTTTGCCCATCGCGGCCGGAGGCCGCTCCCACAAGGCTTGCGGCAACCTTGTGGGAGCGAGCGGCCTCCGGCCGCGATCCCCTCGTGCCGCAACGCCCGGCCACTCCATTCATACGAAAGCCCCGCCGCCCCAAGCGCGCATTGCAAAGCCGCCCACTGGGGCTACCATGCGCGGATGAATGCAAGCACCAAACCCGAACGCACCCGCCTTTCCGCCGAGAGCTGGGAAGACGCCGCCCTGGAACTGATCGCCGAGCAGGGCGTGGGCGCCCTGGCCGTGGAGGCGCTGGCGCGCCGGCTGGGCGTCACCAAGGGCAGCTTCTACTGGCACTTCCGCACCCGCGAGGCGCTGCTGCAGGCCGCGCTGGAGCGCTGGGAACAGTATGGCGAGCGCGAGGTGATCGCGCAGATCGAGGCCATCCCCGACCCGCGCGTGCGCCTGCCCGAGCTGTTCCGCCGGGTCGCCCACGAGCTGCAGCCGCACCGCGTGTACGCCGCGCTGCTGAAGGCGCTGGACCACCCGCTGGTGGTGCCGGTGATGGCGCGCGTGTCGCAGCGGCGCACCGAGTTCCTCACCGCCGCCTTCCGCGAGGCCGGGCTGCCGCCGAAGGAGGCGCTCAACCGCGCCCGCCTCACCTACGCCGCCTACGTCGGCTTCCTGCAGCTCAACTTCACCCTCGGCCTGCCGCGGATGAGCCACGAGGACTTCGACGCCTACGTCGAGCACATGATCCGCACCCTGATCCCGGCGGCCTGAGCGTCCGCCGCCGCCCTGGCCACGGGCGACGAGCACGGGCGGTTCCCGCCGTCATGCCGGCGCAGGCCGGAATCCGGCAGCGACCACGCTTGCTCCCCGCTTGCCGCAGAGGATCGGGGTTCCGGCCTGCACCCACGGCTGCCGGGGGACAGGCTCGATGCGCTGCGACGCAGGGCTGCCCGGCTGGCGCCATGGCTCCCGCCGCCATCCCGGCGCAGGCCGGGTTCCGGTAGCGACCCGCCCCATTCAAGCCATCACTGGACGACCGCCGCGCCCCCTGGCGGGTCGTCCGCTACGCCGGCGGCCTTCGCGCCACGCGCCCGTCCGGCCCGCGCCGGAACCACGGCCGGACAAGGCGAACGCGGCCTCGGCACGGCGCGGAACGCACCGCCGCCTTCCCCGTGCTGCGCCGCGCCTTGCCATACCAGTTGACGTAAACTAGCGTGCATATTCCTTTTTTCCCTAAGACCTTAGAGGAACGCGATGGCTAGCAAGCTGGAAACGCTTACGCGCTGGGTGGACGAGGTGGCGGCCCTGACCCGGCCGGCCCGGGTCCACTGGTGCGACGGCTCGGACGCCGAATACCGGGCGCTGGTGCAGCAGATGCTGGCCACCGGCGACCTGATCGAGCTGAACCAGGACACCCACCCCGGCTGCTACCTGCACCGCTCCCACCCCTCCGACGTGGCGCGCGTCGAGCACCTCACCTTCGTCTGCACGACCGACCGCGAGAACGCCGGCCCGAACAACCACTGGATGGCCCCGGCCGAGGCGCACGCGAAGATCGACGCGCTGTTCGACGGCTGCATGGAAGGCCGCACCCTGTACGTGATCCCGTACTGCATGGGCCCGATCGACTCGCCGCTGTCGCGCTGCGGCGTGGAGATCACCGACAGCCCCTACGTGGTGGCCAACATGCGCATCATGACCCGCATGGGCGCCGCCGCGCTGGCGCGCATCGAGCGCGAGGGCGCGTTCGTGAGGGGCCTGCACTCCACCGGCGAGCTCGACCCGGAGCGCCGCTTCATCATGCACTTCCCGGAGGAGCTGGCGATCAAGTCCTACGGCTCCGGCTACGGCGGCAACGCACTGCTCGGCAAGAAGTGCCACGCGCTGCGCATCGCCAGCTGGCAGGCGAGGACGGAAGGCTGGCTGGCCGAGCACATGCTGATCGTCGGCATCGAGAACCCGCAGGGCCGGACGCACTACGTCGCCGCCGCCTTCCCCTCGGCCTGCGGCAAGACCAACCTGGCCATGCTGATCCCGCCCGAGGGCTACCGCCGCGACGGCTGGAAGGTGTGGACGGTGGGCGACGACATCTGCTGGATGCGCCCCGGCGCGGACGGCCGGCTGTACGCGATCAACCCGGAGGCCGGCTTCTTCGGCGTGGCGCCGGGCACCAGCACCGCCACCAACTCCAACGCGCTGAAGTCGATCGCGCGCGACACCATCTTCACCAACGTCGCCCTCACCGCGGACAACCAGCCGTGGTGGGAGGGCCTGCCCGGCACGCCGGCCGTCGACTGGCAGGGCCGCCCCTACGACCCGGCCAACGGTCCCGCGGCACATCCCAACTCGCGCTTCACGGTGAGCGCGAGGCAGTGCCCCACCTGGTCGCCGCGGGCGGAAGACGCGCAGGGCGTGCCGATCAGCGCCATCGTGTTCGGCGGCCGCCGCCCCTCGCTGCTGCCGCTGGTGATGGAGGCGCGCGACTGGGCGCACGGCGTGCTGATGGGCGCCACGATGGGCTCGGAGACCACCGCCGCGGCCACCGGCGCGGTCGGCGTGCTGCGCCGCGACCCGATGGCGATGAAGCCGTTCTGCGGCTACCACTACGGCGACTATTTCACGCACTGGCTGTCGTTCGACCGGCCCGGCGCGAAGCTGCCGAAGGTCTTCCACGTCAACTGGTTCCGCAAGGGCGCGGACGGCCGGTTCCTGTGGCCGGGCTTCGGCGACAACCTGCGCGTGCTGGAATGGATGATCGCCCGCGTCGAGGGCCGCGCACGCGGCGTGGAGACGCCCGTCGGCATCCTGCCGGAGCCGGGCGAGCTGCGCGTGGACGGCCTGGCGCTGGCGCCGGGCGCGCTGGAGGAACTGCTGGCCGTGGACGTGCCCGGCTGGCAGGCCGAGCTCGACGCGATCGGCGACTACCTGGAGAGCTTCGCCCCGCGCCTGCCCGCGCGCCTGCGCGCGGAACGGCGGCGCGTCGCCGCCGCGCTGGCCGACGACGAACCGCTCGCCGCCCGCGCCTGACCCACACCGCCGCCACCACTCCCTCTCCCCTGCGGGGAGAGGGAGTGGTGAGGGGCCATGCCGCCGCACGCTCCCCCGGCGAAGCGCCAGCGCCCGACCCGGCACCCGCACATCCTCGAAGCAAGCCGGGAGCACGGCGGGTTCATCGTGGTGCGATCACCCCATCCGCAAGCCACGGCCTCGCCCTCACATTTGCTCGCCACGCACCGCAGCACCATCCGCCACGCCGCGCCTTTAAACGCTCCTCCCCGCCCCCGCATCCAAGCTGGCAAGATGGAAGCCGCCTGCCTCGCCACCGGAAGCCCCATGCCGACGCCCACCGTTGCGTTGTCGCCCGATGCGGATGACGCGCGCGCCGCGGCGGCGGGGGACCGGCAGGCGTTCCAGCGGCTGTACCGGCGCCACGCGGACCGCATCTACGGCGCCGTGCTGCGCCTGGCCGGCTACGACCATGCGCGCGCGGAGGACCTGACCCAGGATGCCTTCGTGCGCGCCTGGCAGAAGCTCGGCGAGTTCCGCCACGAGAGCGCGTTCGGCACCTGGCTGTACCGCCTGGCGGTGAACGTGGCGCTGATGGACATCCGCGCGCGCGGTGCCAGCCCGGTCGGCTTCACGGACGAGGAACTGCTGCCGGAGCATGGCGAGACGCCGTTCTGCGCGGCCGAGCGCGAGGAGCTGGAACGGGCGATCGCCCGCCTGCCCGCCCGCGCGCGCGCCGTGCTGGTGCTGCACGACATCGAGGGCTGGCGACACGAGGAGATCGGCGCGGAGCTGGACATGGCGGTCGGCACGTCGAAGGCGCAGCTGCACCGCGCGCGCGGCCTGCTGCGCAAAGTCTTGGGAGCATCGTCATGAACGAATTCGAAGGGCGCCGCCAGCTGCGCGACCTGCACCGGCCGGTCGCACCGCGGCGCGACCTGTGGCCGGACATCGAGGCCACGCTGGGCGGCCTCGACGCACCCGCCGCGCGCGCGGCCTCGCGCGCCCCGCAATGGCTGGCCGCGGCGGCCGTCGCGGCCCTGAGCCTGCTGTCGGTGGGCTTCGGCCTGCTGCAGTCGCGCCGGGCGGCGGAGCCGGGCCTCGCCACGATGATGGCGCCGGCCGCGCGCGCGGCGTGGAAGCCGAGCGACCCGCGCCTGGCCGGCGCCGCGATCGAGCTGGACGCCGCCCGCCTGGAACTGCGCCAGGCGATGCGCCAGGCGCCCGACTCGACCGCGCTGCAGCGCCTGCTCGAGCGCACCGAACAACAACAGTCGCGCCTGCGTCATCTCGACCAGGCGGGCTGACCCACGGGGAATCCGCATGAATACCACCACCCGCTACCTTCCGCTGCTGCTGTGCCTGTGCGCCGGCCAGGCGCTGGCCGACACGCCGATCGACCTGCGCCACGCCGCCACGCCCGACGCGCGCGTCTCGATCGGCAACATCAAGGGCTCGGTCAGCGTCACCGGCTGGGACCGCAACGAGGTGCGGGTCACCGGCCGGCTCGGCGACGGCGCCAAGCCGCTGGAGATCACCGGCGGCGACAGCAGCCTTTCCATCAAGGTGGAGGCGCAGGGCAAGTCCGGCTGGTTCGGCTGGGGCAGCGACAGCGCCATGGGGCCGAGCACGCTGGAGGTGCGCGTGCCCAGGGGCGCGTCGCTGGACATCGACGTGGTCAGCGCGCCGCTGGACGTCGACGGCATGGACGGCGGGCGCATCGAGATCAATACCGTCAGCGGCAAGGCCCGCGTCAACGCGCGCACGCCCTCGCTCAGCGTGAACAGCGTGAGCGGCACGGTGGAGCTGGCCGGCCACGCCGAGCGGGCCGACCTGGAGACGGTGAGCGGCGACATCCTGGCCCCGTCGCTGGGCGGCGAGGCCGAGCTGCAGACGGTCTCCGGCCGCATCCAGGCCGCCGGCGGCCCGTGGCGCAAGTTCAGCATGAGCACGGTGTCCGGCGACACGCAGCTCGCCGGCGGGCCGGCACCCGGCGGCAGCATGGACATCGACAGCATGAGCGGCGACGTGCAGCTCGCCCTGCCGGCGAACGTCTCGGCGCGGATCCACGCCAGCAGCTTCAGCGGCGACCTGCGCAGCGACTTCGGCAGCGCCAACCACAGCGAGCACGGCCCGGGCAGCGAGCTCGACGCCACCGTGGACGGCGGCCAGGGCCGCATCCACATCGAGACCTTCAGCGGCGACCTGCGCATCCGCCGGCAGGACTGAGCGTCCCGCCCGGCGCAAACGGAAACGCCGTCGCGCGGGCGACGGCGTTTTTCTTGCGCGGCTGCGGCGACCACCGCGCGCGGGTCCAATGCGCCGGCGCGATGGGCCGCAACGGCATGGCGGGAGCGGGCGAGGTGTCCGGGCATCGCGGCCGGAGGCCGCTGTGGGAGCGGCCTCCGGCCGCGATCAGCCCGACGCAGGGCCGCCAGCGGCCCCGATGCCGCCGTCTATGCCACGTCGCAGTACCGGGCGGTCGGGCACGGCTTTGCCTGGCCGTAGAAGCACGGGAGGCGGCGGAAGAACGGCGAGCGCTGCCTGCACGCCGGCCCGCGCCTCATCCCGCCGGCCTTCCCGCCGTTCTTCCAGGGAGGGTCTGGAACAGGCGCTCAGAGATCCTGGTGGTACTGCACGTAGGGCGTGCGCGACTGGTCCGGCTCCGGGCCCACCGGCGTGTTGATCGGGCCGCCGGAGGACCACAGGTTCTGCGCGCCGATGCTCAGCTCGCCCTGCCACGGCAGGCGCACGGTCACGCCCAGGTCGATGCTGTTCCAGTGGCGGTCCGCGTTCAGCGCGCCGGGGATGCTCGGGCGCAGCGTGCGGCCGACGATCGCGCCGCTCAGCGGGCCGCGGTCGACGCCGAAGCTCAGCGCCTTCTGGTCCAGCGAGCCGACGCCGAGCAGGTTGCCGGGCAGCAGCTTGATGCGGCCGACGCTGGCGCCCAGGTCGATGCCGCTCTTGGCGTCCAGCGCCACGCGGCCCTGCGCGTTGAGGTGGGTGCTGCCGTCGAAATCCGGCAGGCCGCCCACGCCCGGCGCGGCGCCCGGCAGCACGCGCGGCAGTGCCGGCGGGTGCGGCGTGTCGGTGGCGCTCACGCTCAGGCCCATGCTGTAGCGGCCCGCGTTGTAGGTGGCGCCCACGTCGCCGCTGTAGACGGTGAGCGGCTGGCTCAGCCAGTTGCGCTGGCCGACGTCGGCGTGCAGCTGCAGGTGCGGGTCCACGCCGTACTGCAGGCCGGTGCTCACCATGCCGGTGGCGTCGACCACGCTGAAGGAGAGCGGGTCGCGGCCGCGCTGCGCGGCGTCGCCGGAGGCGCGCTGGTCGGCCTTCAGCGCCAGCATGCGGCCGTCGCTGCCGCGCCACAGCGGCACCACCACGCCCGGGCTCACCTCGGCCGTCTGGTCGGGCGCGCGCTGCAGCAGCTGCCGGGCCAGCGCGTGCGTATCGCCGTCCAGCGACTGCCCTGCCGCGGCGAGCGGCATGAGCAAAGTCAGCAATGGCAGCCAATGACGACGCATGATGTGCGCTGGACCCCCGGACAGTTCCCGACCCGCCCCTCAACCCTCTGGTGAGGGGCAGGCCGAGGGGATTCTACTCCATTTTACTTTAAACTAACACCCTGCGATACGCTCCCGGGGGTGACCCGGGCCACAGTTTCCACGCGCCTTGGACCGGCCGCAGGCCCTTCCGGTTCCTGCCGCCCGGCACCCCCGGCAGGCTATAGTCATGGCCAGTCTCCTGGGGGGAACCCGTCTTGCCGAGCCAGCCCGCGCCACCGCCCCGCCTCGTCCGGCCCGCCCCCGCGGACCCGGAGCTCGGGCTGCTGCTGCGCGACGCGGTCGAACAGCTGTTTGCCGCCCCCGACGCGGCCAGCGTGATGGAGATCTTCGAGACCGTGGTGGCCGAATGCGGGGTCGCCGGCCGCATGGTCTGGCGGCTGCCCGAGGACGGGGGCGACGAGCGGACGCCCTGCATCGACCTGGCCGAGGACCCGCAGGGCCTGCGCACGCTCTCCCTGCAGCTGACGGCCGACGAGCCGGACGAGGCCACGCTCGACCTGCTGGCCTGGTTCGGCCGGCTGGGCACGGTGCGCCTGCGCCAGCAGTCGGAGACCACCCGGCTGTACGAGGCGATCTCCCGCCTGGCGCTGGCCGAGCGCCTGCAGCGCGCGCTCTACGCCATCGCCGAGCAGGCCGGCGCCGAGCACGACATGACCGAGATGATGCGCTCGCTGCACACCATCGTCGGCAGCCTGATGTACGCGGAGAACTTCTACATCGTGCTGTACGACGAGGCGACCGACACGGTGCGCTTCCCCTACTACGTCGACACCGTCGACACCGACCCGCCCTCGCCCGACGAGAGCACCCCGCTGCAGGAGATCGAACACAGCCTGACCTGGAATCTGCTCAAGGGCGGGCAGCCGCTGATGGGCTCGATCGACGAGCTGGCGCAGCAGCTGCGCGGCCGCTTCCGCCTGGTCGGGCCCCACTGCGAGCACTGGCTGGGCGTGCCGCTGAACCGCGACGGCCGCGTGGTCGGCGGCATCGTGATGCAGAGCTACCGCCCGGACACCCACTACACCCAGCACGACCGCGAGCTGCTGGGCTACGTCGCGCAGCACGTGCAGTCCGCGCTGGAGCGCCGCCAGGCGCACGCCGAGCTGGAGCGGCGCGTGGCCGACCGCACCGCCGCGCTGCGCGAGGCCAACCGCGTGCTGCGCCAGCAGGTGCTGCAGCGCCAGCGCGGCGAGCGGCTGCAGGCGGCGCTGTTCCGCATCGCCGAGCTGGCCAGCGCCTCGGAGAGCCTGGACAATTTCTACGCCGCCGTGCACCGGGTGATCGGCGGGCTGATCTACGCGCGCAACTTCTACATCGCGCTGCTCGACGACGAGACCCAGCAGCTCACCTTTCCCTACTCGGTGGACGAGATCGACAGCGTGCGCCCGCCGCGCCGGCACGGCCGCGGCGCCACCGAGTACGTGCTGCGCCACGGCAAGCCGCTGCTGGCCGGGCCGGAGGACATCGACCGCCTGGTGGCGCTGGGCGAGATCACCCAGTTCGGCGCCCGCTCGGTGTGCTGGCTGGGCGTGCCGCTGCTGCTGGGCGAGCGGGTGATGGGCGTGCTGGCGGTGCAGAGCTACAGCCCCGAGCACACCTACAACGAGCGCGACCAGGAGCTGCTCACCTTCGTCAGCTACCACGTCGCCAACGCGCTGCAGCGCAAGCACAACGCCGAATCGCTGAAGCAGGCCTACGCCAGCCTGGAGCGCCGCGTCACCGAGCGCACCCGCGCGCTGGCGCTGGCCAACCGCGACCTGCGCGAGCAGATCGCCGAGCGCGAGCGGGTGGAGCGCCGGCTCAAGTACGAGACCCTGCACGACTCGCTCACCGGCCTGCCCAACCGCACGCTGCTGCTGCAGCGGCTGGAGGGCGCCCTGCAGCGCTACCAGGCCAACCCGCAGGAGCTGTTCGCGGTGCTGTTCATCGACCTGGACCGCTTCAAGGTGATCAACGACTCGGTCGGCCACCTGATCGGCGACGACCTGCTGTTCCAGGTCGGCGGGCGCATCCGCGCCTGCCTGAAGACCCGCGACGTGGTGGCGCGCCTGGGCGGCGACGAGTTCGCGGTGCTGCTGGAGGGCATCAGCGACTTCACCAAGGCCACGCTGATCGCCGAGCGCATCATCACCGAGCTGCAGGCGCCGTTCCGGCTCGGCGCCAAGGAGATCTTCACCTCCGCCTCGATCGGCATCGCCCTGCCCAGCCCGCACTACCAGCGCGCGGAGGAGCTGCTGCGCGACGCCGACGCGGCGATGTACAACGCCAAGGACCAGGGCCGCCACCGCGCCGCGCTGTTCGACGACCGCCTGCGCCGCGAGGCGCTGTCGCTGCTGGAGATGGAGGGCGACCTGCGCCGCGCGCTGGCGCGCAACGAGTTCGTGCCGTTCTACCAGCCGATCGTGGCGCTGGCCGACGGCCGCATCGTCGGCTACGAGGCGCTGCTGCGCTGGAACCATCCCGACCGCGGCCTGCTCGCCCCCGGCGAGTTCCTGGTGGTGGCGGAGGAAAGCGGCTGCGCGGAGAGCATCGACTGGCAGATCTTCGAGCAGGCGTTCGCGCAGACGCCGCAGCTGGTGGGCAGCGAGGGCTTCGTCAGCATCAACGTCTCCGGCCGCCATTTCCGCTCGCCCGACCTCGACGCGCGCCTGCTCGCCCTGCTGCGCCGGCACGAGGTGCCGCCGCACAGCATCCGCATCGAGGTCACCGAGCGCGCGCTGCTGGACAACCCGGCGCAGGTCAAGCGCATCCTGGAGCACCTGCAGCACAACGGCGTGGGCATCGCGCTGGACGACTTCGGCACCGGCTACTCCTCGCTGAGCTACCTGCACCAGTACCCGTTCGAGACGCTGAAGGTGGACCGCTCCTTCATCACCGAGCTGCCGCACGTGGGCGAGAACCAGGCGGTGGCGGTGGTGCGCGCGATCCAGGTGCTGGCCGACTCGCTGCGGATGAAGGTGATCGCCGAGGGCATCGAGGAGGAGAGCCAGCGCGCGGCCCTGCTCGCGGTCGGCTGCCGCTACGGGCAGGGCTTCCTGTTCGCCGAGCCGAGGCCGGCCAGCGCGTGGCTGCCCGCGGCGGCGTCCTGAGCGCCCCGGGGGCTTCCCGGCGCCGGCGGTCCGGCCTCTTGCCCGCGCCGCGTCCGCCCGCCACGCCTTGCGCCGCAGCGGCGGTGAGCGGCGCGGCGCAGGCCCGGACGGGCTTGCGGCCGCCGCCTACTGGGTCGTATCGGGCACCTGCGCCGTGGCGCTGGCGCTGAGCAGGTGCTCGGCGTCGATGCGGTCGAAGGTGTAGCGCTGCGCGCAGAACTCGCAGGTCACCTCGATCTCGCCGTCGCGCGCGGCCAGCGCCGCCTCCACCTCGTCGCGGCCGAGCGCGCGCAGCATGCCTTCCACCCGCTCGCGCGTGCAGCTGCAGCCGAAGGCGAGCGGGCGCGGCCCGAACAGGCGCACCGATTCCTCGTGGTAGAGCCGGTACAGCAGCTGCTCCGGCGCGGTGGCCAGCAGTTCCTCCGCGCCCAACGTGGCGGTGAGGTGCAGCACGCGGTTCCAGCCGTCCTCGTCGGGCTCCGCGCCGTGGCCGCCCTCGCCGGGCAGCTTCTGCAGCATCAGCCCGACCGCGTGCTCGCCGTCGGCGGCCAGCAGCAGGCGCGCCGGCAGCTGCTCGGACTGGCCGAAGTAGCCTTCCAGCGATTCGGCCAGGCCGGCGTGGCGCAGGTCGACCAGGCCCTGGTAACGCTGCCCGCGCTCGGCGTGGCCGATGGTGATCGCCATCACCGCGCCGGGCAGCGCGGCCAGGTCGAGCGGGTCCGGCAGCGGCTCGTCCCAGCGCGCCAGGCCGCGCAGGCGGCCCTGGTCGGTGCACTCGACGAACAGCAGGCGCAGCGCGCCGCCGCTCTTGAGCTCGATCGACAGCGCGCCGTCGAACTTGATGTTGCCGGTGAGCAGCGCGCCGGCGGCCAGCGACTGGCCGAGCAGCCCGCGCAGCGGCGCCGGGTAGGCGGCGCGGCCGGCCACCTCGCGCCAGGCCGCGCCCAGCCGCACCAGCACGCCGCGCACGCCGGCGCGCTCGAGCAGGAAGCGGTGCAGCACATCTTCGACGAGTACGGTTTCCAAGACTTCACCTCGCATGGCGGATCGTCCCAGATGGGGGCGCGCGGACGCCGGCACAATGCCGGCCGCCGGTCGCGCCGCGCCGGGCGTCGCGGGAAGGCTCTCTTGCCCTGCCGGGAGCCATGGCGGGAGCGGCGCGATGGTCGGGGCATCGCGGCCGGAGGCCGCTCCCGCAGGAGCCGCGCAAGCCTTGGGGGGAGCGGCCTCCGGCCACGATCGACCCGACGCGGGACCGCCAACGGCCGGGCGCCGCCTCCCCAGCCGCCTGCGCTTCATCCCGCCGGCCTTTCCGACGCCTTTCCCCCGGAAGATTTTGAACAGGCCCTTATACTGCCGCCGATTCCCGACCCGAGCCGCCATGCCGCCGACGCTCCGCGCCCTGCTCCGCCGCCTGCCGCGCTCGCTTGCCGTGCTGGCCGTGTCCTGGCTGGTGCTGTCGTGGCTGGTGGTGCTGGCGCTGCGCTTCGTGCCGCCGTGGACCTCCGCTGTGATGATGGAGCGCCGGCTCGGCGCGCTGCTGCGCGGCGAGCACGGCTTCGCGCTGCGCCACCGCTGGGTGCCGTGGTCGGACGTCTCGCCCTGGGTGCCGCTGGCGATGGTGGCCGGCGAGGACCAGAAGTTCCCGTTCCACCACGGCTTCGACTTCGACGCGATCCAGGACGCCGTGGACGCCGCCGACGAGGGCAGGCGCCTGCGCGGGGCCAGCACGATCAGCCAGCAGACCGCCAAGAACCTGTTCCTGTGGAACGGGCGCAGCTTCGTGCGCAAGGGACTGGAGGCGTACTTCACCGTGCTGATCGAGCTGACCTGGCCGAAGCGGCGCATCCTCGAGGTCTACATGAACGTCGCCGAGCTGGGCGACGGCGTCTACGGCGTGGGCGCGGCCAGCGAGGCGTACTTCCACGCGCCGCCGTCCCGGCTGGGACCGGCGCAGGCGGCGCGGCTGGCCGCGGTGCTGCCCAGCCCGCGCCGGCTGCACGCCGACCGCCCCAGCGCCTACGTGCAGCGGCGCGCGGACTGGATCCAGCGGCAGATGGCGCAACTCGGCGGGCCGGCATATCTGCAGCAGGCGCCGCGCTGACGGCGGGCGCGTCGTCATTGCGATTGCGTGCGCGAGCGTGCGTCCGATTGCGCTGATGGCTGGTCTCGCCGTCAAGGCGCGCTTCGGGTCGGAGCGGCGACGCGGGCGTGGCCCCTCACCCCGGCCCTCGCCCCGCAGGGGAGAGGGAGCAAGGCCAAGCCTCGCGGCGGGGACGGCGCTCCGCTAGCATGCGGGCGTTTCTCCGCGGATGCCGTCCATGGCGCAGCTCACCGTCGTCGTCCCCGCCTACAACGAGGCCGCCGTGCTGGAGGACTTCCACGCGCGCCTGGCCGCGGTGCTGGACGGCCTGGGGCTGGACTGCGCCGTGCTCTACGTGGACGACGGCAGCGGCGACGCCACCTGGGCGGTGATCGGGTCGCTGCTGACGCGCGACGCGCGCGCGGGCGCGCTCCGGCTCTCGCGCAACTTCGGCAAGGAGGCCGCGCTCACCGCCGGGCTGGACCACGTGCGCGAGGGCGCCGCGGTGGTGATCGACGCCGACCTGCAGGACCCGCCCGAGCTGATCCCCGAACTGGTCGCGCAATGGCGCGCCGGCTACGACGTGGTGTACGCCACGCGCAGCGCGCGCGCCGGCGAGGGCGTGTTCAAGCGCCTCACCGCGGCGGCGTTCTACCGCGCCATGGAGAAGCTGTCCGACACCGCCGTGCCGCGCGACACCGGCGACTTCCGCCTGCTCTCGCGCCGCGCGCTCGACGCGCTGGCGCAGCTGCGCGAGCGCCAGCGCTTCATGAAGGGCCTGTTCGCCTGGATCGGCTACCGGCAGACCGCGGTGCGCTACCTGCGCGAGCCACGCCAGGCCGGGCGCAGCAAGTGGAACTACTGGCGGCTGACCCAGCTGGCGATCGAGGGCATCACCTCGTTCTCCACCGCGCCGCTCAGGCTCGCCACCTGGGTCGGCCTGGGCTCCTCGCTGCTGGCCTTCCTGTACGGGCTGTGGGTGCTGGGCAAGGCGCTGCTCTACGGCGACCCGGTGCGCGGCTACCCCACGCTGATGCTGGTGATCCTGTTCCTGGGCGGCGTGCAGCTGCTGGCGCTGGGCGTGATCGGCGAGTACCTGGGCCGCAACTACGCCGAGAGCAAGCGGCGCCCGCTGTACTTCGTCGAGGAGGCCCGCCTGCCGCGCTGAAGGGCGCGCTTCACGCCCCCGCTACGCTGCCGCGCCGCGGCGGCGCTAGACTGCGGCGGCGGCCCGCCCGCGGCCGCGCCGAGCGGAGGCAAGCAAGCCATGCGTCAGGTCAGGCATCTGCTGGAAACCAAGGGCAGCGAGGTCTACGCCATCGCGCCCGATGCGCCGGTGCTGGAGGCGATCAAGCACATGGCCGAGAAGCGCGTCGGCGCGCTGCTGGTGATGCGCGGCGAGGAGCTGGTCGGCATCGTGTCCGAGCGCGACTACGCGCGCAAGGTGATCCTGCAGGGCCGCTCCTCGGCGCAGACGGCGGTGGCCGAGATCATGAGCAGCCCGCCGCTCACCGTGTCGCCGGACACCGACGTGTTCGACTGCATGCGCCTGTGCACCGACAGCCGCATCCGCCACCTGCCGGTGCTGGACGGCGAGCGCGTGGTCGGGGTGATCTCGATCGGCGACCTGGTCAAGGCGGTGATCGACGCGCAGGCCGAGCAGATCGACCTGCTGCAGCGCTACATCACCAGCTGAGCGCCGCCTCAGCGCGAGGCCAGCGGCGCCGCGGCCGGCGGCGCCTCCGGCTGCAGGTCGGGCGAATGCGCGGCGCGGCGCGCCACCCAGGCGCCCAGCGCCGACACGCCCACGCCGATCGCCGCCATGCCGCCGGCGGCCACGCCGGCCGCGCCGAGCAGGTTGACGCCGCTGGTGACCAGCACGTCGCCGAAGCGCCAGATCGCGGTCTCGACGAAGTTCTTGCCCTTGTAGCGGGTCTCCCGCGGCACCCGCGTGTAGAGCGCGTCCGCGGCGGGCTTGGTCATGCCGTAGGCGAAGCCGCGCGAGCCGACCATCAGCACGCCCAGCATCGGCACGGCGAAGCCGAACACGCTGACCGGGCCCACGCCGACCGCCGCCGCGACCGCCAGCAGCGCCACGTTGACCAGCGCCGGCACCACCAGCCCCCAGCCGGCACCGCGGCGCACCAGCAGCCAGCGCGTGAGGGTGAGCTGCAGCAGCGCGCCGAGCAGGTTGGTGGCCAGGTCCAGGTCGTTGTAGAAGTCGGTGCGCGCCACGCGGTCGGGGAAGTGCGCCTTGGTGTAGTCGGCCAGCAGCGCGTAGGTCAGCGTGCCGATGCCGTCGCCCACGACCATCAGGATCGCCATGTAGCGCAGAAACGGGCGCGTCCACAGTTCGCGGACGCCGGCCCACAGCGAGCCGCCGATCACCTCGTCGCCGCGCATCCGCCGCGAGCCGTCGCGCCGCTCCGACAGCGACAGCAGCAGCAGCAGCGCGGCCGCCAGCGCGGCCGCCGACGCCGCCAGCAGCGGCGCCACGCCGATCAGCCGCACCAGCAGCTTGGTCACCAACGGCCCGAAGATCGCCCCGGCCATGCCACCCAGCGCGATCAGCGGGAACGCCCGCCGCGCCTGCAGGCTGTCGAAGATGTCGGCCATGAAGCTCCAGAACAGCGACACCACGAACAGGTTGAACACGCTGACCCAGACGTAGAACACCACGCCCAGCTCGCGCGCGCCGATGCGGTCCTGCGCCACGAAGGCGGGCACGAAGGCGAGCAGGCAGGCGATGAAGAAGCTGTAGCTCCAGCCGAGCAGCCGCTTGCGCGGGAAGCGCGAGACCAGCGCGCCGAACGCCGGGGTCAGCGCCAGCATCACCGCGAACACGGTGGCGTAGAACAGCGGCAGCGACTGCGAGCCCACCGCGCCGCTCAGCTGGTCGCGCACCGGCCGGATGATGTAATAGGCCGTCATCACGAAGAAGAAGGCCAGGGCCGGCAGGATCGAGGCGAAACCTTCGTTCGCTGCGGCGGAGGGAGTGGGTTTCACCGGGGACGTCCAGCGGGGCCTCGGCAGAGACTAGCATGCGATCCGCCGGCGGCCGGCGCGAAGGGGGAACGGCAGTGGAATTCGACTACGTCATCGTCGGCGCCGGCTCGGCCAGCTGCGTGCTGGCCAACCGGCTGAGCGCGGACCCGGCCACGCGGGTGCTGCTGCTGGAGGCGGGGCCGCGCGACTGGAACCCGCTGATCCACATGCCCGCCGGCATCGCCCGGTTGGCCAACAACCGCCGGCTCAACTGGAACTACGCGACCGAGCCGGAGCCCGCCCTGCTCGGCCGCCGCCTGTGGTGGCCGCGCGGCCGCACGCTGGGCGGCTCCAGCTCGATCAACGCGATGTGCTACGTGCGCGGCGCGCCGGCCGACTACGACGAGTGGGCCGCGGCCGCGGGCGACGCGAGCTGGTCGTGGGAACGGGTGCTGCCGTTCTTCCTGCGCAGCGAGGACAACGCGCGCGGCGCCTCGCCGCTGCACGGCGTCGGCGGCCCCTTGAGCGTCTCGGACCTGCGCCACCGCAACGAACTGTCCGCCGCGCTGGTCGAGGCGGGCGTCGAGGCGGGCTTCGGCCGCAACGACGACTTCAACGGGCCGACGCAGGCCGGCTTCGGCTTCTACCAGGTGACCCAGCGCGACGGCGCGCGCTGCTCGGCCGCCACCGCCTTCCTCGGGCCGGCGCGCGGCCGCGGCAACCTCACCGTGCTCACCGGCGCGCGCGCCGAGCGCGTGCTGGTCGGGCGCGGCCGCGCGCACGGCGTCGCCTTCCGCCATCGCGGGCGCGTGCGGCGCGCGGAAGCCGGCGAGGTGATCCTGGCCGGCGGCGCGATCAACTCGCCGCAGCTGCTGATGCTCTCCGGCGTCGGCCCGGCCGACCACCTGCGCGCGCACGGCATCGCCGTCGCCGCCGACCTGCCCGGCGTGGGTGGCAACCTGCAGGACCACCTGGACATCTGCACCCTGGTCGGCAGCCGGCGCGCGGTCACCTACGACCGCCTCAACGAGCTGGCGGCGGGCTGGCGCTGGCTGCGCCACCGCGACGGGCCGGGCAGCTCCAACGTGGCCGAGTCCGGCGGCTTCGTGCGCAGCGCGCTGGCGGAGGACGCGCGCTGCGACATCCAGTTCCACTTCGTGCCGGCGCTGCTGGACGACCACGGCCGCCACCGCCTGCCCGGCATCGGCTACACCCTGCACGCCTGCTACCTGCGCCCGCGCAGCCGCGGGCGCATCCTGCTGCGCTCGGCCAATCCGGCGCAGCCGCCGGCGATCCACGCCGACTACCTCTCCGACCCGCAGGGCCACGACCTCGCGCGGATGGTCGAGGCGCTCCGGCTCTCGCGCGAGATCCTCGCCCAGCGCGCGTTCGACGCCTACCGCGGCGCGCCGGTGCTGCCCGAGCGCGAGCCGGCCGACGACGCGGCCCGCGCCGCCTTCATCCGCCGCAAGGCCGAGACCATCTACCACCCGGTCGGTACCTGCCGCATGGGGCGCGGCGCGGACGCGGTGGTGGACGCGCGGCTGCGCGTGCGCGGCGTCGGGGGCCTGCGCGTGGTGGACGCCTCGGTGATGCCGACGCTGCCCGGCGGCAACACCAACGCCCCGACGATCATGATCGCCGAGCGGGCCAGCGCCTGGCTGCTGGACGGGGAGGACGGCGGGGAACGTTCGCGCCGCGGCGCGGTCCTCCGGTAGCCGGCGGCCGCGCGGCGGTTGTCGCCCGCTCCCGAGTGCCACACAATCGGGAAATCGCCGGAGCAAGCTCCGCTGTCTTCGTCCCCAGGCGTGCGCGCACGCCGGAGCCACGTCCGAGTCTCATGTCGTTTTCCAAGCTTTCCCTGCTGATCGCCGGCCTGCTCGGCCTCGCCGCCCCCCTGCATGCCGCCGGTCCCGCCGCCGCCCCACCCGCCGCCGGCGCCGCCGCCGGCACGGCCCTGCCGCCCCAGCGCGTGCAGGAGACGCTGGCCGCCTACCGCCAGTGGCTGGACCGCCTCGACCAGCGCCACGCCGTCGCCGGCCTCGCCACCGCGGTGGTGGTGAACGACAAGGTGGTGTTCGAGCACACCCTGGGCTACGCCAACGCCAGCAGCGGCGAGAAGGTCACCCCCGACACGGTGTTCCGCCTGGCCTCGCTGTCCAAGGCCTTCGCCACCGGGCTGACCGCGATCCTGGTCGCCGACGGCAAGCTGAGCTGGGACACGCACCTGGTCAACGTGCTGCCGTTCTTCAAGCTCAAGAGCGTGCCGGACACCGAGCAGGCCACCGTGGCCGACATCCTCGGCCAGCGCCTGGGGCTGCCGCGCAACACCTACGACAACATGCTGGAGGACGACATCCCCTACGAGGAGCTGGTGCGCAAGCTCGACGAGGTGGACCTGGCCTGCGGCGTGGGCCGCTGCTACGGCTACCAGAACGTCGCCTTCAGCCTGATCGGCGACGTGGTGTACGCGATGACCGGCGACTTCTTCTACCGCGAGGTGGACAAGCGCATCTTCTACCCGCTGGGCATGAAGACGGCCAGCTACGGCCGCGACGCGCTGGAGTCGAGCAGGAGCTGGGCGCGCCCGCACCGCCCGTACGGGCACAGCTGGGTGCCGTTCGAGCCGAAGGAGAACTACTACCGCGTGGCGCCGGCCGCCGGCGTCAACGCCAGCCTGCACGACATGGAGCAGTGGCTGATCGCGCAGATGGGCGGCCGCCCCGACGTGCTCACCCCGGCCATGCTCAGGACCCTGCACGCGCCGGGCGTGCCCACCCCGGTGGAGCTGCACTCCACGCCCTGGCGCCGCGCGCGCCTCACCGCCGCGCACTACGCGCTGGGCTGGCGCGTGTTCGAGTACGGCGGCGAGACGCTGGTCTTCCACGCCGGCGCGGTGGAGGGCTACCGCACCATGATCGGCTTCTTCCCCAGGTACCACGCCGGCGTGGTGACGATGTGGAACTCCGCCGGGCCGGTGCCCTCGGGCCTGATGCCGATGGTGTTCGACAGCCTGCTCGGCCTGCCGCACGTGGACTGGGCCGGGGTGGAGGGCGACGCCCCCGCGGCCGCCGCGGCGCCCGTGCGCAAGAGCAAGCGCCCCGCGAAGAAGATCCGCCAGCCGGCGAAGAAGAAGCGGCGGCACGCCTCCTAGCGGCCGGCGCGCCCCGCGGCGACCGGAAGACAAAGGGGCGGCCCGGGCCGCCCCTTTGTCGTTTCGCATGCCGCGAGGGCCTACTGCTGCAGCTTGAACTCGATGTGCCGGTGGCCCTGGCTCGCCACCGGCACGCCGTCGCGCATGGCCGGCTTGAACTTCCAGCGGCGCACCGCGTCGCTGGCCTCGCGCTCGAACACGTGGCGCGGCTGCGAGCCGGTCACCCGCACGTCGGTGACGTTGCCGGCGGCGTCGACGTCGTACTCCACGTCCACCCAGCCTTCCTGGTTCGCCCGGCGCGCCTGCGTCGGGTAGCGCGCCGGCACGTACTTGATCAGCACCGCCTCGGTGCTGCTCGGCGCCGCGGCCGGCGCCTGGGCCGCCTGCACCGGCTGTTCCGCCTGGCGCTGCTGCTGCTGCGCCAGGCGCGCCTGCTCCGCCTTCTGCGCCTCGGCCTGCTGCGCCGCCTTCTGCTGCGCCGCCAGCTGTTCCGCCGCGGCCTTCTCCTCGGCCGCCTTCTGCGCCGCCAGCTGCTGCTGCTTCTGCTGCTCCAGCGCGTCCTGCTGCTCCTTGTCGAGCAGCTTGCGCTGGGCGTCGAGCTTGGAACGCAGGATGGTCAGCGTGTAGTTGGCCGGGTCGGCCTTGGCCAGCAGGTCGATCTCGCGCTGCGCCTCGTTGAAGTCGCGGCCGTTGATCGCCTGCTCGGCGGCGCTGGCAGCGAACGGGAAGGTCTCGCGCAGCGCGTCGGTGGCCACCGAGTTGCCCGGCTGCTTCTGCAGCGCCTTCAGGTAGAACTCGAAGGCGTTGTTGCCCGCCGGCGACAGGTAGCGCTGCTCGTTCATCGCCCTGCGCGCCTCGGCGAGCAGCTGGTTGAGGTCCATCGCCTCGACGTTGGCCGGCGGCGGCGCGGCCGCGGTCTGGCTGCTGGCCACCGGCGTCGACGGGTGGCCGCCGGCCTCCTGCAGCAGCAGTTCCTCGTGCGGCTGGATGATCAGGAACCAGGCCGCCACGGCCAGGACGGCGAACACGCCAAGAATGGCGAACAGCATGGGGCGGACGGCCCCGCGCGCCCCTGAGCGCGCATCAAGGTTTCGGGTATCCATGGTCTCTCGCTGAGTGGCAACCAGATACCCGCGCTTTTTCCCCCTGTGGATCCAGGAGCGGCGTCCCCCTCAGGCCGCCGCGGCGCGGATGTGCGAAAGGTAACCGCAATGCGGCAGCACGGCAAATCGCGGAGGGTTTCACGGCGCCGGAGACGGCGTTGGGCTAGGCGGCCGTCCGGCGGGCGGCGCGGCGGCTTTCGTTCCCCCTGAAACGAAGCGTCCCGGCCGGGGCCGGGACGAGTCGCTCTTTCGAAGCGTCTCCCCGCGCTGGGCACCGCGGGGAGAGAAATCGGTACGGCTTGTTGTTGTGGTCTTACTTCTTGGCGGCCTTGGTGGCCTTGGCCACCTTGGCGGGAGCAGCCTTCTTCGCCGCGACCTTCTTCACGGCGACCTTCTTCACGGCGGCCTTCTTGGCGGCAGCCGGCTTCTTCGCAGCAGCCTTCTTGGCGACCTTCTTCACGGCAGCCTTCTTGGCGACCGGCTTCTTCGCGGCAGCCTTCTTCACAGCGGTCTTCTTCGCGGCCTTCTTGGCGGCGGGTTTCTTTGCAGCTTTCTTGGCAGTGGCCATAGTTCGTCTCAGCTCCTCATCAGTTGGCAGTGGTTGCCCAGTAAAAGCGTGAAGGAACGCCTCCACCAGCAAATCGCTGTTGGTGGCGTGCCGGAGATTGTTCACCTGACGGCGCGTGCGCTCATCGGACAGCAGTCGAAGCACATGCAGCGGAATGGAGACCGTGATCTTGCGTACCGCATTGGCCTTTTCTCCATGCTCGACATACGGCTCGATGTATTTGGTTGCCGACATGACGCCTGTTCCCCGTGATTCGTTGCGAAAGCTATTCCTGAAGATTTCCAGTGTCAATTGATTTTAACCGGCCGAATAACCGAATCCAGCCTCCCCCGCAAAGCTCCAAACCCCCGCCGCGCAAGGTCTCCGGCACCATCGGAGGCATTATCGAATGGACGTCCAGACGTCCATTCGATAAACCAGTGAAAATGCAACGACGCGCCGGAAACCGCATGAAACAAGGGTTTCCAGCCGATCCGCGGCGTGCGCGGCCGCATCGCGCGCCCGCGCACGCATGCGGGCGGACGGCGCGGGAAAGCGGCTCGTCCGGGGCTTCGCGCGAGATGAATGGCGGGCGACCGATGCCACCTCTCGACCGCCATCCGCGGCGGCGTCCGGTCGCCGCGAACCGGGCCCGACGGGCGCCGCCGCCGCGGTCGCCGGACCGCATCGCCCTCGCCGCCGCCGTTGCCCCGATGCGCCGACGGCCGCTCGCGCGGCCGTCGGACGGGACGCATCGGCGGGCGCGCGTCAGTGGTCTTCGTTCTCGATCAGCTCCGCGTAGGCGTCGGCGTCGAGCAGCTCGTCGAGCTCGCCGCGGTCGCTGATGCGCACGGCGAAGATCCAGCCTTCGCCGAAGGCGTCCTCGTTGATGATCTCCGGCTTGTCGGCCAGCGCCTCGTTGACCTCCACCACCTCGCCGGACACCGGCGAGTAGATGTCGGAGGCGGCCTTCACCGACTCCACCACGGCGACGCCGTGGCCGGCCTGCACGGCCGCGCCGACTTCCGGCAGCTCCACGTAGACCAGGTCGCCGAGCTGGCCCTGGGCGTGGTCGGAGATGCCCACGCGGACGATGCCGTCGTCTTCGACGCGGGCCCACTCGTGGGATTTGAGGAACTTCAGGTCGCCGGGGATCTCGCTCATGGTCGGGTCCAGTTGGGTTCGGGTTGGGGCGGATGCGGCGATTCTAACCGCAGCCTCCGCGTCGCAATACCGGCCGCGCGCGGCACGGCCTCAGATGCCCTCGCAGGGCTTGCCGTCGCGCACGAACGGGTACTTCACCACGCGCACCGGCACCTCGCGGCCGCGGATGTCGACCCGCACCTGGCCCGGCTCGCCGGCGGGGATGCGCGCGAACGCCACCGCCTTGCCGAGCGTGGGCGCGAAGCTGCCGGAGAGGACCTCGCCCTCGCCGTTGGCGGTGAGCACCTTCTGGCCGTGGCGCAGCACGCCCTTCTCGTCCAGCACCAGGCCCACCATCACGCGCGGCACGCCGGCGGCCCGCTGCGCCTCCAGCGCCCTGCGGCCGATGAAGTCGCGGCCCTCGTCCAGCGCGATGGTCCAGCCCAGCCCCGCCTCCCACGGCGAGACCGACTCGTCCATGTCCTGGCCGTAGAGGTTCATGCCCGCCTCCAGGCGCAGCGTGTCGCGCGCGCCCAGCCCGCACGGCGCGACGCCCGCGGCGGCCAGCGCCTCCCACAGCGCCACCGCGTGCTCGTTCGGCACGACGATCTCGAAGCCGTCCTCGCCGGTGTAGCCGGTGCGCGCCACGAACAGCGGCATGCCGTGCGGGCCCTGCGCGGCGGCGGCGGCGAAGCGGCCGAGCTTCTCGATGCGCGGGCGGTCGGCCTCGTGCAGCAGGCCGATCACCCTGGCGCGCGCGTTGGGGCCCTGCACCGCGATCATGGCGAAGTCGGGGCGCTCCTTCACCTCCACGCCGAACGGCGCAGCCTGCCTTTCGATCCAGGCCAGGTCCTTGGCGCGGGTGGCGGCGTTCACCACCAGGCGGAAGTGCGCCTCGTCGAAGAAGTACACGATGAGGTCGTCGATCACCCCGCCCTGCTCGTCGAGCATGCACGAGTACAGCGCCTTGCCGGCGGCCTTGAGCTTGTCCACGCTGTTGGCCAGCAGGTGGCGCAGGAACTCGCGCGTGCGCGGGCCGTGCAGGTCGACCACCGTCATGTGCGAGACGTCGAACATGCCGGCGTCGCGGCGCACCGCGTGGTGCTCCTCGATCTGCGAGCCGTAGTTGATCGGCATGTCCCAGCCGCCGAAGTCGACCATGCGCGCGCCGAGGGCGCGGTGGGTGGCGTTGAGTACGGTCTTCTCGGTCATCGCGGGCGGGCCCTGGGGAAAGCGCGCATTATCGCCGCCGCTCCGGGGCAATCCAAGCCGCAGTGCGGCGTGGCGGCGGGCATGTGCGGGCGGCCTCGCGCCGGGCGGGCCGCGCGCGATCGTCACCTTCCCACGCGACGGCGGCCGCATCCGGAACGGCCTCCGCGATGCACCGCCACGCGGAGCCGCGGCGCGGCCCTTTCCCGATCCGCTGTGGCTAGAATCGCCGCATGGGCGCCGACTCCATCGAAGGAACCGCGAGGCTCGACACCGCCACGACCCCGGCGCGCCTGCTCGTCGCCGGCGACTGGACGCTCGCCCATTACGCCGCCCTGCAGCGCGCCGTCGCCGCGCTCGGCGCGCCGCTGGCCGCCGACGCCGCGGTGGATCTCTCCGCGCTCGGCCGGCTCGACACCGCCGGCGCCGCCCTGCTCGCCAGGCTGGTCGGCGCGCGGCGGCTGGACGCGCTGGCCGCCGCCGACGCCGGCCTGCCCGCGGCCAAGCGCGCGCTGCTGCGGACGGTCGACCAGGCGCTGGAAGGCTGGAAGGAATCCGCGCCGCGGCCGAAGCGCGCGCCGGCCGTGCTGGCGCTGCTGGAACGGATCGGCCGCACGATGGCCGCGGTGTGGCGCCAGCAGCTCCAGCTGCTCGGCTTCATCGGCCTCACCCTGGAGACGCTGGCGCGCGTGCTGCCGCGCCCGCGCCGCTGGCGCCCCACGCCGCTGGCGGCACACGTCGAGCAGACCGGGATGGACGCCATCCCGATCGTGGCCCTGCTCACCTTCATGGTGGGCGCGGTGGTGGCCTTCCTCGGCGCCACCGTGCTGAAGGACTTCGGCGCCAGCATCTACACGGTGGACCTGGTGGCGTTCTCCTTCCTGCGCGAGTTCGGCGTGCTGCTCACCGCGATCCTGATGGCCGGCCGCACCGCCAGCGCGTTCACCGCGCAGATCGGCTCGATGAAGGCCAACGAGGAGATCGACGCGATCCGCGCGCTGGGCCTGGACCCGGTGGAGCTGCTGGTGCTGCCGCGCGTGCTGGCGCTGCTGGTGTCGCTGCCGATGCTCACCTTCCTGGCCATGCTCTCCGGCATCGTCGGCGGCATGCTGGTGTGCGCGCTCGCGCTGGACGTGCCGCCGGTGATGTTCCTGGACATGTTCAAGCAGGACGTCGGCGTGCGGCACTTCCTGCTCGGCCTGTGCAAGGCGCCGGTGTTCGCCTTCCTGATCGCGGTGATCGGCTGCCTGGAGGGCTTCAAGGTCGGCGGCAGCGCGCAGTCGGTGGGCGAGCACACCACCTCCAGCGTGGTGCAGTCGATCTTCGTGGTGATCCTGCTCGACGCGCTGGCCGCGCTGTTCTTCATGGAGATGGACTGGTGAGCGCGGCGGCGGACGCCCGCGCCGGCGCCGCGCCCGCGGTGATCGAGGTGCGCGGCCTGGTCAACCGCTTCGGCGCGCAGGCGGTGCACGAGGACCTGGACCTGGACGTGTACCGCGGCGAGATCCTCGGCGTGGTCGGCGGCTCGGGCACCGGCAAGTCGGTCCTGCTGCGCAGCATCGTCGGCCTGCGCCGCCCGAACGCCGGCCAGGTGCGCGTGTTCGGCGAGGACCTGCTGGCGCTGCCGCCGGAGCGCCGTTCGCGCACCGAGCGCCGCTTCGGCGTGCTGTTCCAGCGCGGCGCGCTGTTCTCCTCGCAGACCATCGCCGAGAACGTGGCCACGCCGCTGATCGAGCACGCCGGCCTGGACCGCGCGCAGGCCGAGCGCCTGGCCGCGGTGAAGCTGGCGCTGGCCGGCCTGCCGGCGAGCAGCGCGGACAAGTACCCGTCCGAGCTGTCCGGCGGCATGGTCAAGCGCGCCGCGCTGGCGCGCGCGCTGGCGCTGGACCCGGAGATCCTGTTCCTGGACGAGCCCACCGCCGGCCTCGACCCGATCGGCGCGGCGACGTTCGACCGGCTCATCCTGACCCTGCGCGACGCGCTCGGGCTCACCGTGTTCCTGGTCACCCACGACCTGGACACGCTCTACACCATCTGCGACCGCGTGGCCGTGCTGGCGCGGAAGAAGGTGCTGGTGGCCGGCCCGCTCGACGCGGTGGAGGCCACCGACGACGCCTGGGTGCAGGAATACTTCCACGGGCCGCGCGGCCGCGCCGCGGCCGCCGCCCATCCGGCGAGGAGCTGAAGCCATGGAAACCCGCGCCCACCACGTCCTGGTCGGCCTGCTCACGGTGCTCACCGTGGCCGCCGCGCTGCTGTTCGGCCTGTGGCTGGCCAAGTCGAGCAGCGACCGCGCCTTCCAGGACTACGACATCGTGTTCAACGAGGCGGTCAGCGGCCTCTCGCAGGGCGCCGCCGTGCAGTACAACGGCATCCGCGTCGGCTCGGTCACCCAGCTGAAGCTGGACCCGCAGGACCCGCGCCGCGTGCTGGCGCGCGTGCGCCTGGACGCCGGCACGCCGGTGCGCACCGACACCCGCGCCAAGCTCGCGCTCACCGGCGTCACGGGCCTGGCGATCATCCAGCTGAGCGGCGGCTCGCCCGGCGCGCCGCCGCTGGCCGCGCGCGACGGCCGCCCGCCGGTGATCGTGGCCGACCCCTCGCCGCTGGCCAAGCTGCTGGCCAACGGCGAGGACATCATGACCAACGTCAACGAGGTGGTGGACCGCATCGGCCAGCTGCTCTCCGACGACAACGTGCAGCGCGTGGCGCGCACGCTCGACCACCTCGACCAGACCACCGCGGCGATCGCCGGCGAGCGCGAGGACATCCGTTCGCTGCTGCGCCAGCTCAACGAGGCCAGCCGCAGCGCCAACGCCACGCTGCGGCAGGCCGGCGCGCTGGTGCAGCGGACCAGCGGCCTGGTCGACCAGCAGGGCCGCGCCACGCTGGACAGCGCGCGCGCCGCGATGGCCTCGGTGGAGCGCATCGCCGACCGCCTCGACACGCTGCTGGCCGAGAACCGCCAGGCGCTGGACGGAGGCATCCGGGGCCTGGGCGACCTCGGCCCGGCGATCCGCGAGCTGCGCCAGACCCTGGAATCGCTGCGCGGCATCTCGCGCCGCCTCGACGAGAACCCCGCCGGCTACCTGCTCGGCCGCGACAAGTCCAAGGAGTTCGTGCCATGACCGCCATTCCGCGCTGCGCCGCCCTGGCCGCCGTGCTGCTGCTGGCCGCCTGCTCGGTGCTGCCCAGGGCCGAGGCGCCCACCGTCTACCGCCTGCCCGCCACGGCCACGCCCGCGGCGGCGGGCGGCGCGCCGGTCGACGTGTCGCTGCGCATCGACACGCCGCAGGCCGGCGGCGCGCTGGACGGCACGCGCATCGTGGTGCTGCCGGCCGGCGACCAGCTCACCGTGTACAAGGGCGCGCGCTGGAGCGACCGCGCGCCGGCGCTGCTGCGCGACCGCCTGTTCGACGCCTTCCAGGCCGACGGCCGCGTGCGCGCGCTGAGCGTGGACGAGAACAACCTGCAGGCCGACTACGAGCTGGCCGGCAGCCTGCGCGCGTTCCAGTCCGAGTACGAGGACGGCCACCCCGTGGCGGTGATCCGCTACGACGCCCAGCTGGTGCGCGCCGGCGCGCAGCGCATCCTCGCCGCGCGCCGCTTCGACGTGCGCGTGCCGGCGCAGGGCAAGGAGGTGCCGCAGGTGGTGGCGGCCTTCGGCGCGGCCGCCGACCGGCTGGCCGCGGAAGTGGTGCCGTGGACGCTCAGCGCCGCGCGGCAGGCGGCCGGACCAGGCGGAAGGTCAGATTGATCCGCGCGCCGGTCGGCGCGCGCGTGCGCGGCAGCTCGTGCCGGTAGTGGCGCTGCGTGTCGCCGGCCATGCGCAGCAGGCTGCCGTGCGGCAGCGCCAGCTCCAGCGTGTCGCCGGGGCGCGGCGGCTCGCCGCGGCCGCGCCGGCGGCGCAGGCGGAAGCGACGCTGCGCGCCCAGGCTGAGCGAGGCGATCACCGGCCGCGGCCCCAGTTCCGGCTCGTCGTCGCTGTGCCAGCCCATGCCGTCGCGGCCGTCGCGGTACAGGTTGGCCAGCACGCCGTTGAAGCGCGCGCCGCAGGCCTGCTCCACGCGGCCGCGCAGTGCGACCAGCACCGGCGGCCAGGGATGCGGGTCGAAGCGCGTGCCGGAGTAGGCGTAGTGCGCGTCCGCGTCGCCGATCCAGCAGCTCAGCCGCGGCGAGTCGACCTCGCGGCCGAACAGGCGGATGCGGTGGGTTTCCCAAGGGATCGCTGCGCGCAGCGCGGCGAACAGCGCGTCGGCCTCGTCCGCGGGCAGCCAGTGCGGCGACCAGCGCAGGTCGGCGGCCGGCAGGGGCAGGGCTTCCCATGCCGCCGCGCGCGAGGGGACGTGCCTCATCATGGCCGAGGGCGTTTTGTGTTCATGGGCGTCCGGAGCAATGCATCTTTATGACGATGTCCGTCGCTGGCTAGAGAGGATGAAGAGTCCTCTCCAGGAAATGACCTGTGGCAACTCTCGACGCCGCCCATCGGCGAGTGTCGCGTTTCCTATTGGGCGCCTCGAAAAACCCCGCCCATGCCGGTAGTGTAGCGCGCAGCCGAAGCCGCCCGAGAATCGCCCGATGATCAGCCTGTTTGCCGCCGAGGAACGAGCCGCCAAGCGGGAACGGCTGGGTGATCCGCTGCAGGTGCTGGATCGAGCCATCGACTTCGCCGCCCTGGCCCGGGCGGTGGATGCCAAGCTGGAGATCGGAGACACCGGCCGCGGCGGCCGACCGCCGTATCCGACGGAGCTGATGATCCGGCTGCTGGTGGTGCAGCAGTTGTACAACCTGTCCGACGAGGCGCTGGAGTATCAGGTACTGGACCGGTCCAGCTTCCAGCGCTTCGCGGGATTGGAGAAGAGCAGCCGCATTCCGGATGCCAAGACGGTCTGGGTGTGGCGCGAGCGGTTGAAGAAGCAGGACCTGATCGGCGACATCAGCGAGGCCGTGGGGCGGCAGTTGGCGCAGGCCGGGTTTATCGCGCGAGGGGGTCAGATCATCGACGCGAGCATCGTGACGGCGCCGGTGCAGCACCATCGCAGTGAAGAGAACGAGGCGATCAAGCGCGGCGAGGTGCCCGCCGACTGGAACGCGGCCAAGCGGTCGCAGAAGGACATGGATGCGCGCTGGACGAAGAAGCACGGCAAGAGCTACTACGGCTACAAGCTGCACGCCAGCACCGACCGGCGTTGGGGCTTCATCCGCCGCATCGAGGTGACCGCGGCGTCGGTGAACGATACCGAGGTGTTCGAGGCCATCCTGGACGACACCAACACCGCCAAGGACGTCTACGCCGACCGCGGCGATGCCAAGCATGCGCGGGAGACGGCGCTGTACGTGCAGGGTTATCGCGCGCACATCCAGCGCAAGGGCACGGCCACGCAGCCGATCAGCGACGCGCAGCAACGGCGCAACCGCCGCATCGCCAGGCAGCGGGCCTTTGGCGAACACCCGTTCGCGCGTCTGGCGCAGATGGGCGGCAAGCACCTGCGGACGATCGGCCTGGCCCGTGCCCGCGCCATGATCGAACTGAAAGTGATCGCCCACAACCTGATGCATCTGGCGCGATACAAAGACCGGGGCGTGGTGCCCGCATGATGCGGGCAGGCCGCTCACCGGCGGTCGCCGCGCCCGCAGGGGCGACTTCAGGGCGTGCGAGGTGTCGCTTGCCGACTTTGCGGGCGGCGCGAACGGCGTTATACCGCTCACGCCATGCCAAGGGAGGGGTTATTCGAGGCGCCCCATAGTGAAGCGAACAGCGAAAAGACCAATCACGAATTTACGCTTCATCACATCCTCCTTAGTTAGCGTTGCACCAACCGTCACAACGTCTTCCGCCTTACGGAAAACGTTTCCTTAAATGCGAGAGATGAAGAAGGTTAGTAACCTTACTTGGCGTTATCTGATAGGGGGATATACATCTTCGAGATATTGATCTTATCCCCCGACTTCGTAACACCGGAATCCTGAGTTTGTACGTTATGGGCAACAATCTTTTGGGAACCAGGCTTGCCGCCGCCGGTGATGAATGCCTTCTTAAAATGCAATACCTTGGGAGCTTGCATCGTAGAACTCGCGGCGGCTCGGTCTTGCGCAAACGCACTCCCATTGAGTAAACAGAAACCCAGCGCGGCCATTCCAATCAATGTCGACTTCATCATTACTTTCCTCCTCTAGTAGTCACGGTTACTAGATGATGTCGTGCTTAACAAGCCGGGTGTTTTTTTCACAGCGTGGAAACACAACAACTCCTTCCGCAGGAGACCAATGGTCGCGCAGGCCAGATAATTGGCCCAATCATTTGGTTGAACGCCAGGCTTTATCGCCTTCGTCGGCTACCTGCTTGATCTTGAGTATCCCCATCCCTCATGCCGTTCCCTAGAGAAGAATCCTTATACCTAAGGTTCGACAATGTCAAGACATCTACAGATAAGGAAGTGAGAGTTTTGCGGATTGTTGGTAGATGCTCTGACCTTTACCCTTCGGGCCAACTTCGCTTTCGCCGTTCGCTACGCTCCTGCGGTAGCGTGGGTCAGCAATGAAAGGGAACTCGCTGGCCGGCAGACCAGCGAAATTTGCCGTAGGCAACTCATTCGCGAATGTGTTGCGTACATAGCCAAAACGCCCACTATGCTTCGCATACCGGACGACGAGGTATAACTCAGGCAATCGCCGGATACGCCGGCTCCGCGTCCAGCGTCGCAGCGCACACCGCGGCCAGCTCCAGCAGGCGCAGGTCCGAGCCGCGCGCGCCCACCAGTTGCAGGCCGACCGGCAACCCGTTCGGCAGCGTGCCCATCGGCAGGCTCACCGCCGGGCAGCCGGCCAGGCTGGCGAAGCTGGTGAGGTCGGCGTGGTTGTCCGGCTCGGCGCCGCCGAGCGGGAAGGCCCCCTGCGGCGTGGTCGGCAGCGCCAGCACGTCGACCTGGGCGAACAGGCGGCGCATCTTCAGCGTGGCGGCGTCGAGCACGCGGTCGGCGCGGGCGTAGTCGGCCGCGCTCTTGCGCCCGGCATAGCCGAGCAGCTCGCGGAAGCGCGGCGAGACCGGATGCGCCGGGTCGGCGAGGTCCTCGGCGAAGGTGCCGAGCATCTCGGCCTCCATCAGCAGCAGGCCCGCGCGGCGCGTGCGCGCGAAGTCCCAGTCGGAGAAGTCCACCGTGCGGCGCTCGCCCAGCTCGCGCGGCAGCTTCGCCAGCGCGGCCTCGAACACCTCGATCACCTCGGGCGCGACGCCCACCGCGGCCAGGTCCGGCAGCAGGCCGCAGCGCAGGTGGCCCGGCTCCCAGTCCGGCGGCGACAGCGCCACGCGGCGACGGCGCGAGCGCGCGTCGTCGGCGTCATAGCCGGCCAGCACCTGCAGCAGCACGGTGAGGTCGTCCACGCCGCGCGCGAGCAGGCCCACCGTGTCCAGCCGGCGCGCCGCCGGCGTCATGCCGCGGGTGGAGATCTCCCCGTGCGTGGGCTTGAGCGCGTACACGCCGCAGTAGCTGGCGGGAATGCGGATCGAGCCCAGGCTGTCCGAGCCCACCGCGGCGGCGGCCAGCCCCGCCGCCACCGCCGCCGCCGCGCCGCCGGAAGAGCCGCCGGCGCTGTAGCCGGCGCGCCACGGGTTGTGCGTGGCGCCGGTGTGCGGGTTGTCGGTGACCGCGCCCAGCGCGCCCTCGTCCATGTTGGTCTTGCCGAGCAGCACCGCGCCGGAGGCGCGCAGGCGCGCCACCACGTGGGCGTCGTCCTCGGCCGGGCGCCCGCGCCCGGGCAGGCCGGCGCGGGTGGGCGTGCCGGCGACGTCGAAGTTGTCCTTGAGCGCGACGGGGATGCCGTCGAGCCGGCCGATCACGCCGTCGCGCCGTCGCCGCTCGGCGGTGCGCGCCTGCTCCTGCACCAGCGCCGGGCGCACGTCGACGTAGGCGTTGAGCTGCGGATCGATCCGCTCGATCGCCTGCAGGTAGACGTCGGCCAGCAGCTGCGGCCGGGTGCGGCCGACCGCCAGCCAGTGCAGCAGCTGGCAGACCGAGGCACGTCGCAGGTCCGCTTCGGCGAGCGGCGGCGTCGAATTCATGGGAGCTCCCTGCATCCAATGAGCCGATTATCGCCAGCGGACGTCGAGCGAATGCAAGCGGTGGCGCAGCACGACCGTGTTTGCCGCATGGGGCGCGTTCCCGGACAATAGCGGTTTTCCCGTACTGCGGCGCATCTTCCGACGGAGCCAGCCATGAGCGAGCGAGAGACGATGGAATACGACGTGGTCGTGGTCGGCGCCGGCCCGGCCGGGCTGTCGTTCGCGATCCGCCTCAAGCAGCTCAAGCCGGACGTCGGCGTGTGCGTGATCGAGAAGGCCTCGACCATCGGCGCGCAGATCCTCTCCGGCGCGGTGATCGAGCCGCAGCCGCTGGACGCGCTGCTGCCGGGCTGGCGCGACAACCCGCCGCCGATCTGCGTGCCGGCCACCGAGGACGAGTTCTGGCTGCTCACCAGGACCGGCGGCCGCAAGCTGCCGGTGCCGCCGGGCATGAACAACCACGGCAACTTCATCGTCTCGCTGGGCGCGATGTGCGCCTGGCTGGCGCCGCAGGCCGAGGCGCTGGGCGTGGACGTGTTCCCCGGCTTCGCCGCGGCGGACAACATCTACGACGAGCGCGGCGCGGTGGCCGGCGTGCGCATCGGCGACATGGGCGTGGCCAAGGACGGCTCGCACAAGCCTGGCTACACCCAGGGCATCGACATCCGGGCCAAGGTCACCGTGCTCGCCGAGGGCGCGCGCGGCAGCCTCACCAAGCAGCTGGTCAAGCGCTTCCAGCTGGACAAGGACAGCGACCCGCAGGGCTATTCCATCGGCATCAAGGAGCTGTGGCAGGTGCCCGCCGGGCGCGTGCAGCCGGGCAAGATCGTGCACAGCTTCGGCTGGCCCGCCGACAGCCGCACCTACGGCGGCAGCTTCCTCTACCACCTGGACAAGGACCGCATCGCGCTCGGCTACGTCAGCGGCCTGGACTACACCGATCCCAACTACCAGCCATGGGAAGCCTTCCAGCAATGGAAGAACCATCCCTCGGTGAAGCCGCTGCTGGAAGGCGGCAGCATCCTCTCCGCCGGCGCGCGCGCCATCGTCACCGGCGGCTGGCAGTCGCTGCCGAAGGTGGAAATGCCCGGCGCGCTGCTGATCGGCGACACCGCGGGCCTGCTCAACGTGCCCAAGGTGAAAGGCACCCACCAGGCGATCCGCTCGGGCATGCTCGCCGCCGAGCACCTTGCCGCCAGCGGCCTCGATCCCGCCGGCTTCGACGCCAAGCTGCGCGGCTCGCAGGTGATGGCGGAGCTCAAGAAGGTGCGCAACATCAAGCCCGGTTTCAAGAAGGGCCTGTGGTTCGGCATGCTCAACGCGGCGTGGGAAACCGCCACCGGCGGCGCCTCGCCGTGGACGCTGAAGAACAGGGCGGACTGGTCCTCGCTGCACAAGCTGGGCCAGTGCGAGGAACCCAGGCGCGACTACGTGCCGCGCGAACTGCCCCCGCGCGACCGCCTCGCCGGCGTGTACTTCGCCGCCACCGAGCACGACGAGGACCAGCCCGTGCACCTGCACGTGGCGGACACCTCCATCTGCGTCGGCCGCTGCGCCGAGGAATACGGCAACCCCTGCACCCGCTTCTGTCCCGCCAGCGTCTACGAGATCGTGCAGGACGGCGCGGGCAAGCGCCTGCAGATCAACGCCGCCAACTGCGTGCACTGCAAGACCTGCGACATCAAGGACCCCTACCAGATCATCGACTGGGTGCCGCCGGAGGGCGGCTCGGGGCCGAACTACCAGAACCTGTAGCGGGCACGCCGGCGCGGACTTCAGGCGGCGTAGGGACCGGTGCCGCCGCGGCCCCGCAGGCCGTCCCACAGGCCGCGCAGCATGCAGCGCAGGTTGCGCAGGCGCGGCGCCACGAGCACGCCGAACAGGAACAGCTTGACTAGCACGCGCGGCAGGTCCTGCGCCACCCAGGTGCGCGGCGTGTGCGGCAGGTGGTACAGCCGGACCCGGTTGCGCATCATGTAGTAGAGGCGCTGCGGGCCGTGCACCACGACGTGGCCGAGCCCCAGCGGGAGCGCGAGGCGCGCGTCGCCGAGCCGATGATCCATCCGCGCCCCGCACACGCCATGCAACTCGTAGCCCATGGCCCTGGCGCGGAAGCACCACTCCAGGTCGACGTTGTCGATGAACAGCTCCGGATCCATCACGCCGACGCGGTCGAGCACCGCCATCGGCACCAGCGTGCCCGAGCTGATGAGGAAATCGCAGGGAACGGTTTCCCGGCCGGATGAGCAGTGGAGCTTGCGGTTGAACGGGAAGCCTATGCGCACGAAGGGCGCGTCGCGCCCTTCCTGGAGCTCGTGGAAACGCGGTCCCACCGCCGCCGTGCGGGGACCGAGCAGGGACAGGGCCCCGAGCAGGGCGGCCACCATGCCTTCCGCGGGAAGACTGTCCTGGTCGAGCAGCAGCACGTGGTCGAAGCCGCGGCGTCGGGCCCATGCGATGCCGATGTTCTGCGCCGCGGCCAGGCCCGCGTTGGAGGGCAGGCCCACCGCCTCGACGCCGGCCATCGCGTCCAGCGGTGGCATGTGCCCGCCGCCGGTGTTGTCGACCACGATCACGCCGCCCACCTGCGGTGCCACCGCTCGCAAAAGCTCCTGGAGGAAGCCGCGCTCCGGGTGGTAGGTGACGATCACGGCGCAGACCGTCTGCCGCCTCTCAGTCATGGCGCAGAAGATCCCTCAGCATGGACCGCGCGCCCGTGCCGTAGCGGCGGTAGCCGCCGCGCCGGGCCTCGCGCAGGACGGCCGGCAGCCGCGCCAGTCGCCGGAGCCGGCCGATGGCCAGGCGACGCTCGAAGTGCTCCCGCCTGCGGGCCACCAGCGCGGCACATGGCGCGGCTCCAGGCCAATCGGCCAGGCGGGCCTCCAGCGCGCGCATGCGCGCGATCTCCGATCGGAACTGCACCGCACGCGGACGCCTCAGGTCGCGCCACTTGTCCGCCAGGCCGCGCCTGGCCATGCCGATCTGGTTGCCGCCGTGCTGGCGGTAGCCGATGAGTGGCGCCTCCAGGGCATCGACCTTGCCCAGGATGGCCGCAACGATGGCCAGCCATTCGTCGTGGATCCAGCCCTCCGCCACCGGCAGGGCATGGTCCAGCAGGCGCCCGCGGAAGGCGGCGGTGGCGCCGGTCACCATGCTGCGCCTCAGCAGCACGTCCAGCGCGCGCCCGCGGTGCAAGGCCTGCCGCTCCCATGCGGCCAGTTCCAGCGCCTGGAACAGGCCGTGCCCGAGATCGTTGCCCTGCGCATCGATGAGGCGCGCGTCGCTGCAAAGCAGCCAGAGCGCCGGGTCGTCGAGAAAGCGGCGGCGCATGAGAGCGATTTTTTCGGCATGCCATACGTCGTCCTGGTCGCACAGGAAGACGATCTCGCCGGTGGCCTGCCGCAATGCCTCCTCGAAATTCCTCACGAAGCCGAGATTGCGCTCGTGGCGCAGCAGGCGAACCCGCATGCCGAGGGCCCGGGCGCTCGCGGCGAATTCCTCCAGGATGCCCCGGGTGCCGTCGCGCGACGCGTCGTCGCTCAGCACGATTTCGTGCGGCAGCAAGGTCTGCGCCAACAGGCTGTCGAGCTGGGCGCGCAGGAACCTCGCTCCCTCGTAGGTGCACAGCACGACCGAAAGCTCCGGTCCCGCCTCGTTCCCGCGGCGCGCGCCTGGACCAGGACTATGCCTTTCCATGTCCATACGACCTGTCGTCCGCGGGCCTCGGGCCGCCGGCCCCAGCGCCATGTCCGGCGAGGTTCGTCGCGCGCCCGCCACCCGGTGTCCGTGCCCGCAGGTGGCGGCCCTCGTGGGGGCCGACGGAGCCCATCCTCCCGCAGCCCAACGCCTTCATGTTCACTCCTGCCTGTTCGGGCGACATCATAGCCGACCGACACCATACGCAGACGCATGGAAGCCGCCGTCACGCTACAATGGCGGACCGTTCTACCCCCCATGGGGCCCGGCAACCTCAAGGAACCGCAGATGAAGATTCTGGTCGGCTACAAGCGCGTCGTGGACTACAACGTGCGCATCCAGGTCAAGCCCGACGGCACCGGCGTGGTGACCGACGGCGTGAAGCTTTCCGCCAACCCGTTCGACGACATCGCGCTGGAGGAGGCGCTGCGCCTGCGCGAGAAGGGCGTGGCCGAGGAAGTGGTGGCGGTGGGCATCGGCCCGGCCGACCTCACCGCGCACCTGCGCAACGGCCTGGCGATGGGCGCCAACCGCGCCATCCACGTGGTCACGCCCGACGCGGTGCAGCCGCTCACCGCCGCCCGCGTGTTCCTCAAGCTGGTGGAGAAGGAGCAGCCGGGGCTGGTCATCCTCGGCAAGCAGGCGATCGACGACGACGCCAACCAGACCGGCCAGATGCTCGCCGCGCTATGGGACCGCCCGCAAGCCACTTTCGCCAGCAAGCTCGAGATCGCCGACGGCAAGGCCACGGTGACCCGCGAGGTGGACGCCGGCCTGGAAGTGATCGAGGCGGAGCTGCCCGCCGTCGTCACCACCGACCTGCGCCTCAACGAGCCGCGCTTCATCAAGCTGCCGGACATCATGAAGGCCAAGTCCAAGCCGATCGATACGATCGAGTTCGCTGCGCTGGGCGTGGAGGCCCACGACCATTTGAGGACCACCCGCTACGCCGCCCCGCCCAAGCGCAGCCGGGGCGTGATGGTGAAGGACGCGGCCGAGCTGGTCGCGATGCTGAGGCAGAAGGGTCTGCTCTGATCGCCCGCCGGCCCGCGCAAGCGGACGATCCGGCGACTTCGTCCCATCAAGACACCGGATTCCGGCGCACGCCGGAACGACGGCACGAGGAACCGAACATGTCCAAAGTCCTGATCATCGCCGAACACCTGGAAGGCAAGCTCAACCCTTCCACCGCGCGCGCCGTGAGCGCCGCCGTCGCGGTGCAACCCGAAGCCGTCGACGTGCTGGTGCTGGCCGACCGGGTCGACGCGATCGCCGCGGATGCGGCCAGGATCGCCGGCGTCAGCCGCGTGCTGACCGTCGCCCGCGCGGAGAACGCGCATCCGCTGGCCGCCGTGCTGGCGCCGCAGATCGCCAAGGCCGCCGCCGGCTACAGCCACGTGTTCCTGCCCTCGACCACCTTCGGCAAGGACGTCGCCCCGCGCGTGGCCGCCCTGCTCGGGGTGGCCCAGGTCAGCGACGTGATGAGCGTGGAGGGCAGCCACACCTTCACGCGCCCGATCTACGCCGGCAACGCCATCGTCACCGTCGAGGCCGACCCGGCGCACGCGGTGGTCGCCACCATCCGCACCGCCTCCTGGCCGGCCGCGGCGAGCGGCGAGCACGCCGCGCCGGTCGAGCCGCTCGGCCTGGACGTCGCCCTGCCCTCGCACACCCGCTTCGTGGAACTGAAGCAGGGCAAGAGCGACCGCCCGGACCTGCAGAGTGCCGGCAAGGTGGTCTCCGGCGGCCGCGGCGTGGGCTCGAAGGAGAACTTCGAGATCATCTACCGGCTTGCGGATAAGATCGGCGCCGCCGTGGGCGCCTCGCGTGCGGCGGTGGACGCCGGCTACGTGCCCAACGAGTTGCAGGTGGGCCAGACCGGCAAGATCATCGCGCCGGAGCTGTACGTCGCCATCGGCATCTCCGGCGCCATCCAGCACCTCACCGGCATCAAGGACGCGGGCACCATCGTGGCGATCAACAAGGACGCCGAGGCGCCGATCTTCGAGGTCGCGGACATCGGGCTGGTGGGCGATCTGTTCAAGATCATCCCTGAGCTGGAGCAAGCGTTGGGCTAATCACGACGGGGCTGTGGGTCGGCAGACCCATCGCCCCCGGCCTGACCGCCAGGCATTCCCGCGCCCACTCCTCCAAGCAGTACGCCAAGCACCAGGAACAACACGTCGCCGCCGAAGGTGATGATGCGAAAAGCGGCGGCCAGCAGCAGGATGTCCGATTCCTCCATATGGCCATGCAACAGGGCGAGAAACACCATCTCCCTCACGCCCAGGCCCGCCGGGGCTCCCACGACCAGGAAGCCGCTCACCCAGCTTGCAGCGGCGGCGGCGGGCACCAGCCACAACCCGTCCGCCTCTTTCAAGAGGACATGGGCCGGCGCCATCAACGCCAGAGCCATGGCGGCAAAGAGCAGCATCTGCAGGGGCAACACTGCCAGCAGCCAGCCGGGCGCGTGCAGGGGAATCCAGGCTCGCGCGAGCGGACTGCGATGCCGCCACCATTGCACGCACGCATAGCCCAGCCCCAGAAGCGCCACCTCCAGCAGAAGGACCTGCCACGCTGACGGCGCAAAGGCCAGACGGGGCAACAGGATTCCCGCGGCACTCGCCGCCCAGACCAGGGAGGCGAGCACCAGGAAACCCGCCTCCCCGAGGGTGGCCAGCAAGAGTGCCCGATGCCCCATGCCCAGCCGTCGCAGCAATAGATGGCGCCCCAGATAGTGACCGATGTTGCCCGGGAGATATTTCGCAAATTGCGTCGTCGCGTAGGTGGAAAACAGCGGACGCAACGGCGGGCGTGCCGGCAGAAAAGCGGCCTGCAGGCACCACCAGGCCAAGCCTGCGCAACACAGCCCAAGCGCGTATATGGGAATCGCAGCGGCCACGAGGCCGGCCAGTTGATCGAAGCGCGGAGAGTGCCAGAACTTGGCCAGCACCCCCGTCTGCGCGAACTTGACGACGATCCACGCGATGCATGCGAGCGCAAGCAGTCCGCCGGCGCCGCGAACGGCGACCTTAACTAGCCTTGACACGGCAAAGCGCAAGCGTCCAAGGGAGGGGAGAGCGAACCTCGACGATATCGAGGTGGCGCTCCAGCAGTGCCAGATAGCTCTTCCGCGACCAATGCTGAATGTGGCCGGGCGTGTTGCCGAGATCGCTCCAGTAGCGCCCCCTGGCCATGTTGAGCACTCGCCATACCGGCTCGCGAGGAACGCTCAGCAGCAGGTACCTGCGGCTCAAGCCCGCCAATATGCCCAATGCCGCCTCCGGTTCCTCCAGGTGCTCCATGACCTCGCAGCACACGACAAGGTCGCTGGGCTCGTAGGCGTCGCCCGCCTGGAGAACGTCGAGTGCCTGGAACGGTATTGCCAGTCCGGCCGCGGCCGATCGTCGGCGCGCTTCCTCCACCGCCTCTTCGGCGATGTCGCAGCCCTGGACGGTCCAGCCTGCGCGCGCCAGACGCATCGACAGCTCGCCCTCACCGCACCCGACTTCCAAGGCCGTGCCGGCGGGCTTCGCCAGCTCCGCCAGTTCCATGAACGAGCGGAGAAAACCCTGCATCAACGCCCGCGCGACAGGATTTCGCGTGTTGTACTTGTCGTAGTAATTGCCCGCCGGCTGCACAACCTTGCTGCTCATATCACCTCACTGGAAAAGAATCCATAGTGATTACCTCGCGTACCCTGAAGGAGCTACCGTCCATAGGCGGCAAGAGATCAAAGAAATATAGCCCCGAGCGGTATTGTATTTGCGCGTGCAACCATCCGCATTCTAGCGCGCCACGTCTCGCCCGACAGACTGGCGCGCATCCAAGGCCCATCGGCGTGCTGTCGCAGCCTGATGATTCGAGCAAACACATATGCCCTCTGAACGCAATGCCTGTAATATTTCGGAGGACGCCACGGGTCGCGTCATGGATGCATGGCCTCGCAGGATACAGGCCTACCGCTCACAAGGATTTCAATGAAACTGATCATCCAGATCCCATGCCTCAACGAGGCCGAAACGCTGGCCATCGCCTTGGCCGAATTGCCCCGCGAGGTCGACGGCTTCGATACCGTGGAGTGGCTGATCGTCGACGATGGATCGACAGACAACACGGCCGAGGTGGCCTTGCGGAACGGAGTGAACCACGTGGTCCGCCACCCGGTAAACCGCGGGCTGGCGGAGGCCTTCATGACGGGCATCGACGCCTGCCTCAAGCTCGGCGCGGACGTGATCGTCAATACCGACGCAGACAACCAGTACAATGGCGCCGACATTCCGAAACTGACTTCGCCGATCCTTTCCGGCGAGGCGGAAATCGTTATCGGCGCACGGCCCATCAGCGAAACCGAGCATTTCTCCTGGATCAAGAAGAAGCTGCAGCGCCTGGGCAGCTGGGCTGTTCGTATAGCCAGCCAGACCAATGTGGCCGACGCCCCCAGCGGCTTCCGCGCCATCTCGCGCGAAGCAGCCATGCGCCTGAACGTTTTCAACGCCTATACCTACACGCTCGAGACCATCATCCAGGCAGGCCGCAGCAACATGCGCGTGATCTCGATACCAATCCGCACCAACGCCGACCTGCGTCCTTCGCGCCTGGTCAAGAGCATCTCCAGTTACGTGAAGCGCTCCCTTGGAACCATTCTCAGGGTCTTCATCATCTACCGGCCGTTGGCCTTCTTTGCCTGGCTAGGCGGCGCCTTCACGCTGGCCGGCCTGGTTGCCGGCATCCGCTTTCTCTATTTCTATCTCGACGGGTCGGGCGAGGGACATGTCCAATCTGTTATTTTTTGCGCGCTCTGCATCATCGTCGGCCTGCTCCTGTTCATGATGGGCCTGGTTGGAGAACTGATCGCAACGAACCGCAAGCTGCTGGAGCGGATCGACGTGCGATTGCAACGCATCGAGCATCGCCAGTAAATCGTTTTGACATCGACCTTGGGTACACGCGAGCGTGTGCCTGGTCGAGCAATGGCCCCATCGAAGAGACACGTTTACATGCTGATTCCAGTCATCCTGAGCGGCGGCAGTGGCACCAGACTGTGGCCCCTTTCCCGCAAGAACCTTCCCAAGCAATTCCTGCCGCTTGCCGGCGAGACCACCCTCTTCCAGCAGACCGTCGCCCGCACCCGCAACCTGGCTGACGCGGCTCCGCCCGTGGTGGTGTGCAGCGACGACCATCGCTTCCTGGTGGCCGAGCAGCTGCTGGAACTGGGCGTACAGGGCAGCACCATCCTGCTTGAGCCGGCCCCGCGCAACACCGCCCCCGCCATTGCGTTGGCCGCACTGCAGGCCATGAAGCGCGACCCGGAGGCGATACTGCTGGTGCTGCCGGCCGACCACCTGATCGGCGATCAGGAGAGCTTCGCCAAGGCTGTCGCCGAGGCCCTGCCGGTGGCGCGCGAAGACTGGCTGGTGACCTTCGGCATCCGCCCCGATGCTCCCGAGACCGGCTTCGGTTACATCCGTCGCGGCGAGAAGATTCCCGGCGCGGCCTTCCGCGTGGAGCGTTTCGTGGAGAAGCCGGACGCGGAAAAGGCGGTCATGTATCTGGCCGACGGCGGCTACGATTGGAACTCGGGCATGTTCATGTTCCGTGCGCAGCGCTACATGGAAGAACTGGAGCGCCACGCCCCGGCCATTGCCGGCGCCGCACGCGCTTCGTTCGATACCGCCACGGCGGACCTGGATTTCGTGCGCATCGACAAGGAGGCGTTTGCCGCCACGCCGGAGGACTCCATCGACTACGCGGTGATGGAGAAAACCACCCACGCGGCAGTCGTTCCCGTCAACTGCGGCTGGAGCGACATCGGCTCCTGGGCGGCGCTGTGGTCGGCCGCCGACAAGGACACCGACGGCAACCGGCTGGAGGGCGATGTGATCGCCATCGACAGCCACAACTGCCTGATCCGCGCCGGTGATCGCCGCCTGGTTGCCGCCATCGGCGTCGACGACCTGGTGCTGGTCGATACTCCCGACGCCACGCTGGTGGCTTCCCGCGAGCGCTCGCAGGACGTCAAGAAGCTGGTGGACCGGCTCAGGGCCGCTAATCGGTCCGAGCACCTCTTCCACCGCAAGGTCTACCGCCCTTGGGGCAGCTACGACTCCATCGACATGGGAGCGCGCTTCCAGGTCAAGCGCATCGTGGTGAAGCCTGGCGCGGCGCTCAGCCTGCAGAAGCACCACCATCGCGCCGAACACTGGATCGTCGTCTCCGGCACCGCCGAGGTGACAAGAGACGAGGAGGTGTTCCTGCTCAGCGAGAACCAGAGCACCTATCTGCCTCTCGGCAGCGTCCACCGCCTGCGCAACGTGGGCAAGGTGCCACTGGAGCTGATCGAGGTGCAGTCGGGCAGTTACCTGGGCGAAGACGACATCGTGCGCTTCGAGGACGTGTACGGTCGAACCTGACCCAGGCGCGCCACATGCCGTACAGGACACTATGACAAAGATGAACGACAGCGAATCTCCTCTATGCGTCGATCTCGACGGCACCCTGATCCGCACGGACCTGCTGGTTGAATCCATGCTGGCCCTGGTGCACCGCAACCCGCTCAACATCTTCGCCATGCTTGGCTGGATGCTCCGCGGCAAGGCATATCTCAAGCGCCAGATCGCGCGCCGTGTGCAGGTCGATGCCGCCACGCTCCCCTATAACGAGGCGCTGTTGCAGCACCTGCGCGAACAGGCGCCGGACAGGGAAATGGTGCTGGTCACCGCCAGCGACCGCCTGCTGGCAGAGCCGGTTGCCGAGCATCTGGGCATGTTCGGCCGCGTGCTTGCCAGCGACGGGGAAGCCAACCTCTCCGGCGCGCGCAAGGCCGCCTTGCTGGTTGAAAGCTACGGTGAACGCGGCTTCGACTACGCGGGCAACGCGGCCATCGACCTCAAGGTGTGGAAGCACGCACGCTCGGCTCTGGTCGTGGGCAGCCAGCGGCTGGCCGCCCGGGCGGCGGCGGCGGCCCCTCTGCAACAGCACTTCGGAACCGAACAGGGAGGCCTGCGCACGTGGTTCGAGGCGCTGCGCATGCACCAGTGGATCAAAAACCTATTGATCTTCCTGCCGCTGCTCGCCTCGCATCGCGTGTTTCAGGAGCTCTCGCTCAGCCGCGCCGCATTCGGTTTCCTGTGTTTCGGCCTGTGCGCTTCGGGCGTGTACCTGCTGAACGATCTGCTCGACCTTCCGGCCGACCGGCGCCATCCGCGCAAGCGCAAGCGGCCGTTCGCGGCGGGTCGGCTTCCGCTGGCGCAAGGGCTGGTGTTGACGGTAGTGCTCACCCTGACTGCCTTTGGCATGGCCTTGTGGCTGTCGCCGCGCTTCGCGCTGGTGCTGCTGGGTTACTACGTACTGACCACGGCGTATTCGTTTTTGCTCAAGCGCATCGCGATGCTGGACGTGATCGTGCTGGCCGCGCTCTATACGCTGCGCATCATTGCCGGCACTGCAGCCATCCGGGTGCCGATCTCATTCTGGCTGCTCGCGTTCTCGATGTTCCTGTTCCTGAGCCTGGCGATCCTCAAGCGCTACACCGAGCTGCTAACCATGCGCAATCAAGGCCGCGATAGTGCACACGGGCGCGGCTACGGCGTGGGCGACCTGGCCCTGCTGCAGTCGATGGGTACTTCCAGCGGCTATCTGAGCGTGCTCGTGCTGGCCCTCTACATCAACAGTACCGCCAGCATGGCGCTATACCACCGCCCGCAGGTGCTGTGGCTGCTCTGCCCGATCCTGCTCTACTGGATCAGCCGCGCTTGGATGGTGGCGCACCGCGACCTCATGCACGACGACCCGGTCGTGTTCGCCGTCGTCGACCGCACCAGCCGAGTCCTGTTCGTGCTGGCCGCGGCAATCGTGGCGGGAGCCATCTGATGCCGCGAGCGGGCGAGTCCTGGGGACGCTATCCACGGCCGGTCCACCAACGGCTCCACGTGCTTTCGGACCGTCACGCACCGCTGCCCGTACTGGACGGCACGCGGCTGCCCTATGGCAACGGCCGCAGCTACGGCGACAGCTGCCTCAACGATGGGGGTTGGCTGCTGCAGGTCCGCCCGCTAGACCGGTTCATCGCCTTCGACCCGGCGAACGGCGTGCTGGAGTGCGAGGCCGGAGTCACCTTCGAGGAGATCCTCGACCTGGCGGTCCCCCAGGGTTGGTTCCTGCCGGTCACGCCGGGGACCAAGTTCGTCACCGTCGGCGGCGCCATCGCCAACGACGTCCACGGCAAGAACCACCACCGCGGTGGCAGTTTCGGGCGACACGTGCTGGAGCTGGAGCTGCTGCGCTCGGACGGCGAGCGCATACGCTGTTCGCCGGTCGCCAACGCCGAATGGTACGCCGCCACCGTCGGCGGTCTCGGCCTGACCGGCCTGATCACCCGCGCCTCGATCCAACTCCGCCGCGTGGCGGGGCCGTGGATGAACACGCAGACGCTGCGCTTCGATCACCTGGAGAGGTTCTTCGAACTCTCGGAAGGCTCGGCCGAGGACCATGAATACACCGTCGCCTGGATCGATTGCTGCGCCCGCGGTCACGCCCAGGGACGAGGAGTCTTCACGCGCGCCAACCATGCACCGGCGGTTCCCGACCACAGGCCCTCCGTCCCGGGCCGACGGTTGCGTGTTCCGTTCTCGCCACCGTTCTCGCTGATCAACCCGGCGTCGCTGCGGCTGTTCAACGCACTGTACTTCCATCGCCATCCGGAGCAGGCTCTGGACGTGGTGCACTACGAGCCGTTCTTCTACCCGTTGGACGGCATCGGCGAGTGGAACCGCATCTACGGGCCGCGCGGCTTCCTGCAATACCAGTGCGTGGTGCCGCCGGACCAATCGCTCGGCTCCCTGCGGCGCCTGCTGGACATCATCGCTGCCAGCGGCGCCGGTTCGTTCCTTGCGGTGCTGAAGCAGTTCGGCAATCTCCCCTCTCCGGGTATGCTTTCGTTCCCGCGCCCCGGTGCCACCTTGGCCCTGGACTTCCCCAACCACGGCCACCGCACCATGGCGCTCCTGGACCGGCTGGATGCAGTCGTGGCCGAAGCCGGCGGCGCTGTCTACCCGGCCAAGGACGCGCGCATGTCGGGCCGGCATTTCAAGCAGTACTTCCCGGCTTGGGAGGCATTCACCCGATTCATCGACCCCTGTTTCTCTTCGAGCTTCTGGCGCAGGGTCACGGAGTAAAGCATGCAGAAGATACTCGTCATCGGCGCCACGTCGGCCATCGCGGAAGCCGTGGCGCGCCGCTACACGGCGCGCGGGGCGCGGCTGTTCCTGGTCGCGCGCAGCGCCGCGAAACTGTCGGACCTCGCTGCCGATCTGCGCGTGCGTGGCGCCGCGCACGTCGAGACGGCGCTTTTGGACGTCAACGACCTGCCGGCCCACGAAGCGGTGCTGGAGGCGGCTTGGCGGTCGCTGGGCGGGATCGATGTGGCGTTGATCGCACATGGCACGTTGCCCGATCAGGCAGCGTGCGAACGCTCGGTGGAAACGACGCTGGCGGAATTCGCCACCAACGGCACCTCGACCGTTGCCCTGCTCGCCCGGGTGGCGCAGCGCATGGAATCGCAAGGGGCGGGCACCATAGCCGTGATCTCGTCGGTGGCCGGCGACCGCGGCCGGAGCAGCAACTACCTGTACGGTGCGGCCAAGGCGGCGGTGAGCACCTTCGCCAGCGGGCTGCGACAACGCCTGGCCGCCAGGGGCGTCGCCGTCGTCACCATCAAGCCAGGCTTCGTCGATACGCCGATGACCCGCTCGTTCCGCAAGGGACTGCTGTGGGCCCGGCCGGATGCCGTTGCGGCTGGCATCGTGCGGGCCGTGGACCGTGGCACGGATGTCGCCTATTTGCCGTGGTTCTGGTCGCCCATCATGTTTGTGATCCGCCACATTCCCGAACCCATCTTCAAGCGCCTCAAATTCTGACCTGCATGGACAAGATCGCCAAAGACGCCAAGCTCGTACTAACCGGCGCCGCCGGGCTGGTGGGCCAGAACCTGATCGTCGAGTTGAAGGCGCAGGGCTTCAGCCGCCTGGTCGCCATCGACAAGCATGCATACAACTTGGAAGTGCTGCGCAGGCTGCATCCCGACGTCGAGGCCATCCATGCCGACCTCGCCGAGGACGGCCCATGGACGGCGGCATTCGCCGGCGCCGCCTGTGTCATACAGCTGCATGCGCAGATCACCGGCAAGTCCCCCGATCTGTTCGTGCGCAACAACATCGATGCCACCCGCCTGGTGCTGGATGCCACGCGCGCACATGGCGTGCCGTACCTGGTGCACATCAGCTCCTCGGTGGTGGTGTCGGTGGCCGACGACGATTACACGAACACCAAGAAGGCGCAGGAGAAGCTGGTCGCCGAAAGCGGCATCCCGCACTGCATCCTGCGCCCGACACTGATGTTCGGCTGGTTTGATCCCAAGCATCTGGGCTGGCTGGCGCGGTTCATGACCAGGACTCCGGTGTTCCCCATCCCGGGCGACGGGCGCTACATGCGCCAACCGCTCTACGAGCGCGACTTCTGCCGCTGCATCGTGCGCTGCATCGAAACCCGGCCGGACGGCGAGGTGTACGATGTGGTGGGCGACACCCGCATCGACTACGTCGACATCATTCGCACCATCAAACGGGTCAAGGGGCTGCGCACGCCCATCGTGCATATACCCTATGGCCTGTTTCGCGCCCTGCTGCGCCTGTATGCAGTCTTCAGCCGCAAACCGCCGTTCACCGCCGACCAGCTCAAGGCGCTGACCGCCGGCGACGAGTTTTATGGCGTGGACACGCTCGCCGTGTTCGGCGTGAAGCAAACGCCTTTCGAGGATGCCGTGCGCGAAAGCTACTGCGATCCCCGGTATAGCCACATCGTCCTGCGCCGTTGAATTCTCGAGAATGATGAACACACCCAAGCATTATGTGATTCTGGGCGCCGGCCCGATGGGCCTGATGACGGCCATGGAGCTGTTGAAGGCCGGGCACCGCGTCGACATCTACGAGCGAGACGACCGCATCGGCGGCATGTCAGCCAGTTTCGACTTTGACGGCCTGGAGATCGAGCGCTACTACCATTTCATCTGCAAGACCGATTTCGCACTGTTCGACCTGCTGGCCGAGCTCGACCTTTCGCATGCGCTGCGCTGGGTTGACACGCGCATGGGCTATTTCCATAAAGGCAAGCTGCAGGACTGGGGCAACCCTATCGCCCTGCTGAAGTTCGACGGTCTGGGCCTGGTGGGCAAATTCCGCTACGGCCTGCACGCCCTCCGTGCCAAGTCGATCAAGGACTGGCGCCCCTACGACCGCCTGCAGGCCAAGCTGTGGATCCAGAAATGGATCGGGCGACACGCCTGGGACGTGCTGTGGAAAAGCCTGTTCGAGCTCAAGCTGTTCGAGTACAGCGACAACATTTCCGCGGCTTGGATCGGTACGCGCATTCAGCGCATCGCCAAGTCGCGGCGCAGCCTGATGCACGAGAGCCTAGGCTATCTAGAGGGTGGCTCCGCGGTCCTGCTCCGGGCCATGAAGCGATTCATCGAGGACCGCGGTGGTCGCATCCACCTGTCCACGGGAATCGACCGCATCGTCGTCCGCGACGGCAGGGTGACCGGCATCGTGGCGAACGGTACGGAGCGCGCCTGCGACGCGGTGTTGTCGACTGCGCCGATCCAGTACCTGCCGCGCCTGGCGCCGGACCTGCCTGCCGACTTAGTGGACCGCATCAGTGCCATCCAGAACATCCCCGTCGCCTGCGTGATCCTAAAACTGTCGCAGCCGCTCACGCGCAACTTCTGGACCAATATCAACGAGCCGGGAATCGAAATACCTGGCCTGATAGAGTACTCGAACCTCAACCCGGCCTGCGGCGCGACGATCATCTATGCCCCGTTCTACATGCCCAAAACGCATCCCAAGTGGCGGCACGATAACGAGCAGCTCATCGCGGAGGTGATCGGCTACCTGGGCCGGATCAATCCGGCTTTTCGTAGCGAGTGGGTAATGGCCAGCCACTGCCATCGCTACGAGTTCGCGCAAACCATCTGTCCGCCGGGCTTTTACGACATGCTGCCGCCTATGCGCACGCCAGTCGACGGTTTGTTCATGGCGGATACGGCCTATTACTACCCCGAGGACCGCTCGATCACCGAAAGCGTGCAGGTGGCCAGGAAGCTGGCAATGTCGGCGCTAGTGCCATGAACGCGCCAGCGGTCACGCAGTTCTCCGCTTTTGTCGTCGCCGGCGGCCTTGCCGCCCTGGTGAACTTCGGTTCGCGTATCGTTCTGGGTCACTGGATGCCCTACTGGCTCTCGGTCGTTGTCGCCTACCTCATCGGCATGATGACCGCATTCGCACTCAATCGTCTGTTCGTGTTCAAGAGCCCGAGCCAGGACATACGCTCGCAGGCACTGTGGTTCGCCGTCATCAATCTGGCCGCTGTCGCGCAGACGCTGGCCGTCAGCCTGATGCTTTACCACTGGATATTTCCTGTCATGGGCCTCCGCTACCATTCCGAGACGCTGGCGCATGCCGTCGGCGTCGCCGTACCGGTGGTGACCAGCTACCTGGGGCATAAACGACTTACCTTCCGCTGAAGCATCCGCATGCACCGCGTACGCTCCTTCCCGATCGCATTTCACCACCCCTCCCTATGAACCTCCGCGGCTATTTGTCCACTATCCGCCTACCCGGCCTGCTTTTCCTGGCACTGGCGACCTTGATAATCGCCAGGAATACCTGGCTGTTCGGTCCCCCCATCTACGAGGCAGGCGATGCCGCCGCCAACTCGATCCTGGTCGAGCAGGCCAGGCACCTCAGCCTGCTGGTGGGCAACTATTCGCGCGTGGGCTTCAACCACCCCGGTCCCTTCTTCATGTATGTGCAGGCGGCCGGCGATGTGGTGTTCTATCGCGTGCTCGGCATTGTCAACTCCTCCTATGCGGGCCAAGTGTTGGGCCTGATACTGCTGAGTGCCTTCCTGGTGGCCGCGTCGATCCACCTGCTCGTGGCGCAACGGCGGACGCTGGACTACGCGCTGGCATGCGTCGCGTTTGCGGCCTATCTCCTGCTGAGCCAGTCGTTCGGCAACCCGGACATGCTCAAACCGAGCTGGCTGGGCAGCTCATGGATGCCAGCCGTCTACTGCGCGCCGTTTTTGCTGTTCATGTGCGCGGTCGCGGTCTGCGCGCGGGGCGAGGCGCACGCGCTGCCCTGGCTGGCCTTTTCTGGTGCGGCGCTGGTGCACGGCCACGTCAGCTTCGTGATGGTCGTCTGTCTGATGACCTGCCTTAGCCTGGTCGCCGGCTGCGTCTCGGACGGCGGCTTCCGCTGGCTGCACGACCGCCGCCGACTGCTGGTCTCGGCGGCCATCTTGGGCATATTCATCCTGCCCATCGCGCTGCACACCCTGATCGATTTCCCCGGCGAGATCGGGCTCTACCTGCACTACGCGAGGAACCACTCCTCTGCTCCGCACCAGGGCGGCGTGAAACGGTTCCTGTTGCACTTCCTGGGCGGCGACAAGCGCCGGGCCTTCAATCCGATAGCGTTGACCATAATCGCCATCTATGCGTGGGCCATCGCGTCCAGGCGGTTGCGCAAGCCCGCCGCGGCCTCGTTGCTGGCAGTGCTGGCGGCCACGCTGGCGACGGCCATCTACGCCAAGACCGGCATCGATAACCTCGCCTTCACTTACACCGCCTGGTTCTATTCGGTGACCGGCCTTTTCGTGTTCATCAGCCTAAGCCAGGGCCTGGCCGCATACTGCCAGATGCGCCCGGCGTATCTGGCCATGGCCTCGTTGCTAGTCTCGATGGCGGCAGCGGTATGCCTGGTCAACATTCGCTTCGAAAGCCGCTATCGCGGCGACCCCGCATTGCCAGTATTGCTCGCCAAGCTGAAAACGGATTTCCCGCCGGGACTGCACGCCCTTCGTTTCCGCCACGACGACTGGCCGGTGGCCACCGGTCTGGTCGCCAATGGCATGCGGGAAGGCATCTCGGTATGTATAGACGACGCCCAGTGGCAGTTCATGTTCACCCGACGGCTGATCTGTTCCAACAGCAAGCAGGCGCCGGTAGACCACCTGGACTTGAACGCGAACGGGGGGACGTCCTACGCGCTCACGCCTGCTCCCAGCAAGCCATAGGGACTGCCCGCACCGCTCCCCTTGGCGCGGGCGCGGGACATCAAGCCAAGATGGCCTCCCGCAACTCGCGGGTCTTGGCTGCCAGCAGGTCCTTGTCGGCGCGGGTTTCGACATTCAGGCGCAGCAGCGGCTCGGTATTGGAGGAACGCACATTGAAGCGCCATTGCGCGAACTCGAGACTGAGTCCGTCGGTGCCGTCCTCCACCAGCGCGCTTCCCGCATAGCGGTCGCGCAGTCGCTGCATCACGGCCTTGGTGTCGGCCACCTTGAAATTGATCTCGCCACTGCACGGGTAGGCCTTGATGCGCTCCTCCACCATCCGCTCGAGGGTGAGCCCGGTGATCGACATGCGCTCAGCGACCAGCAGCCACGGGACCATGCCGGTATCACAATAGGCGAAGTCGCGGAAGTAGTGGTGCGCGCTCATCTCGCCGCCATAGACGGCGTCTTCCTGGCGCATGCGCTCCTTGATGAAGGCATGGCCGGTCTTGCTCAGCACGGGTACACCCCCTGCCGCCTTCACCATATCGATGGTGTTCCAGGTCAGTCGCGGGTCGTGCACGATACGGCCACCGGGATGCTTTTCCAGCAATTGCGCCGCCAGCAGGCCGACCAGGTAATAGCCCTCAATGAACTGGCCTTTGGCGTCGAAGAAAAAGCACCGGTCGAAATCGCCGTCCCAAGCTACGCCGAAATCCGCACCGCTGGTGCGCACGGCCTCGGCCGTCGCCGCACGGTTCTCCGGCAGCAGCGGGTTGGGGATGCCGTGCGGGAACGAGCCATCGGGTTCGTGATGCACCCGCACGAACTCGAACGGCAGATGCGGTGCCAATGCGTCGACAACCAGCCCGGCACCGCCATTGCCTGCGTTCACGACGATCTTCAAGGGACGCAGCTTGCGTTGGTCGACATACCCGAGCAAATGCTCGATGTAGGCCGACTTGTCCGCGTCGGTGTATACCGAGCCGACTTCCGCCACGGCATGGAAATCGGCTGACTCGGTCAGCTTTTCGATCTCTCTCAGGCCGCTGTCGCCGCTGATCGGCCGCGAGCCATCGCGAACGAGCTTCAGGCCGTTGTAGTCCATCGGATTGTGGCTGGCCGTGACCATGACGCCGCCTCCGGCCATGCGGTGGAAGGCCTGGAAGTACACTTCCTCCGTACCGCACACGCCAATGTCGATCACGTTTGCGCCGCTCTCGCTTATGCCCCTGGCGAGCGCGGCAGCCAGCACCGGACTGTCCAGGCGTACATCGCGCCCCACGACGACCTCACTCGGGCCGACGGCCTGGGCGAAGGCACGCCCAATCCGATAAACGATATCTTCGTTCAGCTCGTCGGGAACGCGCCCGCGGATATCGTAGGCTTTGAAGCACTTCATTGTTTGGGCAGGCTCTTGTTATCGCGTTCTTGGGTGTCGATGACCGGCCGATTCCCGGCCGCCGGTGTCGCCGGTCGAGGCAGCGGATCGATTTGCACGCTGAGCAGGCCCAGCGAGAGCCGGCGCGAATCGGTACTCAGGCCAAGCTCGCGCGGCGATACCGCATCGTCGAATTTGAAATGCACGGCCAGCCGCCCGCCGGCGCGCAAACGGTCGACGGGCACGGGCACATCCAGGTCCACGGTGGTGGCCGGGTAGTCAACCTCGATCGATTTCGCCCCATTGCCGTCGACCGTGACGACAGCGCGCTGCCGTGCATGCTGAGGCGAGAGGAAGCCTTGCAACCTGAAGCGCAGGTTCAGTCCGGTATCGGACTGCGGCAACTGGTCCAGGTCCACGTTCAAGGTCGCCTCGGGCGCCTGCGCCCACACTCCCCACGATTCCACGCCACCCCAGCCACCACCCAGCCAGCCGCCACAGTTGGAGCCCAGCTTGAACGACAGTGGCAAACCCGATGGCAGCTTCGGTTGCGCCTGCTTGAAGAGATGCAGGCGCATATCCTCGTTCAGCTGCATTTCCAAAGGCGGACCGTGCCCCCGGCGGAAGGCCCACACTCTGATGCGCGTGCTGTCAATCTCGCGGAATCCGTTCGGCGGCGTCGGCCTGGGGCTGATCAGGTACACGTCGTCGAAATGCTGCGACAGGTCGGCCATGTAGACATCGTCGGCCAAATCTTCCCGGCCGACCGCCGCCACGTGCTTGCCGAAGGTATACGTCAATGGCGTGGCAATCTCGCTGATATTGGGCAACCAATCGCTCACGGATTCGATCAGCACGACATCGCTGGCATCGGCGCGGGCGACAAGATGGCCAAGCGAAGCGTATAGCCCTTCGTTCTCGTTCTTCCCGAGCTGGCAGGCGGTGACCAACCCGGCGTACAGCGCGCTTACCATGAGCACGCCGGCCACCCCTTTCTTGGCTGCACCGGCCCGCAGATCCGCCCAGGCGAACACGACGAACAGCGTGAGAAAAGGCAACGCCTCGCTGAGCAGATAGCGAGCGTAGTAAGGCCCGTAGGGTACGTTCCACTGCAGGGCCAGGGCGTACACCACAAAGCCCGCCGCGACCAAGCGCGCGTATTCCGGCAGGGCCCGGCGCTGCGGCAGGCATATCCATGCCAGGCCCAGCAGGAACAGCGGCGGTCCCATGTAGACGCCCAGTTGCGCGAAGCTGGTGACCTTCAGGGCGCGCCAGTGCGTACCCGTCATTCCCCAGCGCTGGTCCAGCCAGGCGTCCCCTGCAAAATGCGTCGTCCAGCCCAGCCAGTACACGCGCATGACCACGCTGACGACGGCCACCAGCACGACCAGCCCCACCAACCGGCGCCCCCACCCAGCCATCCATTGCCCGGCTTCCAGCAAGCTCCGGGAACGAGCCCGCGCATACAAGCAGAACAACCAGATCATGGCGGCACACGCACTTACTTCCATGAGGCGCGAACGCCATGAATCGCCGAAGATCGGACCAAACGACTGCTCGTAGATACTCTGCGCGTAATGACCGGACCAGTGCAGCCCGTAGGCCACCGAGGCCGCATACGCGGCCATGACGGCAAACACCCACCATTGCACGCCGCGACGTCGCTCGGCGTCCTCGTCGCCAAGCGCACTGGCGCACGCCAAAGCCAGCAGGAACGGCATGTACATGAACCCGCTGATGCGCACGAAGAAGAGGCAGGCGAACGCCGCGAACGCCAGCCACAGCGCGCGCCCGGGGCGCCGCCCAGGCTCGGCGGTCCAGTAGCAGGCCAGGCAGGCGAAGCCTGCCAGCGAACACATCAGCGTGGGTACTTCAGTGACCGGAAACTTGGAGAAGAATGCATGCAGCGGGCTCAGCGCCAGCAATATCGACGCCCACAGCGCCGCCCCGTAGCGCCCGGTCACGGTCAGCGCAAGCCGGTAGGCGAACAACACCGAGAGTACGGCCAAGATGGTAAGTGCATACACCCCGGCATACAGTCCCAGCACGCCGCCCACCAGCGCCATCCACACTGGAAACAGGTGATAGAACTGGAACGACAGGCGCAGCGAAGGCGGATCCGCGGCAAACACGCCAGCCACGTAACTTCCATCCGGCTGGCGGTTGGAGGCCAGATATTTCTGCAGCGAGGCGCTGTCGCTCAACCGCTGACCGACCTCATCCTGCACCGCGATGCCGCCAGTGCGCACGATGTGGCTGGCCACGTTGACGTAGACGCCCTCATCCTGGCCGCCCAGCACGTAGTGGAACACCGGCAGCCGGAAAAAGAGCGCCATCAGTACCAGGCACGCCAGGTGTGCCCAGCGAGCGGGCCTGCGATGCGGCAAGGGCCGTTCACGGGTTAACTTCCAGTAGATGCCGGTCAGCAGAAAGCCGAGCAACCAGACCTGTGGCGCTTGGAAAACGCCGATCAAGGCAGCGACCAAACCCAGGGCGCCGGTGACCAGCACGGCCACTAGGGCAAGCTCCAGCGCCCTGTCGGCGGCCGATCCGTCCAAAACGCCCCCCGCGACTGATTTTTCCATCAGTCTCCCCCCTATACCTTCGATGAACGCTCCGGCTGGCTGTACTGCCAAAGCAACGTCTGCTGCAACCCATATCGATGCGTCCACTGGGTGGCGGCCGACAGCGCCGCGTTTGAACCGACCAGCCTCGCCACGTCGTTGGCGCGCACGAAAACTGGATTGACCCTCACCTCAATGCGATAGCCCGCGATCCCGGCCATCATGTCGAGGATGTCCTCCAGAGAATGACCCACTCCGGAGCAGATGTTCAAGGTACGGCCCACCGGCGCGGCCTGCACGATGGCCAGATAGGCCCGCGCCACGTCGCGGACGTCGCTAAAGTCCCGAGCGACCTGGATGTTGCCCAGCTCGATGCGGCGCTCGCCACGGCGGAAGTGCGCGACGATCTTGGGCACCAGGAATTGCTCGGACTGACCCACTCCCGTGTAGTTGAACGGCCTCGTGATCACGATCGGTAGGCGGTCCATCCAGAGCTTTGCCATGTATTCCATGGCCAGTTTGCTCACGGCGTAGTCATTCATCGGCGCCGGCGGCACTTCCTCGCCAATGGGCTCCACCTCCGCATTGCCATAGATGTTCGCACTGCTGGCCAGTACCACTAGCCGCGGCGCTCTGGGCAAGGCAGCCAGCGCCTCCAGCAGATTGCGCGTCCCTACCACGTTGATGCGATAGATGGCGTCCGCATTGCCGTGGGCCACGAAGGCGATCGCGGCCAGATGAATGACGACGTCGGGTGCGATCTCCTGTACCGCCTCACGCACCGCTTCGCGATTCAGCAGATCCACCGGCGACTCGTCGGGCGAATGCGGCAAACGCACCAGCCGAAAGACCTCGTAGCCGTCTGCCTCTAGTTCTGCCGACACATAGCTGCCAGTGAAGCCGGCATGACCGGTGACCAGAACCCGCCCCTTAGAATGAGAAACCACGTTCATTCCGTCTCAAATCAGCCTCGACCATCATGGCGCACAACTGCTCCAGGGTCGTCCGAGGCTTCCAGCCCAATTCGCGCTCGGCTTTGGACGAATCACCGATCAGCAGATCGACCTCGGCCGGCCGGTAAAAGCGGGGATTGATCTTGACCAAGGTCTTGCCAGTGCCTACCTCGATTCCCACTTCGTCCAAGCCCTGACCCTGCCATGCGAGAGTGATGTCTGCGGCCTTGAACGCCATGGTCACGAAATCGCGCACGGTTTCCGTTCGGTGGGTGGCCAGCACATAGGTGTCAGGTACGTCGGCCTGGAGCATGCGCCACATGCCGTCGACGTACTCCTTGGCAAAACCCCAGTCGCGCTTGGCGTCGAGGTTGCCAAGCTCCAGCACGCCGAGCTTGTCCAGGCGGATCTTGGCCACCGCGTCGGTGATCTTGCGCGTCACGAACTCACGGCCACGCAGCGGCGACTCGTGGTTGAACAGGATGCCGCTGCAGCCGAAAATGTCGTAGGACTCGCGGTAATTGACCGTCATCCAGTGGGCATAGAGCTTGGCCACGCCATAAGGACTGCGCGGATAGAACGGCGTGGCCTCGTTCTGCGGCACGGCCTGCACCTTGCCGAACATCTCGGACGTGGAAGCCTGGTAGAAGCGCACCCTCGGGTTCACCTGGCGGATCGCCTCCAAGAGATGCACAGGGCCGATACCGGTGATCTGGGCGGTGGTGGTCGGCTGGTCGAACGAGACGCCCACGAAGCTCTGTGCTGCCAGGTTGTACACCTCGGTGGCCTGCGTGCTTTCCAGCAGGCGGATGCTGGAGCCGAGGTCGGTCAGGTCGTATTCGATCAACTGCAACTGCGGATGCGAGGCGATGCCGAGCTCTTCGATGCGCCAGAAGTTGACGGAGCTGGTTCGACGGTACGTACCGTATACGCGATAGCCTTTGTCCAGGAGCAATTGCGCCAAATAAGCGCCATCCTGCCCCGAAATGCCCGTGATAAGTGCTGTTTTCACTCGTTCCTACCTTGAAGTCCGCTCGTAGTTTCCATGGCGGGAGTCTGGAAGGACTGCCGCCTGTCGGGAGGTATCCGCTAGCGCACGTCGCCCTGCGCCGGTCAGCCGCAAGCGCTGCCCTCATCGACCCGCACGCGCAACGTCGCCGCCTGACCTTGCTTGTGGCGGAACCAGGCGACCTGCTCCTGCACCAGGTCTACGATTAGCTCGTAGTCACCCGGTTGGTCGGGTGCGCGTAACCGAAGTGTATTGCAAGATGTCTGACCGGGAGCCAATAGCCCTTGAAGGCGGGCCCTCAAGCCCTCCACGCAGTCAGCCGCGTCAGCGTCCCTGCGTTGCCAGTGACTACCAATGAAAATGCCGTAAGCCGGATCTCGTGCCGGCCCAGGACTTCCGAACGGCACATTCGAAAGGTTGCTGACGTGTACGCTCAGCTCCAGCGCCTCGCCCGCCTTCAAGGTCACTTCCTTTGCGTCCAGCTCTAGCCGGCAACGGAAGTCGCCCTCGTTCAGGGGACCCGACGGCACACCCGCTTCAATGCTCGCCTCGTGCTCGACCTGCAGCCTCCGCTGACCGGCAGCCAGGGCCCCTGCGAGATATTGAGGTCCATGGAAGCTGCAATGCACGTCGAAGGCAGCCAATGGACCTGCGGTCGTCGCATCAAAACTGATGCCAAGCGCTGCCAAGTGCCCGGCGACTCGCTCGCGCAAGACTTCCTGCACGCGCACTTCCTCAAGCATGCGCAGGTAGCCTCGAGCCGCCGTCCGCGCACCATCGACAAGCGACAAGGCGGTGGCATGGCATTGCTCGGCCCATTTCGCGTAGGCCCCTGGATTGGCGACCACCTCGTGGATGAGCGCCGCCAGATGCCGGGCCGCATCCTCGCCTGGCGCGATCTTGCGCGCACAGTGCGGCAGTTCGCCATACCAGCCACTGTCCGTTACCACCATGGGCACGCCGCTCTGCAGGGCGCGAGTCGCCACGGCCGAGGTTTCGCCCATCGTTGGATGACGGAAGGCGATCATCAGGTCAGCTCGCGCGAAGGCAGCGTCGAAGGCTTCCTCGTTCACCCTCCCCAGCAACTTCAGTTCGACTTGTGCAAGCCTGGCCAGCCGTTCGATCTGCGGCGCCACGGCGTCGTTGAGCTGCCCGGCAATCTCCAGTACAAGCGGAAAGGCGAGTCGCCCGTCCAGCGCAACGAGCGCGTCGGCGAGCCAATCGAAGCGGCGGTTGACCTCGCCCCCCCCCATCACGCTGATCGTGCGCAGTTGTACGCGCGGCCCCGGCTCCCGCTTCAGCGTATACATCTGTGGCACCACGTGCACCGGCAGATACGGGAACCTCGCTCGTACGCTGCGCGCAGCGAATTCCGAATGCACCACTACCGCGGTTGCCAGCCGCACTACCGGCTCGAACAGTGGGATGCGTGTCACCGCATCAGATGCCCATATCGGCAAGCCCGCCTCGAGCGCTCCCACCGCCGCCATCACTTCCCTGGCCGGATACCAGCCTTGGAGGATCTCGGCATAGTTCTCGGCGGTCAACTGTCCGGCGCGCTCCATCGCAATGGCCGCCAGGTGATGCAGCACCAGGTCGTGCAGGTGCACGACTCCAGGGATATGCTCCAGCAGTGGCAGCATCCAGGCGTGGTAATCCGCGTTGTTGCCGAACTGGTAGACGACCACGTCCTGCTCGCGCAACCGCTTCAGCGCCTCGGCCACGGGCATATGCCGGCCCACGTGTTCGACCTGCACGCCGAGATCGATGAACTGGTTCGCCAGATCTGCTGCGTAGTGGGCAATGCCCGAAGCCTCCGGAGGCCATGGACTGACGAGGGCGATGCGCATGGCGTCAAAGCCTCGGCTCGACCAGGCTGGAGATCACGGCATCCCAGGTAATCTGCAAGCTCAGCTCGTAGCCTGCCGCCACCATGCGCTCGAGCGATTCCGGCGATGCGGCGAAGCAGGCGTCCAGGGCGGCGGCAACCGATTCGGCATTGGCCCGGGTGACCCAGCCGCTTCCCGTGGAAGTCACGATGCGCTCAACCTCGCCGCTGTCCAGGCAGGTAATCACCGGCTTGTACGCATGGAACGCCTCGATGGTGGCAAAGCCGAAGTCCTCGCCCACCGGGGCATAGAACACGGCACGGGCACCGGCGATCAACGCCACCAACTCTTCGTCGCTGACGAAACCCTTCAATACCACACAATCGCCAAGTTCCAGCGCCTGCACCTTCCGGCGCAGCGATTCCAGTTGGCTGCCTGCCCCTGCGATGACGACCTTGCCCCCCCTGCACTTGGCCAGCGCATCGATCAATAGATCGGGCCGCTTGATTGTCTCCAGACGGCCGAAGTACAGGACATAGTCGCCGTATTCACCCGGGCGCACGAGGTCTTTCAGGCGCGAAGGCGGGTACAGGACGTTCGATGACAAACCGCAGTACTTCTCCAGGCGCTCGGACACCGTATGCGAAATGGTGTGGCGAGGCTCGATACCGGCCAGCATCCGCTTGTCCACCTCGCGCAGCACGTTGCGCTGGGAAGCCTGCTCGGGAGTCAACTCGGGAAAATCATAGGAAGTACCCTGCAGGTCATACAGCACCCGGTGCTGGTGAACCAGCCACAAGGCCATATTGGGGTGCGACGAAGCGTAGCTCGGGAACTTGGTTGCAATGGCAAGATCGATCTTCACGCCGTTCGATTCGGCGATATCCAGCAATCGCCAAGCCAGAAGATCGGAAAAGATCTGGGTCTCCGGATACCATTTGTACGGCAGCTGGATGAGCTCTGCGCGCACTCCCCGGGATTCGCCCCAGTGATTGATCTGGCGAACCAGCTCCTCGTTCAGATATTCGGCGCCCCCTCGCACGAATGGGACTTGCACCCCCAGCACTGCTATACGCTTCATTCCTCTCCGATCTCCGCAACTCGCACGATCCTGGCAGCCATCAAGCCTTATCCTGCCGGGCCAGGCGTCGGCCAATGCCGGCAAGCGACTGAACGTGCTTTCCCTTGAGCACAACATCGATGGACTGGAGGGTGGCGGGGACCGCCTTTCCAGACTCGCCATCCGCCACCTGGGACCGTCTGTCCATCTTGAGCCGGTCGCGCACGGAGCGAAGCAGCCGCCCTATGCTTCGAACCGGCCTAGTGAGACGCCAACTCCGGCTGCGGTAGATCCGCTCGATTTCCTGCTGCCGAACCTGAAGGGCATAACGAGCGCTGGTCAGCTCGCCTTCCAATTCGGCCATCGCCTGGGTCTTGCGCTCGATTTCCTTGCGGAGGTCGGCCTGCCCGATCAGCAAGCGCTCATTGAGCGCAACCGCATCATCGTATTTACCCTGGAGGCCCAAATATTGCTTCCTCATGACTTCCTGTAAATGGCCTACGGCGTCCAGCTTCCGGCGAACACTTGCCAATACGGCGAGATCTTGCGTAATCGATCGATCGAGAAAATCCATCCATGCCTCCTGCCGCACCACGGCCGACCCCACGGCAAACTCCTAAGAAGCGTGCATGGCTGCGCGCACTACGCATTCCACGCCAAGTGAACGACCAACTACTTGCGCTCTACGATCGACTGATGGCTCCTGGCCTGTGTCAGCAGCTGCTCGCACCGTGCGTCGAGATCGTGGATCTCCCCTTGTAGAAGCATGATAGCCGAATCTCGGGCTGCCAGCTGCTCGGAGCATGCTTTTAGCCTCTCATCAGCCTGCGAGACGACCTCATGGAGTTGCCGCTCGAGACTCTGCGTCCATTCCCGGAGCGCATCCCTGTCGGCGGCAATGGCCGCCTCGCTCGCCTGTGACTGGCGCAATGCCTCGGTGGCCACGTCCACGTCGTGCTGCAAGGTTTGTACTTGCGCTGAGGCTTCTTCCGAATATCGCGCCATCGTGGCTTCGCTCTGCAACAGGCGCTCCTCCAATTCGGTCACCCGCGCGGTGGCCTCACGGAGCTGCCGCTCGAGACCCTGTGCCCATTCCCGGAGCGCATCCCTGTCGGCGGCAATGGCCGCCTCGCTCGCCTGTGACTGGCGCAATGCCTCGGTGGCCACGTCCACGTCGTGCTGCAAGGTTTGTACTTGCGCTGAAGCTTCTTCCGAATATCGCGCCATCGTGGCTTCGCTCTGCAACAGGCGCTCCTCCAATTCGGTCACCCGCGCGGTGGCCTCACGGAGCTGCCGCTCGAGACTCTGTGCCCATTCCCGGAGCGCATCCCTTTCGGCGGCAATGGCCGCCTCGCTCGCCTGTGACTGGCGCAACGCTTCGGTGACCGTGTCTACGTCGTGCTGCAAGGTCCGCACCTGTGCCGAGGCCTCTTTCGAATGCCTCGCCACGGAGATTTCGGCGTGCGACAACCGTTCTTCCAGTTCGGTCGCCCAGTGTTTCAAGCTGTCACGCTCGGCCTGAGCCGCCGTCTCTGCCAGCACGGAAGCGTAACTGACGAAATCATCGAATACGTTTGGCGGAAAGCGAAAATGCTCGGCGAGCCAGGCATGCTCCTTTGCGTAATAGAAACGGTTCAAGCCGTCATCCCAGGCAAATACGTAACCTGCAGCCAGCAGACGACCCTCCCAGGCGTCGTAGGCGTCCGTAGTGGAGTTAGGCAATCTGGCCTCGACCACGAGAATCCACGGCCTGTGACGCTCGAAATCAATGCCGGCAATGACACTCGCCTCGGCCCCTTCGACGTCGATTTTCAGGAAATGGATGTCGCCTTCCGCATGCTCGTCGAGCAGACCGGACAACCGGCGCATCGGTACCAGGTGCTCAACAACTTGAAAGCCCTGCTGCCGATAGCCTTCAGCACAAGCCTGGCTCAGCGTCGACAATCCGCTTCCTTCCACCTCGTAGAAGATCACCTCGCCATCGGCATCGCAAGCCACCACACGCAGATTCGTATCGCGCGACCGGTCCTGGCTTATTTTCTCGAACCAACGTGGCACAGGCTCGATATTGATCCCGTGCCAACCCATTTCATAGAACGCCTTGGTGACCGAATCCCTTACAGGATCCTGCGCGCCGACATCGACATAAAATCCATGTCCTACGCGCGCGAGCGCGCGCCGAAGCAATACGTCCTCAAAGTTCTGAGCGTAGGAAACGAAAGTCACACTCGTTCGACCTCAATGACCGAAGGAAGCCAGCTGGCGCCCTCAAAGTACACGGTGCCGATATTGACGACTGTGAAAAGCAGGGCAAGATCGCGCCATTCGTAGTTGTTGACCAGGTGCGTATCGGTGCTGACCAGCGCGGTCGAAACCGAATACGAACCCACTCCGACGTTCAGCGAGAACGCGACGTCGAAGACCAGCGAATCGCCCGCCGAAACGTTCTCCACGGCCTGTCCGGTATGGTGCGTGTTGGTGCCATAGACGCACTGGCCGAGGCGATCCTTGATCTGGTATCCAAAGACCAGCCTCGACACATCGGCGTTGGCCTTGACCATCACCCTCAACCTTACCCGTTCGCCAACCTGGGCAAACTCCACCGGAAGGCCTAGGGCGTTCAGCAACTGGATCGACTCCACCACCACTTCGCCGGTGCCCGAGACGGTCTGAACACGACCGTCTGCAAGCCGGCGCTGGCGGATCTCCGAATTTTCCCGCTCGGCGATCAATGCATTGTAGAAATCCATGACCTCCTCGGGCGCCCCGTCCTTGATCATCACGCCGCGGTCCAGCAGAAGCGCGCGGCTGCAGAGCGTCTGCACGGCACTCTTGTCGTGCGAAACGATGAGCAGCGCGGTGCCTTGCTCCTGGAAAGCCAGAATCCGCTCGAAGCTCTTGTGCTGAAAATAGGCGTCACCCACGGACAGCGCCTCGTCGATGATCAGCACGTCCGGGCGGAAGGCGGTGGCCACGCTGAAGGCAACACGCACGTGCATGCCACTCGAATACGTCCGCACCGGTTGATCGAAATACTCGCCGATTTCAGCAAAATCCTCGATTGCATCGATTACGTTGTCGATGGCCTCGCGCGAGAAACCCATTAACCCCGCCGAATGGTAGGCGTTTTGCCGTCCCGTCAGATCGGGATTGAAACCCATTCCCAGCTCAAGGATCGCGGCCACTCGGCCGCGGACTTGAACTTCCCCCTCGGTCGGCCGCAGCGTGCCGGTGATCAGCTTCAGCAACGTGCTTTTGCCCGCACCGTTCTGACCGACGATGCCGATCGCCTCGCCGGCGGCCAGCGAGAACGAAACACCGCGTAGCACCCAGGCCTCCTCGCGCGGGGTCACGCGAACGCCGAACCAGGATGCGAATCGCTTCAGCTCACTGCCGTAGCTGCGAAAGGCCTTGCCCAGGTTACTGACTTTGAGCACCTCGTTGTTCACAGGACATCCACCATTTCGGGAGCGGCGCGACGGAAAAGCACTAGGGAGAAAACCAGCATCACAACCGCCGCCGCGGCAATAGGCCAGATCCCGCTCAGGTCGGGCGATCTGCCGTAGAGCAGTACGTCCTGGTAGCCGATAACGACGGGATACATGGGATTCGACCTGAAATACGCCTGGTAGGCGGGAGGAAGAATCTGCGCCATGTAAACGATGGGCGTCATCCAGAACCACAGTTGCAGGATGACGCTGACCACCTGCATCACGTCGCGCACGAATACGTTCATCACGCCAAGAATGAGCCCCAACCCCATGCCGAACACAACGTTGACCAGCATCAACAACGGCAGCCACAGTATGGCGAACGTGGGCCAGTGGCCGAGCAGGGCAAAGACGAAGGCCATGGTCAGCAGCAAGAGCAAGTTGTTGACGACTGCCGAGCCCACCACGATGGCCGGCAAGCACACGCGGGGGAAGCGCATCTTCTTCAGCAGATTGCCATTTTCAACGAACATGCCCATCGAGCGCGTCACCAGTTCGCTGAAAAGCGACCAGGCCAGCATGCCCGCCATCAGATAGATCGGATACGCATAGCTGCTGTTCACCCCGGGCAGCTTGGCAGCCAGAACCTGCGACAGCACCAGCGCGTAGATGGCCACCTGCGCCAGCGGTTGCAGGATCATCCAAAGCGCGCCCAGCTTGCTGCGAACGAAGCGCGAACGCAGATCGTTCTTGATCGACGACACGATGAAGTGTCGATAGAGCCAAATGGCCAATAGCATGTCCTTCATGCAGAACCCGCCTTCATGTCATGGGGTCGGCAGCGCGACCCTGGGAATCGGTACTACGCAGCGAATCCAGTCGCCGGATGATCTGCCATGCCACTGCCTGCGGCGCGAGTCGCTGGCGGATGTCGGCGGCCGCCCGCCGGCCGATGTCCGCCGCCAGCCCGGGGTACTCGACCAAGCGCCGCATGTAGGCTGCGGCGTGCTCGATGTCCGGCTCGGCCCAGCGTTGCCCGGCCGGATGCAGGTACTCGCCTTCCTTCACGGGGACCAGCTCGTAGTCGACCAGGCAGCTGTTGTCGGCGGTCATGAATTCCATGTTCCCGGACCAGGCGGTGGCTATAACCGGCTTGCCCAGGCGCATGCACTCGGCCAGGCCGAGCCCGAAGCCTTCGGCCCGGTGCAGTGATACGAAGGCGTCCACGCAACGCTGCAGTGCCTGCACATGGCTGCGATCGATCACGTCGTCGCGCACCAGTATCCGGTTGTCGGCGCCCGCCACCCGCAGCAATTCCTGCAAACGCTGCGGGTGACGGTGCCCGTTGCTGGTCTTGACCAGCAGCTGCACTTTCTCGTCACCCGCAGGGAACGCTCGCCGGAAGGCGGCAATGGTGGCCAGCGGGTTCTTGCGCGCCAGGAAGGAATTGAAATCGAAGCTGCTCAGGAAGATGAAGGCATCCTCGTGCAGCCCAAAGTCGACACGCTGCAGGCCACTGTCGGGGATCTCCAGCAGAGGCAACGGCACATGCAGCACGGGCTTGTCCGTGACCTTCCGGACCACTTCCGCCACGAAGCGCGAAGAAACCATGATCTCGTCCACATGCTCCAACGCATGCGACCAGGCGTCAGGGAACTTTTCCAGCTCCCAGAACCAACAGGCGATCGTATAGCGGCCGCCCAGCCGCTCGCGCCCGATACTGGACATGGCCGCATCCAGATAATCCGGATTGACGAAAAGCAGGTTGATGCCGTGCGGGGCCACTGTGTCGAAGTGAGCTTCAAGGCTGGAATCGCCCATGCTATGGGCCATATCCAATGCGATGTCGTGCACCGCTACCGGATATCCCTCGTCGAGCAGCGCACGCGTGTACAGCCTGGCGCTTTCGGCCAGCCCGAACTGGCCTCGCATGTATCCGAAGGCATTCACGCCGGCCTCCGCCCCGAACCGCGTGGAAGCATCCGGGCTCGGCGAAAGGGGCGCTGCGTGCTGCACTTCCGCCGCCCAGCGCGGAGTGCGCAGGAACTTGGCGTTTTTCGCGGCCCGACTTGCCAGCAGCTGGGATGCTTTATGCCGGAAGGACACGGGGAAATGGCGATAGATACCCCTCAGCCAGCCTTGCCGCCGCAACCAGGCCGACAGGCCGAGTAGCGCGAGCCCCGGATGCCTTCCCCGACTGCTTCCACTGATGATGGTCATTTCATTCACTTCAGACACTGGACATGCGAAGCCGCCCTCACCCCCAGTCAACCGAGCGCCTGTTCCAGATCCGCCCGCAGGTCGGCCACGTCCTCGACGCCCACCGACAACCGGATCAGGCTGTCGCTTATGCCAAGGCGCTTGCGACTGGCGGCCGGCACCGAGGCATGCGTCATGATTGCCGGATGCTCAATCAGGCTTTCCACCCCGCCGAGCGACTCGGCCAGTGCGAACAGTTCACAGCGTTCGAGCACGCGCCGCGCACGCCGTAGCCCGCCTTTCAGTTCGACACTGATGATGCCGCCGAAGCCACGCATCTGGCGCCGGGCCAGCGCGTGCTGCGGATGGCTCCTGAGGCCCGGGTAGACCACGCGCTCCACGGCCGGATGCCGCTCCAGCCATTGCGCCAGCTCCAGCGCACCGGCGCAGTGCGCCTGCATGCGCAGGTGCAGCGTCTTGAGGCCGCGCATGGCGAGGAAGGCGTCGAACGGCCCGGCCACCGCGCCCACGGAGTTCTGCAGGAACGCCATCCGCTCGGCCAGCTCCGCGCTTGCCGCGACCACGATGCCGCCGACCATGTCCGAATGGCCGTTGAGGTACTTGGTGGCCGAGTGCAGCACCAGGTCGGCGCCGAGCTCCAGCGGGCGCTGCACCATCGGCGAGCAGAAGGTGTTGTCCACCACCAGGATCAGGCCGTGCTTCCTCGCAAAGGCGGCGACCCTGGCCAGGTCGACCAGCTTCAGCATCGGATTGGTCGGCGTCTCGGCCCAGATCATGCGGGTGTTGGGCTTGAGCGCGGCCCGCAGCGCGGCGGCGTCGTTGAGGTCGACGAAGCTGAAATCCAGCCCGGCGGAGCGCCGGCGCACCCGCTCGAACAGGCGGTAGCTGCCGCCGTACAGGTCGTCCATGGCGATCACGTGGCTGCCCGAGTCGAGCAGGTCCAGCACGGTCGCGGCCGCCGCCAGGCCGGAGGCGAAGGCGAAGCCGGCGACGCCACCTTCGAGGTCCGCCACGCAGCGCTCGTAGGCCATGCGGGTCGGGTTCTGCGTGCGCGAATACTCGTAGCCCTTGTGTTTGCCCGGGCTCTCCTGGACGTAGGTCGAGGTGGCGTAGATCGGCGTCATGATGGCGCCGGTCGCCGGATCGGGAGCCTGCCCGGCGTGGATGGCACGTGTGCCCAGTCCCAGGGTCTTCGCGCTCTTGGTGGTCATGACGCAGGAATCTCCGCCCTCGGCAAATGACCGCACATAGTACCTCGTAGCCCCGCCGCTGGATGAACCGTGGCAGTGGTGACGCCACGGAAAGCCTTTGCCCGCGTACCGCACGCCCGCCAGCCCATGCCACAATCGCCCCCTCCACGGACGTATGCCAGGGCCATTGATGCAGACCCTCCTAGTCACCGGCGGCGCCGGCTTCATCGGCGGCAATTTCGTGCTGCAGGCCGTCGCCGGCGGGCTGCGCGTCGTCAACCTCGACAAGCTCACCTACGCCGGCAACCGCGACACGCTGGCCGCGCTCGAGGGCGACCCGCGGCACGTCTTCGTCCAGGGCGACATCGGCGACCGCGCCCTGGTCGGCCGGCTGCTCGCCGAGCACCACCCGGACGCCATCGTGAACTTCGCCGCCGAGTCGCACGTGGACCGCTCCATCGACGGCCCGGCCGCCTTCGTGGAAACCAACGTGGTCGGCACCCTGGCCCTGCTGGAATGCGCGCGCGACTACTGGCGCGGCCTCGACGGCGCGGCGCGCGAGACTTTCCGCTTCCTGCACGTGTCCACCGACGAGGTGTACGGCTCGCTGGGCGAGGACGGCAAGTTCACCGAGACCACGCCGTATGCGCCGAACTCGCCCTACTCGGCCTCCAAGGCGGCCTCCGACCATCTGGTGCGCGCCTTCCATCACACCTACGGCCTGCCCACGCTGACCACCAACTGCTCGAACAACTACGGGCCGTACCAGTTCCCGGAGAAGCTGATCCCGCTGGTGATCCAGAAGGCGCTGGCCGGCGAGCCGCTGCCGGTGTACGGCGACGGCCGGAACGTCCGCGACTGGCTGTACGTGGGCGACCATTGCGCAGCGATCCGCCGCGTGCTGGAAGCCGGCCGCGTGGGCGAGACCTACAACGTGGGCGGCAACGCCGAGCGCGAGAACATCGCGGTGGTTGAGGCCATCTGCGCGCTGCTCGACGAGCGCCGCCCGCTGGCCGACGGGCGGCCGCGCGAATCCCTGATCACCTTCGTCAAGGACCGCCCCGGCCACGACCGCCGCTACGCCATCGACTCGGGCAAGCTGCAGCGCGAACTGGGCTGGCGGCCGACGCAGACCTTCGAGAGCGGCATCGCGCGGACGGTGGACTGGTACCTCGACAACCAGCCATGGGTACAGCGCGTGCTGGACGGCAGCTACCGCATGGAGCGGCTGGGCGCATGAGCGACGCACGCAAGGGCATCATCCTCGCCGGCGGCTCCGGCACGCGGCTCTACCCGATCACCCAGGCGGTGAGCAAGCAGCTGCTGCCGGTGTACGACAAGCCGATGATCTACTACCCGCTGGCCACCCTGATGCTGGCTGGCATCCGCGAGATCCTGGTGATCAACACGCCGCACGAGCAGGCGCTGTTCCAGCGCCTGCTGGGCGACGGCTCGCAGTGGGGCGTCGACATCCGCTACGCGGTGCAGCCCTCGCCGGACGGCCTGGCGCAGGCCTTCCTGATCGGCCGCGAGTTCCTCGGCGGCCGGCCCAGCTGCCTGGTGCTGGGCGACAACATCTTCTACGGCGTGGGCCTCACCGAGCGGCTCAGGCGCGCCGCCGCGCGCGAACACGGCGCCACCGTGTTCGGCTACTGGGTGAAGGACCCGCAGCGCTACGGCGTGGCCGAGTTCGACGCCACGGGCCGGGTCATCGGCCTGGAGGAAAAGCCCGCCCGGCCGAAGTCGCACTACGCCGTCACGGGCCTGTACTTCTACGACGGCCGCGCCAGCGACTATGCCGCCGCCCTCGAACCCTCCCCGCGCGGCGAACTGGAGATCACCGACCTCAACCGCCGCTACCTCGAGGACGGCTCGCTGCACCTGGAGCAGCTCGGCCGCGGCTACGCCTGGCTGGACACCGGCACGCACGAGTCGCTGATGGAGGCGGGCAACTACATCGAGACGATCGAGAACCGGCAGGGACTGAAGGTGTGCTGCCCCGAGGAAATCGCCTTTATCAACGGCTGGATCGACGGCGAACAGCTGCTGCGGCTGGCCGAGCCGCTGGCCAAGACCGATTACGGGCAGTACCTGCGCAACATCGCGCAGCAGGGACCGGTGCGATGAGGGTGATCGAGACCGCGCTTCCCGGCGCCCTGGTGATCGAGCCGCAGGTGCTCGGCGACGCCCGCGGCTTCTTCTACGAGAGCTACCACGAGGCGAAGTACCGCGCCGCCGGCATCGACTGCCGCTTCGTGCAGTCCAACGTCTCGCGCTCGGCGCGCGGCGTGCTGCGCGGACTGCACTACCAGTGGCCCAACCCGCAGGGCAAGCTGGTCAGCGTGCTGGAAGGCGAGGTGTACGACGTGGCGGTGGACATCCGCCGCGGCTCGCCCACCTTCGGCCACTGGGCGGGCGTGATGCTCACCGCCGAAAACCACCGCCACTTCTGGATTCCCGAGGGCTTCGCCCACGGCTTCTGCGTGCTGTCGGAATTCGCCACCTTCACCTACCAGTGCACCGCGCTGTACGACGCCAGGGCCGACGCCGGCATCCGCTGGAACGATGCGGACATCGGCATCGACTGGCCGGTCGCGTCGCCCGTCCTGTCCGACAAGGACGGCAAGACGCCGTTCCTGCGCGACGTGCCCGCCGAGCGCCTGCCCGTCTTCGCGGCATGAACCTCCTGCTGCTCGGCGCCAACGGCCAGCTCGGTCGCAGCTTCGTCGAGGACGGCGGCCTGGCCGCGCGCGGCATGCTCGCCACCGCCAGCCGCGACGGCCGGCGCTTCGACGGCGCGGCCATCGAGCAGGCCGACCTGGCCGCGCCGTGGACGCTGCCGACGCTGCTGGATCGCGTACGCCCCGACGTGATCGTCAACGCCGCCGCCTACACCGCGGTCGACCGCGCCGAGCAGGAGGAGGCGCTGGCCACCCGCGTCAACGGCGAGGCGGTCGGCGTGCTGGGCGAGTGGGCCGCGGCGCACGGCGCGCTGGTCGTGCACTACTCCACCGACTACGTGTTCGACGGCAACGCCACGGCGCCCTACCCGGTCGACGCCCCCACCCACCCGCTCGGCGCCTACGGCCGCAGCAAGCTCGCCGGCGAGCGGGCGCTGCGCGCCAGCGGCGCCGAGCATTTCATCTTCCGCACCGCCTGGGTGTACGCGCCGCACGGCCACAACTTCCTGCGCACCATGCTGCGCCTGGGCGCCGAGCGCGAGGAGCTGCGCGTGGTGGCCGACCAGCACGGCGCGCCGACCAGCACCGCGCTGATCGTGCGCGGCACGCTCGCCGCGCTGGACGCCCGGGCCGCGGCGACGCCGGCGCGGCGCGCGGCGCTCGCCGGCACGCACCACCTGGTGAGCAGCGGCCACACCACCTGGCACGGCTTCGCCGAGGCCATCATGGCCGAGGCCGTGGCGCGTGGCCTGCTGCCGCGCGCCCCCCGCGTCAGCGCGATCCGCACCCGCGACTTCCCGACGCCGGCGCGCCGGCCGGCCTGGTCGGTGCTGGACAACGGCGGCTTCGCCGAACGCTTCGGCCTGCCGCTGCCGGACTGGCGCGAGGAGCTGCCGGCGGTGCTGGCGCGCCTGGCCGATCCGGTATCCTGAGCGCATGTTGACGCCCCTCGTCCTCAGCGGCGGCAGCGGCACGCGGCTCTGGCCGGTCTCGCGCCGCAACCTGCCCAAGCAGTTCCTGGCGCTCAGCGGCCACGGCACGCTGTTCCAGCAGACCGTCGCGCGCGCCCGGCGCCTGCCTGATGCCGCCGCCCCCATCGTGGTCGCCAGCGAGGACCACCGTTTCCTTGCCGCCGAGCAGCTGCAGGAGGCCGGCGTCGCCGACGCCGCCATCGTGCTGGAGCCGCTGGCGCGCAACACCGCGCCGGCGATCGCGCTGGGCGCGCTGAAGGCGCTGGAGCGCGATCCCGACGCGCTGCTGCTAGTGCTGCCGGCCGACCACCTGGTCACCCGCCCCGAGGCCTTCGACGCCGCCGTGGCGCAGGCGCTGCCCGCGGCCCGCGACGGCTGGCTGGTCACCTTCGGCATCCGTCCCGACCGCGCCGAGACCGGCTTCGGCTACATCCGTCGCGGCGAAGGCCTCGGCGACGGCGTGTTCCGCGTCGAGCGCTTCGTCGAGAAGCCCGACCTGGCCACCGCCGAGGGCTACCTGGCCGACGGCGGCTACGACTGGAACTCGGGCATGTTCCTGTTCCGCGCAGCGCGCTACCTGGAGGAGCTCGGGCAGCACGCGCCGGCGATGCTGGCGGCGGTGCGCGAAGCCTACGCCGGCGCCACCCGCGACCTGGACTTCATCCGCATCGGCAAGGAGGCCTTCGCGCGGGTGCCGGAGGATTCCATCGACTACGCGGTGATGGAAAAGACCCGCCGCGCGGCGGTGGTGCCGGTGGACTGCGGCTGGAGCGACATCGGCTCCTGGTCGGCGCTCTGGCTGACCGGCCGACGCGACGCCGACGGCAACCTGCGCGAGGGCGACACCCTCGTGATCGACACGCACAACTCGCTGCTGCGCTCGCACGACCGCCACCTGGTCGCCACCGTGGGCGTGGACGACCTGATCGTGGTGACCACGCCGGACGCCACCCTGGTGGCGCGCCGCGATGCCGCGCAGGACGTGAAGAAGGTGGTGGACCGGCTCAAGGCCTCCGGGCGCAGCGAGCACTCGCTGCACCGCGTGGTGCACCGGCCGTGGGGCAGCTACGACTCGCTGGAGGCCGGCGAGCGCTTCCAGGTCAAGCGCATCGTGGTCAAGCCCGGCGCCAGCCTGAGCCTGCAGAAGCACCACCACCGCGCCGAGCACTGGATCGTGGTCTCCGGCACCGCCGAGGTGACCCGCGACGACGAGGTGTTCCTGCTCGGCGAGAACCAGAGCACCTACATCCCGCTCGGCAGCGTGCACCGCCTGCGCAACCCGGGCAAGGTGCCGCTGGAGCTGATCGAGGTGCAGTCCGGCGGCTACCTCGGCGAGGACGACATCGTGCGGCTGGACGACGTCTACGGTCGCGCCTGAGGGCGCCCTTCCCGCTTCCCCCCGTGAAAAATCCTGCGCGGCCGGCACGCCTGCATCGCAGGATCGTGCTGCGTCGCATGATGACAGCACCTCGCACGCTCGCGGATGCTCATGAAGTCCGCGGCACGCCGCCGCGCCACCGCGAACGGATGCGATCCCGTTCGACGTGGCGGCGCCCGCAGCCGGGGTGGCAGCAGCCTTCCATCGCAAAAGCCACCCTTCCATTCGCAAGGGAGGAAGACCCGATGGATTTTCGCCGCCCGCTGCCGGCGCGTACCTCGCGCGTCCCCGGTCGTCCACGGCACCCGCTCGCGCTGGCCTGCGCCGCCGTCCTGCTGTGCGCGAGCGGCCACGCCCGGTCGCAGCAGACGCAGTCCCCGCCGCCGGCCCCGGCGCCGGCCGATGCCCAGGCGCCGCAGGAGCAGCCGCAGGCTGCCGGCAAGCCGGCGAAGAAGCCCGACGAGAACGTGCGTACGCTCGGCGCCGTGGTGGTGACCGGCATCCGTGGCGGCATCGAGAACGCGCTCAAGGCCAAGCAGGACGCCAAGGACATCGTCGAGGCGATCTCGGCCGAGGACATCGGCAAGCTGCCCGACGCCAGCATCGCCGAGAGCCTGGCGCGCCTGCCCGGCCTGGCGACCCAGCGCCTGGACGGGCGCGCCAACGTGATCTCGATCCGCGGCCTGTCGCCCGACTTCGCCGGCACCACGCTCAACGGGCGCGAGCAGGCCACCATCGGCGAGAACCGCGGGGTGGAGTACGACCAGTACCCCTCGGAGCTGATCAGCAGCGCGATGGTCTACAAGACGCCCGACGCCAGCCTGATCGGCCAGGGCCTGTCCGGCACGGTCGACCTGCACACGATCCGCCCGCTGGACCTGCCCAGCCGCGCCATCGCGGTCAACCTGCGCGGCGAGCACACCACCAACGGCAAGCTCAATCCCGGCGTGGGCATCGGCGACACCGGGCACCGCGCCAGCTTCTCGTACATCGACCAGTTCTTCGACCACACGCTGGGCGTCGCGGTGGGCATCGCCCAGCTCGACTCGCCGATCCAGGCCAAGCAGTACCAGGCCTGGTGGTGGAGCGTGGACAACGGCCCGGCCGGCATCGAGCAGAACTGGGGCGGCCCGCACACGCCCGGGCTGCCCGACGACGTGATCTCGCAGCAGGGCATGCAGCTGCGCGCGCAGTCGGAGAACCAGCTGCGCAACGGCCTGATGACCGTGCTGGAGTGGGCGCCCGGCGAGCACTACCACTCCACGCTGGACCTGTACTACTCCACCTTCAACGAGCGCAAGTTCACCAACGGCGTGCAGTGGGCGAGCGGCCCCTACGACTACAACGGCGTTCCCTCCTACGCCGACGTCGGGCTCACGCCGCAGCAGCCGTACCCGATCGTCACCTCGGGCACGATCAGCGGCATCGCGCCGATCCTGCAGAACGAGTACACCAAGGAGCACGACAAGCTGTTCTCGGCGGGCTGGAACAACCAGTACGACTTCGGCAATGGCTGGGCCGTCACTGCCGACCTCTCCTACTCCAGCGCGAAGAAGAAGCTGCACGACGCCTACCTGTTCAGCGGCCTGGCGGACGGCGGGCTGGCCAGCACGCGGTTCTACCTGCCCGCCCGCGACGGCTACCCGCACTTCATCCCGGGCATCGACCTCGCCGACGCGAGCCGCATCGTGTTCACCGACCCGGACGATTACGGCTACAACGGCCGCGAGGAATTCGACCGGCAGAAGGACACGATCAAGGCGATCCGCCTGGAAGCCACCCACCCGGCGGGCTGGATCTTCAGCGACTTCACCCTCGGCGTGGACTACTCGGACCGCAAGAAGACCAAGCAGGCCGACGTCTACTTCGCCTGGCTCAAGGGCAACGCCTCGGACCCCGGCGCCTACGACCATGCCTTCGGCGTGCCGATCGACCCGGCCTTCCTGTACGCCCCCACCTCGCTGAGCTACGGCGGCATCCCGGGCATCGTCAACTACGACGTGCTGGAGGCGCTGCAGAGCCAGTTCTACCTCACCCAGCGCAACGGCCAGGCGGACTGGAACCGCAACTACACGGTGGAGGAGAAAGTACCGGTCGCCTACGTCAAGTTCGACATCGACACCTCGCTGGGCGGCGTCCCGCTGGTCGGCAACGTGGGCGTGCAGTACGTGCGCACCGACCAGTCCTCCACCGCGTTCCAGACCAACGGCGACGCCCTGGTCGGCCGGCTCACCGGCGGCGCCAAGTACCACGACCTGCTGCCCAGCCTGAACCTGCGGGCCGAGATCGGCGACAGGCAGTACCTGCGCTTCGGCCTGGCCAAGACCATGGCGCGCGGCCGCATCGACGACGAGAAGGTGGCCAGCTCCGCCGGCGTGGCCCGGGTGGAGCAGGGCCCGGCCGCCGGCCAGGTGCTGTGGTCCGGCAGCGGCGGCAACCCCAAGCTCAAGCCCTACGTCGCGGTCGGCACGGACCTGTCGTGGGAGAAGTACTTCGGGCAGTCGAGCTACGTGGCGGTGGCGGTGTTCAACAAGAACCTGCTCAACTACATCTACAACCAGACCACGCTGGACTACGACTTCTCCGGCTACACCAACGACAACCCCACGCTCACGCCGACCAGCAACTACGGCTCGTTCACCCGGCCGGAGAACGGCACCGGCGGCAAGATGCAGGGCCTGGAACTGTCCGGCGCGCTGGAGGGCGGGCTGCTGGCCGACGCGCTGGACGGCTTCGGCATGCAGGCGAACTTCTCGCTGACCAACAGCTCGCTGCCCAAGAGCGCGATCTCCTCGATCCCCGGCAGCCCGGCCACCCTGCCCGGCCTGTCGCGCAAGGTGGCGAACCTGGCGCTGTACTACGAGAAGCACGGCCTCTCGGTGCGCGTGGCCGAGCGCTACCGCTCGGCCTTCACCGGCGAGGCGGTGGCGCTGTTCGACCAGCTCGGCTACACCCAGATCGAGGCCAACCGCCAGACCGACCTGCAGCTCGGCTACGCCTTCACCGAGGGCCGCTGGAACGGCCTGTCGATCCTGCTGCAGGTCAACAACCTCACCAACACCGCGGACAAGACCCAGCAGATCTCGGCCCTGCCCAACGGCGTCGCGGTGGCGCGGCCGCTGGAGTACGACACCTGGGGGCGGACGGTGATGTTCGGGCTCAACTACAAGTTGTAGCAGCGGCGCCGCCCGCCACCCCCGCGCCGAAGAAGGGGAACGGCCCCCCGATGCCGGATCGGCGAGGTCGGCAGGTCCGGCTTCGCGCGGAGCGGCGGACGTCCGCCCGCGCGCTCACTCCACCGTCACCGACTTGGCCAGGTTGCGCGGCTGGTCCACGTCGGTGCCGCGCAGCACGGCCACGTGGTAGGCCAGCAGCTGCAGCGGCACGGTGAACACCGCCGGGGCGATGAAGTCGCCGCCGGATGCCACGCGCAGCAGCGCGCCGCGCGCGGGATGGCCGTCCATGCTGGCGCCGCCGTCGGCGAACACGAGCAGTTCGCCGCCGCGCGCGCGCACCTCCTGCAGGTTGGACTTGAGCTTCTCCAGCAGCGGGCCGCCGGGCGCCACCGCCACCACCGGCATCGACTCGTCCACCAGCGCCAGCGGGCCGTGCTTGAGCTCGCCGGCCGGGTAGGCCTCGGCGTGGATGTAGGAGATTTCCTTGAGCTTGAGCGCGCCCTCCAGCGCCACCGGGTACTGCACGCCGCGGCCGAGGAACAGCGCGTGCTGGCGCGGGATGAAGCGCCCGGCCAGCTCGACGATCGCCGGCTCCAGCGCCAGCACGTCCTCGATCGCACGCGGCAGGTGGGCGAGCTGGGCGCACAGGTCCGCGTAGCGGACGTGGTCCAGGCCGCGCTGGCGGGCGAGCTGCAGCGCCAGCAGCGCCAGCGCCGCCAGCTGGGTGGTGAAGGCCTTGGTGGAGGCCACGCCGATCTCCGGGCCGGCGCGGGTCATCAGCTTGAGGTCGGCCTCGCGCACCACCGAGGACTCGGGCACGTTGCAGATCGCCAGCGTGCCGAGGTAGCCGCGGCGCCGCGATTCGCGCATCGCTGCCAGCGTGTCGGCGGTTTCGCCGGACTGCGAGATGGCGACGAACAGCGTGTCCGGCGGCACCACCGCGTCGCGGTAGCGGTATTCGCTGGCCACCTCCACGCCGACCGGCAGGCGCGCGTATTCCTCGATCCAGTACTTGGCGACCAGGCCGGCGTGGTAGCTGGTGCCGCAGGCGATGACGTGCAGGCCGCGCACCTTCGCCAGCAGCTCGTCGCCGCCCGCGCCGAAGATGTTGGGCAGCACGCCGTGCGGGCCCAGCCGCGCCTCCAGCGTGTCGGCCACCGCGCGCGGCTGCTCGAAGATCTCCTTCTGCATGTAGTGGCGGTATTCGCCGCGCTCCACCGCGTCGGCGGACAGCTCGCTCTCGTGCACCGGGCGCTGTACCGGCGTGCCGTCCAGGGTGTGGATGCGCACGCTCTCGCGGGTGATCTCCACCACGTCGTCCTCGGCCAGGTAGATCACCCGGTGGGTGACCTGCACCAGCGCCTGCGCGTCGGAGCCGAGGAAGTTCTCGCCGATGCCCAGGCCCACCAGCAGCGGCGCGCCGCGCCGCGCGCCGACCACCCGGCCGGGCGCCTCACGGTCGATCACCGCGATGGCGTAGGCGCCCTCCAGCTCGCGCACCACGGCGAGCACCGCCTCGCGCAGGTCCAGCCCCGCGGCCAGGCGCTCGTCGACCAGCGCCGCGATCACCTCGGTGTCGGTCTCGGAGGTGAACGCGCG